>Ga0233437_1000486_pt1 | contig 91336 bp, 101 predicted proteins | sample SI_122_August201_FD_182714 | JGI IMG/M metagenome (GOLD analysis project Ga0233437, IMG submission 182714) | Seawater microbial communities from Saanich Inlet, British Columbia, Canada - SI_122_August2016_200_MG | ecosystem: Environmental > Aquatic > Marine > Inlet | place: Canada: British... | reverse complement strand
AAAGAATGATAAGACAGGAGAGGTGAAAAATGACTATAATTCATTCCCACTGATTGCAAGAGAGTTTGAGAACATACTTTATAAGATGGCAGAAGTGCCTGGTTCAGAGCATGTCTATTATGTAAACATAGGACAGAAGCTAGAGCATAAGAATTACAAGTTTGACCTTACCATAGCCGCTAATGGTTATAATCCGAATATGGTATATAGTCCATATGTCAAGACTGTAAATAGGTCAGGAGATTTGTCAAACCTAACCAAATACGATAGACCTGATAAGGCAAGTTATGAGTTAGAGGTAGGAGATACAATGCTAATAAAGAATACAGATGATGCTACTGGCGTTACTGGTTATGTATACAAAGTCACTAATGTAAATAAAGCAGTTCCAATAACAAGTGCTACTGGTTACAAGTATACTGGTATTAGCTATGACATAAGAAAGATTGGTCCAATAGAATATGCAGATAAAGATCCATTAAGCAGTACAGAGTTTGAAGCATTACGTGAAAAGATATATAATCCGGAAAGTTTCATCAAGACACGTAGGGTTACAGTACAATCTCCAGATAGTATTTCAAAGAAGCAATCTGTATCAAAAGACAATAAAAGTGACATACCAGCAATGGCCCTGATAGAAGTACTGATAAGGCTTAGGAATAAGTTTGGTATCAAGTTCAGAAGGTTTAATGATGTCAATAATCCTATACGTGGAGAGTGGAGAAATGGAACTATATGGATCAATACAGCTCATGTAAAAAGAGACACTCCATTCCATGAATACTTACACCCTGTTATAGAAGCTATTCGTGCAACAGACAAGGCTACATACAATAGATTGGTTGCTGAAATAAATAAGCATCAAGACGTAATAGAGGATGTTCGTAAGAGATCGCCAGAACTAAATGAAGATCAAATTATCGAGGAAGCTATTGTTGAATTCCTTGGCACAGAATTGTCAATCAAATTTAAGACAGGGAACAATGCTGTACAGAGTATATGGAATATCATTAAGTCATGGATACAGAAGTTGTTCTCAAAGTCTGATTTATCCTCAATGACTTCTTTCTCTACAATGGGTGAGTTTGCTGATATGCTAGCAACAGATCAACGTATAGGTATGAAGTTTTATGGTATTGATTTTTCTAAGTCAAAGTATAAGCAATTGCTTAACCTTGAATACCAGAAACATTTATGGAATCAAAACAATGGTATATGGCAAGCTAATGAAAGATCAGTAAAGAACATCTTTGATAATCTTGTAAATTCATTTGGAGCACATATGGTTTATGCACCCAAGAGAATGTCTCATAACTTTTACACAATCAAAGTGGTAAAACCAACCTTGTATACCATGCCAGAGCCTAAGCCTACTGAATGGGAACTGTGGTGGAATAACTTAAGCAAAGATGAACAGCTTAGTGAAATGATGCGTATGCAACAAGAAACTAAAGAACAACGTGTCTCCCCAGGTTATCGTGGCAATGAAAACATTCTTGATGATATAGCAAAGGATTCAGATTCTATGGGGTTTGAACTGTTTGAGGACGAGGAAAACAACTATTACAAGGATAAGCTTGGTAAGATATATAATAGACTTACTGAATGGACTGGTGGTAATTTTAGTTATGGTTTTGACAACAAGTCAAGAATAGAGAAGAAGGCCAAAATGATCTTTGCTAGTAAGAGTACATCACTGAATGATAAAATTCTTCTCACTTATGATGGAATAGAGTCTGAATTTACTTATGATGATTTAGTCAGTTATTATATGATCAATGCAGAAACAGCTAGAATAGAAGGGAAAATAGCACATGCAATGATTGAACAGCTATTGAGTAAAGACCCAATCAAAAAAGCAGAATTGCAACGGAGGATAGAAAGATATGCAGAAGAGAAGCCGGGAGTTCAGTCTGAGATACCAGTATCCAAACTAAAATTTATTACTGACAATCTTGATGAAATATTAAGTGTAGCAGGGGTAAGAGTAGCTGACGGTTTTGAAGCAGGAGATATAAATATTGATGTGCTTGACAAAATAGTATCTGAAATAGTATTATACAGTGAAGACCTAGGCATAGCAACAACAGCAGACTTAGTGATACAGCATGATAATAATGACCTATCACTGGTAGACTGGAAAGCTGGCTCTAAGTTCTATGGAAATATATCAAGATTAATCCTAATGAAGTATGGAAACACTCAAACTTCTGATGTATACGATACTAAAGTTAATAGGGCTAAGTTAGAGCTTGTTTTAAGAGCTATGATTATAAAGTCAAAGAATCCTAATGTAAGGTTTAGGAATATCTCTATAGCACATCTTAGTAAGGACGAATTGGTTAATATGGATCATGCATCATTAACTATATATCTTGGAATGATAGAGTCCTTCTTAGCAGACTCCAGTAACAGCAAGACAGATGTATACGAGAAGTTCAAGAAACAAGGTATGTTTAATCCAAACAATTATGGTTCTCAAAGCGAGTCCGTACTTGAGATGAAACAAGAACTTGATGATAAGACTTATGAGGAAAAAGTAGAGTATCTTGGTAATAGACTGTTCCAATTAGACTATAAGCTAAAAAAACTAGATAGTCTTCTATCCTCTGATGAAAAGGTTAGATTAGTACATGAGAAAAGGAAAGTATATGAGGCATTACGGTCAGTCTATACAAACTTTGGAGAAGACATTACTTATGAACTACATGACATTAGCAAATTAAAGAAATGGTTGGCTGTACCACAATATGAGATTGCCAATCCTCTTATAAACATCTTATCAAAGTATATACTTAACAGAAAGGATGAGTCAAGGAGGTATAAGATGGGAATAGAGCAAGTATTCACTAAGCATCTTAAGAAATTAAAGTCAGAGTATGATAATGGAATAGGCAATACAAGAATGGGTGAGATGGTCAAAGGAGTTAAGTATAAAGACCTGTTTGGGTTTATGTGGACTTATAAGAACGACATAGATAAACAAGGGTACTACGCTTCCACATCACGTACATACACTAAGATGGACGGAACAACACACCAGATGACAGATACTCAATGGGAGTTTAATCAATACGTCAGGAAGGTAATGGCAGAAGAATGGAATAAAACTATGAGTGAACCAGCCTACTATGATAAGAATGGTAATCCACATAGCAAAGCCAAGACAATGAAATCTTCTGTATCTGAAGAACTAGCTACTGACTTTATGCCACGCATACAGCTTTCAGCAGGAGAGGTAAGTGAAAGACATGGTTTGTTTAGCAAGGAAACGCTAGAGTATCAGAAAAAAGGAATGGCTACTACATTCTTTGATAGCTTTGCTTACTATAACAATCAAACCAATTCACAACTTCCTGTACGTTACTTTGGCGATCCAGAACTTATAGCAAGTAACGACTATTCATTTGATGTAGAGAAAGCCTTCTTGAGTTTTGTAGGTGATATTGTAGAGAAAAGATACTTAGACCCTGCACTTGCATTTGCACAAGCTACTAAGATGCAGTTAGCAGCAGAGAAAGATCAGAATGGTATTCCTATTATGAAGAATTCTATGGCATTGGTAGATGACATGCTAGTAGTGAATGTATTCAATCAGAAAAAGGCTGTTAAATTGACCAAAAGGCCAATCAAAATAGGAACAAGAGTAAATAGTAAGGGAGAGAATGTATATATTAATCTTAATACAGATAAGGTTGCAGGACGTATCAGACATTGGGTGTCATTTGCTACAATCGGTTTCAAAGTAGTGGCTCCTACATTCAATACAATGTTAATAGTCATGCTTAATAGCATGAAAGCAAGTATAGGTTCTATTGCCAAAAGACTAGGAGTCCCAAGAGAAGATATAGACTTTACGTTAAGTGATCTAGCATTTGGTGCAAAGGAATGGTTGAAGATGTCAGGTAGCTATGCAACTAATGACCAGCGTAACAACAAGCTACGTATACTAGCTAAAGAGTTAGAGTATATGAATGACAACTATGACTTTAAGATCAGGAGTAAAGAAAAGATAGCGAGTAAGGCTAAGCTTCTTGATAGATCAAACATCTTCCTTACTTATAGGATAGGTGAAGACTTTGCGTTGTACACACTTCTTGCAGCACAGCTACGTCATATGAAAGTGGACATGAATGATCCAAAGAGTATGAGTATGTGGGATGCTTATGAAATTGAAGATGGCAGGGCTATATATAAGGGTGGTCAAAGAGGTTGGACACAGAAAGGCGATGGTAGTTTTGAGGAGTTAAATGAATTAACTACTGAAGAAAAGATAAGACTAAAGAGGGTATCACAACTTATTCATGGTGGCTACAGAGATGAAGAAAAGACTGCTATGGACGTTACTGTATACGGTGAATGGTTACAGCAATTCAAAAGGTATATGAAGGCACAACTTAATAATGCTTACGCTGGTAAATTTAAAGATAAGTCATTAGGAGCTTGGAAGCCAAGACAAGATGAGTTTGGTAACATCATTATGCATGAAGGAGCAACAGTATATGAATTCTTAGACGTACTTAATCAAGGTAGGGTTTGGGTTATGTGGAATGTACTTAAAACATACTCAATGGTAGCCATTAATAAAATTAGCCCACTTGATATAAGATATAATGAAGCATATACTTGGGAACAATTGTCATCAAGGCAAAAACAGCATGTAGTTGAAGTTTTATTGACGGGTGCAGTTATGGCTAGTTGGTTACTTGCAGGAGGAGCAGCAGATGACGATGAAGCTGAATCAGCATTAGAAGTAAGGTTGCGTAGACTTATGATGGAAGACATTACTCAAGGACTAAGGCCTGCAGATATACTAAGGAACGTTAATCAACCAGTAGTAGTAATAGGGAGACTTTATGATGTTAATACAGCATTGTTCCAATACATGTTTAATGGAGTAATTAAAGGAGAACGTCTTAAGGACGGAAGAATGCCTGGTGCATACCAAATAAGAAAGTCTGTTCCTGTATTATCTACATTTGCTGAGTTTGAAAGATACTTCAAGGATGACATAAAAAATTCAGAACTAGGTAGGTTCTTAGGATATAAAGAGATAGGGACTACACGTAGATAGTCAAAAAAAAGGGGTGCTACTGTTACTGCTTCACAAGACGAAAATAGCCTTATTTCGCACAGTAGTCCCCTCCCCTTAACAACCTTAAATTCTTTCTAATTGATTAAGAGTAAACCAAGACACTTCCCTGCCATTATCAAATTTAATACTATACTGTTCGGCTGACCTCCTTAGTTTTGAATCATATAGGTCATTATAAGAATACTGAATAGTTCCAAGCTGTCCTACTAATTCTGGACTTAAGTCTATTACTTTTACCTTGCCCGGAACACCTGACTGTTCCCATATCTGATGTCCGTAATTGATTATCCTGATTCTATCTCCTTTGTTATATTTCTGATCTTTCATAACTAAACTTCTTTTAATACAAATTCATCACCCTTTGAGACTGCTGCTGCATAACCTATATTGGTATTAGCACAATACATTACCCATGTATATCCATCAGAATAACTATTGTCATTTATCATCCTAAACTCATCACCACATGAAGTTACTATCTTGTGTTCAATACCTTTGCTGTTGTATTTAGCAATTGGCTTGTTTGTATATATATGAAAAGGTTTGTGCCTATCAGTATCTTCACTAACATCTTTGGTAAAGTATAGTTGGTTGTGTTCTTTTAATGAAGGATGCATATCTGAAGGTTTAATATCTCCAGACTGTATTGCAGATTGAATGAATCCCGGATGTTCTTTCTCTAACTTCTCTATCTGTTCCTTAGAAAATACAGTACCTTTTTCATTGACTTCTGCTCTATCCTTAGCTACTCGCTTTTCTAGTGCTTCTTTATATTGATCATAGTAGTAGTCATAGGCTTTGTTCTTGTCATGTTCAATAGGTGTAGGATAATCAGCAGCAGCAGCTCGTTTCATTGCTTCATGAAACATTTTAGCACCTGCTCTATCCGTTTCAATAACAGGATTTATATATTGCTCCAATGCTCTCCTACACGCTTCCTTAATGGACTCCCCTGTCACTGGTGGCATTTTGGAATACTCTACATAGTTGCTATCCCTTACCTGTTCTAATATACCCTTACCTAGAGGCCAATGATAAGTAACATCATCGACATTCCTATAAGGATCAGCACCACAAGTATATCTCTTGCCTGTATCGGACCAGCTAGTAGATGCTTTCCATGGATCATCCTTTATATTATTATTATAATACTCAACGGCTCGTTGTGGCCATGTACTCGATCTTAAGCCTGTCTTTCTTTTCATAAAAGATATCAAAGCTGCAATTATATTTCTTTTCATAGTCTTGTCTTTGTTTAACCGTCCCTTGATCTAAAAGTGAATGTTCATGTGGTTCTACTATCATTATGTTAGCAGGATTCAACTTCCACCGAGGATAGATCCCTTTTGCAAGTATGTGGGCAAAGCAATTTACCCATAAGTCTGTTCCATATGTCCATGTAATATCTATTCCTGATATCTGTGAATATACCTTTCCTGCTTTCTTAGCATTCTCCCATAAAGATAAGAACATTCCAAACTGATTGTCATATCCCCATTCAGTGTTCTCAACCTTATTAGGAGACTTGCGTTTTAAGGCTGTATAAGGAACGCTGATGGACGATCTCCTCCTAAGTGGTACATTTGTACTCTTGAAGTTAGAAGAGCTCACCAGAGGCTTCTGTGTATCGTCATGATACCTACACTTCCCATTCTTCCAAACAGGTCTATCGCAAATACTACAGGTCTTTGTTTTCATCCTTCCAACATTTTAAACATATCCGTTTCCTTTCTAATGTGATTATAGCACTTGGCTCCTTCTCACACATCTCACACATATGAGGTTTATAACCATCTTTCTTTTTCTTACTCATAACTTGGACTCTATTTCTTTGAATAATTCATCATTGTCTTCTATTAAAGCAACTGCCTTGCTTAATCCTTGAGCTAGCTTAGTACCATTATAACTATACCATGCTCCTGCCTTTTGGACAATACCCATTTCCACTGCTGCATTAATAGTATTACGTATAGGACAGAATCCTTTTCCATAAATCAAGTCAACTTCTGTGGTTATGAATGGGGGAGCAAGTTTATTCTTGACTATCTTGACTTTAGTAGTATCTCCTATATGCTTAGTCTTATCCTCTATCTTCACACCCATCTTTCTAATATCAATGCGTATAGATGCATAGTACTTCAATGCATGACCTCCAGAAGTAGTTTGTCCTCCATAACCACCTATCTTGTCACGTAGTTGATTTATAAAGATAACAATGCACTTGCTTTTACTTACTGGTCCAGCTAGCTTTCTCATGGCTTGTGACATTAGCTTACCCTGTCTACCAATGCTTTGATCTCCCATCTCACCTTCTTCTTCTGATTTAGGAACTAATGCTGATACACTATCGACTATGACCAGACCAACCTCTTCTGTCTTGACTAATACCTCTACTACATTTAATGCTTCTTCTGCACTATTAGGTTGAGAGATCAATAGCTTATCAATGTCTATACCTAGATCTTGTGCGTATTGGATATTAAGTGAATGCTCTGTATCTACATAAGCCACTGTAATCTTTTTTACCTGTGCTTCTTTAACCGCATGTAAGGCTAGGGTTGACTTACCCGCAGATTCTGGACCAAATATCTCTACTATACGTCCAAAGGGATAACCACCTATGCCCAATGCTCTGTTAATGTTAGCTACTCCTGTTGATAGCGTAGGAACCTTTAAAGGCTTGTCGTCTAGCTTAAGTATTACATTTTTCCCATAAGTCTTTTCCAGACCCTCTATTGCTGATTTTAGTTTATCTCCCATTATAATGTCATTAATAGTTTTGCTGTTGCTAATATTCTCTGCATAAATGTTCTTCGGTGTGTGAAGTTCTTTCCAATTGTTACATCATGAGCTTTCTTTGGACATATGATATAGCATTGTTCTTGTGCCCTTGTGATAGCCGTATACAGCCACTGTCTGGACAATAATATGTATACACTCATATCAAAGGCAATGATAACGATCTTCGCCTGGCTACCCTGATAGGAATGTCCTGTTAATGCATAGGCAAGTTCTATCTGCCTGATCTCATCCTTTTGGTATTCTACAACCTCTCCCTTGAAGTCCACGCTAAACCCTTCATCACTTATAGACCATATATATCCTATCTGCCCATTGATAACTCCCTTGCCTTTGTAATCATTCTCCTTCTGTATTACTTTAGCGCCTAACCTAAACTCATGAGCTCCTCTTTTCATTGACTTAACATCTTTCTCAATAAGCAAGTCCTGAATAGCCCTGTTAAAGCTATTAGTAGTTAGACCCTCATGTATACGCTTAGGAGTGATAAGAATAACCTCATCTGTTCCATACTTTCCTGCAGCTTTCATATAAGCACGTACTGCCTGATCGAATATCTTATCCCTCTCCTCTATAAAGGAATAGTGAATATCCTTTAGCTCTCCTCTAGTTATTATTGCCATCTTTCTTATACTCTTTAGTCCAAAGTTCCTCCTCTATCTTGTCAAATTCTTTTTGCATCTTTTCCTGTATGTGTTTAGGAGTTGTCTTTCTCCACCATTCAGAATATCTCTTTGCTTCAAAATATTTATTAAACTCTTCTTTTGACAACATTGTTGTTGCTTGCTTTCCATTAACAAGGACATATGTTGTATAGAAATAATAAGGATTCCCTATACACTTTTTATACTCTTTCTCCCAATCCATAATACTATTGTTTAAATGGGTTAATTCCTTTTCTAATATAATTAGCATCTACTATGATACCACTCCTCTGTGCCTGCCTGTATATCTTTGTAAGCCTACATATCTTAAATTCACTCTGCAATAAATCCTGAAAGACATTACCTGCCCCTATTGGCGGTAACTGTCCATCATCTCCAACTATTACTAATTTAGACCCTATACTTATAGCCTCTATCAATGATTTAAAGATGTATAGATTAGCCATACTGGCTTCATCAATAATAATAACCTTGTTGTGTAATGGACTTCTTTCATTGTAAGCAAAACCTTTTCCGTCATATCCTAATGCTCTATGAATAGTAAATGCTTCCTTACCTGTTATCTCTCTCATCCTATCAGCAGCCTTAGCGCTTAATGAACACAAGAGTATATCCCACTCATCATATTCATGTATAATTCCCTGAATAGAACTTGTTTTACCAACACCAGCACTTCCTACGATTATCACAAGGTTATTGGTTTGTAATGACTCTATAGCTTCCTTCTGTTCTTCTGATAACTTAAAGCCTATCTTCTCCTCTGTCATAAAGATATAGTCATTCTCATTATGCATAACCTCTATAGGCGCATCTGCTATCTTCTTGAGCTTTTCATAGATATACTTCTCAGCATCATAGTAACGCTTAAGCCCTACGAACTCATTATACATTATCAATAATTCTTGCGTTGGACTACTTGCCATTATCTTATACAATGCCTCACATTCCGGTATACTTTTCTTTATGTATACAAGTATATCTGCTTTACTGATTACAGTATGTCCAGACGTATTCCCTACATGTTGTAGCTGATAAGTAACAAATGCCATCATGCGCTCCCTACTAACTCTTTTTTCAGGAAACATTTTCATGACCATATCATCTACTCTAAAGAAACCTAATCCATGAATCTCAGTAAGTATGTATGGATTACCTTTTAATGCTACCTTGAGTGCATCAGGTGTCTTATACCTACCTATAAGCTTCTGGATCATCTTCTCGGTAATACCAAGTGGTAATAGCCATGACATAAGCTCAGCCTTCCAGTAATTGATTGTAACCTTGTCTCTGATAATAGCAAAAGTCTTTTCTTTAATACCGGGTAATAAGTTTAGATCTATTTCTTTTCCATTACGAACCAAGTCAATGAAGTCTGGGTAAACAGACATAATCAAATCATATCTTGCTTCTGATACAATGGCTTTTAAAAAATCCTGATCTGCTTCTTCACCAAGTATAGGATAATATGTTTCAAGATATAAGTTTTTATAGCATATGCCATTCTGATCTTTATTCTTGCTATTACGTATGCTTATAGAAATAACATACTTAGTGTTTCTGGTCATATCATTAAAGCATGTGAGCCTGCCAAAGTTTTTTCCATGATGAGTCCCTTTTATTTTCAAAGGTATTGTATGAGGTACGCTTTCATCTGTAACAAATGTATAAATCCTCCAATCGTTAATATGACGGATTTTATTTAATACAGTACATTCAAATGTATGTTTATTTTCCATAGGCTATATTGATTATTCAACTGTATATGATTTATCTATTACATAGATTTCAATGAAGTCACTTTTTGATAGCTGATCTGCTGACACATACCTCTCGTATTCGATATACTTGTCATCATCATCAGGGATAATTTTAAGCTCATTATCTGTGAGTACATCACAAAAGAACTTCTGGACTATACAGCACACATTATGTCTGTCCTTAACACCCATCGTAGACTTGTTTAATACGAACACCAAGGCGATCTTTTTCATTTTAGGTAGTTGGACTACCTGATCAAACATTAATCGCTTGTACTCCTTCTTAGCATTGTTGTTAATTATATAATGAAGGTTCCTGTAGATATTAAGGTTAAGGTATACAGTATTGTCCTTTTTTGTCTTTCTAGGCAATACAACCTTTGTTGGAGAAATCAGCTTATAATAAGTTTCTGACTCAACGGTTTGTCCTTTACGAACATCATAAACATCTTCTGTGAATAAGGCTGTTTGCTCCTGCTTTGGATTACGCTTCTTTCTTTTAGCAACAATCTTTTTCTTTTCATCTATCATACCCTTTCCCTTGTTTACATTGTTCTGTAACTGTTTAAATTCTTCTTCACTAAATCCCATTGTCATTTAATTAACTTTTGTTTTAACCCAACTATTCTCATTGCACCTAGTCTGGCAAGGACATATCTTTGATGATCACTCCACTTCAACACATCCTTTCTTTGCTTGGCACGTTTAACACATTTTACTTTCAGATAGGAGTTGTGGGTCATTCTTTCAATTACAAATAGTCCGGCACGTTCTGGTATAACTTCCAAGGCTATTGCTTCTAATTTCTTAGGAACGGCAAAGTATAAGTACTTAATCAAGTTGTGATCATGGCTGTGCTTCTTAGCATCATCTTTTATCAAGTCTGCTTTAGATACTTTTATCTCAACCTCTGTTGCATATCCTGCCACACTTAATGATAGTAAGTCACATTCATGTAAGTTTCCATACTTTCTGTTACCAGACGCATTCCAGTCAATAGGTATTCCCCAACTAACATTGGGTACAATAAGGTTTGTGCGAAAGTCTAGGTGTTGCATCATCCTAACCTCTATCTCTAATGTAGTTATCTTAGTCATGACTTTTTACCCTTTTATCTTTAGGGGTTCTGTTTACTCTATAAATAAATTTAAGTACTTCTTTAATAACTTCTTGTGGAGATGATAGTCCCCCATTACTAAATAATTCAGTACTTGTTCCTTTTGCGTATAGAAACACACTGTTATCATCATTCCAAAATTGGAAATTCATATCGTATTTTTCAGACCATTTCTCAATCTCTAAAAGCAGAGAACCTAAGTATAATTTATCAGTCATTTCTTTTAGTTCTTTTAACTCTTTTTAGTCTAACCCATTCTCTCCAATCCATTCCACTTCGGGCATATATTTTTTTCAATCTTTTCTTCCTTTTTCTGGGAAGCCTGGGAGTTTTAAATCCTAATTCTTTTGGAGTTATCCTATCAGTAAATATTATTCGTGTCATATCTTTTGTTTAAAGAGCTACATCTGAATCGTCAGGAAACTCATTTGAATTTATTTCTGGTAAATACTTTTTAAGCTTTTCTTGAAAATCATCTTCTTTAAACTCAGGTAAATACATCCAATGAGTAACCTTTTGATGTGGAGGGAAGTAACATGCTGCTGATATATCATACCACATACCTTGATCTAATTCAGCACAAGAAGTACCTGTAGATGGTTCGTATACAATCACATCTTGATTTTCTTCTGGCAGCATATCCTCAACACTTACCCACTCTGTAGGCTTGTATGTGTCTCGCATATGCTTCAGTGCTTTTGTAATAACCGAAACTATAATACGCCTCATATTATTCCCTTCTGGAAAATGTTCTAATAATATAGATGAATTATACTGTCTGGATGCAATATTCTCAATTTCTACATCCGTTGGTAGTGACTTGCTTTGGTTAGCGTATTCTCTTAAAACCTTTTCAACATCATGTAATAAAACTACATCTGTATATCCTTTGCCCAAATCACTACTAAATTTAAGGCTATCTAATTTCTTTAATATTTCTGCTGTTTTTGCTTTCATGCTATTTCTTTATAGTGTTTAACCCTTTAATACTACAATTTCTCCTTCATATCCTGCATAGTTTTCCGTATCATCAAATTCGTTAAAATCAACCAATTCTACATTATTTACAAAATTATTTAATTCAGCAGCATCTTGATCGTGATCTTGAAATGCAACATCTGAGTCTTTTGGCATTTTCTTTAATTTTCTTATCAGGTCTTTAACTTTCATTTCTTTTCCTTATAGTGTTAATATCTAAAATCTGTTAAGTAAATCAAACATCCATTGAAGGTCTTACCTCTTTCCCAACCTATCCATTCTTCGAAATCCAACACGCCTTCTTCATCACGTGTAAATCCGTCATTATAGACGAAATTATGGATATTTGGTATCAATGTGCCACCGACATAATAAAGTCCCTTAGAATTGATCTGAAAGGTCTCTACGCAGATGTTTCGTAACGTCATCAACTGTTCTTGTTTGGAGCTATATGGATTCGCACTCCATTGACGTATATCAAGGACAAGTCTTTTCTCATTAACCTTCTTTTCCATGTTCTTCCAATCAGTATAAGACTGACGTACTGTATGCTTCTTCCATCCAGACTCTATGCGTCCACCAAAGTTAGTTGGAGTTCCTGCTTTAGGATGTCCTTGTAAAAAGTTCTTTGCTATTAGTAGTACTGCCATTATGTTTTTGTTTTACCATGATCTAAAAATATCATCTTATATGATGACTTTGGCTGGCTCCCTATTGATTTATCCCAAAAGGAATCAACTATCATCTTAATCTCATTCTGTCCAATATCTTCTCCATAGCTGCCGTTAATTAACAACCCACGGACATACTCTTCATTCCATGCCTTACGCCTGGCTATTTCTTCATCAATTGCTTTCTGACTTGTAAGGTCTATACCACTCCATGAATATGATTCCATTAAGTAGGTATGATCTTCATCTACCTTGTCTGACCACATATGATCTCCTTGCATTGTTGATACCCATGGATGTAAGGACTTGAGGTCATCTATTCCACGGTGCATCATCGGACCTTTGTATGATTTATACTTCTTCGTCATTACCTATTTCCTACTATTAATTGTATTACATATAGCACAATCATTCCAACATATAGTCCATTGAGAAAACTTGTAGCGTTAAACATTTTTGAATTAGAGATTTCTTTCATAATATCATCTATCCACTCATCCGGATTTACTTTGTTGACATACACATCTCTCATGCATATCAATAAAAAATGTCTTAGTCTTTTCTTACTCATCGTCATATAATTCAGTGTGTTCTTTACATTCCGTACATAACGGATCTACTTCATCTCCTATATAAGGAGCACTACAGCATGTTGATAGTATCATAAAATTATTGTTTTACACCTTGAGCATATCACTGCCTCTTCTTTAACAAATCCACAGCATGTACTAAGTCCTTTTGTTATTAGGCTCTTTTCTGTTATTATTTCTTTCATTGCACACTTCCCATTGTTATCAATTAAATGATTAAGTATGTTTGTTGCAACTTCATTATTAACTGCATTATAGTTATTTTCAATCTGTACGAATAAGATAGGGCAGAGCTGTTCAGGGTCTTTTCCTATTAAGCATGTACTACACTCATCGTCTAATACCATTCCATCGGTTCCATTACTAAAATAAGCCATAGTATTATTCTTTATAAGGTTCTACTGTATATTCCCAACGTCTCTTCCAAAAAAACAAGAAACGCTTATATTTGGGTGGTTCAATAATCTTAATTCTTGTAAAAGAAGAGTCTTGGTAAATGATATCTTTATCAAACTCATTACGATTCATCGTCATTTTAAATGGTTCAAACTTTTTACCGGGAAGTTCTTTGTAATCGCACTCTGGTAGTTCGAACATATCAATACCTCGTAATTCGTTTACAAGGTCAAGCTTTGTAGGTTTTATCCATGACTTAAATTGCATCCATAGTCTTTGTAATCTTGTCTGTTCTAGTTTTTTCATATATCTTTTTGTTTTGATAAAATATCTGCATAGCCATTATACTCTCTTGGTATCCATAAAAATCTATAGCTTGGCTTTATCATTTCTTTAGCTTCCAAGGCATATTTTTTATACCTTCCCTGCTTTATTTTCCAATACCCATTAAGCTGCTCTATTACAAGCCTACTGTCTCCAAGGATATATACTTTTGGACTAATTTTATCATTGTTATTATTAAGTAGTTTCATTACTTCTATGACTGCCATGTATTCGGAAACATTATTACTATTAGAATTGTGTGGAGGAACACTGTAACTAATCTCATCACAGTCTCTATGTAATATTGTCTCAGACAACAATTCCCTATTAATAATTGATTTAAAAACAGCAATATCGATATTCCAGAATACAACAGCTCCTATTCCCATTTCACCGCCAGGGTTATGAAACTTTCCATCACCACTATCTCCACATGAGCCATCAAAGAAGCATAAGGTAATCATATCTTACTATTAAGTTATAACCTACTCTATTATCTAACATATATTTACTATTTAATTACTTACTATTTGGATAACGTTGCTTGCGCTATAGTTCTTTTTCTTGACATATAAGGTATTTTCTCTTTGACACCAAAAAGCCTACAAAAAGGTAGAGATGTCTACAATTTTAGTTATCCGATCCAATACTTGTCATAAAGTTTAACCTTTTCAAGTAGCCTGTGTCTGTGTCGCTACTGTAGTTATTGTAGCTATATCTTGAGGGGGTATAATAAAAAAACTCCTTGGCTATCAACTTTGCTAAACATCCAACCAAGGAGTCTCTGGGTGTGTCCGGGGACACTGTCTTTCTTATTATTGATATTTAATTGAATGTTTAGCATGACTTCAAACGTACTACATTCTGGTAGTAGTTTCCAAATTTATTCTAATCTTTTTTCATTATTCAGCTTTTCCAGCCACCTATCCCACAATTCATTTCTCTTTCGTTTGCGAGTTTCATAACTTTTTATCTTGTCTATACCATTCCATTGAAATAGAAAGTTCTTGTATTCCTTAACAGTAAGCAAGTTGTGTTGTATGTCAATTATCATGTCCAAAAGGGTTGTTATTATAAATGTCTGTTTCAAACTTACGGATCATTATCAAGAAGCTATTAGGCTTTCCCAATATATGAATCCAATTATCGATGTCGTCAATACTTGTATCGGCATACATCTTCTCCATAGCGCCTACTCCACAACAAAATGCGAAGTGTGCTAATGCTATTTGTTGATGAAAGCTAAGTTCAGGATATTTCTCCATTACAATGTCTAAGCGAACATCAAAGTCTGTTCTTAGCAATGCCTCTGCCTCTACTTCGGTAAGATGCTTATATGATTCATGACCATACGTTCTATGACCGTAACCAATTGTCCATTTATTAGCTGCACATTGATATGGTTCGGCAACATAACCTTCATGATTCTTAATGAAGTCAATGGTATAGTCATATAAAGCTTTTTCAGCGCTATACACGGCCTTATCTTCTTGTTCTTGGACGAATGCTTCATCAAACTGCTCCATGTCCGTATAAGGCTCTCTAATAGTTCTTTCCTGATGAACCTCCTTTACAAGCAATACAATTGCAAGGATAGTTAGTATAGAAACACTTGTTAAAAATAAATTATGTTTACTCATGGCTTTGTTATTTAAAAATAGCTGTCTTTCCAGCTCGTCATTCTTTGATATTGTTAACTACTATGAAACTAATCTCCTTTCGGAACTTCTTACCTCAGTAGACTTAATCTGCGAGGACAGACACAATACCCATCAACTGCTCACTCTAAGAAATCAGAGTACATTATTTCGAAGTAAGAAGCATTTATTCTTTTAGTTCTTCTTGTTCTTCATGGTGATCATCTTCATCCACTTCATGAACTTCTTGATCATCCCAAGGATTAGCGAGTTTGTATTCATCGTATTTCATAATCGTTTTAAGTTTACATCTTTGCCACAATTAGCACAATGAGTGTCAATTTCACCATTACCATCAATGCCATTAACTTCTTTTATGTCACCCAAATCATCAGTACATACTTTTGTTTTAAGATTAACCCATAGCTTCATTTCAACCTCTGTAGACAAACATCTTTCACAATACCAATCACCTGACGAAACAATTTTATTAGTTTCATATTTCTTTTCTCTGAAATCTTCATCTGATAGTACTTGACATTTTCTACAAACACGATAACTGGATGTTATTTCATCTGTTGTTCTAAAGTCTTTAACCTCAGCTTCATTAATTTTACAACATTCACATTTCATTATTTTACTCATTTTCTTCAGTGCTTTTAATTACAGTTAATAAACGTAATATATTTGATCTACTACCTAGATCTTCTCGATGTTCATCAATATTGAAGTATGAGAAATATAAATTCCATTCTTCTTTTTCCCACTCTGGAGCAATCTTTTTATAAAAAGCCAATGCTCTTCTGTGATTGGTCTCAACCATTTTAATACAGGTAGAGCAGTATGTTTGATGTTTATCTGTTTCATATACAAAATAGATCATCGTCTTGCCCTCCAGTCTTTAGAATACCCTTCAATATCTTCGGGTAATGGTGTAAGTAGATTGAATATTTCATCAGGACACCTTGTTTTGGAATATGGCCCTACTGTTTCATCCATGCCCTTAAAATATACTTCTCCATCACGTTTTGACATTAATAGAACATGAGCATAAATACCTTTACCTTTCCATTCTATTGCTGACCATATTTCACTTTCACTGTCAGTACCTTCATCCCAATCATGTGGACTTACTTTCATTTCTACTGATTGACGTACTAGATGCTCACTATCTGGCTGATGCCATTGCCTATATTCGCTTTTAAACACTTCCATAAAGGAATCATTTGTTCTATAACTTGTCCAACCCATTACATATATTTTTGATTATTATAAATAGTTACTCCTTCATCATCCAATAGTTCAATTGTTGTTTGACTATCATTATCATCAGGAGTAAGAAGCTCTTCTGTTTCTAATATATTCTCCCACAAACATTCTTCTTTATCTACAAGCAGATGATTTAATTCAACTGGACTATGTTTGTCGATAAGTGCAATTAATTCTTCTTTTGTTATTCTGTCTGGAATAGATACTCTTTCCCAAACGCTTTTCTTAAAATGTACTTCCATTGTTTATACTTTAAAAGGTTAGGTAATCTTTATGTGCTTTGAATATTTCCGGTAATACTTTCTTCCGTAATTGATAATATTACACTCTCTCTGAGTTATTGCACTTTCCTTGCTAGAATGCCAAGTATCATCTGATCTATCTCCTGTTACACATCTATATTGTTTTGTACTTGGATAATATTCTACATAAAACTTAGCTCTGAGGATTTTTAATAATCTTGTTTTCATTCAAATAATTTAAGTTGTTAAAAACATTAGTATTACTGCAATAACATAAAGTACCAAGACGAGTATTAACATTTGTCTTGCAGTTTTAAGTTCTACATCAATATCATCCAAGCTTCTTCTGCATTTACTCATTTCTTATACTTTAAAACGTTTTTCAAATGTGATGACTTAACCCAATAATAATCATCTCCCAATACTTGTGAGTCAGTAGTAACTCTATATCCTTTGCCCATAATAGGACAGGGATCTGCTTTAAGTATGAACACCCAATCATCTTTCTGTAACCCATGATCAATACCAAGGCTTCTTAAAGCATAGTCGCCTACCTTTATTTGTGCTATTCCTATCATTAGAATAAACTTAATTGCCCTTCTTCTTCTTTGGGCGGTTCAACAATCTTTTCTTTATATACCTTAGAAGCTGTCAGTGGGCTACCACTCAACTCTTTTGGTACTTCTGATACATTCGGCCACTCCTTGGGCTTGTGTCGCTCTACGCCTCTTATAAGCTCTGGAAAATCATATCCAATTGGTATGACCGGAACATCCCTTCCTTTTCCCTTTTCATCAATAACCCAATCATTGGCTAGAATCCATGCCCTGCGTTCTCTTTTCTCCCCACCTTCAATAAATTCAAGCATTAAACAATTGTTGCACTTATCAAAGAATATGTGATCTTGACCATAAAAAGCCCATGACACCTTGAATCCTGTTATCTCGATTCTCTGTCCACCTGGACCACTTAGCTTATCACCAATCCTAAATGATTCTATTGCTAGATCAGGGATTGTTACACTAGGTTGTTTCTTTGCCATGTTTTTCTGTTGAGATGACCTACTTCAATACCAAACAATCCTTCATGAGTATTTATATCAACCATTGTTTCAGCCTTTGATTCACTGTCATCATCATATAATAGATATATATCGAACATTCCGTAATAGAACATCTCCTTTGCTTTGTATGGAGTTATTAGCTTCCAAACAAATCCATCTTTAGTTACTTTCATTACATTAGTTTTTCAATTGTATTAGAGATATCTTCTCCATATTTGGCTTTGATATAACCCGACATAGACACATTCTCTTCTCCCTTGTAAGTACAATTCTTGTGATCATACTCTTTATCATGCCTAGCCAATGTATCATCGAGCTTAGGCAAGTCTATGCAAAACTCATTTGTAACAACCATCATAAGGTTATCTCTACTATCCCAAATATACTTTCTAAGCTCATTGGGGAATTCTTTCAATACTTGTTGTGCGTTAAATACTTTCATCTTCTTCTTGTTTTAATAGTTCGTCTGCATACACATATGCCAATTTTACTACTCTAGGCACCCTCTTAGTTGCTTGTTCTGCAGTTATACCTATTAGTTCACTACTACAAAGTCCTTGCATAGCCTTACAAGCTGCATAGAATCGTTTTGACATACCCAGATGATCTTTTGTTGGCTCAAATGTTTCCATATCTATCTCTCCAGATGGAAATGCTGGCTCTTGTCCTAATTTATTTTTATTACTCATGACACTTTTATCCTTTTCAATGTTTTAATATTCTGGTTTACTAAATTAACAATTTCCTCATGATACTCTGTAGGCTTATTACCCGATCCTCTTGCTTGCTCTATTGTCATGGAATTAAGATTAACCTCAATCGTTTCAATTCTCTGCTTACCCTTTCTTGCAGACAAAAGCAATGAATTAGATCTGTTCTGGTAATTACTGCTAAATACACAATGATTCAATTCATCTCCTTCCTTTAGCAGCTCCTTTACATTCTTGATTACAACAACTTCAATGTTATCATTAGAAAATCTAACATCAAGGAACTTCTTTATCTTCTTTCTGTATTTGATATTATCTACTCGGATTTTATCTTTAAGCTCTTCCAGCTTCTCCTTCTGTCTCAACTTCCTAGCCTTCTCCACAAGCTTATCATGTCTTTTGTTTAAATCAACAGGACATATCCATCTTGGACTATACACATCCCTGCCGAACTTATGTAGCAATACAAGATAATCTTTCCACATCACAAAGTCTTCAATAACATAATTGTTCTTAAAGCATATTTTGATCTGTGCCCATAACTTGTTTATTGAATCGTACTGTGATTTATAACTTTTCAATAACCCAAGTTGTCCTTTCTTTAACAATGTTTCAAATATTGGCTCACTTAATAAGTACCTAAAGAACATTGATGTGTCATAGCCATAAACATTGCCATCATATCCATTACGCTTAAGTTCTGGAATAACACGACCATTCTTATAACTTTCAACAGCATAAGTATTGTATGCCAAATTTTGCCTTATCTCTAATGTAGAACATCTGCTCCACTCAGAAAAGTTGTAATAACCATACATTGCTCTAAGTTTTGATATACCAGTTGTTTTACCATCAGGGCTAATCCAATGAGAGAATATATCGTATAGGTCATATTCTACAGGCTCTCCTTTTACACAATACTGTATTGCTTCGACATATCGTACTACTTGGAATCCATCAATAACAGTAAGAATACAGAACTGATTAATGTCTCTATGCCTCCATGACTTTTTCTCTGTTAACTTCAAGTCCTTCTTACAATTAGGGCAAGTAGTAAATTGCGCTAACAATGCATCTCTGCGAATACCATCACTCCATTCATGAGCACAATTAAAGCATATATTAGTTTTATTCGTCTTATACAGCCAAGCATCAAATAAGTTATCAGCAGCCCATTGTTCATGCTTTTTAGTTAATGACGGAAGTCTTCTGCTATTTCTATATACTCTTTTCTGTAGTTTAGTTTTTGGTTCCATGTCTTAAAATAATGATCCCTGTACTGCAACAGGTTTTGGTTCTGCTTTAGGTTTGGCCTTTTCTTGTTTGATTGCTTTCTCTAGGCCTGTGTCTGGATAATCTTCATTCTTTTTGGTAAAGTCAATAGCTGGACTGGTAGGAGCTTCTTTCTTCTTCCCCACACCTTTCATCTTATTCTTTTGCTCTCTGGCAAGATCATCAATAGCCTTTTGTCTGGCTTCTTTCTTTTCTTCTTCTGTAAGCACTACTGTATGATTAACTACTACTTGACATTTATTGTCCTTTCCTACTTCAATTTCATCTTCATCATAATAATGAACTGCCATTGCATATACTTCATCATCAGTAAACCCTTGTATCTTACTTTTCTGGACTGTATTGAGAATATACTTTATACAATCATCAATGTTCTTGTTTTCTTTTTTGAATGTCTTTGCAAACAATTCATCGTCTTTTGCTCTCTTCTCAAGTGTCTTTAAGATTATAGCCTTAAAGTTATCAGTTGTTTTCTTTTCAGGTTTTTTATCAGCCATAATTAAGAATTTAGTTTGTGATAGTCTAATACAATAAAATCATTTGCTGATCCTTCTTTCATAAGTTCTTTGAGATCATTTTCAGACGATATATAAAAGAAAATATTATCATTATCTTCAAAATCACCTTCTTCAAACAATAGTCCTGATACAATTTCTTTTTCATCATCAAGCCATTGAATTTTTACTTCATATATTTTTCTCATACTTAAACATTTTCATAACAGATTCTCCGCTTGTTACTCCAAGCTGTATTGCCTCTTCTGGAGATACTGTTCGGGAGTTTGTTACGTGTGATTTAAATGATATAATTTTATTAACAGACGATTTGTCAAGGCCAACGATAGCACATATCTTTGACTGCTTCATTCCCTTGTCGTAATAGTTTCTTACTACTTCGGCAATAGAATATGGAATCTTTAGATTATGCGGTTCTGCTCCATAGCTTTTCATAAAGAATACATTGTCTGGAGTACCATTTGGATTATTGCCGTCTGTGACACGTTTCATTCTTCTCATGGGTGTTTCATTAGATATTAAAAGAAAGTCCCCTCACGATCATCTGTGACAGCGAGAGGACTATGTTACTACTTGGTCTTTACTTGCCTTGGAGTCTTTATTACTTTAACTCCACTATCTGGATTTGGGAGCTTCTTTCCGTCTCTCCAACCAAACTGCATTTCCATTGACCAATCCGTAATGTCTTTACTTACTTTTGGCTTCTCCATGTTATTCTCCATTACCATCATCTTCAAGAGGAAACCCTGTATCATCTACAATATTGTCTGGTACATTAGCAAGTCCTTCATCGTTTTCAACTTCATCCTTAAAAGGCTCTTCGATAACAGCTAATGCAGCAACTTCTTCTGCAGGGATTAACCATTCTTTCTCAAACCATTCAGTAAACTCTTTGATAGTACCATACTTATTTGGTAAATCATCTGAATGTGTTAGCAACCATGTTCCGGCATTATACAAGTGATACAATGAAGGGTTCTCAGCATCTTCTGTTCCTTCTTGTCCGATCAAATAAGAGGTCATACGTCCTACTTCTGTCATGTTTAAAGGAAAAGCATTGCCTTTATGATAATTACGCCTTACAGCAGCTTTAAGACAGTGACCAACGAATGATTCAGTACCTTTATCCCAATCAATAGGAATTGCTATCATACGTTCCAGTAGCTCTGAATTAACAGTATCAAAACCTTCAAGGTTCTCAAGCCATGTTTTTACATTAACATACATCTCGGATATACTAATTGCGCCACGTCCATGACTCTTGTAATGAACTCCTTCACCAAAGATTGTGAGATTACTACATATAGCGATGTTAGTGCCAACGCATATCTCCATTCCCTTTTCATTATACATGAACCCTATTGCAAGATTCCATAACTTCTTGGCAAACTTATCACCAAGATCAATACGTCCAATAACGACCTTTACACAAGTGTTCTCGGCAAGGTCCTGATCAAGTCCTTTTTCTTCTGCTTCTGCTAATGATATTTTCTCAATACCTTTTGATGGAGCCAATATCTGTCCTATGCTAGGCTTTGCACCAACACCTTCTGCCATATCCATAATATCCTTGATAAAGATATGGTGTTCTTTAAGGAACTTCTCAGGCATGTTACCAAATGCATCTGCAAACGTTCTTGTTTCTCTCAACTGATCAAGTGTCAGCTCTACTGCCTTACTGTTGTCTTCGATAATAATCTTTTGCACGATTACTTCTTTTACTTCTTCTGTCTTTTTTGGTTTATTCATTGTCTTGTTTATTAAAGGGTTTTCTTTTTAGGACACCATATAGGCTGTCCAGTGATATCAGGAATAGGCTTCCCATTTGCCCTGCATATAGTAGTATTTCTACCCGATTCCATGAGTATACAGCTCTCACATCTATTAGGGTCAAGAATGTTCCCTAATTCCTTAAATACGTCTCTCGTCATCATTTACTTTTATAAAGTGTTCAGTACAGGGATGGACATAGATCAAATGCGTTTTAGTTTTGTAATGATTATAAGGATTATGCCAAGGTTGTCTGGTCTCTTTTCTACCTTCTTCATCATTTAGTATTCCAGCTATCATTGCAGCTTTTACAACTAATATCCGATTTGCTCTGGTGTGTCCCTCCATAAGACTATCCCATTTGTTTTGCGTTATGTCTACACATGTACATTCAAGACTACAACCATAATTTACGGCTCTGTCATATATTTCTTGGGTAGTCATTACCTACGAAGTTTATCAAATCCGTTTAAAAGTTCATCAAGTAAAATGTATCCTACTCCTGAAAAAGAAACTCTAGAATCAGGATCATCAGCAGTCCAAGAATATTGAAAGCGCAATTCTAACTCATTAGTCTTTCTTGATATTCTAAAGTTATTGAATTCATGAAATCCTGTTATATGCTTCTTAAGTATAGCTTCAATATTATCAAAAGCTTCTTTCTCTTCTTTGGCAAACTTCGATTTATCAATATATTCATAACCTTCATTTTGGGAAGTCAATACTGGATGCTTCTCATACATTTCCTTAATAAACAGATGTTGTTGATTTGATATTAATTCAATTTTCATTAGCTTGTTGTTTTACAATCATAGTTCAACCAACTGTCATCAGAACATTTGCTGTAATAGTTTACAGTTCTTCCAACTTTACGAATTATAAGTCCTCTGTTCATCATAGCAACGGAAGTAATAATATTAGACATAGCCAACATTTCCTCATTTGTATATTGTCCTTCCATCATGTTGTTTATTAAAGGGTTTAGGATTAGAACAATGGCATCTATACTCACCTTTTGTTCTACTCCAATAAATCATATGTCCACATACACACCTTTCTTTATGCCAAGGACGTGTCTTCTTTATTAATTCTTGTTTCTTTTTCATTAGTTTGATAATTAAAACTGCCCATAACTGTCGCTATAATTCATTAAAAACGAATCATAGCTTAGAGTTAAGGTTAATTACCCTTCGGGTCGTTTAAATCATTAAAAACAAACTGTACTTCTTCAATGGGTTTATCAAATATTGGCATAGGTTCAAACTTATATATTTTTTCTTGAATTAACCTTAATGCTAATTTAAACCTTTCTTCTTTCATATCTATTTGAAAAACTCCATCACGATCATCAAGTTGCACTAATATTACTCCGTTTATTATCTTCATGTTTTCTTTTTTAATTCCTTTTAAACTTAATTAACCTTAATGTGATCTTGTATGAATACCACATCGATCAGTCTCGCTATTTATTAAAATATTTATCATTCCCTTGTGTAACTAATCTTAACAATGTATAAACTGAATGTGGCATCCAAAATCTACCGTGTGGCGAAAATGCCACACTCAATTTATACAAGATCACATTAGGTGCAATATAAAATAAATAGGTAACTACCTATACACACGCTTTGTATCATTAACCAAGCACAAAACACTTGTAGTACATCTTTATTGCTTATTCCTTCTGGGTTTGGCTTTGTCCACCATTCGTTTTTTAACATAGTTTTATCTTTAAATATTTATTTTAAAAAGCACCTAACAACGTGTATAGCACATTAAAACGATGCCATACACAAACCGTTATAGCCAATTAAAGAAAACCTTATAAAAGACCTTCATCAGCGAAACTGAAATAACTTTCTTCGGTAATAACCAAATGATCTAGCAATGCTATATCCATTAGTTTACATGAATCATTGATCTTTTTTGTCAACTCAATATCTGCTTGACTTGGCTTCATGTTTCCAGATGGGTGATTATGAACGACTGCTACTGCTGCTGCTAGTCCTTCAATTGCATACTTCATGATTATCTTTAGGTCTGCAACTGTTCCAGAGACACCACCTTGGCTTATCTTAACATAACCAGTGGTATTGTTTGCCCGGTTCATTAGCAATAGAAAGAAACTCTCGTATATACCTATGTCGTCATGCCAAAAAGCTCGGCAGTATTCAGCAATTTCTGCGGACTTAGTTATCTTAACCTTTTTAATCTCACAAGGCTCTTTAACAAGTCTGTATGTAGTGATATTACTTTTGTATTCTTTCATTCTGTCTGTCTTTGATTTGTTTTTTAAGATTGTTATCAAAATCTCTTGTGTATTGCTTTTCTTTACACATACGCTTCCATAGCTGATAGAGTATTACTCCTACAACAATGGAGATCATAAGGATCTTCCATAAGTTTTCCATTACTTTAGTTTTAGTTCTTGCTTATATATCTGTCGATACTTATCCCTTTTTTCTTCGGATAACTTTGATAGGACAATGAACTCTGATGTGCCCCAACCCACTTTCACAATTCGCTTTGTAATTAAATTCTCAAGCGTGTGATATCTTTCCTTCTTATGTATTTTTAACACCTTAAAGAATCTCCGGGACATAGCAGTAACTACCTCTCCAACTAAAATTTCATTAATTGGAGTGTAGTCACCGTTATATGTTATCCGAAGTTTGCTCAAAGTATCGCTAGTCAATTACTTTGTGTTTCATATGATTACAGCATCAGGCTTATTGATAAACTTATCACATACATCTTGCAGCATACAGTTCTTACATAGCTTGTATGAAGACACTGCTGGCCACTTCTTTTCTTCGTACTCAAGAATCTTTTCCTTTGCATTGAGAACAGTCTGCATGTACTCCATAGCCTCTACACCCTTCATGGTCTTAAGTATGGGAAGGAACTCTGGGTTCTTCTTATAGTCAAACACAAAGTACATGAATGGTAGTTCCCATATAGCTCCATAGATATATGCTTGTATGTGATCCATATCCTGAGCCTTTGCCCAACTGAATTCCCCAAAATCATTACCAAGGTCTCCGGTAAGCTTAAGATCAATAATGCAATCATCAAAGACATACTCCTTGTTCTGTGCAGTAAAAGATACCGGACTAATAAGATCAGCTTCTCCCTCTAATATTATCTTGTGATCTTCTAAAAGCTTTTCTCCTTTTACCTGAACCCTTACTTCATCAACTTCTAACCCATAAGGAGGAATGATTCTTTCTCTGAAATTATCGACTTGCCTTAATACACGATCTGTTTCTGCTAATGGCTTCTCCTGATCTCTTGCATAGAACAATGATGACCAATCAGGGACATCTTCTTGATGAGAACTCATAGCCCCTAAGCACTTGTATTCAAAGTATAGCCCTCTAAGCATATATATACTTGATGGTGACTTATGAGACTTGGCTACATAGCTGATATAGATCTTTCTCGGACAATGGATTCTTTCTTCTCCCTTGTAATATATTTGTTTAATAAGGCTTGATCCTAAATGGACATTACCTTCTTTGTCGACTAAGCTCTTCATTATTCAAAGCTTACATTAGCCAACCACAAATCAGCACAAGTTAAGATTGCCTTACTGTCTGCAATGTTGAGGTTATCAAATACAATACATTCTACTGCTCTTGACAAAGCACTCATACGCTTGGACATATCCTCTTGATTAGTAGGATTAGTAAGCAACCAGCCTTGAAATAACTTAGTAAGAGCATAGAGGTTATCCAATGACACTTCTTTCTTAAGATTAATAGCTGCATTAACTGCAAGCTTACTGCCTGTACTCTTACACATACCAACCTTCATCTTAACATAAAAGTCTTCTCCCTTACGAGCACCACCAGTACCTCCACCACTTGCTTGATAGTTAGGGTCAGCCACCTTACTGAACTTAGCAGGATATGCGGGATTATCATTCTCTTTGTATTCAAATACTATTTGATCACCAGCTTTGAATCTAAACACATCTCTTTTTGCACTTGCCGATCCTGTAAGCACCTTGTCGTCTACTTCAACTTCTAGGCTGAAATCATACATTAAATCTCCACGGCTTGATGTCCATGTGTTGTGTGCGTCATTTCTCATCAGTGGCACAACTGATCTTAGTTTACCTTTCATTTTTGTCTTTTATTAGTTGTTTAATTTCTTCCCCAATTCTTTCCACTTCTTTGTGTAGATCTGTTACTGTTTTCATTATTTCCGTAGCATCCCCAACAGTGTCAATGATATTGTTTCTTTCCGCATGATCCATTACTTGCTTGAAGGAACCACACCATGCTTTGACATCCCACTTAATGTCTCCAGTATTATTTCCACTTTGTACAACACGCTTCTTCTTTAATGCGAAGTTGTATTCATCAAACATACCAATAACATAATTGTCATTGATATGGATTATCTGTTCATTACTTTTTACTCCACTCATTAGTCTTTGTTTATTAGTTCACGTCCTTTTATTGAATTGCCAAAGCGAATTATCTTATGGGCTAAGTTAAGCTTATCTTGGGTATTAACTGTCTTAATCATATCAACTTGCATCTTTTTTATACAAGAATAACTCATGTATCTTATCCTAAACAATTTCCCTTCTCTGCCATTGTTAAAGTTCCAGCACTTTAATCCATCCTTGTCTTGGTCTAAGCATTCACAGTCTATACATTCAACAGACTTAATAGCTTCTGCTTTCTTTATCAATTGATTTTCTTCTTTGGTCATAATAAATCTTTTATGCCATCAACAATACTATCGCCTATATCATAGCCATCTGTACGCATAATAAAGAAGTCCATAATAACATGATTGATGTTGTATCTGACAAGGTTGTTAATACTACTATTACTTCTTCCTGCTTTATCGGCATCACACACCCATATAACCTTTCGGTCTTTAAGTATGCTTATCCTATCAGCAGAACCATTACTTCCATCACTTAATCCATTAGCACTTGAACATGCTACCCAAGAGTAGTTAGGGTACACCCAAGAGGCAAGTACAGCCGTCTTCTCTGATTCAACTATAGCTATATCCAATCCATTGATTAAATGCTCTCCAAACAAGCATAATTGATACTTGTACTCTTTAGCTGGTTGCTTCATGCTGTAAAACCCAAACTCCTTATCTCTCTTCCCATCTTTATGATACTTACCCACCTTCTTATTCACAATCTCTTTCTTGTGATTGATAAAAAAGAATACAGTCCTTTCTTTGTCAGTACCTACTCCCCATTTGATTAAATGTTCATTGGGTATACCTAGCTTACGACAAAACACATGAAAGTTAGAACTCATGTCAAGCATAATATTCCTATAATACATTTGTGGGATGAATGCCTGTTTATTCCTTACCTCTATAACCTCTTTTAAGTAGGTTCTCTTGGACGTTCTATCGGGATAGTATACATTCCCACCAGAAGGACAACTATTGATCCTCTCACACCTTCCAAATCTCTCATCTCCATGGAAGCCTTCAAAGTATCTCCATACTTTATTTCTACTACAGTGAGGACAGTTGCCCTTATGGGCAGGACTTCTTTCTAGCCTATGAGCTACCATTTTTAATCAATTCTTCATCGTTCACATAGTCATCATATGTTAGCAATGACATTGGAACACCATTCTTTGCAATTGCCACAACAGGAAGGCATGTTTCTCCTTGTATCATGGCATCAACAGCATTGCTTATTATAACAGCACTATTAATCTGAATTGACTTCTTATGTCTTCCCTTACACAATTCTGTACCAACTAACAATCCATTGTCACACTTGATAACATTAAATACCTTGTTACCATCATGTAATAATACTTGGTCATTTTCTGTTTGAAATGTTACATCAAACGGATAGGCTTTGCAATAGTCCAGTATTAATTGTAGGTCTAATGCATTCATCTTCTCAATAGTCTTCATTTTTCTTTTTTATTGGGTTATATTCCAAATACTCGTACTCTCTTTCTAATTTCTATTTTAGTAACCTCTTTGGGTTCTGACACATCTGTATTGACATATACAGGATACTCCGGTACAGCAGCTACAGGATTGGTTCCATAAGCCTGAATGTAATAAGTAGTTCTTTGATATACCTGATGTACTTCATAGGATGTAAATAATGCTTTCCACATAGTCCACCATTTGATTAACTTGGGATTGACATCATCATGTACACGCTTCTTGAAGGCATACTTTAATTCTTCTTGTGTCAATACCTTTTTAATGAACTCAGGATATACTTCTACCCTGTCTCCTGTAACAGTTTTGTGTTCGAAATTAAATACAGCTTCCAATTCTTTTACAACCAATGGTATTGTTACTGGCTTGTACTTAGTAGGTCTTATGATGTATTGACAAGTCCTTTGGAGTTTAGTGTCCCAAGGAAAGCTAATGACAATATGAAACTTATCATCATTTGCGCCACGCTTGTATAGCCTAATCATTTCAACAAATGCTCCTTCTGGAAGCTCTACTCTACGATCTGGTGAGTATATCGGAAGATACCCAGGATGTAGGTCTACTTTTACAAGGGTCTTTTGATTTACTCCTTGTAGATACGTTTTTACTTTATTCATCGTCTTTTATTTAATTTGTAGATGTGGTGGGACTTGAACCCACGACCTAAAAGCTCTACCAACTGAGCTACACATCTCCCAATACATTACTTAATCATCTCAAGCTTATTTGTGAAATGATCAATCTCACGTTGCTTGTCTTTGATACGAGTATCCATGTTTGACAGATACTCTTCAATAGCCTCTTCTTGTGCTACAACGGCATCCATTGCTCTATCAATAGCCCGGTTAAAGTCTATGATATACGCCTTTCTCTCTTCCAAACTTCCGATGCGATCTACATCTACAGCAATAAACTTATTGTCTCTTTGCTCCATAAGTTCTTCAAGCTGAGTGTTCATGTCCTCCAGCTCATCAGCCTTCTGGTCATTCATCTGCACAAGTTCTTTCTTCCTTGTTTTCAAATTCTTTTCCCAAGTCTTTTTAAGATCAGCTTGAAACTTCTTTGCTAATCCTTGCTTACTAATTTCGAATAAAGCTGCTACAGCTTTGATCCAAGACATTCTGTCTTTACTTACTTCTGTACTCATAATAATAAAATTGTTTATTTAATTAATTAAATCGATTCCTTTTGTTATTTCTGGCTCCTCTTTCAATGAGAAGTCTGGACCAGTACTCTTAATGTTTGTTTTAGCTGAAGTTATTTCATCCCGAGGTACAAACTTACCTTCTATTTCATTTCTGGTAGCATATCTAAACCCATTCTTTTTAAGATAAGTTCCAATATCATCCCCTTCCTCACAATCAAGGACATAATCATGAACAAGCACCTTCTTTATACGATAAGCACGTTTCCAACCATCCAGTGTGATCCAATCGCCAACTACGAATTCTTTATCCTTGGCTATCCTTAAAGTATAGAGTTGTGCTTCTTCAAGTGTAGCAAACCATTTTACTTCCTTATCTCGGATTCTACTTTTACAACATGAACCATATTTTTTAAGATGAAGAAAGCGATCTTCTTGTGATATTATTTTATCTATATCTCCTACCTCAGCATTTCCGCTTGGCTTCTTTATCCAGACAATATAGCTACCAATAAAATATTCCTCTTTCTTCTTTAATGTGGAAACATCATTGACTACAGCATCTATTTCAGCCTGTGTTGCCTTACGCCATACCTCGCCTATATCATCAGTATTCTGCGGAACAATTGAAAACTTTAAACATTGTTTGATTCTTGGATTGATTACTTCTCCATTAATTGAACACCTGTTTTTACCATCAACGTATTTTGTACTTACTTCAGTGACCTTGGCAAGACAACCATTGTTTCTTTCGTCATAACCCCAACCACCTGCTTTAGTCATAATAGCATAGTCACCTACTTTAATGACATCTTCTACTCCAACAGGTTCTAACGCATCTTCTAAGAATCCAAGTTGAGTGTAATGGCTATTGCTATCAAGAAATCTGACAATGTAATACTCATTATGATAGTCCACAATCTCTGCAGTATACTCATCATGTAACTCGGTAGTACCATGAACAATCTTATCTCTTGGGATATCGCCTCCATATTCTGTTTCATATTCAGGCGTACATCCTTTACTAACACCTTCTTTAAACCTTATGGGTCCTAACTTGTATTTCATTGGTTTTGTTTTAAGTGCGTCTTCCATGCTTACAAAACTACCCTTGTCTATACATGCGTTCAACCACCTCTTTTCATCTGTAGTAGCAACACGTAATTCTTTAACACCAGTATTACGATAAGTACCGGGATCAAATTTATTACTATTAAGAGAGATAGAACACTTCCCAATGATTTGCTTACCATCCAATTTATCAAACTTAATAATATACTTGTAGTTTTCACAATAATGATAGTATATCTCTCCTTTTACTAAATCATTGATAGTAAGGTTGTCGTCTTTAACGATCTCTGCCCAAACTCCTTCGTGATATATATATCCACTACCTCCTGCAACATTTCCATCTGGTAGTTGTTTAGGAGTACGTACTACTTTTGCTCTTCTTATCTTATTTGGACCTGGATCATTTATGACAGTACCAATGGAATATTGCTTGATAGCCCTTGCCATTACTCCGTCTGGAAGAGTTGTTATAACAGCCCAATCTGTACCATTCCAGCAACAACGAGTGCCCTTATTCGTCCTTATACAGTCTTCATTTTTTCTTAAAAGGAAATCATCTTCTGTTTCAATCTTCCCTTCTCCACAATCATGAAGACATACATACCTTGTTCCAACAGGATACCTTTTCCTCGCTTCTAAGACGAGTTTATCAAATCCTGGAGTGTTTGCACCCTTTGAAGGAGATAATGGCTTCACACCGCCCAATTTTGCTTTATATGCATTGATCTCTTCTTGTGTTGCTTTGCGTATCTCATCTTGGTATACTCCATCAGGCTTTACATTGTTTTCTTGAACCTTAAAGAATATGGCATGGATAGGCATCTTATCAATCCCCCTTACTCTAAACACTTCATTTGGCTCGAAACCTAAACCACCTCGGCCTTTTGTTTCAGTACATGCAATGATGTCTCCTACTGCAACAGTCTTCCACCAGTCCTTATCATTTGGCTTTGATTTAATCTCAGCCCATTTCTTTATGTCATTATGATAAATAATTTCAGAAAGGAGATGACCATTCTTGGGTTTATCACCATGGCTTTCTAAAACATCTCCTGAGCTATCGACATGAAATGTGTTTGGATTACCTACAGTACACAAAGTATGTTCTTCTCCGCTTAAATGAGCAGGATAATACTCTGTACCTGTGGGATAATCATTTCTTGCTTTTTCTAATAATTTATTTGTCATGATTTCTTTCTTAGTTATTTCCATTGTCTTTAATTTACAGTATTAATTGTGATTATAAAAAGCTTCCAAGACATAGCGAACAAAAGCGATTTGTTTTTAAACCATATCTTAGAAGCCGTAAGTACTCTCAAGGTCTTAATGATTCGGGTAATCGACTACATGAGAGTATGTCTTTAGTCTTTATGATAAAAAGTGTCCTGCCAGTAAAGACTGAATGGAAAAACTGACAGGAACACATATCAGGACTAATCTCTTTCAAGATATCCTGACCATTCTTTATTCACTTATTAGGTTATCAAATGTAATATTACTCAACAGATGACTAGGCTTAACCACTAGAACATCATAAGAGCCATACACAGCCCTTTGTTTTGATTCTTGGTACAATCTGTCCAAGAACTCTTTGTCTTCTCTTAGATCTTTCTTAAATGCGTCAAATGCTTTCATTAGTTCAATCTTTTAGTTTGTAGGAATATCAGGATTCGAACCTGAACTGAGCAACTACTGTCTATAGTCTTCAGATACTTTCATCAACACAAAGACCGTACATTCTTTATATGTCAAAGTTCTCTGTTTGTAAGGAGCTACCTTATTTGCTCAACTACTAATGTAGCGTGTCTACCATTCCACCATATTCCCAATATTATTAATCCCAATTAGGATCGAATGACAAATCAATTGCACAATTAGTACACTCTATGCCATTAAATGTATTTAGCCCACAATTGGGACAGATTGCTTTTCTCATTTTCTTGATTGTTTACGTGACTTCTTAGCCACTTTGTTTTTCTTACGTGCTTTCTTCTGCTTAGGAGTAAGAACACTCTTCTTCGTGCCTCTCTTATGCTCCTCTGGATGCCTACTGTCACTATAGAATGGAAATATATTCATGGCTATCTATTTACAAAGTCACAAGCATACATGATACTAAACATATCATACATCATCGTAACAAACCATGTATCCTTTTCTTCATCATAAGACATATCAACATACACAGTTCCTATGTCAGGATCCAATGCTTCTATCTCCCATTTTATTTCAGACACTTGGTCTACAGTGATAACGTAGATAATAATCTTTGTTTTCAAGAAGAATGTAATCTTTTCATCATTACACATGATCTTTCCACTAAACTCTTCCCAATCACTAAAGGATGTTTGCCCACTTTCCAGGCTACACATACCCTTGATGTCTAGGATCACTCCGTCTTGGCTGTAACTTGTCATAGCAACTAACAACAATACAATAGTCAATAACTTTTTCATATCAGTCTTTTAATGGTTTTAATAAATTCCTTTCTTTTGTTAACTCACTAATAGCAAATGCTACATGATGAGTAGTACTATCCATAACAAACTCTTGTGGTTCATCAAGGATATAACAAGGCGTGTTGTAATCAAGATTCTCAATTACAAACAATGTTAATGAGACGGCTAATATACCACCCATAACAAACAGCATCCAATTATCTTTCATCATGACTGTTCTAATGTTTGTGCTACTTCCATAGCTGATTGAAAATCTAATTCATTACACATGGTTTCATACTCTTCCATCATTTCACGGTTCTGTTTACTATTACATTCATTACAAACATAATAAACAGGTCCGTTCATTCCTTCTTCCCAATCTCTAGTTGGTGATAGTTGTGCTTCTTTCTTACACCAATCACAATTATCCAGTTCTTCACGAAACTCTTGATCAGCTTGCTTACACAATTCATGACAATCATGGCAATAGTAAGAATACTCTGCACCAAATGAATCAGTCTCACCTTGTACTTTTACAACAGCAAGAATAGTACATTCACAATTATAGCCATAACAAACAATCTTATTGTCTAATGGCTTGATATTAACATAACTTCCGGGCAATCCGCTTCCTGTATACATATCAGTCTTTATTTAGGTTAGTGAGGATAACAGGACTCGAACCTGTACGAATTATAATTGATGTTAGTCAGCACTCCGAAGAGGACCATCGTTAATATTTTCATCAACATTTAAATTGCGGACTGTTCTGGTCTACCTGTTTACCTGACCTCTTTATTCCAGTTCTGGACAATCCGTTCACACCCGATAGTGCGTGTCTACCATTTCACCATATCCTCAATCATTATCATCGTAAGTAGTTCACCAACACTTAATGCTGTCCTCGTTCCAATAGAGTTAGGTGAATGTCCTTACTAAGAGTGGTCTGCATAACCTATGGTATTCTCTATAAATCCCTTGCTATTTACTTTAGCAACGTTAGCAATAACGTTCGGTCTACAATTACAATTCTTTATTTAAGTTCGAATCCCGCCTTAAACAATTCCCATGATTGTGATGTAGTAGTGTATGCATCGCAATAGAAAGAGCGCAATAAAACAGGGACAGGATTGTATGCCATTACTTCCTTAATTGTTTCATATCTATCCAATGCTGATTCAACACCATTAGCACCATCATTTCCAAAGAGTCTTTGCATTAAAGTCTCTTCTTCTGGCTCCATCCCATCTTTATCAGTTGATACTGGAATTGTTGCTGGATACAGATCAGTAGCCCTACTCATAGCTCTTAAGAAGTCACTATCTGTTAATACTGGTCTGCATTTTAGGACTAATTCAATAGCCTCTAATCTTAATTCACTTCTTTCAGATACTCCATTTGTTACTTTCATAATTCAGTTTTTTTAATTGATTTAAGCTATCTAATGTGCTTCCGAGGCACACTAAAGGTAATATCACCATAGATAATAATCAACCCTAATCATTTCATCAACTTTGAATACAACTCTAATAACAGTACTATAAGAGACTTAAACAAAAGAAGAAATCCCATAAGAGATAAACACCAATACTCAACCATAGTAAGAGTAAAGAATAAGAAAGAAGACACCCCACCCTCACACAGCCCAATCCTCTAGGCATAAGGAAAAAAAGAGCAAGAGGTTTTACCCTCTCACCCTCTCTTGTTTAAGCTTCTACCATATCAATTATTGATGCATAAATACGGTTACCATCTCTCGAAGCTTGTAAGCCTACATTGATAACATCACCAACAGTTAATGACTTATAGCTATTAGGCACACGAACACCAACAACATGAGTTTCCTCATCATCATCAGTATATTCAACATCAATAAGCAACATACACCACTTAAACTCAGCACCCTCTGGGCTGTGCTTCATGCGCTCGTTGCCTATAATGCGTACTTCATATTGCTTAGTCAAGTCATTCCAATCATCAGGTAGTGAAAATCCACCACCCTCACCAATAGGAGTGTAACCGTTAGCAATTTCTTCATCATAAGACTTCTTAACTTTAATTTTAATAGTCATAATATATACTTTAAAAGGTTTATAAGCTATTGACATACAAAGCAAAAGGAACAACAACAGCGGGACCCTTTGCGGAGCAAATGACGAAGGGGGGGTTGCTATTGGGTACTACTCACGCTCACCTATTCTTATTAAAATATATGTTATAAAAAAATAATGTATTGTATATGGGCCTACGCCCTTACTATGATAATGTTTGATTCAAGGATGTGAATACACATTGAACCCTATCTGGATACTAAGGGGTGAATGTATCTTTTATTAATGTAATTGGTTATGCTTTAGTGCAGGAAGTGCAAGAAATGCAATAGGGGTATATAAGTTTATTTGGAGATGTGTGCACAGAATATGTATGTTTGTTGTATGAATACAGGAGTAATGAACGAGCAGGACGAACTCATATTGAGATTATACGATGAGCTTGACACTCTTTATAAGAAGATTGAAAGCCTGAAAAGGAATATGGAATTGTATGAAAGTAAGGTTACCGATTAGAATAGAACAAGAGGTTAAGGACGCATATAGAGATGTGTGTGATCGGGAGGGGATTGATATGAGTAAAGACTTGCGGAGGTATATTGAAGCACGAATAGAAGTAAATCAAGAAACATATGACGCTTAAGAGTTATTACAGAGGATATGAGGTATTACTTGCACAGGCAGGGCGAGGGGATTTACAACCCTATGTTGATTCCATTGATTTCATTATATTTAAGGATGATATGGTAAAGAAGCCTGTATTGCTTAGACCAATATTTTTAAACTAAATAGTATATGAAGAAGAAAATTAGAGTAACAGAAGGATGGATTCTTATTGAGAGACTACACAAAGCAACGGATCTCATTGTTGATGAAGCCGCATTAGCCAAGTTAGAGAATTATATGAGAGTAGTTCTTGTAGGGGCTAAGTGCAATTTTGTAAAGGCAGGGGATGCCATTGTCCTTAATCCTCATATGATGAGTCATGGAGTGGCTATAACAGATATGACTACGAAGATGCATTATTACCTTATTCCAGAAACAGCAGCTATATCCGTATTAGAAGGAGAGTTGAAGGACTACTTTGTTGATACTTGTAAGATGACTAGCAAAGATGCTTTCGATAAGCTAGAGTTTTCTGCTAAAGTGATAATGCCAAAAGCCAGGGCATGAGACTACGTACTGCTATAAAGTATAATAAGCTTCTTGACAAAAAGTTGGCACATAGACGAGTTCATGCTGACACACTAAGGCAACATGAGAAGTTCCCAAAGGTATTTAAGAAGCTAAGCGTTAAAGAGATTGATGTTATCATGGAATTCTACTGGAGGCAGTTAAAGGAGCATATGGAGAGAATGGATAGGAGGGTGTTTCCAATCCCCGGAATAGGGTTAATTTATTTTGACAAGAAAAAGAAGGAATGGTTGGATAAGAAAAACAATAGAACCGATGAAGTATGATTTCACATTACCAGTACTTGAATTGAATGAAGACGGAGAGCTTATTTTCACTATTTGGGCGCTTACTGTAACAGAATTTAGGGGTATATACAATGCTGATACTAGAAAGGATAAAAAGGTAGCTGTTGCTATAATGATGTATATAGCCCTATTAGAAGACTACTCAATGTGGGGATTAAAACTACCAGAGAACAAACAGCTTGAATATGCTAGAAGGCATTGTGGGATAGATAGGCTTAAGAAGGATTGGGTTCCTCACAACAGCATACGCAAGGCCAGAGACCGTTATAAAGACTTACAGGGATATGTATGCACAGAGATGCAGATGTTGTTTGCTGTAGAGAAGTCTATTCAGAATCTTACTAAATCGATTGTACGGATTAGTCAGGGTGCGGAGGGGATAATCAAAAGAGCAAAGAATACTTATCCAGATGTAACTAATGTATCGGATTCCATAGAGGAGTTGATGACAAAGACAGGTAAGTTGTCTGACAAGCTTGATACAGTCAAGAAGTTACAAGACCAAGTATCAGCACGTAGGCGAGAGGAGCAGATAGCAAAGATCAGGGGGGGAGGCGCAGCAGGCCCAAGAGAGAGAGCAGAAGATTCATTAATAGTCAAGCAGAAGGATTTAGAAGAACCTATATAATATAAAGGTATAACTAAAATGGAAACCATGAGAACAATAAGTGTACTAGACGAGAAAAGAAAAGATGATGGGGTGGTAACGTCTTTCCATCAACTCAGAAAAAGATTTAATGACGCTACTCCAATAGCAGGGACTAATCCACAATTATATGAGATACCTCGCAATGATCATGTACCAGAAAGATATAGTGGTCTTGTGATTAAAACAAAATCATATGAACTGCCAATAATAAAAATCCCATACGGTAAAAAGAAATATTATTTTGTGCCAATAGATGCTTTACCCCATAGTATTTCTATAGAATGCACATTGGAGGAGTATGAAAATATGACAGAGGGTATTGACTGTATATTTAAAAGGGCAGCATATGAATATTCAGAAGTTAATGACCCTTATTATAAAAAACCTATATAATATAAAATATATGAGCTCAACAGAAATTATAGAAGCAATCAAAGTATTGTCACTATTACTCGATAACAATGATAAGGAAATTGCTCAATTGGCAACTACTAAATTAAAGGAATTAATCAACCTATTATAATAAAGGTATGGCCAAAGTAGTAACATGGGATGATTTGTATAAGATTAAGTTCAAGAATACAAAGAGCTTATTGCAAGCAGCTCATGCCTTTGAGGATAAGGGTAAATACTGTCCATACAGCGAAGGAGATCCACTACGAGAGGACTTCTGGGATTTACAAGAGAAAAGGTCACTTTATGGCGATTACTTCCCTATAGGTCCTCATGGTGAGAAGATATACATACCCGGTTACTACTATTGGTATTTGAACTTCTGCCCTATTCTCCATTTGGGTAAAAACCAGGATGCTGATGAAGAAGACTATCAAACAAACATTATAGTAGACAAAGAATCAGGGGAAGTATCTTACAAGAACTATGACCTAATAAAAACAGATCGTGTAGAGGGCTTCCCTAACTTTTGGGATGGTGACTTCTGGTATTACAAGTATATCGATGATGCAGAGAGGGGAGGCAAGTTCGGTACTGTTCTCAAAGTGAGAGGAGTTGGGTCAAGTTTCAAGAATGCAAGCAAACCAACACGCAACTATTTCCTGATCCCTAAGTCACGCTCATTCCTTATAGCAGACGATAAGGACTTCTTACTTGGTGATGGTGTGCTACAGAAAGCATGGGATATGATGTACTTTGTTGATAAGCACACAGACTTTGCTAAACGCAGACAACTTACCAGTACTGCTATGGAAAAAAGAGCCTCATTCAAAGAGACTATAAGAGGGATAGAAGTAGAGAGTGGATTCCAATCTATGATAAAAGGTATCACTACAAAAAATGATCCGGGCAAGGTAAGAGGTATAAGGGGTAAGTTTATTTATCTTGAGGAGGCAGGTAAAGATCCAAACCTATTAGAGAAATGGCAGATACTACGTAACTCTGTACAAAGAGGGCGTAAAGTCTTTGGATTTCTTTTAGCAAGCGGAACAGGTGGGCAAACAGGAAGCGATTATGCAGGACTAACAGAACTATTCAGTCATCCTGATGGCTTTAATATATATGGTATACCAAATGTATGGGACAAAGGAGCATCACATCGTAATACAGCTTTCTTTTGGCCAGCATATATCAATTCAGAGAGTTTTATGGACTCAGATGGTAATTCTAACATAGAAGAGGCTACTGCTTATGAAGAACAAGAGAGAGCAAGAATAGCACAAAGTTCTACTGAAAGACATACATTATTACGCTATAAGAGTGAAAATCCTTTCACGCCTGCTGAAGCAACGCTTAATATAAACAAGAATATCTTTCCTATGGAGCAACTTATTGAGCACTTAGCCGATGTAGAGACAGATCCATATAAATTACACTATGGGAGAGCAGGGCATTTGTATAGAGATGGAACTGGTAAAGTTGCATTCAGGCAAAGCGTAAAAGACATCCCAATAGAAAGTTTCCCTAATAATAAGAAACAAGGAGAAGAGGGCTGTGTGGTAATATATGATAGCCCAGACAGGGTAAATGGAGAAGTCCGTCCCAAACTATATTTACTTTCCAATGACCCTTACTATCATGATAAGAGTCATGGACCGTCACTTGGAGCAACGCTGGTATATAAAAAGGTAAATGCAGACTTTAAGTTTAGAATGAATACTATCTCAGCAGCATATGTAGGTCGTCCAGCAACACTTGAAAAATATCTTGACAATCTATTCATGTTAGCAGAGTATTACAATGCTAAGATAGCCTTTGAGAATGACAAAGGATTGAGTATACGTGACTATGCAATAAGACATAGGAAATTACAATTCTTACAAGTAGAATTTGAATTCAAATACAATACACAGATAGCCAGGCCAAGTATAAGGAGAGGTTATGGTATGAAAATGGGAGCAGGTAAAGATGATACAGTACGTATAACAGGAGAGCAGTATTTAGCTGACTGGTTAGTAGAATCAAGAGGAGAAGACGAGAATGGACGTGTATTCCAGAATCTACATACAATATACGATAGGCCCCTTATACAGGAACTGATTGCTTATGGAGATGGTAATTTTGACCGTGTAGATGCATTTTTACTTTTAATGTACTACATTCGTGAGACAATTAATGTTGTTCCGATGACAGATAATAGCACAGAAGAGAATAATTTTTTTCATAGGGACAGGGTAGCGAAATTCTATCAACATTCAAAATGGTACTAACATGATTACAGTAACTTCAGTACCCGATCAAATGATTTCATTGGCTAAAAAGAAAGCAAATGATTTCCAACACTACAAAGACACACTCGAAGCATATCTAACAATGTCCAAGTTCAAACATGGTACATCAACAGAAGACTTGCTTACATGGTACAAGGTGTTTAATGGAGAAAAGATTGATGGGCATTACTCAGGATTTGAAGATCCATTTGGTACAAAGAGTACCACTAATCCACTTCCACTAAATGATGTCAAACCATGGAACATTATCCGAGCCAATGGTAACATTATTATCAATGAAAAGGAGAAGCGTCCATGGAACTATCAAGCAGTGGTAAAGAACCCAGATGCAGTTAGTGCAAGAACTGTTGCTATGGAAGAGGAGATAAAGAAGACACTTACTCAGAATCTAATCAACTTAGCAAATGAGAATGGAGTAAATACCGGAGTCGAGAGTAAGCCAGTACAAAACGTACAAGACCTTGCTTTGAAGTACGAGATGGACTATATTGACAAGAGAGCCATAGAAGCCCAGAAGATACTTCGTATAGCTGTATCAGAGGAAAGGGTACAAGAGAAGCTTAATAGGATAGGTATGAAGCATTGGGTAATTGCTGGAGAGATAAACACATACAAAGGCATGCGTCAAAATGATCTGGTATATGAAGTAATCAATCCTATCGATATAGACTTTATAGGTAGTCCTGACAATCCATACGGAAGGGACAAGGAAGCTGCAGTATATAGAAAGATGATGCCTTTATCAAAGATAGTAGACAACTTCAGGGACTTGATGACAGAGAAGGAGCTTCTTGATCTATCGGCAAACAATGACAAGCCATCTAATGCAGTTATTGACTATACAAGGCAACAGTTTGTACGTGATCAGAATACAGATGCTACAACAGGGTCAATGAAAGAAGTTATTCATTCTTGCTGGAGGTCGTATAAGAAGGTAGGATACATCTCATACCTTGATGAGTTTGAGGAGAAGCAAACCATAGAGGTTGATCAAACCTTTGACAAGAAGTTGTTTGGCTATGACATAGTGAATGAGGAATGGGAATGGCTTACTTGTATAGACGAGGTATACCGCATAGACGGAGATATATTCATTGGTGCAGGAGAGGTTCCATACACATCACGCAAGCTTAGTAATCCATCTTTAACACCACTTCCATATAATCAGGCAAAATTCTCTGAACTAAACACAACAAACACATCACTTGTAAAAGAAGCGTATATATATCAGTTCTACTGGAACATCTACAAGGCAAAGATGGAAAGACTCATAGCAGTTGATAAAGGGCAAGTAACAATCATTGATAAGGCCGTATTAGCACGACATGGATTGGGGTCACAAGACATTGATCAGGCTATGTATTACATGGAGACGCAACACATCCTATGGCTTGATTCACGCAGAGACGACATGGGCAAGTTCCAACAGTGGGGAGCTAAGCTTGACTTCTCTCAACACAATGCAGTAGCTTCCATATTAAACGTTCTATTGGCACTACGGCAAGAGCTTGACCTTCATATGGGTATAACACCACAACGCAGGGGAGAGATTAATAGTAGCGCTGGAAAGGCAACAACGGAAATGGCACTCGCAGGAGCATATAGTGTTTCAGAGGGAGTATTTGTAGACTATGAGAACTTTGAAGAGCAAGAGCTTAATGATATTATCAATATAGCCAAGATAGTTTATAGCAAGAATAAGAAGGGAATGTATATTGTTGATGGCATGCCACTTTACCTTGACCTTGAGGGATGGAACATAGAGGAAGAAGAGTTAGGTATCTACATGAGCAAGGCAACTAAAGACAAGGTTAAGCTTGATGCAATGAGAACTCTTACCCAACCATTTGCACAGAACGTAGGCAAGAACGGTATTACTCCAGAGATGATAGGAAGCATGGTTAAATCAGACAGTATATCTGAGATTGAATTAGCTATGAAGAGAGCAGACACAGCTACTAAGCAGTACGAGGAGCAGATTCGTAAGCATGAGCAGGAGATGCAGCAACAACAACTTGAAGCAGCAGCTAAAGAACAACAAGAAGCCAGGGCTTTTGAATCACAAGAAAATGCATTGGATAGAGAAGCAAGAGTAAAAGAAGCAAGTATTCGTGCATCAGGGTTTGAGCCAGAAACATTAGTTACTGATATTGATACTACAAAGATTACAGCAGAGGCAAATAAGGCAAGGCAAGCATTAGACAAGAGCAATATAGACAGAGAGAAGCTAGCCTTTGAAAAGCAGAAGCATGAAGACGATGTAAAGGTCAAGCGTGAAGAGATGAAGAACAAGATAGCCATAGAGAACAAGAAGTTAAAAAACCCGGTTTCAGGAGAGAAAAGAAAATAAAGAGCCACTATAAATACTTTAAAGAGTATATAAGTATAAAATCGTTAAGAATGAATGAAATAATATTAGTTTAACAATTAAATTTGAAGATCATGACAGACCAAGTAGAAACAAATACAACTCAGTCACAAGCGGTAGAATTCATTATGCCGACAACTACTTTTGAGCCAGAGAAGCCAGCAGTAGAAGGTCAAACTGACCCAGAAGCACCTCCTGTTAAACCAGACAAGCCAGTTGAGCAGTTACCAGAAGCAGGAAAGGAGCAATACGATTCTATTGTAGCCAAGCCAGAAGATCAACGCACAGACGAAGAGAAGGCTTTAGTAACATCTTACGATGAGGTAGCCAACAAGCAGAAGTATGAAACATTACTTGACAAGCCAGAGGAAGAACTCACCGAAGACGAGAAGGCATTTGTAGCAGACAATGCACCAAAGTCCATCATTGACATTGCAAAGAACTTAGCCATAAACAACTTTGGCATTGACATAGGCGATGATATTACCAATGATGAAGATGGATTAGCGAACATCTTTAAGAACGTATACCATACAGCAGAGGAAGTAGCTGTACAATCGTTATTAAAAGAATATCCTGCAATGGCTCACATGCATGAGTACTTAAGTAATGGAGGAACTCCTGAGCAGTACAATGCAACCATGTATCCAGAAGTAGACTTTTCACAGATAGAGATACTTGATGCAGACTATGATGCTGAGCAGTTTCCAGAGCAAGACAGAACACAAACAGGAACATTAATGTTTGACCTAACAAGCCAAGGTTATTCCGAAGAACAGTCGCAAGCAATTATTGCAGATTATGAGACATCAGGGATAAAAGGAAAGATGGCTAAGTTGGCACAAGAGAAGTTAGTACAACAACAGTCTTATGAGAAAGCCAATATTGTTAATCATCAAAAGCAACTTAGGGAAAAGCAAATCGAAGACTATAACAATTACAAAGAATCTTTTTCAAAAAAAGTCAAGGAAAGTAAGGTCATTGCAAACCTTCCAGTCGCAGAGAAGGACAAAGATGATTTTATTAAATTCAAGTTTAATCAGAGAAGTGATTCAACGCTAAAGAATGTGCCTATATCACAGGAGTTACATTATCATGCATTGAACCCACAATCTCCCCAGTATAATGCACCTAAGTATGCACAACTGAGAACCTTCCTTGAGTATGCAACTTTTATGTATGATAAAGATCCTGAATTCATTAACAAACTAGCAACAAATAGAGCACAGACAATAAGAGCAAAGCAGAGTTTACCGGGATTCACTCCGGCAGAGAGAATGGCGACAACAGAGAATAGAGCATCAAAAGGTAATCAGCCAGATTTTGGAGGACAATTAATAATTTAAAATAGAACATTATGACAAACGCAGTATCACCTCAGTTAGAAGTACATGGGGTTTACCAAAACGATAAAGGTTTATTTGATTATGAATCTATTGTGAATGCAATGCAGACACGACCAAGTGAGATTTCAAATGCACTCATTTGGGCTATGGGTACTTATTACTATCCAGAGGACTTTGCCATATCAAAACTTACTGAAGGAGTGGGTAACGTAGATTACGTTGACTCATTTGAGTATCAGTACCCAATTATGAAGGGAGATATGGACCCAATGGATTCAGTAGTAACAGCAACAACAACAACAAATGCTGGCCTTGGCTTCTCATTATTCCAAGTAACCTTTAAGCACAGACGCTTTAAGTTCCAAAACCTTATTACATCACCTTCGGGAGTTGTGTGTAGGATTGCAGAACAACCAAAAGCCAATGGGCAAAACTATGATTATTTACTTCAGATCATGGGTAATAACTCTTTAGCCACAGTACCAGCTACAGATCTTGCAGCAGGCATTGAATGGGAAAGAGGAGCATCTCCTGTTGAATACGAAGAATCAGTAGGAGTTGAAACAGAACAGCAATATCCTGGAAGGGCAAAGAATCAACTTACGACTCTACGTTCATCTATGAAATTTGCAGGTCATATTGCAGCACTACCTATTGGTGGTTCAGCATCAGCACAATTCGATAAAGTAAAGTTTGATATGCCTATGCGTCAAGGTGGCGGTGGTGTAACTACCTTTAAGTATTGGATGGATTGGGCAGAGTGGCAGTTCTTAATGAAAATGAGAAGGTATAAAGAGATTGACTATTGGACAAGCGAGTACAACCGTATGCCTGATGGAACAGTTCCTCAGCGTGGCCCAAGTGGCAAACCTATTTTGCGTGGAGACGGCATCCTTAACCAGATCACTAATGTTGAAACATATTCTGGACAACTAACAGCCAAACGTTTTGAGCAGATTGCTACAAGATTGTTCTATGGTATTAGTGGTGCAGAGAAGAAGCACATTCAATTACATACAGGTACATTGGGTATGCGTATTTTCAACGAGGCAATGCAAGACAAATTAAAGTCATACTTCACTACAGAGCAGACACAGAATACTTTTGTGACTAAGAATGGTGATAAGTTATCTTTAGGAGCATACTTCAATACATACAAGACAAGAGATGGACATACTATTACAGTTCATAGAAATCCTGTCTTTGACCTTATTCACAGGAACTATCCAAAGTATGAGGGCTTGCCTTCATTCAGTGGTGAATTTATCTTCCTTGACTTGAGTACATACAATGGTATTCCTAACGTCAAGATGGTAACTCGTAAGGGTCGTGAAATGGTACGTAAAGTAGTAGCCGGTATTGCAACTTTACCTTCACAGTATGGAAGTACTAATTTTGTTGCTACAGACAAAGACTCTGCAAGTTTAGAGTATTTATTTGAGCAAGGAATTAATATCTTTGATACATCTGCTTGCTTAAGATTAAGCTTAGTAGCATAAGTGTAAATGATTAAAATAGAAATATGAAAGCACAAGAGAACATTGTAATTATCAAAAGAACCATAGGGAACAGCAGGCTCCCTAAAGAGTTACTCGAAGGATCTACGAGAGCACTTAGCGTATTCAGCAAGAATAGCCGAGTCATTATGCCACTTAAGATCGAAGACCCTATAGGAGAGAACGTCTATCAGTCACTAACCAATGTATCGCAAGGTATGGGTTTTAGAGAAGCTGTAGCCAAGTATTTACTTGACACAAGTATTGATGTCCCCTATGATGGTTTAAGATTGAATATTGGCCTTGACAAAAGCGGAAATCCAATTGAACCACAGGATTATTTATATTGGAAGATTGCTGAATCACACATCAATTACAAAACAGGTATTGTTAAGGAGTCATATGAGGCAGCTCAGAATGACACTAAGAGATGTTTGTTTTATATTGAGAGTGTTCGGGATCAGATGAAGGCCAAAGAAACCACTATAGATGATACAGCAAGTGCTATGTACCAACTAGCAATCCTGTTCAAGGACGAACAAAAGGAGAAGATAGATTGGGTACTGACATACTTTGGAGAGTCACCTTTCAATATGACTCCAGCTGAAAAGAAGATCAGACTAAGTGAGATTATCAATGGCCAGGCTACAGTCAAGCCAGTCATCACAAAGGGTAAAACAAAGATTGAATACACAAGCAAGCCAGCGAAGGTATTTGAACTGCTATGCTTAGATAAGGATATAGAATTAAAAGCTATGGTGGAACTTATGGTTAAGAGTAAGGCTCTGACATATGTAGGTGGTAAGTACTGGTTTGATGATCGGGAACTTGGCATGGGCATAGACGAGGTACTTACAAGCCTTAAAGACGCTTCACCTGACAGCAAGAAGGTCTATATGCAGATCAAGGCAAGACATGAAGAGTTAAAACGTGAACTATCAATATCAAAATAGATGTTCGTATTAGATATGCATAACTATGTCCTAGAAGGACTTCAAAACATGAACTCAAACTTGTATCGTGGATATGAGTCGGAGGAGATTGATTTGTTTCTCAATAGGGCAATGAGTGCATATTTTGACAAGCATTATCTACCCTTAAAGAACACTCAAGGATTTGAGCAGTCTAACAAGCGTTATGCGGAGCTTTCTTCGCTAGTGGTAGATTACTACAAAGACAATGCGTACATCGCTCAGAGCAGCTCTGGCGACATCGAGAGAGTATACAATAATGATTCATCCATACCAACCAAATTCAGGTTAACACTACCGGATGATTATGCTATACTAACTAGGTGTCGTCCAAGGGTGTTCTATAATGATTGTAGTGATATAGAATACACAGTTACTTCAACATCAGTTCAAATAGGAACATTTACTTTTATCACTAATCCAACAACGCTTGGGGGGTCGAGTATAAGCCTTATAGAATATGAATCTAATTTCACAGGATCATACTCAGGTCAAATAGATCCTTTAGCTGGAAACCTTCCATGGGCAAGCTATAACTTCCCTGAAGACGGAGATTCTTTCCTTAAAGCATTTATAATTGCAGCTAATGCAGAGTTCGATGATCAAGGACTAGGTATAGGCATGTATTGGGAGGCTTATAAGGGTTTATATTATCCAGGCAAGGTTATCATTGTCCAAGAAGATAATCAGACAGGAGATGTTAAGTTTGATCTTACAGGAATAACTAACAATGACATCTATGAACCAATTGTAGACACACCTGTAACCTACAAAACATTAACAGAAACAGCATCATCAGGAAGCTACAAGTATGCAAGAGCAGAAATGAGAAGACATGGTGAAGTTGAGATGTTATTAGCGAATGCTTTTCATGGACCAAACAGCGAGAAGGTACTATATACTGAGCACCAGAATTTCCTTGACTTCTACACAGATGAAGGTGCAATAGTCAAAGATGTGGTAATTAGTTATATCAGAAAGCCAAAAGCAATAAGCCTATCTCTTAATCAGGGATGCGAGTTAAACGACTCCACACATGCCAAGATATGTGACTTAGCAATAGCACACATCAAAGCAATTAATAGTCATCAGAACTATCAAGCAATGATAATCGAAGCAGAAAAAACAGACTAAGATGAGACTAAACGAGAGAATAGAGATAATGATACAAGGTATCGAATACAAGGTGACAACGCCAAAGGGCAAGGACTTCTTTTTGAGTTTCTTGCATAAAGATAAAGACAAACTTGTTGTGGATGGTGTTCTTAATGAAGACCTCCTTGACATTTTAGTACATAGACTTGAAGATCAGAATAGCAAAAAGAGCGATAGATTTAACAATAAGACATTATTCTTTTTAAGGGAAGCTAAGAGATTGTTAGAAGAAAGGAGATTTTTCTATAGAAACTTTAAATTAAAACAAAAATTATTGAATCATGAGTAGACAAAAAAACGTGTTGGTAGCTAGTAGCATAACTAATGCACCAACTACATTGACAGCATTAACATCAGGACAATTAGGTATTCTTACACAAAGCCCTGTTGGAACTCTTGCAGCAATTGGAAACGCAAGTACAGTCACTAACTTTCCAAGAGTGTTAGTAGCAGTAGGAAAAGGTACAGGGCAAGCCCCAGATGTTGTAACTATAGAGGGAAAAGGTGTTGTAACTTTCTCCAATGCAATTTATACTGTAGGAGCAAAGAAAAGTATTGTAGCGGGTTATATTGGGACCGGAACAAACACCTTACCAGTGAATCTATACAGTTCATATGAATATGGTATTCGTATTACTCCTGCTGATATAGACAATGAAGGTACAAAGTGGGAGCCATCAGGTTTCTATAAGTCTTTTATTTCAGCTTACAATACGCCAGCAGCAGCACAAGGAAGATATGTTCTTCTTAAAAGTTTAATGACTGAGATTAATACAGATACTAATCTTAATGTTAAAGCTTATTTACGTCAGAGTGAAACAGTAACAGCATTAGCAGGAAACGCAACTGTTGTTAATGGATCTACTACTGTAACCTGTACACATGCAAGTGCTATGGTAGATGGAGACTTTGTACAACTTGGATTTAGTGTATACAAAGTGTCTGATGTTGTAGCCGGATCATTTACCATTGACAGAGCATGGGAAGGCGTAAGCGAGACTATTAAGTTTAATGGAGTCACAGGTGCTAACTGTGGAGTTACAAATGGATCAATATTGGTAACATGTACAGATACAACTACACCAGATCTAGCTGTAGGTGATTATGTTAGTCTTGGTAATGTTTCTTATAAAGTTACAGGAGAGATAGCAGATGAATCATTTACAATTGATCGCCCATATGAAGGAGCAACAGTCGCATTAACACCTCAAGCGGTTCCATCATCTACGACTGCAGCAATTGGTTCTGCATGTTTTGTAGCCAATGCAACAGTAGATGCTGATACTTTATTTGGACTTCATTTCGAAGCTGATAATTACAATGAGAATTTTGATGCTAAACTTGAAGAAGGTTTTGATGCAGATGAAGCTGTAACAAGGAATGCAATGGCTTATCAAGTTGGTTCTTATGCAGAGGTAACTCAACAAGAAGGATGGAGTGATCCTGCTTATGGTACTATGAATAAAACATTTATACCAGACGCAAGAACACATATCGCTTCTTCAACTGGAACTTATAATAGATGGAGTATTACATACAACAACTATATTCCGGGCACAGATGGCACAGGCAGGAGTCATGATAATAACATGGAACTTGTTATCTATGTCTTAGATGACATTGGAACATTCACTATCAATACGCTTGCAGTACAAGTTCTTGGTGATGGATCTCCTGGCGCAAACTGGTTAGAAGATTACCTAAAGGATGGCCCAAATTCATCAGGTGCATTCGCAGCTACTATAGATGCAGCTTAATTTCACTACCGTAGTATAAAGGGGGGAGTTAACAGCCCCTCCTTTGTACCATGGTAACTTAAACATCTACTTCTATGGCAACAGTCGTATTCACAGCAGCAATAAACAGCACAGCAAAGACTATTACCCTTACAGTCTCTGATTGGGATAGTATAGCTACAATTGGAGATCCTGCTTATCTTTATTATAAAGCTCCAGGTGATTCAGACTATACCTCTTTAGGGGACCCAATAACAACAGCGCCTGGAACAATACCAATTTATTCATCAGGAGGTTCAATTACAGTAGCAGGTGCAGAGGATGATGTTATTCCAGATGGAGTATATGAATTCAAGTTATCAGCCTCAGCAGTAGCACCAGAGACGACAGATACTTCTGTATACATTTTTACAGATGCACAGAGAAAGTGTTGCCTTGCCTCTAAGATCGCTTCTATCATGGACTATTCATGTAGTGATTGTGCAAGGGAAAAAGCAATATCAAATTTAACCTTCATGAAGATGTTACTAGAAGGTGCAGAGCATGATGGTAGTACTAACTGTGGTGACTGGACAGAAGCACAAGCCAAACTCGACTATGTTGAGGAGTTTTGTGATGATGACGGTGACTGCTATCAAAGTGGTTGTCAATAATGAGTTATAGCAACGCACAAATACAGGCAGGTATTAATACTGCAAAATGTTGTATGGGAGACTATACATGCAAGATGCTTAGTAAAGCAATCAATGGACAGGGTTATGAAGCCACCTTGTTAGTAAACCAAGAGCTATCAATCATAATCTTTGCTTTAGAAACTTATTTGACTTGGGAGTCAGAGGTATGCATGACAGGAGCACAGATCGAAAAGACAATACATAGAATAAATAAACTCTGCAGTTGTAATTGTACAGAAGTATCAGGTTCGACAGTAGTATCTGCAGCACAGCACACAAGCGCAAGTCACACAACTTTAGATCATACATTATGACAGCTTATAAATTATACACAAGGGATGCATCAGCATGGACTCCGGGAGTAGATACTCTTGGGGCTATTGATAGAAGCGGAACCGCCTTGACAGTAACTCAGCATGATGAAACCCATAAGTATCTGTACACTAAGATAGTTAACTTAAAGTTCTCGGACATTGATGAGGATATAGATGTTGCTCCAGCACCTAAAGACATATTGGTTTATGATGGTTCTAATTGGGCTAATGTACCTACAAGTGGAGACGCTGACATAGCAACTACTGGTGCAGTAACTGTATCAAAGATAGGAGGGAAGACGGTAACTCTTGGCGGAAGTCTTATTACATCAGGTGGAGCATATAACCTTGAATTCGATTTAGCAGCAAGTGTTGTTATTACTATGCCAATTATTGATGCCACCCTACTGACTACTAAGTTAGCAGATGGAACGATATGGATAGGAGATGGCACAGGAGTTGTTTCCCCACGAACTCTTACTGGTGATGTAACAGTAGACAATGTAGGAGCAACGACAATAGGGGCTTCTAAAGTTACTAATGGGATGCTTGCCGGAAGTATTGCATGGACAAAGTTGGCAACAGGAGCTGCAAGTGTGGTCTCTGTTACAACAGGAGGAGGAGTATTAACAACATCTGCAATAACAACAACACAACTTGAATACTTAGGAGTAACTCCAGGAACGCTTTCAAATTCAAAAGCACTTGTTGTTGGAGCAGCAGGACAGATTAATGCATTAACGATTACGGCTGTAGATATTAATTCAGGTACTATTGACAATGTAACTATTGGAACTAGCACAGCATGTACTCAATTAGTTGTTGATAATATTGACGTTAATTTAAACACAATATCAACTACTGCAGGGAATCTTAATTTAACACCTTTTGCTGGATCAGCAGTAGTTATTGATAGCACAGTTAGTATAGATAATGGCACATTCACATCATCAGTAGATATGACATTTAGCACGGCAGGAGACAGTCTTGTTCTTGGTGGTGGGATATTAGACAAGATTGGCTTCTTTGGCTCAGCAGGAACCGTTCAGTCAACAGGATGGACGGCTACAAATGTAACCCAAGACAAAACAATCGATTGTGATGCAGTAACATTTGATCAGCCAGGAATAGATCTTCTTGCTGATGTTATTGGAACAGTTATAACAGAACTTTTAGCTAAAAACCTTATTGGCGCATAATGAAATACGGTATAACATTAAATATGATAGTAGACGACATTCTAAATGACAAGAATGGAGGTATGCCCAATGATGACTATTCAAGGGAACAGATCATGTTTAAGATATTCCGTTGGAGAGAATTACTTATAAGAAGGGATGTAGAACGTAATGGGATCAATCCTATATTCCAACAATCAATCAATTGCCTTGAACTAGAACTTACAGATGAAACAATATGCTGTGGTGTAGCAACCGAGTGTAAAGTCCTTAAGTCAGTATTGGAGATCCCACAATTAATCAGAATAAAAGGTAGACATGCTTTCACAATAACATCCACAAATGATGATACTGTATTTGCAGCAATGAAACATACAGAGGTAAGATCATTGCCCAATCTAAGGTTCACAGGAGACGTTAAGAGAGCCTTTCTCAAGCCAGACAACTATTTATACATATTGAACGATAAATTCACTAGATACGCTAATATGTCGGCATTATTTTTCGATCCAAGACAAGCAGCAAGGTTTAGGAATTGTTCAGGAGATCCGTGTTATACTAATGATAGTCCTTTTCCAATAAGTGGAGACTTCATTAATGCAATATATCAAGAAGTAGCGAAAGAACTTAAAATGGTTAATATATATGAGGCCAATGACCAAAAGCCGGAGTCCGTTGACTCTATCGAGCAGGGTTAGCTTTAAGGAACTTTATGATAAGTACCATGACGAGCACCCAGAGAAATACATTCACCCAGACCACTTCAGAAGAGTTATTGGTCATGCGTTAGTTGAGTATAGGTCTCAAATGCTAGAAGGCAAGGTATTGAATATAGGTCTCCATATAGGTAAGATGTTTGTACGTAAATGTAAGAGAAGGTTTGATCTATATGTAATCGATTACAAGAATAGCAACAAGAACAAAGAAGATATTTATGGATGTGCAAAGTGCCCGGAGTCTAAACAAGGAGAGGCCCTATGCTTGTATGTTCTAATAGTGGTAAGATTATTTATTACACAATATGCCACAAGCAGCCAGAGTTAGCGAAATCAAAAAAGAACTGGAAAGGAAAGCCCTGGGTAGTTCCTCATACTGAAGACAGTTATTTTCATTGTACATGGAATATGGCTAGTTGTAGGATAAAAAACCATTCAGTTTATAAGTTTCAGACACAACCACAGATGAAAAAGTTAATAACAAAAATCCCTGACCTAGAGTATACATGTAACAATAAATAATAAAGTAATGAACAACATACACAATACCTTAAATGCCATTTGGCGTTTACTCTCCAGAGCATTAGATGGAGTAACTTCTACAATAGGAGCATTGTTAACTGGAATATTTTCAGATACAACAAGTATTGATGCAAAGATGACAGAACTTATCGGCAAGGTAGAGGAACTAGAAGGTGGTTATGGAGCATTGATAGGAATGCCTACAGGATCGGATGGTGATTTTGTAACAGCTTACCAGGCAGCAACAACAGTTCGTTTATCAGATATGCCAGCAACGCTTTCGCTTACTGATTTTACAATTGACAAGGTGGAAAAAATCGATAGGTATGATACAACAGGAGCTTGGGTTGCTACATATACAAGGCAAGATACATTGTTAACCTACGATGGTGTGCAAGATATAACGATCACAGGCGCTACTTTAGCTGCTACTGATACATTTGTAGTCTATACTAACGTAAGGGCAGCAGAAGCCTCTGCAAGCGGTGTAACAGATGGTACATTGATTGGGACAGATATCGGTAGTTATACATTTGATGCATCCTTACAAACCATTACCCTCGCAGGAGTCAAGACACTTGGAATAGGAGAGGTTCTTTCAATAACTAACTTGGAAGACAATATCCTTATATTTCATAATCAAGTATCAGGAAAAGGCGGAAGTATATCCGGCAATGTGATTACGCTAGACTATGATACTACAACAATGAGTGATGGGGATGAGTTACAGATTATCATTCATTATAATGTGAGTGAAGACTATGGATTATCTGCTAAGAACATAAGTGAGATTAGCCCTGATCCTTATCATGAATTGACTACACAAGATATTGATGAAGATAATGAGGGCGCACAGAATGACACTAAATACACAAGACATACTGTTTACTGCAGCACTTTTAATTATATGTCAGGTAGCTATTTACTAACTGCTGATGATACTCATAACGATGTTACTTTAAGGGCATGGGCAACAATGAAAACAGATTTTGCATTACCAGACGAAGATACAGCCATTACAGACAGTGATGAAATATTTGACATAAGTGACGATGTACTTGGAAATGCTGCTGGAATTACTATTAATGATGGGACGGTAGGTGATATATTCTTTATAGACTTGCCAACAAGACCTTATGCAATATTTTTTGAATTACAATATGATGAAGACAATACTGCTGCTCCAGCTAATGCTGCTGATATAAGATATAATCAATATTATTAAAATAAAATAAGATGAATAATCCATTTCTAATTAAAAAACAGGTTGACACTAAAGTTTCTACAAAAGAAATAACAGTTAAACATAAAAAGGTTTTGGTAGATTTATATATGTCTACAAACAAAAACGTTACAGTTACCAAGCATAAAATGGGAGAGTTAAGATTACCTGCTTCACAGATAAAAAGTTTGTTTGGAAAGATTGATGCTGTTTTCTCTTGTGTACAGCAAGTAATGAATGGAACTGCTGTAAAAAAAGTAATCCCTGCAACAGAAGAGAGGGCTTCTGAGACGATTTATTATGACATACCATCAACTAAGCTTAAACTTAACAAAAGAGCTTATACGTTCTTCCCTGACTGCGACAAGGATGCTTTTGAGTATGTGATCAAGATGATAATCAAATGGAGCAACGGAGAAGGCACAGCAACATGGAATGATTTTGTAAGTTATTTTAAATAAGAACTAATGAGTAGAACAAGTATACCAACACAAATATATCCAAGAATAGTAGAAAGAGCAGCTTCTACATTACCACAAACAGACACAACTTCTTATTTTACTGTTACAGGAAAGGTTCTTATAACACAAATTATAGGAGAGGCTACAACAGGTATGGAAGCGATAGCTAATAATATGCTTCTTATATCAAATCCTACTGCTGGTAATTCTGTTAATCTTTGTGCTGCAATTAATACAAATGCGCATATTCCTGGAACTTTATATAATATTACAGGAACATTTGGAAATGCTATGCAAGGTGTTGATGGAGAAGGAGCTTTAATAGCACAAGTAACGCCTGTTATCGTAAGAGAAGGTGTTATTGAATTGGCTTGTGATGCAAGTGCAACAGGAGAAATAAAGTGGACAGTACACTGGATGCCTTTAGATGCAGGAAGTTCACTAACAGTAGCATAAATTTAATTCAATGACAAAAGAAGGTAGACATAATTGGGGCAACAGTGGTAGTAACTGGAGATGTACATTCAATACTGAATGGGATATTGTGCAGAACCTTAAAGGTACTGTAAGCAATGTATCATTTGAGAATGGACAAGCTATGTTTGTTACTGCTAGTAGTTCTAAGATTACATTTAAAGGAACATGGGTTACACGAACTATCAAGTTTGAATTAGAGGATGTAACAAGTTTCCGTTGTAAGTTAGCAACAGGTAGAACTATTGTAGTTACAGGAGGTACTGTTTCCAATACAGGCTTTAGTTCAGCTACTTATTATGTCAATGGAGCAGCAACTTCTACTGTACCTGCTACTGGAAAGGTTACGCTAATAGTTGAAAACAATGCTGATTTCACAGTTAATGATTTACAGATTGGATATGATGGTACTGCTTATGGTACTTTTAAAGCTGACTTAGCAGAGCAATTTAATTATTTACTTAGTGCGTCTGAGGCAACCAACGATTATAACAAAGCTACACATCAGGCATTAACAGATGTTAGTGAGCAGTTGGGGAGTGAGTTGGTTACTAATGGCGGATTTGATACAGATACAGGTTGGACTAAAGGAGCTGGATGGACAATTGGAAGTGGAGTCGCAAGTCACGCAGCAGGAAGTAAAACAGAAATATATCAATCTGCTGGAATAACAGCAAGTAAGACATATAAAGTAATATATACTTCATCTAATTTATCTGGAGGAGGAGGAACTCGTTTCATACTAGGTAATGATTCTAGTGGAGCAGGAATAAGTAGGGGTGCAGCAGGAACATTCACAGAAACAATTACATTAGATGCAGCTATTGCCGATGATAGGATATATATTCAAGCAGATTCTTCACTTAATTGTAGTATTGATAATGTAAGTGTCAAAGAAGTCCTACACCCTTCCATAACCACACTAAGTAATTACACAAGTCGTAGAGGGTTCAGTGAGGATTTATATACAACCTTAAACACAACCAATCTTCCTGATATTGTAAGACGAGGTAGTGTATATGCAGCTAAGTTCGTAGCAGCTAATAGTGATTTAATCACAATAGGAAATAAAGGTACAGTCAATCATGTAAGTTTTGTATTCTGGAATGATGGAACAGCACAAAACATTATGACACTTGATAATGGAACTACCAATATAACAAGCAATGGAACTACCCTAACACATTGGGGAACTACTTGCTGGATAAATGGAGCAGCAACAACCACTTTAACCAGAGGTTGGAACATCATATCAGTAATTAGTACAGCAGATAAAACAGGTAGTAATATCAAGTGGGGATATACAGGAAGTTACGGAAGTCCGATTATTAGTGATGGGTGGATAACTACTGGTAATATTAACCTAGCTGAACATACGCAGTTTTGGACACTTAAAAGAGAAAAACTAAGCTAATGACAAACACAGCAAGTATACATGAACCAATAAATAGAGAAGGGTAATGAGTAAGGTATTCGATTTCAATAACATACATGAAGGTTCATACATTGATGGTATAAGTGGTGTACAAGGAACTAATACTAATGGCGTATTTCGTACTACATCTAAAGGATTAGCTTGGAAAGGGAATGGGAGTACCAATATTGCCTACGGTGCTTCAATGGGGTTGTCTCTGAATGATTTTACAGTAGTTTGTAATTTTAAATTATTAACAAGTGGAATTAATCATCTTTTATTCGCATGGGGTGAAGATTCAGCAGGTAAAAGAAGATCAATATGGGTAAATAGTGTTAACGTATTATATTGGTCTGGTTATGGTGGCTCTGCTAATCTTAGTAGTGGGGTAACTTTAGACGTTGGTAAGTGGTATCAGGCAATTATAAGTATTACTGATGCTGATGTGGTTACTATATATGTAAATAATCCTACTCTGGTAAGAGCAACCGCATCTGTAACATTAGCTACACCAGCGACAAATACATTATATATTGGTGCTAACCCTGTTGGCGGTGAGAGTGCAACTGCATACATTCAGACCTTACAAGTATATAGTGGTATCCTACCCACACAAGAACGCAACAACCTATACAACGAGTTCCTACAATCAAAACCAAAAGGACGTAAGATAGTTAATCCTATTGCTTATGATCGTCAGAAGCCAACAAAGGTTCTAACAGCTAATGTAAGCCATGCATATACATTTAAAAGAGGAAGTAGCCTTGATGTGAAAGGAACTCTTCATGGTACGTTTAGCGGTGGTCAAACACCTATATTAAGTGGTAGAAAGTTTCATGGCGTAGATGGTAAGTTTGCAATGGGAGCAGTAGGAAATATTAAGGGCTTCTCATGTAGGATTAAACTTGATACTACCACAGAACAAATACTTGAAGGAGCTGCCAACGCAAAACTAATACTTGCAAATGCAGGAACAATTGAGTATGCTGAATTTGATAACTGCTATATCAATGGAGTAGACACTGATACTATAACAGCAGGTGTTTGGCATACATTAGAAATAACAAGCACAACTGATGTTGACATGACAGCTTGTACACTAGCTTTAAATAATGCTAGTTATGGAGCATTTGAGATTGAAGAACTATATTTCTATACCGAAGAAAGAACACTTGCAGAGATAGTAAAATATTCTAATGACTTTGCCAACCAACTAACCTTTAAGTCTAACACACTAGGACAAGCAGTTGGTAATGCTCCCGACCAATGGCAAGGAATAGGAGTTACAGGTGGAGTTCCTAATATTGTTTGGGATGAGTGGGTTGTTGAATTAGGTAATATATATACTTCTGATTTTAGTGCTGGTGCTGATGGTTTTCCTGCTTCTGCTAATATTACTGTCACAGGTAATGTAGATAATATAACCGATGATAGTGGAAGAACAGAAGATGACTGTCTGCAATTAACTGATACAACAGCCGTTGGTGTAGCACATTATACGAAAAAAACTATTGCTGGGTTGACTAAATGGGATTACATTACGACATCCTTTGACTATTATATACCTACAGCAAATACTACATTAGTAAAGCTTTATGTAGAATATGGTGGTGTTCCTGATGTTCCATTTAATATAGTTGGAGTTCAAGGAGCATGGACTCGTATTTCTGCAAATTTAACAAAGGTTACTGCCGATGTAGGATTAACTATATTTCCTTCTGCAAGTGGAAGTACAACTTATACAGGTACAGAAGAAAGTTTTTATATAAAGAATATTTCAATAGACTTTGCCCCCCCACTACCTAACTTCAATAGCGGTACTAAGTATCATTTGTGTAATGTGGCAGATGCTTATGCTATCCCTAGTACTCAGGCTTATGGTAAGTGGAGGATGTGGTTTTATAAGGCAGATACAACTACTACTCAGGATTGCATATTTATAGCAAACATTCAGGGTGATATAGGTACAACTGGGCTTAATGGTTATATGGTTAGGTTTGGTACAGACGAAAAGTTTTATGTATATGTTGTCACTAATGGAGCTGTTGGAGCAGCCGTAATCACATCTGGAAGTGTTTATACTATTAATACACTGTACGAAGTTGAAGTAACCAGAACAACCGCAGGTGTATTTGTAATGAGCCTTATAGGTGGAAGCGTAACAACTAAAACAAGTCTTGGAACTGGAACAGATACTACATATAGTGAAGGTAAATACATCACCCAAGCCAATAGAGCAGTGGGAGATATGCTACTACTAACCGAAGGCAAAAAAGGCGTTGAACAATAAACAAAAGACTGATGACAAACGAGAAGAAAACATTTCGAGCCAAACTAACAGAAAGCTTCTGGATTAAAGTTGTGGGTATTGCAATTGGCATTGTATTCAGCTTTAGTGCTGGTATTGTAACTAAGAGTAAAACGCAAACCCAACAGGTAAAAGTTAATACAGAATGCAATGTTTCGCAGGATGGTTTATTAGAAGTTCATAGTAACCAAATACATGAGCTAAAATCTAATAAAGCCAGTAGTGCTGACATAAACGTTGTATATAGTGTTGTTGATAGTATGACAGGATATTTTAATCTAGGTCAGGTTAATAACAAAGCATTTTGGGCATTTTATGAGAAAGATCAGGAACTAAGAGATATCTTTTACAATCGGAGGTTTAATAGTATAGAAAGTAAATTAGATATTTTAATTGATAACGGACTAAATAAATAGCGAGATTATGAAAAAGATTAATGTACCACAAATGATTGTACTGTTGTTATGGGCAGTATGTTTCTTTCTTCCACTGATAATTGAGATGGCTTCTGTAGAGAAGTATATCATTGGATATGTTATTAGCGAGGCTGTATTAACAGTTATTGCTTTTGGAATCTTTCGTTCACTTGAAAACAAATAGCTATGACACAGACACAGATCATCTTAACATTCATCCTTTACATATTACTTGTATTGGTAGCTAGAATCAATCGTGACTATTGGGCAATTGAAAGATGGAAAGACAATATCAACAATGAGAAAGATGTTGATCGCTGGCATGCCTGGGGATTCATATTCTCAGCAGTAGTTGTTATCTATCCACTGTTACTGACTTATCTACAACAGGATTGGAAGATTGGTTTAAATTTCATGTTTGTATGCTTTACATCTGCGTTCTTCTTTTGGCCAGCATTTGATATAGGAGAGAACTGGCGAAGAGGGCTCCCTTGGGATCATCAGGGCAACAGCAAGACAGAAAAGTGGTTTGGCAGGAACATTCTTCCAATAAAGTTTTTCGGGCTAGTAGCATCTCTTATAGGCGCTGTAATAACAATGATATGAATAAAGCATTTGAATTAGCACTTAGCTTCTACGGAGAGAGGGAGATTGTTGGAGAAGTAGACAATCCTACTATAGTACAATGGTTTGCTGATATTGGACATTCATGGGTAAAGGACGATGAATTAGCATGGTGTGCATGTTTTGTAAACGCTATGTTAAAACTATCTGGACTACCACATACAGGTAAGTTGAATGCGAGATCATTCCTTAGTCTTGGTGATGAGGTCACAAGTCCACGTCAAGGCGACATAGTTGTTTTATGGAGGAAAGGTAAGAATTCTGCTTATGGACACGTTGGCTTCTTTGTGAGGGAGTATCAGGGGTATATCTATATCCTTGGAGGCAATCAAGGGAACCGAGTATGTATCATGGGATATAAGAAAGAACGTTTACTTGAATATAGGAGGATATCATGAGTTATAAGTTTTGGGATTTCTGGAAAGAAGGTACTAAGTCAAGTACTATGAGGATTATGTTAGTCCTTGCTTGTGTGAATGTGTTTGCGATAACAACGATACGGTCTATTAGAGGTGATGATATTGACTGGTATGGTATTGCAGCATTTATCGGTGTCTTTGTAACAGGAAAGGTTGCACAAAAGATATGGGGAGAGAATACCGTTTCCAAAGCAGATCCCATAAGTGAAGAAACAATTGAAAAAGATGTGATAGAATGAGTAAGTACAAGAACATATTAGTTACAAGCCTTTTAGCGGTACTCATAGCCACGATCTTATTTGTATCGGGTATTTTAGTATCCAAAAGGCTATCGTCCACTGACGGCTCTTTAAATGGCTCAGATACTACCATTGTTATCAATCACTACTATGACACTACTATCCATATAACACAAAACGTATATACTACTAATGAGAATTCAGTGTACTACAAAGAGTATGACACATCATTGGTATATCTGGAAGGTCAATGTGATAGCGTCAGGAGATATAAGATACAAGACGGTAATGATTCCATTGAAATTTACGGAGACATATTCGTGTGGGGAACGCTTATGGACAGACAGCTATCATACAAGTGGTTGTTGCCATATAAGACCGTTGAGACAATAACAATAAGTAAATGGAAGTCTGGTCCGACAATAGGAGTAGATGCAATGATAAAGCCTGGGTTTGCTGTTGGAATACATGGTGGATGGCAAACGAAAAAGGGTATGGAATATACAGTTGGATACTTTACAGACAAGAGCATTTTGTTTTCTGCAAGAAAAGTATTTAACTTTGACATCATTAAGGAGAATAGAAAAGTAAAGAGAATAGATAATATTATTAGTTCAGACATACTTTAGAACAGGAGAACATAGCGCGGTAGCACATAATAGATTTTATATGATTATTCAATCAAATTGTTTAATAACAAAACAATGACAGTACAAACAAAACTTAATTTAAAACAAATGTTCGTTCATGGGGATACACAGACACAAAGGATCTGGACGGACCTCATTGACTCGATGTTTTCTTCATTAGATACAGCTACTTTTACCCTATCAGGTACAGAGCAGTTTATTATTACTTCTGATGCTACAACAAGCACAGTGTTCCCATTTACTTGTGACTCATTAACTACAGGTACAGGTATCGATGGGAGTTTTGATGCACTAACAACAGGTACAGGGTTGTCTCTTACATCTTCTAGTGCAATTACAACAAACGGTGAATTACTACTTTGTCAGGCTGATTCAGCAACAACATCAGCAGGTATTATTCGTGTTTCGGCTACAGGACTTACTACTGGATGGGTTGCAAAACTCACAGGTGGTGGAGCAACTGCAACTGCAGCAGGTGGTGTCCTTAATATTAGTGCCGGAGCAGCCACTCTTGGTACAGCACTAGCTGTTAGCACTACTGGCGCTTATGTTGGAGCTACAGGTGTTATCTCGCTTACTGCAACTAATCAGGTTGATGGTGACTTAATGATCATCACAGGTGGCGGAGCAGGAATGACCGCAGCAGCCTCTTTGTTACACCTTGACGGTACAGGAGCAACAGTAGGATTAATGCTTGACATCCAAGCAGCATCCCTTACAACAGGCTCGGCTCTTAATATTAACGCAGGTAGTGGAATAGCCATTAACGCAACAGCAGGAAACATTGTGTTTGGAGGAACAGCTACTCGTTCAGGAGCAGGCGCAATTCCTATAACACAACCTATTGCAGAGCTAACAAGTACAGGCGCAGATGCAATGACTATTGCCAATGGCATAGAAGGGCAAAGACTGACATGTATTCACGTATCAGATGGTGGATCATGTGTTATTGCTCCTGCAAGTGCAGAGTATACCAATGTGACCTTATTGGCTGCTGGTGATAGTGTAGACTTTATATTTACCAATGGCAAATGGTATATCATTGGAGTTGGAGCTGGTGTTGGAGGAACACAGCCTGTAGTGGCTTAGAATTAGTAACCAAATTAAAATAGAGATATGAAAGTACAACTAGAGAAAGAGATCGTCCTTCTGAATGGAAACAAGATTCCTGATGCAGATGGAAAGAACATGACCGTAAAGGATGCAATCATTACTGCTTTAACAGCAGCAGAGTCAGATCAAAAGATAACAGGCGAGCAGAAGTTCAAGCGTTACAATATGGCTCAGAAGATTAGCACCATGAAGAGCGAAGGAGAGTTGACGGCAGAGGAGATCACAGAAATCAAGAAAAGGATTGGTGAGGTCTATGCAATGCCAGAAGTAATAGGATTTGTTTTCAATACACTTGAAGGTAATTAAATGATTTACGAAACTGTCTCAATCGATCATGTATATTCCAGGATAAGTCTAACCCTTAACTTGGATGACGACAATGAATACTTGAATATATATGAGTTTATAGGATGGGCTATACGAGAGATCGGAGCTCATGGAACCCTTGAGATGGTTACTAAACAATTGACGATAGCAGATCACAGGGTCGAACTACCTTGTGATTTCTTTCGTCTTAGGCAGATATGTTACAATGGTTGGCCTTTAACATGGTCCAGCCGCACCTTTAAGTATCAGTACCTACTATGTGAAGAATGTGTCAATGATCGTAGTAGTGTTTTCGAAGCAGACACAGTTGTTAGGTACAATACTAATCTTGACAACATTATAGCAGATTATACTTCCACAGATGGGATTCAGGTCATTAACATTAACATGATTGTTAAGGTAGCACCAGGACATACAGCAGGAGGCATAATAGGCAACTACTATAAGCGATCAGGTTTTACTTTAGCAGCAACAGATCTTTCAACCATTGACTATTCCGGTGTCAATTGGACGAATGTGTCTACAGATGTTGGAGAGTTGAATGCAGGGGGGTTATCAACTCCTACAAGTTCACCTTACCTGTATACTTATCAGATTAATCCGGGCTATATAATGACTAACTTCGAGTCAGGCACAGTAGATATGTCATATGATGCTATCCCTACAGATAGTAAGGGTTATTACAAAGTACCAGATGACGAGATGTATCTATGGGCACTTGAGTATTATGTCAAAGTAAGAATGATCCAGAGAGGCTATAAGTTTCCAGAAGAAGATTTAAGAACATGTAAGGCTGAATGGATGAAGTACAGAGATATGGCAAGATCAAATGCGCAGATGTGGAATATTGATCAGACAGATGTATTCACTAAGAGATGGATGCGTCCTTTAGCTGTACTTGATAGAGCACAAAACTTCTTTAATAATGAATTCTAATGAAGAGTGTTGGTAAAGGTTTATTTCTTAATGCAAAGAAGCTTAATCAGCCAGATACATATCCAGTTGATGCGCTTAATGCGAACTTTGATAAGATTATAGGCTCTGTAAGCAACGAGGAGGGATTTAGTTTATTCATTACTAAGATTATTACAGGAACTACCGAAACATCCACTACAGCACTTCCTACAGACCTTATATGCATAGGAAATGTCAATGTTGATGAGACAAGAAATGTATTGTTCTTGGCAAAGACAAAAAGCACAGAGGGGGACTACCAAACAGGCGCTCTTGACTCTATAGGAGTACTTCATAATAATGGAGTCTATGAACATAGGTTAAGGGCAGACATGGGATTCTCACAGTTTCATCAAATACAAGCAAAGGCAAAGATTAAGAATGGAGAGATAATAGTATCATGGACAGATGATCTTAATCATATGCGTATACTTAATCTTGACAACCTCCCTTTTAAAGGCGGAGTAGATCCTGCCACACTTATTCCAAATACCTTATCTGAACTTACCCTTATAGATGTATATCCTGAGTATGATGTGCCAACAATAACAGTAGACGAAGTGAATGATTCTGGGGGGCAATTGTCTTCAGGAGCTTATCAGTTCTTTACTGCTTACGAAGATGGTAACACAAGCCTTACCAATTACAGTTCACCAACAAAACCACTAACTATTACAGAGGACAAGTCTTCAGTTCAATGGTATGAGTATGATGGATGCGAAGCAGGGACAACAACAACTAAGTCGGTAGCAATAACAATATCGGATATTGATGAAAGATATTCATTCTTAAACGTTGGATATATATCTCGTATCAATAGTGTGAAGAGCGTGTACCTATTTTATAGGGTAGCAATCACATCATCATCCGTAAACCTGATATTCTCAGGCTTTGAAACAGATACTGCAGTTCCACTAACGAGTTACCTTGCACAGACAGCACCATATAAGAAGGCTAAGACCATCTTTACATTAAATGACAAGTTAGGTTTTGGGAACCTAGAAGGCTTTGAAGATATAGACTATCAGAAGTATGCAAACAGTATTACAGTTGCTCCTGTATTTACTACTACTCAACATGAAGAGTATTCATTAACTAATTTTAAAGATAGTGTCTTTATTATAAACAATAAGGGCCTTATGCCTGGCGAAGTCTATGCCGTATATGTAGGGTTTACACTTAAAAATGGAAATAGAACTTATGCTTATCCTGTTCCGGGGAGAGAAGTTCAAAATATTACTGTGGGGGGAAATACGTTCTCAGAAGATGCTACAATGAGGGATATAATAAGTCTTGATCCAGCATTAAACTATCTTGAGGCAGATGACTTAATCGATCCAGGTAATATTAAGTACTTCCATACAAGAGATACGTCAAACAATAAAACGCAAATGTGTTTTTGGGAAAATGCTAATGAGAAATATCCTGAGCTTGCCAATGATCCAGATGGCAATTGGGAGGTATGGGGATTCACTGGAGTAGGAAATGAGACAGGAAGTGTTGCACCTTCATTACATGGACTAAATGTAAGACATCATAAAATGCCATGTCAGACAGGAGGATGGTATAATGAAACAACAAAGACATCTTCTGTATGTAGCATTAAACTTGAAAACATAGTTATTCCAGAAGAAATAGAAATCCAGGTTGAAAAGATGCATGTATATATAGCTAAGAGGAGTACAAACAATTCTACTATTCTTGGCCAAAGTCTTTATTATAGTGATTCTGATAACCAATTTGCTTTTCACTCTTTTGATATGATGACCAACAGTCTTCCACCTATGGCTTCTTATATCGAGAATGTATGTTTATATAAATTTAAGGGAAGAGATTCTTCGGTTGGAGGCTCAGTCTTTAATTGTTATTATTCCATGTACGACATCACAGCTCCTGTTCCAGATGTATATACTACATCGGATAATACACGTATAGGCGCATTGAAAAACTTTATACATGAGGATGATTTGTTATTAGGTGAAGACATGCATGAAAGGAGATATTATGGAGAGGTTAGTGTACCAACAGTAGGATACCCTGGCATATCAAAGCAAGGGCGTGGAGAATCATATTTAGAACCATATTACTATCTTACTAATGCTTGTGTATATAGGCAAGACATGTATTCTCCATTTCAGTCACAAGAGTTGTATGATACTGGTAATGATATTGACATTGATGTTTTAGGAACATATACAAAGACAATTACTGGCGGTGGTGATGTGTTTAATACAGACTATGCTTTTAGGACGATAGAGGATAGTGGCTCATTTACTCCAGCAACACAAGGCAATCCAACACATTCTGAGCGTTATTTATACTGGTTTCCTTGTATAGCTACTTCAAATATAGGGCTTAGGTATTCCGACTCATTGAGCACTTCTTCTGATGCAGCTTATTGGCCTAAATACGGCCCTTATGCCAGTGATTGGGCGGCATATCTCAGTGACGATATAGACACACAAGCCAATATCTTTGATTACAATATAGACTACAGTGCTGTTAATGATATGGCAAGGGCAATACCAACGCCTTTAGTTTCAGCAACAACCACGCACTTTCCAAATAGGTTAATGGTTAGTGAAGCATCATCACAGGAAGAGTTGGCTGAGAACTGGAAGAACTTTTTGGTAAACAACTACCATGATATGCCAAGTACAAGAGGAGAGGTATGGAACGTAGTTAATATCAATGATGAACTTCTTGTGAATACATCAAGGGCAATATTTAAGACTATTGGAAGTAAGAAGTTACAGTTGGATGAGATAACAACTTATATAGGTAGTGGTGACCTATTTTCATTAGAACCACAAGAGCAGGCAATTACTGAGGATGGATTCGCAGGATGTACAAGCCAATGGTCTTGTAAAAAACTACCAATAGGATATGTTTATGTCAATCAAGAATTGGGTAAGATATTCTTATATGATGGTAAACTAAATGATATATCAGGGAATGCTGGAATATGGTTTAAAGAAGAGTTGCCAAGCAAGTTAAAGGCGCAGGTATCTATTAGTATAAGTAACCCTGAGATTACCTTTGATAATAATGTTGGTGGGGTCGGTATTCATATCGAATACGATCAGAAGTACAATAGGATTATTATGTCAAAGAGAGATGTGGAGATTAAAGACATACTTAAGTTTAAGGGCTATGGGACAGGCGTACTTGTCGATGGGGACTTAGGGTTAATAGAGTTCAGTTCTCCTCTTGACGGCTACTATATGGCTCACTACGATGCATCCTTAGCGACATGGAACGCAATTGATTATTCGAACATATATGATTTAGACACCAACCCTTCAGGGCTATTTACGGATAAGTCATGGACAATGACCTTTTCTCTTAATACAAAGGAGTGGAGGTCGTATCATAGCTATATCCCTTCAATGATGTTAAGGAATGATAAGAACTTGATGTCAGCCATTAAGCCTACTTATTCATTAGGGGCAAAAATGTATAAGCATAATACTGCTAATAAGTATGGTAGGTATTATGATCAAAACAATCCAGATGAATTCTATGTGGAGTATGTAATCAATACAAGTGTAGACTATACAACAGGTCAGGTAACAAGCCTTGACACAAACAAGCTGTTTGATGCTTTCCAGTGGATAACTGAGGTATTTGACAGCAATGGAACAAACTACTACGGAAAGACATTTACAAAGCTGTTAATCTACAGCGAGAATCAGTGTAGCGGTGTTATAGACCTTAGTTCTGCTAATGTCAAGAGCACAGAAGGTACATGGAGATTCAATGACTTTAAGGACATAGTCATTACTTATGCGAATCAAATAATAAATCAAGATAAAGGTATACCAACCGGAACAAATGCTTCAGTATTAACTGATAACACTAAGGTAATTACAAGTAATATCAATGCGAGTAAGCGCTGGTATGAGAAGAGTTTCTTTAGAGGTAAATATATAGTAATACGGTTTGTATACAGTAATTCTATTACAGAACAATATGAGATTTATATGCATAAATATGATGCTATGCTCCAGAAGAGCTATAAATAGAGATAATGGTTTAATTAAAGACTATGGTGAAAGCTATGGTCAATTTGTGTGTTATGGCTAAGAAGAAACAATTACCAAAATATCAAGATGGGGAAAGGTATCTAAAGAATCCATTTGTCAGAAGAAAGCCGATGAGGGTAAAGGATCTGGATAGTTATGAGAAGAATCAATATGGAACATTAGAAGATGATCGGTTCTATCTTGAATCATTTCCACCACCAAGACGTGATGCTAGTGGCAAGTATTATCACCCTGTTATAAGAGATCCTGAGACAGGTGAGCTGACTAGGGTTCATAACCTACCGATTACATCTATATCAGGAAGGAAGGCTTCAGATAGCTCTGAGATGGCTATGGACACCAAGACTGGCAAGATGACAAGTAATACTCATAATGTTGATTGGAGCAAGAGTCAGGCAGGGAATAAGATATTAACAGGTCTTACATTTGCAGCAGCAGCTCCGGCTAATTTAGGATTAAAAGCCACATCTAAATTGGGTAAGGCAGGATTGTTTGCCCTTGATGCATTGATTAATCCAGGAATGGGTTTTGGTAAGTTGGGTAAGGCAGGGGTTAAGACACTTGACGCATTGATTAATCCAGGTATGGCTCGAAAACCAATGATATCTTGGAGGTCTTTAAAGCCAAAATCAAGATATGTAAAAGCGAAACAATTAGTTGATGCCAAACTTGAAGGTGAGCAATGGGTAAAGGATTGGTATGACGACCCATATACTAAAAATAGAATTAAGAATATTGAAATGCCTGAAATACAATCCCCTATTTTTGACAATGAATTAAGTAAAGTAGAATTTGCTACTAATCCAGATTTTATTGGATCATCAAATTTTTTTGGAGAAGAGGTGTTAAATAGAGGGCGGAGTTTTAGTAACGGTGAAGTATATGTCAATCCAAATATGCCTAGAAACCAAATTAGATCTACAACAATACATGAGCTTACTCATAACAAAACAAGAAATGAATCTAATTATGTAATTGATGTATTGGTTAAAAGAGCAATGGATAAATCAAAAGCAGCAAGTGATTATGATAATTATTTATTAGATCCTGCAGAGGTTTATGCAAGAATAGCTCAAATAAGATTTACACATAATATTAAACCTAGTGACATCGTAAGTGACAAACAGATAGATAAGATTATTAAATCCAACAAAGGATTAGTAGATAACAGGTTTTTTAAATTAATTAAAGATAAATCAGCATTTAAGGATTTATTTAATCTATTGCCAGCAGTAGCAGGAACAGGAGCAGTGGGAATAGGAGCAGCACAAGCAGGGAATAAAGAATATCAACAAGGCGGGATTACAGGTGATCCTCCATGGAAGAAAAAAACATACAGTACTATTGAAGATGCACCATACAAAGAAAAAGAATTGCCAATAAAAACGAGGCAAGATTTTAAAGGTAATTTTTTGAGTAAAACAGCAAGTGGTGGCGTAAGAAGAGATTCATATGGTAAGCTTGGAGACTTATATAGATATTTTGGAGGATTAGACTTAAAACATGATGTACTATATAACAGTAAATACAAGCCTTCAAATAGTAAAGATCCAAATGCTAAATATATAGCAATACAAGATTCAGCTTTTAGGAGCGAGATATTATCAAATGCAAATAGGATTTTTAATGCCAATAAGCTAAAGGAAAAAGAAAGCAAAATAAATGAGAATACCTATACGGTAAATTTAACAAATTGGGGAAAAAACAGTTCTGCTCTAGGTAATGTATTTATATCCAGAGGAGAAGATGAAAATGGTAAATATATTTCTTACTATGATGTATTTGATAGAGAAACAGGTGCTATCGGGAAAGATGGATTTGATTTTAATGCAACAAAGCCTTTTGAAGTTTATGATAGAATATATATAGATACGGACAAGACTGGTAATGCTGTTGAAAGAAAGAGTTTTCAACAAGGTGGAGTAGTAACCTCTAAGTATGGACAATGGAAGTATCCTGGGCAAGTAACAAAGGTTCCAAGTGGTGACATTACGATGGAAGGAGTAAACTATCCTGTATTAGGCGTTTCAGACAGTGGTGACAGGCAGATGATGTATCCGGGGGGAAACTATCACTTTAAAGGTAAAAGCGTCATAGAGTACCCTATTTTGCCTAAGATGCAAGGTGGAGGACAGCTACCCAAATATCAACTAGCAGGAGAAACACCTAAAGAGACCTACCAAGATGAAATAGAGGGTAGGCACTATGGAATGATATTCGGTAAACCACCCGAGGGATATAGTAAGCCAGGGAGAGCGACTAGCAAGCCAAGGAATATAAGCTATCGTACAACACCAGCAATAGAAGATTTTTCGCTAGGTGCTGTTGGAAGTTATAATGCAAACATTAACCCTTTTCTATTAGGTGACCCTGAACGAAGAAAGCAAGAGTTTCCATATACTCCAACACGTCTTGGTATTTTAGAAGAACCTAGAAGTAATTGGGGAGAGCCAACAATAGATAAGACTATTAATCAATCTTATACAGATATGTATGACTTTTATCACAAGCCTACTACATCTTCTATTGGTCTTACTGCAAATATTCCTCTGAAGACAAGAAGAAGTGGTGCTTATGGAGACAGGCAAGTTTCGTACAACCCTACATTATCATATGAGCAAGGGCAGATGTACAAATGGAATCCCTACTATTCTCAACAGAAAGATATAAATACTGCATTCCCTCTTGAGGGAGTTGATAGGACTAATGCTGGAGAATTTATACCATTTAAAGGTGCTAAGTTGGAAAACGAAATACAATTTAAAGAAGAGACTGGTAATTGGGTACATAAACAAATACCTAATGTAGATATTGAATGGAATAATGTTGACAGGAAACCTAGATTTGGTTTTGGACTTAAAGCGGAAGAAGAATATTGGGATAATAAGAATAAAAATGCTTATACTGCTTCTTTAGGTGCAGGATGGCAGCCTTATAATGGTGTGAGCGCAGACATGAGGTTTGGTTATAAAAGACGAATTGGTAAAAACGGAATCCTGAGTGCTGATGTGTCAAATCCATTTTGGAATACAAATTCTAAAGTAAATGTAGGATATACCCATAAGTTTCAACAAGGAGGCGAGACAAACTCTATGCTTGACAATATTTACAAGAAGTACCCTGCATTAAAAAGAATGGGCAAGACAACAGTGGTAGCCGATCCATCATTTACAAGCAAGAATACAGGAGTTGGTAGTATAGAGTATTTTTCTCCTAATCCATATAAGAAGGTCAATGAGACTTTTGATATGATAGAGCAGTCAGCAAACAAGTATCCCGAAACAAGGAGAGGTAGTATTCGTTATAACAATGGGTTTGTTGGTGAGCATCCAAACACAGACACTCATGGTGTACGTTATGATCCTAATGATAATAATGAGCAAGATGTTATGCTTGATATGCTTCATGGAATGACTAAAGATCCTGTATATGCAAAACACAGGAAGGACTTTGGAAATACTCTTATGAATAGTAAATGGGGAGAAGATTTGCATTACAACTTCCAAATGGATATGGACAGAACAAAGAAGACTCTTTTAAAACAAGGTAAAAGTAAGAAAGAATTAAACAGTCTAAGTGAAGATGAGTTTGCAGACAAGTACATGGATGGCAAGGATCAATGGAAGCAAACATGGTTGGATGGTGTTATCAGGAATCTTATGTTTGAAGGTACTCCTGAAGACTTTGAAAAGGCGAAGTATTGGGATGGACTAGAAGACCTATATTTTCAAGATGAGAATGTAAAGAAATCCTTTGGACAATTAAAGAACTATCTTAAGACAGGTAAAGGCTATATGCTACCTGAATATGAAGTGACAGCAACACGCGATACGTCTAAGCTTCAACAAGGCGGACAATTTAATGACAATGACATGAAGACAAAGAAATATAAGAAAGGTGGAAAACTGCCTAAATATTATACAGGTGGTCCATTTATAGGTAATGACTATATAGGTGATATGTCCCAATATGACTATGACACAGGTATATGGAATGGAACAGATCATGGTGGGAGTTATGGCCAAACAGATGTTCTTAATAGTGCTAATGGCTACGGAGATGACTTCTTTAAAGGTGCAGGGAAAAGCGCATTATCAATGGCAGGGGCAGGAGCAGGTATTGGCGCAACCTTTGGACCTGTAGGAGCAATAATAGGAGGTGGAGCAGGAGCACTTATAGGAGGAACTATTGGTGGTATACAAGGCCTTAAAGCAGCTAAAGCAGAAGATGAAGTAATTCAAAGGAAACAAGACATGATGGAAAAACAATCATTAGCATATCAACCTAGGGGAACTAGGATGTATAAACAAGGAGGACAGGCTATGGCAAATCCAAATGCAGAACTTGAACAACAAGAAGGAGTACAAACTCCAGATGGAGAAACCTTTAATGTAAATGGTGCTCCACATGAGCAAGGTGGAATAGAGATGGCATTGGAGCAAGGGTCAAGGATATTCAGTGATGATGAGTCAATGGCATTGCCCGATGGAAGGACTCCTGCACAAGTATTCAAGCAGTTAAGCAAGAAGCTTGATTTCTATAAGAAGAATGCAGAGAGTGGTGCTACATTAGCTAAGCAAACAGCTAAGGCTATGATAAGTAGTATAGAGAAGAAGATTGATGAGTTATGGCAATACCAAGAGCAAGTCAAACAATCCCAAGGAAGCTCACAGGAAGGGCTAGAAGGGGAGATAATGGGTCAGGAGGGGAATTACTACCCTGAGACAGAGAACGTGCCTCCTGAAGCTATATATCAGGAAGGAGGTATCGGCCCACTTAGTCCTTGGGAAATTCAAAAGCTCAAAGGAACTTATTTAAAAGAACCTAAAGATCGAGAGAATCACGCAATACAAAGTTTTAAAAGTACATATGAAACTGAAACAGGAAAGAAAATGACTTCTACTCAAGAAGCTAAATTGAGAGAAGAATATTTAACTAATGGTACAGCCAGAGGCGAGCTAACAGGAACAGAAGAAACTTATTTATTTCCAACACAGCCTTATATGAGTGAAACAAGAACAAGTAACGCTTCAAAAATCAATCCTAGTAATAGAGATGTTTATACTCCTGAAGAATGGTCTGTTGCTGCAAAGGAAACTGGAGACTATAGATTAAAGGAATATAATGATGCTGTTAAAAAACATATAACATCTCCTACCTCTAGTCCATATTTTAAACGTGGAGGTAAGTTGCCAAAGTATCAGCAAGGCGATATTTACACTTCAGAAGATGAAAGGTTAAACAAGATAGCAAGGAATGCTATTAGCAGATCAACTAATCCTTATTATACGGGCTTATCAGGTAATTATACCATACTTAAAGATCCTACATGGCCTCCAGCAGCCACACAGCAACAAGGTATTGACTTAAGCACTCCAAGAGGATACAGACCTCAAGGTGTAGGTGGAGGAAACAATGCTTTTATAGCAGAAGATCAAATTGGAGACGGATATCAAGTTCCTGGTGATCCTCCAAAGGTGCCTCCTTACTTGGCTAACATTGCTCCATACTTTGGTGGGCAACAACAAGCGTCAGGTGGTATAGATCCACGGATTATTACTGAGAATGGACAGATGAGGTTATATGCTAATACTGGTACTGAGGGAGAAGATTTACGACAACTAGCTATTGATACATGGGGAGACGTTGGTGCAAAGACTAACATTCAAGGAGAAGATTTATATTACTATCCAACAGGAGCAGGAGAAACAGAAGTTGCGGGGACTAAGAAAAAGTCTACACAACTAGCGAAAAACAAATATGTTCCGACTACAGCAGATGCTACAACAGAACAACCTATGGAGCACGGAGTTCCTGTTTCTGATAAACCACTAAGCGAATTAACGGCTGGCTTGTCAGCAAATTTAAGGCAGACAGGAAATCCTGCAATACCATTAGGAGAGAAAATTCCATTTACAGGTACACCAAGTACAGAGATGGGTGATAATCAATTTGACTGGAAGAGTCTCATTCCTTATGCATCAAGAATACCGGGTATGGTTAATGCTTTAAGAAAGATGAAGGTTCCTGAAGCAGAACAAGCCAAACAGATAGCATATAAAGATCAGGTATTTGATCCATATCCTATACAAGCAGCAGCACAGACTGCTAAAGATGCTGTGTCAGCAAACTCTAACTACGCACCTGTCACAAGGGGAATTCAACTTGGCTTAGAAGGGCAGAAGCAGAAGTCATTAAACGAAGGTCAAGCTGGAGTTAATAAGTTAAACTTCGTAGGAAGGAATCAAGTAAATCAAAGCAATCAACGTACAGACATGTTTAATACTCAGGCAAGGAATACAAAGAACATGACACAGTTTGCAGCCGACCAACAAAGACTGCAGAATATTGATATGGCAACAAGAGATGTAGGTGACATCTACATGAAACAACAGTTCGAAAAAGCTGTTATGGAAAGAGATGTTACTTCTATACGGTTGTATACTGATAGTCTCATAAAGAATGGTGCTACATGGGAGAAGATTCGTCCATCATTAGTAGGAATGCTTGATGATGATGTATTAAGAGAGTATGACGCAAAATATAAAGATAAATAGTTATGGCAAATCCATTTTATGAATATCAACCAACACTATATGTCCAGCAGTATGCTCCGTATCCTGTACAGCAGTATGGTCAGGCAGCACAAGCTATACAGGGAAGAGTAGATACTAATATCGCTGCTTGGAACGAGTTAGATGTGCTTAGTGCTAACTTTAAAGATCAACTTGGAGTAAATGATCAATACCATGCTGATGAGGCTAGGAAGATTATTGATGATGAGCTAGGTGCATTGATTGATCAAAAGAAGTGGCTTGACATAGACTATAAGCTACCAGAGGTGTACAAGAAAGCCATTGGCAAGAATCGTGACCTTATATTCTCTATGCAACAATTTAAGAAGATGCAAGAAGGTGTACAACTCAAACAAGAGTATGGCGCAGAAGGAGTAGACTTTAATGACCCTGCCAATCATACATCTGTAGTTACTGATCCTGCAACAGGAGAGAAGCAGTATATTCCGTACACACTTGATGTTGAAAAAGAAGCAAAGCATTCTATCATAGCACAACAGTTACTTGGAGGCATGCCACAAGAGTCCATACAAGAAGCATTTAAAGATATGGGTGAAGGATGGGAGGAAAGTATTACTAGGTCAGGTATCAGTAGAAGCAGATTGAATAGAGTTGCTAAAGAAACCGTAGATGCTTTTAAGGATGCTGATCCTCAGTACTTGAAAGTAGAGGCGCATAAAGCTGGCATCAACGTAGCTGGTATGAGTGGAGACGAAGCTGAACAGGCATTGGTTGATTATTATAACAGTCAAGGTTTAAATGGCCAAGCTATAGTTGACAAGAATGTATATGACTATGTAAGGAAAGCAAATGAGAAATTAATAAGTACTTCTACAGGGATAAGCAGTAGACAAGTTGCAACAGGTACTAGAGGAAATGGGGAAGGTGGCGATCCTTCATATAGTGGTATATTTGAGAGAGTAGGCGTAATAGATGTAAAAAATATAGCTAAGTCACAAGCGGACCTTGATAGAAAAATTTCACAAATGAAAGAAAAGGGCGATATTTCTGGAGCAGAATTTCTTGAAAGACAGAAAGGTGTTATAATGAATGCATTTATAAAACAGAATCCTAAATATGCAGATATCTATAAAAACAAACCAACATCTGGTAATGAAGATGTAGACCTTCTTGTTTCTGATATCTTTGATTCTAGAAATACAATGGGAAATTTATTAGGAGATATTGTTGACGTTGGTGTTAACATGTTCAATAAATCATGGGAGCCAATAAAAAAAGCTGTTGGTGTTGACGTAAGCGGAGAAGAAAGAAAGCCGAGGTTTAGGATACCATTTGCACAGCATAGTAAAGAAATTATAAGGAGCTCCGTTGATAGTGAATTGTATGCAAAAAATCTATCTGGCTGGTTAGGGAGAGATGTTAGTAGCACAGAAGCTGAAAAGATCAGAGACTATGCTATGGAATATTATGATTGGCAGAATAGTGGTGGGATTAAAATGGATGAAGGGTTTGATGATTTTATTGATAATGGCGCACCTGTTGAAGATGTAGTACAAGTGTTTAGTGATCCTAAGGTAGCAAAAGAAATTACTTATCATGTTAAACAGATGGATTTGGCACAACTTGGTGACTATGATATTATATCAGCTAAGACTAATAAGCAATTAAAGGATGACCCTATCAACCCAAGAGACCTTGAGTATGTAGGTATAGCTTATGCCGGACCAAACAGTCCTCCACAGATAGAAGTGTTCGATACTAAAGAAACAGATCCCGATAAACAAACTATTAGACTCATACCACGTACTAACAATGATGGACTTGTTAACTATATCTTTGATCAGATGGGAGAAGAAGGACAGGTACAGAAGATTAACTATCAATACTATAATGAAAAGATAACTAGGCCAATGGAGATTGCTCCGGGTATTAATATTGCTCCTGTAGAGAATTCATTGACTAGCTTTTATCTTGAGAGGGGAGATGAAACACCAATTACAATAGGTGATTATATGCAAAGCTTGATACCTTCTCCTGATGACAAGGGATATAGTTCAAGAAAGAAATATGCAACACACAAATATAATCAGTACCTTAATGATAATAACTGGGACGGTACAGATATAGAGTTGCAAAGAATTATGGATAAAACATTAACCGGGGGGAAGGAGCTTGTGATTCTTGCACAAGAAATCTACAGAGCAAATCTAAAGAAATAAATATATGCCTGATTACACTTACTTAAAAGACATCCTTGGTGATGGGAAGACATCTATACCAGAGATATTAGCACATGAACCAAAATCATATGAGCCAAAAACTTATTATGGTCTTGAAGGTTATAATAACAAGAGACTTCCCGGGATTATAGGAGCTGCTGGTGACATAGACGAGTACCTTGCACAGAACCAAAGTCGTGCATCAAGAGTAGCCAATGGAACACTACGTCTCGGGCTAACTACAGGCACTAAATTTCTTGAAGGAATGGGCTACCTAGTAGACTTAGGGTTTGAGGGAATAAAAGAAGCTACTACAGGAAATGTAGATCAATATAGTGAAAACTTTATATCCAGAGCAGCCGACAATGGTTTCTCTGCCTTCTTCTCAGACATAGAGGATGACCTTAAAGAAGCTCTTCCAATTTATAAAACACAGAAGTATAAGGATGCCTCTCCATTTGGACAGTTATGGAGTCTTAGCTTCTGGACAGATGACTTTGTAGACGGTCTTGCTTTTATGTTGTCTACATGGATACCTGGCGGTGCATTAAGCAAAATGGGCATGGGATCCAAAATAGCAGGTGGATTATCCAAGTATGCTAAGATGACTAATCTTGGAACAAAATTACAGAACTTAGAGAAAGCAGGTAAGGGGATTGATAGGATTGCTACGTGGGGATTGATGACTTCTTCTGAGGCTATGTTTGAAGCCAAAGATGTTAAGGATGCTGTAATTGACCAATTATATGAATTAAAGGAAAAGGGAGTTCTTAACCCTACAACAGGACAGCCATGGACTGACGAGACCATTAAGCAAGTGGCTGCTGAGAAAGCGAGGAATACATATATACAAAACCTAATAGCTCTTGCCCCATCAAACTTTATCGAAACAGGATTTATATTCGGAAAAGTAGGTGGTAAGATCGGAGGTAAAATAGCAGAAAAGGCTGGTTCATATAGCAAGAAGACTGCTAAGGGAATAACAGGTTATCTTGATAGTTATGGAGGGAAGATAGCCCAAGGCGTGGGGACAGGAATATTATCAGAAGGGTTGTGGGAGGAAAACATCCAGTACTCTATACAACGTATGAATGAAATCCATGGTGATGCTGTTGAATATGGAAAGAAATGGTACTATGCCTTTTCAGATTTTCCTAAAGCAATGGATAGTCTTGGTGACTTAAAGGATGATGAACGTCTTAAGAATGTGATCCTTGGTGGACTACTCGGAATGGGTGGTGGAGCAAGAAGAGGTTACATTGATAAGAGGGATGAAGACATTGCCATAGACAAGGGCATAAAGAACGTACAAAGTAAATATAAGGCAGCATTTGGAATGGATGTGTTTGCCATGAGTCCTGAGGAAAAAATAACCTATGGGACTGAAGAAAAAGATGGGGAGACAAAATACTTTAAAGAGAGTCTCAAAGAGGGGGAGAAATCAAGGATTAATCTATCAGAGTTTGAGTATGAGAAAGAAACAAGGGATAATGGCATTGACCCTACCAAAGGTGGTACTATCGAGGTAAAGTCAAAGCCAATAGCAACAGAGGATGGTAATCTTGTACAAAGTGAACAGAAGATTGAGGAATTCATGTCATCAAAAAGATTCATTGAGGAGCTTGAAGATGTTATAGAAGCAGAAAGGAATAAAGTCAATCCTAATAAACGCAAGTTAGATTTCTTTATTAATGAGAAGATGATTGAGTGGGCTAAGGCTGAGTTTGATTTAGGTAGAGGGGAGGAGGCCTATAATAAGTTAGATAAAATAGGCAATATGACACCTGAAGAATTAGGTACACTAGGATTTGACTATCGCAGTGAACCTGATCCCAAAAAGGCAATACAAGCAAGGAAGGAGCTGGTTAAGGAGTATGAGAAAATATACAACGTAACAGATGCTACATTCAATGCTCCTAATATTAAGAAGTCTACACTTATAAATAATCAAGCAAGGAAAGAAGAGGGATACAGGATAGGTGCTAGAATGGCATTTCTTAAGAGAGAACTGGCTAATATAGAGAATGACTTTAATCTAATCAATGAGAAAGATTTAGTTGCTTCGGAAATCAATAAGCTTGTCTATGATTATGAATATGCAATAGCTGCCATTACTAAGGCTAAGGCTGATAATATTGATGCAACAGAACTTATAGAAGAAGCTGAGAAACTTGAAAGTCGAATAAAAGTACTTAAAGGAACGGCTGGACTTAAAGAAGATACTAATGTCATTCGTGGCAAGCGTACTGCTGATTCATTAGATGCAGAGATTAAACTTATCCAACGTGCTGATATTGTTAATTCACTTAACAAGTTGGCTGACAGATTTGATAAGATCAGTGACCCTGCAACTGGATATAATTACTTTGTAAAAAGTATCAAGGGAAAGCCGTATAACGAAAGAAGTGTAAGGAATAAGATTGAGATTAATAAAAACACCACAGAAGGTACTTATGAGGCATATGAACAAGCAAGGACAAAGAGGGAGTTTCTATTTGATAAGATAGACAATGCTTCATTAGACTATTCATCTACACTATTACGAAAGATGTTTCGGGAGAACATACCACTACTAAGTATACTTGAGAAGGTTAGGAATGATGGTCTTAAGTTAAACAGAGGTAGCATGTCAAAGATCAAGGCTCATGTTAATGATCTGCTTTCAAAGAAGGAAAGACATGATGAGCTTGTTAATTCACAGATGTTGCCGGACTCTCCTGCACTTACTACTGCTGAGACACAAGAAGTAAATGATCTTAAGAAAGAAGTTATAGACAACTCTGATGTAAGAAAGACACTGGAACTTTATGATGAGATTATAGCTAACAAGAAAAGATATACTGGTGAGATAAAGAATAGGACTATTGGAGAGATTCATGCAGACCTTGTTAATGAGTATATCGAAGACGGTGAGTATATAAATGGACTCGTTGATAAGAACAAACTCTTTGATAATGTTGACGAGATTGACAAAGTTGTATCTGCTATTGAAAGGGTTAAGGAGATATTTAGTGAAAGGGAAACAAAACTCACTTCTGCTACATTAAAAAGGATTAACGATATTCTTAAAAGACTAGCTGCTGATAAGATTATAGCAATCAAAAGAAAGAGTGATAATGAAGAGCAGGAAAAGAGATTATCAAAAGATATTACGACTACTGCTTTCGCATCTCTAGGGATTGACATAGACAAGTTTGCTAATACAGGTAGGTTGGATTCATCTGTTACAAATAAGAAGCTATACGACCTTATAAATAGGCTTGTACCGTCTATTAGTAATATCATTAAGGAAGGTAGCTATATTGAGTATGCTATCATTATCCAGATGATAAAAGACAGCAGAGTAGATGAGGTTGATAAAGTTGGCCTAATGGAAAGCTTAGATGAGATTTATGATGAGGTTTTTGAGGCTACAATGTCAACAATTGCTGGTAAGATGATTGCCAAAAATCCTGCTTTCTCTGGAAAAAACCGCACTATTGCTCCATATTACAAGAATCCATCAAGGGCAATGGGGCAAATAATGCTTATTTTATCAAACCTAGGGTTGTCATATTCAGATGAAACTAATCCTGGATATAGGTATGACAAAAATAGGCTTATGAATGGATTGCTAAGTGATCTAAAAGAATCTAAGTTATCAGGGAAAGATGCTTTGATTGAATTCTTTGAAAAACATAGGGAGTTGGTTTCTATGCATGACTTAATGCAGACGCTTGCTTCTGACTATAATTTACCAGAAGAAATTACTGCCGAGAAAGAGTATGGTAAGAAGCAGCAATCATTGAATAATAAGAAAGCAGACTTCACTCCTTCCCCTACAGTACAGCAGTTACTTGCTATAAGAATGTTTGGTGTGTTCTTTAATAAGAAAAATGTGTCTGGTTGGAATGCATGGGCAAGTATGGTAGGTCCAGCAGGAAGTGGAAAGACCTTTGTATTTGCTAAGTGGATCAAAGGATTGTTGAACTTAACTGATAAAGAAATATATACTGTAGCCAGAGAACCAAAGCAGGCTGAAATAATAAAGAGAAGTTTAACACCAAGCCTTACAGAGGTAAATACTATTGGATCATTAATCGATTCATTGACAGGAGATCATGGTAGCCTTAAAGGCAGGAAGCTTATCGTTATAGATGAAGCAGCTAGGTTATCAGCCCTTGAGTTAGTAGCAATCAACAACGCTCTTGAGAAATATAATAGTAAGCAAGATGTTGAAAACAAGCTAAGAATATTAGCACTATCAGATCCTAATCAGTTTTCAGAAAGCAACTTCCCTGCTATAAGTGACTTCATTGAATTAAGAAATAGTGAGGGTATGACCGATCTTCCAAGATTATCCATACTTTATAGGTCTACTGTACCTTCGCTTAACGATGCCTTAAACATGTTCTCTAATCAGTCTACTGATATGAGGAAGGAAACATTGCGATTCAAATCTAATGCAGACGCAAGTGGTGTTGAATTGTATGGCGCAGAAGGTACGCATAACTTTGTCAATAAAGTAAAGGAACTTGTTGCAGATAGAATTGGTAAAGATGATAGGAGAAGAGCCATCATTGTAAGCGAGCAAACTAAAGAAGCATGGAAGACTAATAATCCATTAGAAAATGAAATCAGTAAAGGTGTCGCATTCCTTACTGTAGCAGAATCAGCAGGTGATAATTTTGACGAGGTATATGTATTTATTCCCAAAGGCGACTATGGTAAATCTCCATTTGTTGAGAACAGGGCTATCTATACAGCAATGTCAAGAGCTAAGTATTATTCTTTGCTTAGCGAGTTTAATGTCCAGAATATCTATGACAATTCTATTAAACCACTTATAGCTGATGAGATAGGAAATAATGTCAAAAGGCTTAATGAGTTTGTAGAGGATAGAAGAAAGGACGAGGACCTGATGTATGAATATCTGGAAGGCGAAAAGGATGAAGAAGATGAGGAGGAGGAAAATAAAGAACCAGAAAAAGATGATGAGAAAGAGGATACTTCTGATGATTCTTACAAGACTGTAATTACTGATGAGCCTAATGATGTAGAGGTAGAGGAAGAAATACTTAGTGAAGAAGATGAAGAAGTAGAATACCATGATGAAAAACCAAAGAGCAATAAACAAGAAAAGTCTAATCATAGATCCTTCCATACAAACAATAGTATATTTAAACCTGTAAAAATCAAGGAATCTACAATCCCTCCTATACAAGAAGGGGATGAAGTCTATTATGTAGTAGGTAAGTATCAAGACAGAAAAGACCCTAAGAAGAAGGAGCGTAGAAAGGTAAGTGTAATGCAAAGAGTTGAGGTTAATGGAGAGGTCTTATTCAGAGAAGTATCTGTTATTAGTAAGCATGATGCTACACCTAAGGGATATGAAGCATTATTTGACAACATAAAGAGTATAGTTGATACTGATATTGATATGGCTGATCAATTTGAAGCTAAGTTGGTCTATGTTAGTGGCGGATTCTATAGGATTACTAACCTATCTAAACAAAACATACTTGGTACAGGTCATGTGAGCAACGGAGAGAGGCGATCTTTCCAATATGATACCAAAGGTACTCCAAGGAAGAAAGGCTTCAGGAGACAGCTTATATCAGCTGTAGTAAAAAGTATGTATCCGAAGTCAGTATTTGGTCCTATATGGGGAAGCGAGTATGCTTCTATGATTAATAATAAGATCACAGACCTTGCTGAGAAATCATACTTTACAATATTCACAACAAGTGACAGGAAAGCACTATTACAAGAAGGATATGGAGTTATACCTGGGCTTCCACATCTTGTAGTTCCTGACGCATATAGCTTGGAAAGGGGAAAGCCATCAAGGACATTGTATCTTAGACTTGATTGGCAGAAGATGAATAATAAAGACAGCTTCTTGTCTCCATTAAGAGACTTTGTTAAAAAGATTAAACAAATAGAAGGCCTTATAGCTACTAAGGGATTCAGAATGGGTAATGCTGTATTCAATGACTTTGTATCAAGAATAGCAAACAATAAAGAACTTACTGAATTCAAAGTAAACGAGGCAGACATAAAGAAGTTTAAGCTTGATAAATCATTAATAGGGGAAACTATTACTTTCTTAAGCGCAGTAGAATCATATATGAGTGCAATCAAGGGTAAGAAGTTTAATATTAGTGATGAACTAAGGTTTGCTGCTACAGAGGTTACTTCTATGCTCTACACGAAGAGTGAGAATGGAAAGAACAACAATGATGGACCAATTCAAAAGTTATTCAATAGTATCGCAAGGGCAAACAACTATACTAATGGAATAATGCTACAGACAGGTATTTATGATAAGTCTAAGAAAAAGATATGGGTATCAGGAAAGGCGCTTCTTTCAGGATCTGCTGAACATAGCAGTACTAATCCAGCATACAGAAAGGTAAGCGAACAACTAAAGAGGAAACTTGCAAGAGCAGAAGAGAGTGGGGACCAGGCAAGGATCAAACAAGCAAGAGAGGAGTACGATAATAGAAAGAACTCCTTGAATAATATAACACTTAATGACTTAGAGACTATACTTGGTTCAGAGCTAAATGCACCAATTGCTATTTCTAAGTTTAATGCATCAGTTAAGAAGCCAAAGGAAAGTAAGAATGGCAGGGGAGTAAGAAATACATTTGTTGCTATGCATCCTTCTTTTGTCGATATAGATATTGAAGGTGAATATGCTGATAAGGGTAATAAAGAGCCTAAGTCAAAGACAGAAGTTATCGTTGATAAGAATCAAAAGAAAGCAGATACAGATATATCAAGCCTTGGAAGACGTACAAGACCAAAGCCTAGACCAAAACCGTTTAGCAAAATCATATTGTCTAAACAAGAACTTGGAGAAAAGATATCAAGAGAAACAACAAGAGAATACTTAAGAAGAGTTATTCCGGGTATAACAGATAGTGAAATAAAGTTTGTACAAGCTGAGGAGATAATGCGTCTCAATGATGACAAGCAAGCTTATGGGCTTTACCTTGATGGTATCATATACCTACTAGAAAACAAAGATGGTACTGTATACGAGAAGGTAGCAAGACATGAAGCTTTTCATAAGATATTTAACGAGAACTTTAGTTTTGCACAGAAGACTGCTTTTGCTATACACTTCTCAAAAGAATATCCAGAATATGCTATAAGAGATAACGAAGGTGCTATTGAATACCTTGCAAGAGTAGAAGAAGAGATAGCCAATCTATTCCATGAATGGAGAGGCGGAACTGTTAAGGTTCATTCCTTTATTGATAAAGTGTTTACTGCTATAATGGATATTGTTAGATTCATTACAGGCAACAGGAGTAAGATAAATAGTTACTTCAACGCTATTGATAATGGACGTTATTCTAATCAAAGTGGGGTTGCTTTAAATTCATTACAAAGACTATCCAAGATACGTGAAGATTACATATACAAAGACTATGCTCCGCAAGACTTTTATCGTCATCTAAAAAAGGAAATTATATACCATATCAATAATAAGGTTAGTGGTATAAAGAATCCTAAGAACGAGGATGCGTCTGACGTGCCTGTAAGGGTTGTAGATGGTGTTGTAATAAATATACCACAAACATTCCAAGAGGCAATGGACAATGTACTGCAAGGGTTTATAAACTTAAAAGAAGAGTTAAAGGACAAGTCCAGTCTTAATCCAGATGAAGATTTCACGCTTGGCATGGCGACTATTATAACAAGGCAAGATGTAAATAAAGAATATGGTGTTTACAAGAGGCTTATCAATGATATATACCCCACCATACATTATTCAGCCTTTAAATATTTCAGAGAATTTATTAGTGATGACATTGAAGATGCTCCAGAAGAAAGAGAGCTTGAGACTATAGATGGTATCATAAAAGCAAAGGACAGTGAACTTTATGACTCTATGGGGAAAACTTCTCAAAAGGTAAGACAGTTTGCAAGTACAATAGAATTTATTGATAAAGAAGGGTATGCTGACTATATTGACTTTAGGTATGTATACAGGAGTCTTCTTGAAGCATTCTCCTTGGTTGATATTAATAAAAGCAAAGAAGACTATCTTAAAGATTTAAAGGAGGCTATTCCTGGCAACTCTTCAAAAGCTACTGCACTTATACAGAAGTTATCAGGACTAATAGATGGAGCAAAACGCAGTACTGTTATAGACAGCAATGAAGGCTTACCTATATGGGCTAAGTTTTCTAATACAAATACATTTGTCTTTTCAAAGAGTGGAAAGGATATACAATCAAAAACACTGTCTACATATGATAGTAATGACATTGTTGTAGTAAAGAGGTCTGCCAATGAGAACACACTTCACTACTTTAAACGTATAGCTAAGGCTGCGGAAACAGAGTATGATACTAAAGGACTTACGTTTATCAAAAGTATGTATGACAAAGCATATTCCAGTGAGGTATTGCTTGAGCTTACAGTACACTTTGGATCACTATATAGACAAAATATATGGAAAGGTAGGGAAGAAAACAAGTTTGGAAGACTATATGGCTATCATGAAGAAACAGATACTGGTGGTAGTAGTACTATAGCGAGTAACATCTCTCACTTTATGGTAAAGGTATTAGATAAAGAAGGGTCATCATACTTTGATTCAATTACTCAAAAAGCTAATGAGGTTATTAGTTCTGGAACAGAGAGTCAACAACATAGTCTTGTTACTGCATTGCTTAATAAAATATCAGTAATAAAAGAAGATGGAGAAATTTCTGATCCAAAAGCTGTGCTACAGATGTTTGTAGACATAATGAAGGTGTATAATGAGAGTGATGAAAAACTAACTAATGAAGAGAAGATAGTCGGAGTAAAAAGCAGGATTAATAAAATGGCTGATGTTATGGCAAGGGACTTCTCAAAGGGAGAATCTTTTAACTATTTCAGAGGTGATCGTAAGAGGGCGTACTTGTATATCCAAAGTAATATGGCAATGGATGTACTGCGTTCTATTATCAATCGCAAGAGTCCTACATCAAAACACTTATTTGGTAGAGAACTTCCAAGGTTTCTTGGCACTAGATTCTTTGAGTTCAATACAATGAATCCTATTCCTTCCAACAAAAGATTAGGGTCAAAGAGATTAAATAAAGTATATGACTATGACAATTATGACTCTGCTTACAACAGGTCAGACAAGACCAAGAAGCCAGTAAGATACGAAGATGAATTAGATGGTGACTTTATAAAGAGATCATTCTGGATGCAGTTTATAGGCTATGTGGCACAGCATAAAACTTCCAAGGGCGCTAAGGTAAGATACAAGCAACCATTTTGGGTGATAGGAGAAAGGGGAAGGACAGTGGCAGCAGAAATAGATTTACTTCCTGAAAAGGATATAGTGGAATCTATAAGGATGGCTATTATACAAGAAGGCCACAGACCAGATCCAACCGAAGACAATGAATATGATGTAGTAGGTTATGATGTTAATTATAATAAATCATACTTACCAGGCATGAAAGATGGCGCTGTTGTCAAAAGAAAGACAGGAGAGACAGATGCTGCTTTCAACAATCGTGTTGACCAAGCGGTTAATAGTGTGTTAGCTGCTATCAATGAGCAAGCTGATGAGTTCTATAATGAAATGGTTACTCATGATAATGCTAGACCACATAAAGAGCTTAAGAAGATTTATGAGAAAATGGGTGGCTATCTTAGTATTCCTGAAGGAGTATCAGATGAGAACATCTATAAAGGACCTAAAAATAAGTCAAGAGCTGCATATCTTGAACAACACAGGAAGATGGTTAAGCCTTTATCTGACTTATGGTTTAAGAATTATTTTATCAACTCACACTTTCTTAATCAATTGGCTTTATCTGATCAGGCATATTACCAAGATGAGTATGATGTCATCAAGAGAGCGCACTTAGCGTTTGCTGACGGATGGAAAGGAGTCGTTGGTCCGGGATGGATGGATGATACATTCAATGTAGCTGTCGGGCAAGACGTAACAGATGTGATTGGTGGGAGCCAATTTAAAAGATTCAAGAAGATATTAGGTAAGTCATTCAACTATACTGATGGTGCTGGATTCATGTTGCCAGAGAGGTTTGAAAATATCAAGCAAGGTTTCCCTGATTCTATGGGACTTGGTGTTGTAATGAAACCTATCTATTGGGGTATTGATAAGTATGGCATTCTAAGGGCAATGAAGTATGCTACAGTTGTACTTACTGATGACATCGTAGATATGTTCCCAGACTTAAAAACATTGCGTAACGACATGCGTAAGAACAGTGTTGGTGAATACGTATTTAATTCTGCTATGAAAGTAGGAGCTCCGTCTTCATCAAAGATCAAAAGAGATCGTCCAAAAGGAGACTTTAAGAAGATTAATCCAAAGACAGACATTGTAGAATTAAGAAATGAATATTGGAGGATACAGCTTAATCCTGTTAAAGAGTCTAACTCTACATCAAAGAACCCTACTGCTATAGCTTATTTTGCTAATGCAAGGAAAAAGAATCAAGAAGAAGCTGGTAAGATATTTAGTTATCTGTCTGAGATTATTGACCATGGAATGATCAAGGTTAAAAAGGAGATGGGCCTGTTTGCAAAGGATGAAGTAGTTGATAAGAAAACAAGAAACACTATTAGGAGAAGAATGATAAGGTATCTTGATGACATATCAGGACAAGAACGTACAGGTGAGTTACTATCATCCAAAGATGAAGAAGACAATTACCATGTAAGTATGAATATGCCTTCTATCTCTGAGAAACTAATCAGTATGTTTATCAGTAACTTCTCAAAGAATGCTATTGAGGTAAGGCTTAAAGGGTCTGACCTCGTATTACAAACAGTATATGGTGCAAAGAATATCCTTGGCAAAGATGGGAAGAAGATAAGAAGAGAGCCTAAATATAAAGACAAGGAAGGTTATGCCGAAGTATATATGCCTGACATCTATGAAGGAGAGATGCAGAAAGGGGATCTTATTATGTGGGATAAAGTACTTGGGTTTAGGATACCGTCTACAGACCTTCACTCAGCTATACCATTAAAGATTATTGGCTTCTATCCCTCTAAGGATAATACAAATATAATTATTGCTCCTAAAGAGATTGTATGGTTTAGTGGTGCTGACTATGATGTTGATACTTTATTCATTATTAGAAAGAGTGTTGCACAGAAGGACTACTTTGATGACAATGGAGAGTTAATAATAAAGGGTGGCCAGTTCATGGAAGGAGAGGGGCTTATACCTAGACTAAAGATGTTATACCGTCAATTAGCTGCTGTATCAAATAAATCAGAACATGACAAAGAGCTTGTGCGTGATTTAGACTATCTGTATACAGAAGTACTAAAGAACGAACTCTTTAATAACTACATGAAAGTTATTATGGATGAGGCCAATGAGGAAGAGATGCTTATGCCTATCAATATGGATAGGATGGAAGACAATAATCATGAAGAAGGTATTGTAGAGCCTGTCAAAACTATGCTTGAAAGAATAGCTGGTGAGAATGGCAAGTCTGCTGTCTTTAAGGAGAAGCGTTGGTTGGGCAATGTACTTGCACAGATTAAGTTTCACAATGATAATCACAGAGCAAGAAAGCAAAAAGGTGTTCTTGTCAATAAAGTCAAAGCGTTGGCTTATCTTATACAGTCTACTCCAGTAGAAAAGTTGCCAATGTTGCATGAGAAGTCTTATGTAGTTATTGATGGAGTCAAGCATGATAGTTTGTCTATCCATGAGAAATCAAAGGATGGAAACAACAAGGTAGTTATTAATATAGTTGATGGTGAACTAATATACCATGAACCAACTACCATAGAGAACTTCGACATACTTATCAATGCAGCTATTGACAACTTAAAGTTACAGTACTTACCAATGATTAACTTGAAAGACTCATTGAGTAATGCTTATGCTGCACTTATAGGGATAGGAGTACCGTTACAGTCTGCTGTTAAGATAATGATGCAACCAGCATTAGTTATGGCAGGTAAACAGCAATTCGCATCTACTAATAAAGTAGAACAAGTTATTAATAAGTTACTTAAGGATAAACCACAAGTAGAGAAAGCTGATGTAGTCAAAGATAAAGAGAAGCAACCAGCAACTATTAACATATACGCAGGTACTAATGAGAATGTTGAGTTAAGCAACTTTGCTGAAAGACCATACATTGATGGATTAGGTATAGAGTATAAAAATGTTGAGGCAGCGTTCCAGGCAGCAAAACTTAATTACTCTGATCCAGTTACAAAAGAAGACATCGCTACCAATGATAGGATTGGGATGGAATTACAATCTGCTACAGGAGCACAAGCCAAGAAGCTAGGGGGTCAGGTAAAGGGACTAAATGCTGAGAATTGGGATAAGAACTCTTCAACTATAATGAAAAACATTATTAAGGAGTCCTTTGAACAGAACCCTGAAGCATTGGAAAAGTTAATTGCAACAGGTATTAGCACTCTTACACATACACAAGATAAGGGTAAGTGGGGAAAAGAGTTCCCAAGGCTACTTATGGAAGTCAGAAAAGAGCTGTCTCCGGCTATACCATCAGAGCAAGAAGACACGATCTCTACTCCAGTGACCGAATCTACCTCTGAGGAAAAAGAATCGCTTACAGAAGGTATTTCTCTTGCATTTAAACAGAATCCTGAATTAGCCAAGGTAGGTACACAAAAACAATACTCTGCATATCTTGATACTGTATTTCCTAATAGTAAAGTAAAGGATATTGTTTATCATGGCCAACCAACTATATCAAAGTTCACTGCAGAGAAAAGATTAGATTTATTCCAACAATTACAAGATAACGATATAACACAAGAACAGTTTGATGAAGAGATGAAAAAATTCCCTGACAATGATATCATTGAGAACTTTGAAGAATCTAGAATAGGGAGCCAGTCTAACTCAGGCTTAAAGAGAGGTTTTTACTTTACAGATAATATAAAGGTAGCTACTTGGCTGGATACAAATAGAGTATTAAGAGTGTTGCTAGACATTAAAGAAAATATTAAAGAAATAGATGGGGGTGGTAAAAATGTAGACCTAAAACTACTTAGAGAGACAACAGATAAATATGATAGTGTTGTATACAAAAATGTTATAGAGGGTCTTGAAGGAGACAAGAAGAAACTCGGAACTACATTTATGGTAGCTAAGCCAGAACAAATACATATACTAGGTTCCAAACAAGATGTAGAGGAATTCAAAGAGTTTGTCAAGACTAAACAAACTGATACAGTTACAGAAGGTATTACCAGTCAAGAGTTAGAAAGTACCATGTTCAAGTCTTTAGAAGAACTTACTCCTGATCAACTAGCATTACAGTTACAGATACTTAAGATATTCAAAAACATGGATGCCATTGGTAAGGATATGACTACTGCATCTCATGTAACATCAATTGTACAAGGCATAGAGGGCAAGTATACAGCATTGGCTAAGGTGCTCAATGAGTTTGATGCTATTTACAAAATAGAGAAAGGCGAGTATGTTAAAATAAAGGATAAGACAGGGAAGGTTATAGGTCATGAGTTAAAAGATAGCTTTTCATTTACCAATACAGATATACTCAACCTCCCTCATATCAATTCTGCTTTTAATGCTATCAAGTTCTTAAAGACTAAGATTGGTAACATTTGGTTCCTACATCATAAGAATCTTGTTAAGTTCTCAGAAGGAGTATATAAGTGGACAAAAAATAATATTAAAGTAGGGGAAGGCTCTGCTTCCGAGGCACATGAAGATATACGTAGAGGATTCATAAGGTTTATGCTTTCATCATTTAGTTTTGAAGGAGGACCTAGTATGGATACTTCCAATGAAGAACCTTATGAGGTTAAGAAGGGAAATATAAGATATGATATAGCAGGTGCAGAAGCTTGGTCACAAAGATTCATTGACAGAGTTAGTGATCTTAAAAGTGATAATCTTGAGAACCTATTCCTTTCAGGTATAGAAATAGTACCCGGATGGAAAGGTATTAAGTATATTAGATTTGGTGCAGGCTTCCAATCAAAGATTGAAGATATCCATGACTATGAGGATGGCTTCATGTCTTTAGAAGATGATGTACAGAAAGACTTCTTAAAGTATTCTATCATACATGATGGCCTTGAATTTGGTATCAATAGTTATACATACGTAATAGATCCTAAACTATTTGGAGAAGTTACCAGTTATATTGATAATAACATCTATGGACTATTTGCTAGAAAGAATATTGAAGAATCAAAAGGGTTGCTAGACAATCTTAAAAGCTTCTTCGCTATGCAATACTCTGCAAACAATATGGAGTACATGGGAACACTTATTGACTTTACAGATAGACTCGTTCCGTTTAGAGATTCAAAGGATACTAAAGATCGTCAGATCACTGGCCATGAAGTAGTAAATGAGAAAAGGGTATTCTTTAATCGTAGGTACTCACTTAAGATTACAAAGAATGATAAGACAGGAGAGGTGAAAAATGACTATAATTCATTCCCACTGATTGCAAGAGAGTTTGAGAACATACTTTATAAGATGGCAGAAGTGCCCGGATCAGAACATGTATATTATGTAAACATAGGGCAGAAATTGGAACATAAGAACTATAAGTTTGATATTGCGATAGCTGCTAATGGTTATAATCCGAGTATGGTATACAGCCCATATGTAAAGACTGTAAATAGGTCAGGCGATTTGTCAAACCTAACCAAATACGATAGACCTGATAAGGCAAGTTATGAGCTTGAGGTGGGAGATACAATGCTAATAAAGAATACAGATGATGCTACTGGCGTTACTGGTTATGTATACAAAGTCACTAAGGTAAATACAGCAGTTCCAATAACAAGTGCTACTGGTTACAAGTATACTGGTATTAGCTATGACATAAGAAAGATTGGCCCAATAGAGTATACAGATAAAGATCCATTAAGCAGTACAGAGTTTGAAGCATTACGTGATAAGATATACAATCCTGAAAGCTTTATAAGAACACGTAGAGTTACTATGCCTGTTCCTGAGAACAAGACTAAGCAACAACGTGTCCCTATAAAAGATGGAGTAAACTTTGTATTTACAGTACATACTCCTGAATTAGCAAAGATTGGTACAC
>Ga0233437_1000485_pt1 | contig 91667 bp, 86 predicted proteins | sample SI_122_August201_FD_182714 | JGI IMG/M metagenome (GOLD analysis project Ga0233437, IMG submission 182714) | Seawater microbial communities from Saanich Inlet, British Columbia, Canada - SI_122_August2016_200_MG | ecosystem: Environmental > Aquatic > Marine > Inlet | place: Canada: British... | reverse complement strand
TATTATTGCAAACATGCGGTGGCTTCTGGCGACAACCCAAAGTAATCCACCAGTATATTTGCAATAATATCTGCGTACTCCTGCGCCTGCGCCAGCCAATGCTGCACTTCAGCGGGGGTTACATCCAAAGTCTCGGCGATCACCGAGGGTGAATACTCCAGGCAATGCAAATAGCTTGCAAGCAGAGGGATACAGGTGGGGTAATCCAGCCCATCAAAAGCGTCAAAATCTTCGGGCAAAGCTTCTGGAAACTCTTGGATGCCGTAAACCTGCACCAACTCTTCCTTCCCCTTGAGGGCAAATTCACCCAAAAAGGAACATTCGATCGATGAATTGTCTTTAAGCAGCTCGGCAGTGGTACCGGAAATCAATATCGGGGAATTTGAAAATTGGCGCGACAGCGCCTGCATTCGCGCGGCGATGTTGACGACATCCCCTATCACAGTGTACTCAAAGCGATCTGCCGAACCAATATTTCCAGCGATAACCGGGCCCGAATTGATTCCAATGCCATAGCTAAACGGCGGTATTCCGGAGCTGATTCTAGAAGCATTTAGTTTTGTGAGGCCAATGCGAATCTGACTTGCCGTCATGACGGCACGCTTTGTCGATTCTTCCAGCGGCGCGGTTATTGGGGCACCAAAAACAACCAACGCGCTATCGCCACCAAAATGATTAATCATTCCGCCGCATTTCTGGGCTGCCTCGGCAACCATAGAGAAATAATCGTTCAGCAGCGAGACGACCTCAGCCGGGGGTTTTTGCTCAGCCATATACGTAAAACCACGCACATCAATGAAAAGTACAGCCACATCTTTGGTTTCGCCGCCTAATGGAACTTGATTCTCGAGAACGGCTTCCCGCACAGCTTCGGATACCATGCGACCAAACATCTCGTGAACATATTCGCGTTGCTGCAATTCAACGACCATATCATTAAAGCCTTGTGTCAGAACGCCAATTTCATCATCAGAAACCACATCCAATTGCACATCCAACGCGCCAAGTCCAACTTTGCGAGTCCCTTCAACCAATCGAAAAACGGGTACTGCAATAATCTGTGCAACCACCACACCCAGGCCAATCAGCGCCAAGACCCCAACCGCAAACAATCCCACAAGTTGGCCTGCTGAAAATCCTTGATCTTCTGACACTAATGATTCCGGCAGCGCCAAACCAAGATACCAGCCGGAGGGGATGCCCCTTAAATACAACGGCTCAATGGTCTCAATATATTTGCGCCCTTCAATATCCACGCGCCGGGCGGGCAAGAGATTTGCATCTGCCGAGAAGCGATCCCGAATATCGCCAAGACTAACTTCCTCGAAAGTGCCCGTAAATAATGATGATCGAACCAGATTCCCGGCTGGATTATAGATGCTAACACCCGCCAGGCTCTGCGCGTTAAGTTGCAAAATAATATCGTCAATGGGCGTGCCAATCAGCACTGCGCCCAGCACACTATCATCATCGTACAAAGCACCCGCGGTATACAACACCCACCCCCAGGGGGTTTCCACGATTTCGCTGAATTTATCGCCAAGTGCATCGCTCTCCAGCGCTAACACAGAACGTACAATCGACCAGTTCGGATAGCTCGTCGCTTGATCGGCAATATATTTTCCTGTCTCGCGATTATAATGCCACGTCGCAATGGGTGCGCCCGCGGCATCCAGCACTTCCACATTCCTGATCTGATTATTAACAATCTGCGGAAGGGTCAAATCTCTCAGAACCTCGGGATTCTGATCGGCAATAGCCTCCGGAATACCCACCGTAAATGAAATCGTGCGCAACATAACAAGGTGGCGTTCTTCAAGTTCGATAATGCCATCAGCGGCGCGTTCAGCGCTATCGGCAAGTTGTGTGCGGAATCGCTGTTCCAGTGTGGCAACAAACGAACGCGAAACCAGAAATATTGCCAGACCAGCCAACAAGGTAGCCACCACAAGATATGGCACTGTGATCTTAACGCGCAAAGGCAGCGAGAGCAGTGTCCGTAAAAATGTGCGCGTGTCCAAGGTGTTGTGCCGCTGTTTTTCCATACTTTATATGATAACTCATTATGTCAAATGGGTTTCAGGTTTTTCTTGATAGGTGCGCGATCGAAGCCCCAAGATGTGCGCCAAAAAGAACGATCGTGCCTAATAGATAGATCCAGAACAAAAGCGCGGCTATGGCTGAGAGCGAACCATACACCAGCGAATAATTCGCAAAACCGCTTTTCAGATACCAGGCAAAGCACCAGGTGATAATTTCCGCGGCAAGTGAGGCGACAAGCGCCCCCCAGGCTCCTTCGCGCCAAAGCACATGGGTATTTGGCAACCAGCGATACAACGTCACCAAAGTTATGAAGAGCATACTCCACAAAACAACGTGTGAAAAGTAACGCATATGCAACAAAACCTGGGCCGCGCCATTCAATCCGGGGGGTAATAAGCGAATAATTGTATTGGCGGTCAGTGTCAGCGCAATCATCAACAATAAAACCAGCAATATGAGCAACGCCATGAGCCGCCGCGTAATAAATGGCCGTCGATTCGCTGCTGGCCAGGCCAAATTAATATGCCGCGCCAAAATAGCAAACGCAGCGGACCCCGACCAGGCTAATGCCAGCGTACTGAGCATACTCACGGAGCCGCGCGCATCAAGCACTTGCTGAATATTTTTCTCGATCACTTCGCCAGCAAACGGGAATATCCCCACCAGCAATTTTAATGCCTGCACTTGTGCGTCTGCGCTCTCAACCAACCTGCCCCCAAAAGCCACCATCATTAACAATAATGGAAAAAGTGAGAAAAAACTATAAAAAGCTAATCCGGCAGCGGCCTCTGCAACGCGCTCTTCCCCCAAACGCATAAAAGCATGGCTTACGATACGCGCTACAAAAATGGATTTTTGCCAAACGCGGTGCATAATAGATTGCAACGATGCGAATTTCACGGACTGCGCTCCAACATTTCATCAAAAAAGTGGGCAACATGGTCTTCATGCTGCCCACCTTCCTTAGGATTTGTTCCAAAAATGGTATTCGCGGTGGCTAACTGGCATCGTCCGGGTCGCGAGCTATCTTCGGCATGGAACGCTGCAACTGTTTACGCGACACGCGGTTCATTGTGCGGCATTTTGGACAGCGTAAATCATAGAAAGAAAGTTTTTCTTTATCGATATGGTCAAGCGCATCAACGACAGCATCGCGGTTCAACGCAACAGGTATGTGACATTTCGAACATCGGATTTGCATAATAACACCTCTTTTGAGCATCTTTGATTGCTGAATGCCCTACAAGTATACAATATCTGCCTAAATCGGGATAGATGGAGATCGTCCAACCGCTGGCGATGCCGCAGACGTTCCCGCCAACCAGCCAGTCGAAAAAGCTGCCTGCAGATTATATCCACCGGTATCAGCATCAACATCCAGCACTTCTCCCGCGAAATACAAGCCCGCAATCAGGCGCGATTGCATGGTTTTTGGATTAACTTCGCGCGTATCCACGCCACCTGCAGTGACGATGGCCTGCATGAAGGAGCGATGGTCTATGACCGCCATCCGAAAGTCTTTGAGCCAATTGCGCACGCATTTTCGTTCATCGGCGCTGATTTGATTGACCAGTTTCTCGGCAGCGATTCCATTTTGCTCAATACAAACCGGGATCATCGTTCTCGGCAACAACTCTTTGAGCAATGTCTGAAATTGCTGCTTTCCATGTGCCTGAATATCGCGCAGTAAACGAAGATCCAATTTTTGATGATCCAGGGCAGGCTTGAGGTCAATTGAGAGTATCACCTCGCTCCCGGCCTGAAGCGCATCAACAATATCGCGGCTTAACGTCAAGATAATTGGGCCAGAAACCCCAAAATGCGTGAAGAGCATTTCGCCAAAAGCATCCGTAGATTTTTTTCCATCCACCCATACGCCAACAGAGATATTCTTCAAACTTAACCCCTGTAGTTTTTTAGCCGTGTCCCCCGCGGTAACCAGTGGCACCAGCGCCGGGCGAATCGGCACAATGCGATGTCCACATTCACATGCCAGACGATAGCCATCACCTGTAGAGCCTGTTCCGGGGTATGAAGCGCCCCCAGTGGCAATAATCACCGCGTCGGCATCCAACACGGTGTGAGGCGTTTCAACGCCGGTTACGTGGTCATTTTCTACCCAAATTGAATTTACAGGGGAATCTGTCCAGATTTTTGCCCCGTTGCCAGTAGCCCATTCGACCAGCGCTTCCACAACATCGCTCGCCTGCCCGCTAACGGGAAATACGCGCCCGCCGCGCTCGGTGATTGTCTCGATGCCGTGCGCGTGAAGCAGGGCAAGGACATCATCAGAAAAATAGCGATGAAAAGCCTGGCGCAAGAATTTCCCCGTTGGGCCAAAATGGTCAAGAAACTCGCGCACGGAAGCCACATTGGTAATATTACATCGCCCTTTACCGCTAATAAAAATTTTTCGCCCCACCGTATTCATCTTTTCCAGCACAAGAACTTCAGCGCCCTGTTGGGCGGCCTGACCTGCCGCCATTAACCCTGCCGCTCCGCCACCAATAATAATTATTTTTCGTTTTACCATCAGGCTCATACGGAAATACTTTCGCCAACCAATTTTCGGATACTGTCGCTATAATTGTAACGTACACAGCAACTTTTGGGCTTTTTTGTATGGGTCAATAGTAGCTTGAACAGCGAAACCATCGTGGTCATTCCGAGCGCAGCGAGCGTAGCGAGGAATCTCTCTGAAGCAGCTTGATTCATCACTTGCATAGGCACTTTTCAACATTCCGGTTAAGGGATTCTTCACTCCGCATACGCTCCGTTCAGAATGACGCGTGTTCAAGCTTTTGTTGACGATTACAACTTTTGGGCTTATTTCTGCAAAAGCGCTAAGCCCTTCACACTCAACACGAACTGAAAGGAATTTGCATGAAATCGATCGTAATTACAGGCAGCACGCGCGGTATCGGGTACGGGATGGCAGAAGCGTTTCTGGCGCGCGGCTGCGGGGTGGTAATCAGTGGCCGGACGGAGGCCAGCACTCAGGAGGCAATATCACGCCTGGGAAACAGCTACCCGCCCGAAAGGATTCTTGCGCAACCCTGCCCGGTGGAGGATCCCGCCGCGGTGCAAACCCTCTGGGATGCCGCCTCCCAGCATTTCGGTCATGTCGATATCTGGATCAACAATGCCGGTATCAGCGGGCCTCAAAGCGAAGTCTGGACGTATTCTTCCGACGAGGCAGTGGGCATCGTCAACACAAATATATTGGGGACAATTTTCGGGGCACAAACCGCTGTGCGCGGCATGTTAACGCAAGGGTATGGCGCCATTTACAATCTGGCGGGCTTTGGCTCAAACGGCAGCACCCGGGTGGGCATGGCCTTATACGGAACCAGCAAAGCGGGCATTTCCTATTTCACCAAAGCGCTTGCCAAAGAGCTGCGCGATTCGCCCCTCATCATTGGCGCATTGCAGCCCGGCATGGTAATTACGGAAATGGTCATGCAGCACTATGTGGATAAACCCGACGAGCTGGCGCGTGTGCGCGGAATTTTTAATATCATTGCGGATCGCGTGGAAAATGTAACCCCCTGGCTGGTTGAGCGAATGCTGGCGAATCGGAAATCTGGCTCGGTGTTGGCCTATGCCCCAATGTGGAAACTACTCCCGCGCTTTTTGCTGGCCCCTGTGAGTCGGCGCGATGTATTTGCAAGTTGACAGGCCCCAAACAACAGGTGACAGTCACACGAAAAGCGTAACTGTCACCTGTTTGGAAAATCAGGCGGTTTCTAAATAGCGCTTGACTTCCCAATCCATAACGGTGGTGCGATATTCTTCAACTTCGCTCCATTTTGCACGCCGGAAGGCCTCATACATCTGTAGGCCCAGGGCATTCTTCAGTGTGTCATTGGTATCCAACTCGCGCAACGCGTCGGCCAGCGAATTGGGCAATTCGGTAATATTACGCGCGGCGCGCTCTTCGGGGGTCATATACCAGATATTGACGTTATTCAGCGGCTCAGGACAAGCCATCTCGTTCTCCATCCCATCCAATCCGGCAGCCAGCATGGCCGCAAAGGCCAGATACGGATTCGCAGATGGATCGGGGAAACGCAATTCGGCGCGCACGGAATTATCGCGTCCTTCCATGTGACGCGGAATGCGAATCAACGCCGAGCGATTGATTTGCGCCCAACCCACATACACGGGCGCTTCATAGCCCGGGACAAGGCGCTTATACGAGTTGATTGTCGGCGCAACAATAGCCGCCAAAGAACGGGCATGTTTTAGCTGACCGGCAATAAAGCCATAAGCCATTTTGGAAAGTTTGTATTCATCGGCGTTGTCAAAGAAAAGATTCTGGCCGTCTTTGGTGAATAAAGACTGGTGGCAGTGCATTCCCGAACCATTGACGCCAAAAATGGGCTTGGGCATAAATGAAGCCACCAACCCATGCTGCGCTGCAATGGCTTTGACCGTATATTTCAGAGTCAGCACATAATCGGCAGCCTGCAAAGCATCGGTGAAACGGAAATCAATTTCATGCTGTCCACGGGCCACTTCATGGTGGCCTGCTTCTACATCGAGGCCCATCGTTTCGAGGGCCTCCATCAATTCAGTGCGCACAACCACAGCCTCATCGCTGGCCGAGAAATCAAAATATCCACCCACATCATGCGGCACAGGATGAATATTCTCAGTGCCATTGCGTTTAAAGAGAAAGAATTCCGGTTCAGGGCCAATATTGAAGACCCAGCCGCGGTCATCAATTTCTTTGAGCATTCGCTTGAGGATACCGCGCGGATCACCGGGGAAAGGTGTGCCATCGGGGCGATAAATATCGCAAAAAATGCGCGCCCTCTTCAATTCAGCGGGCGACCAGGGCAAGATGGCATAGGTATCTGGATCTAATACCAGGCGCATATCGCTTTCCTGAACGCGGGCAAAGCCCTCCACCGATGAACCATCAAACCAAACCCCATCTTCAAGCGCATCCTTCAGGCGCGCCGGTGGAATATCCACACTTTTTACCGAACCGGTCACATCGGTAAACTGTAATGAGACAAACTTAATATGATCTTCTTTGACGCGTTTCAAAATTTCCGTCTTGGACATTATCGAACTCCTTTGAATTAAAAAAATACTGGGCATGCATGGGCACACCCAGTTTACTAATTAAATATACGCCGGATTACTGCCCTTCCACAAAAGACACCGTGCGCTAAACGTTCAACGACAGTGACCACCGAAAATACTTTGGCTCAACCATCACTGATTGGTTTTCAGAATTTTCTCTATTCGGGAAGGAAGAAAGAAGCCCGTGGTCAGGCTTCAGAGGCATCCGCTGATCAATTCGATTTTCTCCCGGGAACTCCGGGATTAGCGCTCCCTTCGCAGGGAGGAACCTCCACCTCGTCAACTCTTTATGAGTCTCAGCCGCTATTTCTCCGTGTATTCAATTGTTGGCACCAATCTTAGCAAAGGGAAGTCAATCTGTCAATCACAAATTTCAGAATCAAAATAGGGGTATGCAGGGTTGTAAAATCACTCAACATACCCCCACTCTCAATATATTCCAAAAACTACGTTAATTGAATGATGCAGTCAACCGGGCAAACATCGACACATTGGTTGGTGTCAAAGTAACCTTCGCATTCAACGCATTTCTCCGGATCGATTTCGTAGAGTACATCGCCTTCAAAAATCGCATCGGTCGGACATTCAGGCTCACAAGCGCCACAAGAAATGCATTCATCAGTGATTGTCATTGCCATAGGATAAACCTCCAAAGGTATATTTTTTAGTTTTCCCAGCTTAATAGATCAGCCCCTCTTCGTCAACGGGACAATTGTCATCTACGTGAGTTGACAATTATCGTCTATCTGCCGGGGCAAGAAGATCACAGGGAATCGCGATGGTTGTTTATCCATATTTGGGCTGCGATGCGGGCGATCAGCCACTGGATGATTTTTGAACTGAGGTATAATCGGGCGCATATTTCAAATTCGGGAGTGGTTGAGTCCCGGTGGGCTCCCCGGTCTTCAAAATCGGTGGCGGGTCGCGTTGCGGGCCGCGGTGGGTTCGACTCCCATCCATTCCCGCCTATCCTTATGAATTCTCTAAACGAAACAGAATCCCCAACACACGAAGTGCTTTTCATCCGTCTGGTGGAGCGCGTCCTGCGCATTGACGACACCACCTGGGGCAGTTCCAAGCAAGGGTATCTGGCGCGATTTCGCGGCCAGTTGCTGATCGATTCCGTAGACGCTTTCGAACAGCTTGCCCAAGCCTTGAAGCCCAAAAATATCACGCCCATCTTTCGCGATGAGGATGATAAACATGTGATCTACCTCATGGATGGGGTTGCCAACGCCAAAAAATCCAATCCGTGGGTCAACCTGGGGCTATTCTTGCTGACTGTGGTGAGTGTTCTCATTGCCGGAACGCTTTATGGGTATGAGGGGCCAGTTTCAGATGATCCCCTCATCCTGATGAAGCACATTTTTAGCAATCTGTTGAGCGGCGTTCCATTTGCCGCCAGTATGCTGGGCATCTTGCTGGCGCACGAATTCGGTCACTATCTGGCCGCACGCTATCACAAAACGAATGTCACTTTGCCCTATTTTATTCCCTTCCCGCTGAGTCTCTTCGGCACCATGGGAGCTTTCATCCAACTGAAAGAACCGCCCCGGAACAAGCGTATTTTGCTCGATATTGGCATCGCCGGGCCATTAGCCGGACTTGTCGTAGCCGTACCGATCCTCATGTATGGCCTGTTCACATCTGAAGTACATCCCTTGCCCGCCCAGTTCCCTGAAGGAATGCTGTTGGAAGGCAATTCGCTTCTTTACCTTTTGGCAAAATTCGCAGCTACCGGTTTATGGCTGCCAGAACCGGCCAGTTTTGGGGCGTTGCACCCCATCATCTATTGGATTCGCTACTTCTTCACCGGCTACCCATCCCCACTTGGCGGCACCGACATCCTGCTCAATGATTATGCCTGGGCTGGTTGGGCAGGTTTGCTGGTGACAGCGTTGAATTTAATCCCCGCCGGACAGTTAGACGGCGGCCATCTCATTTATGTGCTATTTGGCAAACGCGCCACTCGCCTGCTGCCATATATTCTCGGCACGCTGCTGCTCCTGGGGCTAATCTGGCAAGGGTGGTGGCTTTGGGCGGTACTGATCTTTATTCTTGGCCGCGTCCATGCCGAACCCTTGGACCAAATCACCCCGCTTGACCCGCGTCGCAAATCTTTGGCCGTGCTTGGATTAATTATTTTTGTGCTCGTATTCGCGCCGATTCCGCTCATGACGGGTTTCGGTGGATAAGCATTCTGGGCAAAGATCTGCCGAAGCGGCTGAACGAAAACCCAACCCCGCGCACCTATGACAACCCTCTGCCTTTATCACAACGATGCCGATGGCCGCGCTTCAGCCGCCATTGTGCGTAAAGCCCTTGGCCCCAATATTATTCTCTGCGAGATGAAATACGGCGACTCGCTGCCGCTGGAAGAAATACTGGTTGCCAAACATATTGTGATCGTCGATTTTTCGCTGCCGCGCGAAGATATGGAGCGATTGGCAAATTACCATCAAATCTGCTGGATCGATCACCACAAAACCGCCATACAGGAGTTGGCCGACATCAGCGCCGAATGGCCGGGGACACGCAATACCGATGATGCCGCCTGCGTGCTAACCTGGAAATACTACTTCCCCGACCAAGCGATTCCCCAGGCAATTCTGCTCATCGGAGACCGCGACATTTGGCGTTGGGCGCACCCCGATACAGGTCCTTTCAACGAAGGGCTTTTCCAACTCAACACCAATCCTCATAATGACCGCCTGTGGAATATGCTGCTTACGGACGACTCGGCGCTAGTCGAAGAGATCACACAGCATGGCAGTATCCTGCGCGAGGCGCGCCTGCGCGGGATACAGGGTTCCACATCGCGTTATGGCTTCCCGGTCACTTTCGAGGGCTGCCGCACGCTGGCGATCAACCAACGCGGTTCTGGCGATCTTGGGGAACATATTCGCAACCACGGCTACGAAATCGCCTATTGCTATATCGACAGTTTTCTGGATGGCGAATTATTCACCTTCGTTTCGCTTTACTCCAAAGAAGTCGATGTCGCTGACATCGCGCAACGCTTTGGCGGCGGGGGCCATGCCGGAGCGGCGGGCTTCCACTTCAGACGCGGCAACAGCCCCTTTCCGCCTGACGCAAAAATTGCCTATACATGAGACAAAACGCCACCTTTGGGCTGAAGTATCCCCGCAACCAGATTATGCGAGGGATTTTGCGAGTTTTGGGGCGAGTAATCTTCTCCATTTTCTTCCGCATTGAAATTTCTGGCAAAGAGAACTTCCCAAAATCAGGGCCGGTGATTCTGGTGGGCAATCATAACGCCGCCATTGAAGGCGCGCTGATGGTTCTTTACACCCCCTGGCAGGTGGAAATGCTCGGCGCGGGGGATATTCCTCAAGAAACCATCACCGAAATTCTCGAAGCGCTCTATTTGTATATCCCAATCCGCCGCGGGCATATAGACCGTAACGCGCTGCAAAAAGCATTGGATGTGCTGCGCCAGGGCGGGATGCTCGGAATCTTCCCCGAAGGTGGGGTGTGGAATCCGGGGAAGATGCGCCCCCAAACCGGCGTATCCTGGCTTAGCTATCGCTCACAAGCGCCCATCCTCCCAATAGCGTTTAGCGGAACGATGGGCGCGCTCGATGCAGCGCTAAAATTCAGACGCCCCAGGCTAACCATCCACATTGGCGAAACCATCCCGGCGGCGAAATTACCCAACGATCAGCCGCGCAAAGCTTATTTTGAGCAATATGCTGAGGATGTGCTCTCACAAGTGCGGGCGCTGCTCCCTGACGATGATCCCGCCCGCAGTACAAAAATTTGCGATGAACACTTTTCGCTAGAACTTACCACCGATGGAACAGAAATACCGGCACAGCTTCAGATTTCACAAGGTGAGGCACTTGCTAAACTTCTTCATCGTCCATTGATCCTCACGATCTTCAGTTTTAACCTGGGCTTGCCCACCGGGGCGCTGGAGCAACTTGACCAGCAACCCACCGCGAGCGAGATCCGCCGCGCCGTGGCGCATATCCTGGCCGCGCTCGAAGGCGAATATCCCTATCTGCTAACGTATCGTTTCGGCCCCAAAAAATCCGAAGCCATGCTGACCGGGCTGAAAGAGTTGCTAAGTCTGGCGCAATGGGCGGAGGACAATGCGCTCGAACTACGGATGACACCCATCTGGCGTTATACAGATGCAACCACGGGGGAAGAAATTACGCACAGCCATCAAACACAACTCGCTGGCTGGATGTAAGAAAAACACGCGTAAGTAAGAGCTTTGTTACCAAAACCGTCCATTGGATATAGGTTTATTCGTATCCCCAATGGAGGTTAATATGTCCCGCATCTTAATAGTATTTTCTTTGCTTCTCGTAGGTGCTGCGCTGGCCGCATGCAGCCCGGCCCTGGCTCAGGCCGAAATTCCTCAAGATTCAATAGAAGCGATATCCCCAACGGCTACCCCCTTGAGCGACTCAGCTCAGAATACACAGGCGTGTGACGATCCTTTCGATGGAGCAACGCCTGCGTTCAACACATCCCATTGGAGTACCGATTTTTGTCAGCATAGCATTGACTACAACGAAATTTTTTCCGGTGGGCCGCCTCCTGATGGCATTCCGCCGATTGACGCGCCGCGCTTCGAGGAAATTGCTTCCGCCGATAGCTGGCTCGAAAACCGCGAGCCGGTGATTGCCCTCATACTGAATGGAGAGGCGCGGGCCTATCCGCTACAGATTATGACCTGGCATGAAATCGTCAACGACGAAATCGCCGGATTGCCGGTAACGGTTACATTTTGCCCCTTATGCAATACCGCGTTAGTTTTTGAGCGTCCGGAAATTGATGGCGAAATCCTTACCTTTGGAACTTCAGGGAACCTGCGCAACAGCGATCTGGTGATGTACGACCGTCAAACCCAAAGCTGGTGGCAGCAATTTAGTGGCGAAGCGATTGTCGGGGAACTCACCGGCAGCCGACTGACTCCAATTCCCGCAACCATCATCGCCTGGGAAGATTTCAAGGCTGCATATCCGCAGGGACAGATACTCTCGCAGGATACCGGCTTCAGCCGATCTTATGGGCAAAACCCCTATGTGGGGTACGACAATGTTTCAGCATATCCTTTCCTGTTCACTGGTGAAGTTGATGACCAGCTACGCCCCATGGAACGCGTTGTGGGTATCTGGCTGGAAAGCGGTGAAGCTGTAGCGTATCCCTATTTGCGCATCCGCGAAGAACTCGTTATCAACGATAAGCTGGGCGAACTCCCCCTGGTCGTGTTCTGGAAAGCGGGCACCGCCTCAGCGCTCGATACAGCCACCATCGCCGAAGGCAACGACATCGGCTCTACGGGTGTATTCAATGCCGAACTGGAAGGCGAATTACTCGCCTTCAGCGCCAATGCAGACGGCACTTTCACAGACGGCAACACCAACTCCACCTGGGATATTTTCGGGCAGGCCATCGACGGGCCTCACTCCGGGAAAAGCCTTCAAGCTATCAGCCATCATGATACATTCTGGTTTGCATGGGCGGCCTTTGTGCCCGGCGAAACCTTGCGCTCGCTTGAGAATTAAAAATAGCTCTTTGGAAACTGCCGTGAGAAACTGTAGTAGTCAATAGCAACCTGAATAAAAAATCACGCTGATTTGATACGGAAGCCAGAAACACGGAGAAATAGACTGCGTTTCTGGCTTCCTAATAAGTAATAGTGTCATGCTATAATTCCAGGCGTCGGGTTCCTTCCGAAGAATCACCAGGAGATAAACAACCCTATGCCTGAACGAACCAACGCCGAATGGCTCGCCGATTTACGCGGGCCAGAAAACCAGCAAGCCATCGCCGATCTGCGCGTCCTGCTTATACGCGGGCTTTCGTACTCGCTCTCTACGCGGCTGCGCGGCGATATTGATACCCTGGTTGAAGATTTTGCTCAAGAAGCCTTGCTCAAAATTCTCAATAATTTAGATACATTCCGCGGCGAAAGCAAACTGACCACCTGGGCGCAGAAAATCGCTGTGCGAGTGGCTTATTCAGAGTTGCGCCGCAAACGCTGGCAAGATATTTCCATACAAGATTTATACCCCGAAGACAGCGGTATCGATTTCACCCCAGCCGCGCTCACCGACCCCAAAGCCAACCCCGAAATGAGCGTAACCCAGCACAATATTCTCGAAATGGTTTTGCGCCTCATCCAGGAAAAGCTCACCGACAAACAGCGTCAGGCAATGATGGTCGTCATGTCGGGTGGGATGCCGCTCGAAGAAGCCGCCCGGCAAATGGGCACGAACCGCAACGCGCTGTACAAACTCATTCATGATGCCCGTAAACGGCTAAAAGCAGAAATCGAAGCCGAGGGCCTCAGCACCGATGATTTATTAGCTGCTTTTGGTAGCATGTAAGAACCCGCCGACCTGTTACGTCGGAACAACGGAGAGCAAGTATGGAACTAAAACTCGATGTACTCAAAATGATGGTTCGCTCCATCGCTACGACCGCCCCGCATGAAATCGGCTGCGATGAGTGTTTCAGCGAAATCGATACATTTGTCGAACTCGAATTACAAGGCAAAAACGCCGCGGAAGCGCTGCCGCTGGTGCAGGCCCACCTTGGCCGGTGCATGAATTGCCGTGAAGAATACGAAGCGCTGCTTGACGCCATCAAAGCCTGCCAATGACCTCGATCCCAGCCATCACCACCCAGCAAATGATTGAGGTAGATCGCCTGATGATTGAAGAATATGGCATCGAACTCAAGCAGATGATGGAAAACGCCGGACGGAATCTGGCCGCTCTGGCGCGGACGCGTTTTCTGGGGGGAGATCCGCGCGGGACCTCGGTGGTGGTGCTGGCGGGCAGCGGCGGTAATGGCGGAGGCGGACTGGCCGCCGCGCGCCGTTTGCACAATTGGGGCGCGCATATAACCGTACATTTATCGCGCCCCGCGGCGGAATACCACGGCGTACCCGCCAAGCAACTTGCCATTCTGCAAAAAATAGGTGTCGGAATTATAGAACCTGCGGAGGATACCCCACTCCCCGCGGCAGATTTGATTATTGATGCGCTGATTGGCTACAGCCTCAACGGAGCGCCGCGCGGCGCAGCCGCACGCTTGATCGAACAGGCTAACGCCCAGAGCGCGCCCATCCTTTGCCTGGATACCCCCTCGGGCCTGGACTCGACCTCCGGAGAGTTGTATCCACCCTATATCAAAGCCGCTGCCACGCTGACTTTGGCGCTTCCCAAAATCGGCCTGCTCGCGCCACAGGCGCGTTCTGCCGTCGGGAAAATCTATCTTGCCGATATTAGCGTGCCGCCACAACTTTACTCACATCTTGGATTGGAAGTGGGCGCGATTTTTGCCCAGGCAGAAATTCTCCTCCTATAGCAAAAAGACCCGATCGGGTCTTTTTTATTTCTCGCTCGTTTTGGTCTCGCTGCTTTTCTCGGAAACTGTTTCTTTTTTGGTGTTTTCGCTGTCTCCGCTGTTACCGCTGCTTTCGGAACTATTGCCATCGCCTTCTGATTTAGATTTGGCGTTGGTCATCCCCGAAGCCGAGCGGTTATCGGTGGCGTAAAAACCAGAGCCTTTAAAGACAATGCCCACTGGTAAATAAACTTTACGCAGCGCTTCTTCTTCGCATTCCGGGCATATTTTCAGGGGGTCGTCGGAAAATTTTTGGCGACGATCAAATTGAACGCCGCAATTCTCACAACGATAGGTATAAGTTGGCATAACAAACGCACCTCAATAGATTTACTTCAAAGCAGGGCGATTATAGCGCGCCTGAGGGGCGTTGGCAAGATGGCATCCGGGAACTCTTATACATTATTTACACGCCGCCGATTACGCCAAAAACGACAAAACCGCCTGATTAAACACTTCGGGATGTTCAACCGGAGTGGCGTGACGCGAATCTTCGATCACCAGTAATTGCGAGTGCGGCATCAGGGGAATATAAGCTGTTTTATCATCCACAAACGAGTAATCCTGATCGGCGGCGATCACCAACACGGGCATCGTCAACGCGGATAATTTCTTTACAACGCTCCAGCCAACAATAGCGCGCATCGAGGCCAAATAGGCTTTGGGATCATTTTCAGCCCATCGCTGCACGAAAACTTGGCGCAGTTCTTCTTGCTCGGGTTTGATGAAAAGGCGTTCGCTCAACACCTGGCCCATTTTGCGCATTCCAACCAGGCGCACGATCATCTCGCGTTGCCAAATCGTCAGGTGATCTTTGAAAGTACGCACGGGCAATTCGGGGTTACAGTTGACGACAATCAGCGATTTGACCATTTCGGGATGATCGACAGCCAGTTGATAGGCAATCATCCCGCCCATTGAAATACCCATCACATGCGCGGGCGCTATATCCAGCGCCTGCATCAGTGGAACAATATCATCCGAAAATATTGGTACGCTGTACGGTCCCGGCGGTTTGTCAGATTGACCATGTCCGCGCACATCGCAAGTGATGACCTGATAATGCTCGGCAAAGACTGGCACTTGATACTCCCAATCGCGCGAACTTGACCCCAATCCGTGGATTAACAGCAGCGGCTCCCCTGTGCCGGTAATCTCGTAGAATATTTCAATATCGTTCAAAGTAATTTTTGGCATGAAAATAGCCTCACTTTCTGTGACAATGCGCCAAAATAATATCCACCGGCAGTCCAAACATGGACATCTCGGTCAGGCTCTCAATCTGGAAGCCTGCTGCCTCGAGCGCGTTCGCCACATATATGGGGCGGCAATCAGCATATTGCGTAAATTGCTCGTGCGCCCACTCATAAAGCCGGATCATCCAATTGGTCTGCGTTTTTTTCGCCATCGCCACAACACTGATGCGCCCATCCGGACGCAGCACACGCTGGCACTCGTGCAATACCAACGGAATTTCGGGCGTATCAAATAATTCGAGGGTGAAGCTCATATAGATTGCCGTGAAGTGATTATCTGCAAAGGGTAGCGTTACGGCATCCCCGAGCTTCAATTCCGTGCGGTTAGCCAACCCGACTTTTTTGAGTTTGGCCTGCGCTACGCCCAGCATCCCCGCGGAAAGATCGATACCAAAAACCTTACCAGATACGCCCACAACATGTGCCAATGGGACAAGGCATGCTCCAGTGCCAAAGCCAATTTCCAGCACCGTTTCACCTTCAACAACAGCTAATTTTTGCAAGCCCAGCTCTTTGTATTTACGCTCCGACAATCCTGCCAGCACATCGTACCAACGACTCAATTTATCGTAACTGGCTTTGGCAACTTCTTTCGAGCGCAGTACCCGGCTCACAGGGATTTTGGGCTGTGCATCTTTTTCCTGCATTTCTGGATTCCTCATAATTTTTTCAGAATACGATCCTTCAAAGCCTGATATTGGGCTACGTCCACCAGGCCGCCCCCTTGCGCCATCTGCGCGCTGCCCCCGCCGCGCCCGCCGACGGGCTGCAATAATTCCTTGAGCAAATCCCCGGCCCTGATTGTTTTTACATCATCCGCACAGGCCACCAGCAGGGCAAATTTTTCACTCTGCCATGTCGCTAAAATCGAAACAACGCCCGCCTCGGTGCGCAATGCTTTTGTCATAATTTGCAACTCGCTGGTTGGACGCTCGTCGAAGGTGGCAACCACCCAGCGAATGCCATCACGCAATTGCGCGCCCCGCAGCAATCGTTCGGCCTCCATCGAAAGCATCTCGTCTTTGAGGTCAACAAGTTCTTTTTGGGTTGATTTTAAAGTATCAGATTGACGTGCAAAAAACTCCGGAAGTTCCGCATAGTGGGTGCTGGATTGCTCGGCCAAACTATCGACCACGCCCTGCACTTCCTGAAAATACGACAGAGCTTGAATTCCGGCTACAAAATGCACTCGGTTTTTCTGATTTTGGCGCTCAGTTTTGACGATTTTGAGCATCCCGATCATGCCGATGGATGGGCAATGTGTCGCGCCGCAGGCGGAATAATCGAAAGCGTCGATTTCGACCACGCGGACTTCGCCATCGACTTTGGGCGGGCGGCGGAAGGGCACGCTCTGGCGCTGATCTTGTTCTACGAAGTAGGTTTTCACCCCGAGGTTGGTGAATATTTTTTCGTGGGCCAGATTCTCGACGGAAATAATTTGCTCGAGGGTGAGGGGTCTATCGGGTAAGTCAATCGTCGAGGGTGTATCGCCGTGGATACTCGATGAAAGCGTCTCCAGGCCATAAAGTTGATAAAAGCAGGCCGAAAGCAGATGCTGGGCGGTGTGATGCTGCATGTGTCGCTGGCGGCGCTCTGGATTGATCTCGGCGTGGATGCTCCCTGGAGCAAGTTCGCGCTCCACGACATGCACCACCTGCGAGGTAGCCCCGTCGCGCCACACATCGAGTACGCGCGCTTCTCCCAGTAAACCTGTGTCATGTGCCTGCCCCCCACCCGTCGGGTAGAAATAAGTCTGATCCAGAATGACTCCCCAGCGATCTGCCCCCAGGTCGCGCGTCTCAACGATTTGGGCGTCAAATTCCAGTTTCAGCGGATCATCAAAGTAGGCGTATTGTGGGCGGCTCATGAGCTGATTTTCTCCAATGGACATTTACAAGCGATGCCATCGCCAGTGTTTTTCGGCCAACAATTATTTGCGGAAATGCACGCGGATTGCTCAATTGTGCCTATGCGCAGCTTATTAGGAAATTCAGGGTCGTTAATCAATGGTCGACAAATGGAAATAAAATCAATCATGCCGCTGTGCAGGGTTTGCTGCATCACGCCGAGTGAGCGAAAACCGCCCACAAGGATCAGCGGCAGGTTGGTAAGCGGGCGTGCGGCGCGGGCAAAAGGTAAAAAATAGGCTTCATCAGCGGGCTTGCGAATGCCCTTGCTGCGAGGCAATTTCTTGCCGCCCAAACCGCTGCTGATCTCGATACCGTCGATGCCCATTTCGGCCAACTGCGCGACAACCTGCGCGCCTTCGGCAAGCGCAAGACCGCCCTCGATGCCGTCCATCATGCCCAACTTGATCAACACAGGGTATTCAGGCCCTACCTGTGCCCGAATAGCAAAGGTTACGGCGCTCAGAAAACACAAGCGATTCTGAAAGCTGCCGCCCCATTTATCGCTGCGCTGATTGATATATGACGATAAAAACTGGCTGACCAGATAGCCATGCGCGCCATGAATTTGCACACCATCGAACCCGGCCTGCTGGGCACGCCGGGCAGCCTGAGCAAAGGCATCGACCAGCGTCTCAATTTCAATGGCCGTCATGGCGCGCGCGGGGGTTTCAATATAAGGTGGGGATACGTCGGATGGGGCAATTTTCTCGCTCAGTTCGGGCGCGTTGCTGTGCATCCCGGCGTGATTGATCTGCGCAACAATCTTCCCATCGGCAGAATGAACAGCATCGGTGAGTGACTTCAGATCGGGGATCAGTTCATCGGCATAAATGCCGGTCATTTCGGCATGCGCTCTGCCGGTGGGATGCACATATAAATGCCCCGAGATGATCAGGCCCACCCCGCCGCGCGCAAGGCGTTCCAGTAATCCGACAAGCTGAGGCAAAGGTTTCCCCTGCGCATCAGCCATGCGTTCAGCGGTCGCTGAACGCACCAGGCGATTTTTTAATTCCAGTTTACCGATGGTAGCAGGTGTAAAGAGCATGAATCTCCTAACCGATGATGGATTGACATTGTTATAATTTTAACCCATTTTGGGCAAGTGTCTCATTTCCAGCTAATCTGCAGCATAGGCATAAACATGATAGAATCGCTGCGAATTTTAAAATTAAGGTTTTTTAGCACATCGTTCGAAAATAACGAAAACCCAGCAAAGAATTTCAACGCAGGCTAACGCGAATATTCAGGAGTCAATCATGCGACGAATACTTCAAGGATTATTGATTATACTGGCGCTTTTCAGCGTCGGATTTTTGGCAACCCAACCAGCCGCGGCACAGGAAGATGGGGTTGTCCACGCGGTTTTATTCTATTCTCCCACCTGCCCACACTGCCACGAAGTTATTAATAACGTGCTGCCCCCGCTTTTGCAGGAGTATGGCGACGCTCTTCAGATCATCGGAATCAATACGACAACGATTGAAGGACAAGAGCTTTATCAGGCGGCTATTGACAACTTCCAGATCAGCGAAGAACGTCAGGGCGTCCCGACGCTGATAGTCGGCGAAACCATATTGGTCGGTTCAGGCGAAATCCCCGAACAGTTTCCCGGTATCATCGAGCAGGGATTAGCTGAAGGCGGCATCGCCTGGCCTGCAATCCCCGGCCTGGAAGACAGCATCGCCCGCGGCGCAGCACAGGCCACGGCACAGACATCACAGGCAGGCAACACATCTGCGGCAACTAGCAGCAGCGCTCCTGAACAGAATCAGACCTCAGGCTGGGTAGAGAAGTTCCAGCGTGACGTGGTAGGCAATTCCGCCGCGGTGCTGGTTCTTCTGGCGATGATCGTCAGTGTTATCTTGGTTTGGATCCGCATCAGCCGCCCGCTCGAGGCGATTCCGGCCTGGATACAGTGGGCAGTTCCTGCGCTCTCGGTGGTGGGTCTGTTGGTGGCGGGATATATGACCTACGCGGAGGTTTCCCACGCCGAGGTGGTCTGCGGTCCCGTAGGCGATTGCAATACCGTGCAACAAAGCCCTTATGCCATGTTATACGGCGTACTTCCGGTTGGCGTCCTCGGTCTGATCGGCTATGCCGCTATCCTCAGCGCCTGGGCATTGCAGTATTATGGCCCCCAAGCCTGGCGTACTGTTGCCAGCTATGCAGTCTGGGGTTTCGCGCTCTTTGGCACGGTCTTCTCCATTTACCTGACGTTTTTAGAACCCTTTGTCATCGGCGCAACTTGCATATGGTGTCTATCCTCCGCCATCATTATGATGCTGATGCTGTGGGCTTCTGGCGAACCGTTGCGACTCCTGATGGATAACGAAATCGATTTGGACGATTTTGAAGAAGATGCCGCCGAAGTTCAGGACCCAATTATCGAATAATAATTTTTCAAACCAGCATAAGGGCTTACAAAAGCCCCGGCGTTTAATTGCAAACGGCCCAGAATACTCCTGCTGGGCCGTTTGCGCGCAAAGGAGAAGAGAATACTACTAATGATGATGGCCGTTCGCGCCATGCTCAACACTGTCGCTACAGGGCTCGGCAGTGGGGAAATTTCCTTGTAGATATTTTTCCAGGCTTTGGGCTACAGTGCCCAGTGCACCGGTGGCTACAGTTATTCCATATTGCTCAAAAAAACTGATTGCTCGCTTTCCCATTCCCCCGCTCACCAGTGAATTAACACCAAGTTCCGCGACAAAAGCCGGTACATCGCCCGGATTGTGTTTTTGAGCAAAGGGGTTTTCAACGGTCTCAACGCGCGCAATTTTATTTTCCTCAATATCGACCAAAACAAAATAAGGGCTGCGGCCAAAATGCTGGCAGACCATACTCTCCAAGCCATTATTCTCTTCTGAGGTTATCGCAATTCGCATACGGTTATCTCCTTGTATCAAACTTTAGGCAATTGTAAACAACTCACTAATAGATGTCAAATGATCTTTGTCACCATACCATTAACTTGACAGTGCTATTTATATGTGATATTTATATAGCAACGTATAGCAATATATTGCAAACAAAGGCATCATGAGCGAATTTCTGACCACAAAACAAGTTCAAGAACTTCTCCAGGTTGACCGAACCACCATTTATCGCATGATTAATGATGGACGGCTGATCGGCGTCAAAGTGGGACAACAATGGCGTTTCGCTCGCTCGGAAATTCAAGCGATCCTGGAGGGTGGGCTGCCACCGGAAAAAGAGAGCCAACCCGGTGTCACGCCCGAAATTCTACCCACCCACTGTGTTCAGGTTATCCAGGATGTATTCGCCGAAGTTGCAGAAGTCGGCGCAATCACTACGCATCTCAATGGGGAACCCATCACTCAACCCAGCAATTGCAATCCATTCTGCCAGCTTATCCGAGCCACGCACAGCGGAAATCTGGCCTGCAAGGCATCCTGGCAAAAATTGGCTGCCACGCCTGAGATCAATGCGGATGAATTTTTCACCTGCCATGCCGGGCTACAGTACTCACGCGCAGGGATTCGAGTTAGCGACTATATATCTTCAATTTTGGTTGCAGGGCAATATTACACACAAGCACCCAATCCAGACGAAGAAACGCAACGTATTCATGAACTGGCTATCCGGCATGGCATTGCACCGGATGCGCTGCTTGAAGCCAGCGCTGCGCTCCCGGTACTCGATCCCCGCTTGCAACAAAAAATAGGACGCTGGCTGCGACGCGTTGCCCAAACTTTTGGCGATATTGGGCGCGAGCGCGCCGAATTGATGGGGCGTTTACAGAAAATTGCCGAAATGAGTAAGTTTGATTTGATGGCCTAGAAGTATCAATAATTTTCACTACCTTTTAAGGAGGTTCGTATGTCTTTCAATTTTGACCAAGAGTTAGATTGTAGCGGTTTGTCGTGCCCTATGCCAATTTTGAAAACCAAAAAAGCGGTTGATAGCCTGGAGATTGGGCAGGTGCTAAAAATGATCGCCACCGATGCCGGTTCATTGCCCGATGTAAATGCCTGGACAGCCAAGACCGGCCACGAACTGCTCGGCCACGAAGAGGCCAGCGGAACATTCACCTTTTATATCAAGAAGACCAAATAGGTTGGGAGGAATCAGAAAACAAGCTACCAGCTTCTAAAAGAGGATCATTATGTCTGAAAACCGAGCGAAACGATTAGCGATCATAGCCGGACACGGCACTCTCGATGCCGCTTATCCGCCTCTGATCCTGGCGACATCTGCCGTAGCGATGGATATGGAAGCCGCGATTTTCTTCACCTTTTATGGCCTGGAAATTATAAAAAAAGGCAATGCCGACAAACTCCAGGTTTCGCCCATAGCAAATCCCGCTATGCCGCAACCTGTCCCCGGAATTTCTGTGCCCAATATTCTTGGCATGTTGCCGGGAATGACCGCTGTGGCAACCGGGATGATGAACGGCTGGATGAAAAAAGCCAATGTTGCCAAACTGAGCGAACTGCTTGAAATGGCAATCGAATTTGACGTCAAATTAATTGCCTGCCAGATGACCCTGGATGTGATGGGCGTCAAAAAAGAAGAGTTGATTGATGGCGTTGAAGTTGGCGGCGCCGCAACCTTTTTGGAATTCGCCAGCCAGGAAGCCATTGCACTGACTTTTTAAACAGGAGACTTTTTATGGACGATGAAAAAGTAATGCTCATTATGACCAGCGGTCCCGATACGCCCCGACGCTGCGCAACGCCATTTTTCTTCGCCACGCTCGGTGCGGCGATGGAATATGATGTCACCATGTTTTTTACTATCGATGGGACGTTGCTGCTCAAGAAGGGCATCGCTGAGACAGTCTACCCCAAAGAGGGTGGCAAACCCGTTAGCGAGTTCATTCAAGATGCGCTGGATGCAGGCGTGAAATTTGTAGCCTGTACCGCATCCACCGAGTTGCACGATATTGACCCCGCCACAGATTTGATCGATGACGTAAAAATGGTCGGCGGCGCCTGGATGTGGCAAGAAGCCGAAGACTGCCAAACAGTATTAACCTTTTAACTCACCCAAAGACACAAAGAGCACGAAGTACTGTATATCATTTTCTGGTTTTCTTCGTATTCTCTGTGCCTCCGTGGTGAACATATTTTTACCAGAGGAAATTATGGCAATACTCAATGGATGTGACCTACCGGAAGACCTGTATTATCTGATCGAAAAACACGTTTGGGCCAAACCGATGGACGATGGCACTGTGCGCGTTGGTATGACCGCCGTAGCCGGAAATTTGGCAGGCGGCAATCTGGCGGGCGTAACCGTCAAGCGCAAGAGAATGGGGAAAGAAATACCTCAGGGCAAAAGCATGGCCACCATCGAAAGCAGCAAATTCGTCGGCCCCGTCCCTGCACCCGTTACTGGCGTTCTGTTGCGCGGCAACGACAAATTATCATCCGACCCCAATTTGGCGGTATCCGACCCCTACGGTGAAGGCTGGATCGCAGAATTGCAGCCCGCCGATTGGGATGGCGAAAAGGGTAGTCTGGCCACCGGAGCCGATGGTCTTGCAGCATATCAGGCAAAACTTGACGCCGACGGCGTATCCTGTAAATAACGAGTTGAAATAGGAGAATGCTATGAGTGAGGAAACCATCTATCAACGTCTGGAGAAGAACGGCGTCTCTCGGCGAGATTTCTTGAAGCTCTGTGGAACGCTGGTCGGCGCGATGGGCCTGGCGGCTCCACCGCTGGAAGGCAGTGGCCTGCCCGGTCATCTACGCGCCGAGGATAAAACTATCCGCAAAGTAGCACGGGCGCTGGAATCCAAAGCCCGCATCCCCGTGATCTGGCTAGAGTTTCAGGATTGCGCCGGGTGCAGCGAAGCCCTGACCCGCAGCCAATCCCCCACCTTGATTGATCTGGTGTTGAATACCATTTCGGTGGAATATCACGAAACGCTCACCGCAGCAGCGGGCCATCAGACCGAAGAGAATAAACAGTCGATCATGAAGCAGTATGCCGGGCAGTATGTGCTGGTAGTTGAAGGCAGCATTCCGATGGCATTGGGCGGCGCCTATTGCACCATTGGCGGACGCTCGGCGATTGATATTCTCGAAGAAGCTGCCGCAGGGGCAGCCGCTATCATCTCCACCGGTAACTGTGCGGCCTTTGGCGGTCTGCCGAAAGCCAACCCCAACCCCACGGATGCCAAAGGCGTATGGGAATTGATTACCGACAAGCCGGTCGTCAACATTCCTGGCTGCCCGGCCATCCCCGAGGTTTTCACCGGCACGCTGGCGCATTTCGTCATCTTTGGCGGACTGCCCGAACTGGATGATCTCAACCGCCCGGTCACCTTCTATGGCAAGACCATCCACGACCGCTGCTTGCGCCGTCCGTTTTATGAGGCGGGCAAATTTGCCAACACTTTTGACGACGAGGGCGCAAAACAGGGTTGGTGTCTATATAAATTGGGTTGCAAAGGCCCCACCACCCACAATGCTTGCGCCACAATTAAATGGGATGCCGGTCTGTCTTTCCCCGTCCAATCCGGCCACCCCTGTCTGGGCTGCTCCGAACCCGATTTCTGGGATGGCGGCGGCTTCTATCAGGGCCAATCGGCCCCGCTCAACCGTCCGGCGGCAACTGCCGTGGGTGCGGCTATCGGTGCGGGTGCAGTCGTCGGTGCGGCTATGGCTGCCAACAACAGCGCCCAGAAAAAACGCGCCGCACAAGCCAGCGAAGAGTAACGCGAGAGGAGAATTCTTGTGAACTGGACTACTTTCTTACAATTCACCCGCGGGCCGCTGTTTCAGGTATCGCTGCTGATTTTCGTCGGCGGCATGGCTTATCGCCTGGTGCGGGTCGTGCTCCTGGGCTGGAAGGGCGACAAAGCCCCCGCCAAAGGCAGTAAACTCGCCGGGGTCGCGAAAACCTACCTCAAGGGATTCCTGATCTTCCCCTTCATCCCCTGGGTCAAACGCACCTTCAACCGCAATCCCATCATGTATTTGGCAGGCGGCCTTTTCCATCTGGGCCTATTTGCCGCCATCCTTCTAGGCACGCCACACATGCTGGTCTGGAAGAGCCTACTCGGCTTTGGCTGGCCTACCTTGCCGCTGCCCATTGTCGATTGGCTGGCTGCCGCATCCATCGCTGCCATGATCGCCCTGCTCTTTTACCGGCGCACCAACTCGCTACTCAAGTTGCTCAGCGGCCCGGCAGAAACGCTCAACTGGCTGCTGGTCTTCCTGCCGATGGTGACGGGCTACATCATGACACACCACCTGTTCTTCCAATATGAGGTGCTCTTCAGCCTGCATATGCTCTCGGTTGATGTGTTGTTGATTTGGATTCCGCTCAGCCGCATTTCGCACTTCATGTTCTATTTCTTCTCCCGAACGATTCATGGTGTAGAGTTCGGCAAACGAGGGGTAACCCCGTAAGGAGGCCGGCTATGCAAACACAAAAAGCAATCAATACTTTTGTAAAAGAGACCGGCGGCTGGGTGGCATCCCAACTGGAAGCCTGCACCCGCTGTGGGATGTGCGCCGAAGCCTGCCATTTTTATCAGGCCACTGGCGTTCCCGAATATGCCCCCGTTTGGAAAGTTGAACTACTGCGCCGCGCTTACGAACAGCGCTTCACCGTCAGCGGGAAGGTCAAATTGGCAATCGGGATTGATTCCGAAATCAGTGATGAAGACCTGCTCAACTGGAGTTCTTACGTCTACCATGCCTGCACGGTCTGCAATAAGTGCTCGATGGTCTGCCCGATGGGGATTGACCTGGGAACATTGATTCACGATGTGCGCTCTGGCCTGGCCGAAGCTGGCGTTGTGCCTGCCGATTTGGCTGCCGCCGTGCAGAAACAACTCGATGAGGGCAGCCCACTCGGCATGACGGATGAAGTCTACGCCGACCGCCTGGAATGGGTGACGGATGACTGGGAAGTGGATATTCCCATCGATAAAGAGGGCGCCGAAACGTTGGTGGTGCTCTCCTCCATCGAAGTTATGAAATTCCCCCAGAATATTGCTGCCGTCGCCGAAGTGTTGAACGCCGCCGGTGAAAACTGGACTCTGAGCACAAAAGCCCGCGAAGTCGTCAACTTTGGCTTCTACGAAGGCAGCCACAGCCACACCACGCTCTTCCTGAAACGCATTCTCGATCAGGCAATGGCGATGGGTGTCAAACGACTGGTGGTGACCGAATGCGGCCATGCCTACGATGCCTTGCGCTGGACAGCCTACAACCTGATGGAAATTCCGGATAGCCTGGAGATTACGCACATCACCGGTTTGTTGGGCGAATACGTCAGTTCCGGGCGCATCAAACTCAACCCCGGCGCGTTCAACGAGGGCAAGATCACCTTCCATGATGCCTGCAAGATTCAGCGCAAGGGCGGCCACATCAACGAGCCGCGTCAGATTCTCAATATTCTGTCACCGAATGCCTTCGTCGAAATGACCCCCAACCGCGAAGAAGCCATTTGCTGCGGCGGCGGTGGTGGCGTAATTGCCATCAAAGATGCCGATCCTGTCCGCTACGCGGCGTTTGAACTCAAAATTGACCAAGTCAATAAAACTGGCGCTGATACCGTGGTCATGTCCTGCTCGAACTGTCGCCTGCAATTTACCGACGGCAAAGAGCATTTCAATCTGGATTGGAAAATCAACGGCCTGACACAAATGGTCGCGGATGCACTCGCAGATTAGGAGAGAGTACCATGATGATTTCCTTTACGCTTACCCCCGTGGAAAAAGGTGTCTTGCGCTGCCGCCATACCGGAGCATTCACCCCGGAAGATGTGCGCGCCCTGGCCGATTTCTTTTATGACTACAACGGGAAGCTGCTCGTAGACCTTACAGGGACTTCGGGCGAAGAATGCGCCAAACATATGCAACTTTTTCGCCCCATGATGCCAACAACCGCAATTTTCGGCGCAAAAATTGACCCGGCTATCCTTGAGATTTCGGAAAGTTACTATACCCGAGAAGTAAAATACTTTGAATCAGAGGAGGAAGCCTTAGCCTGGCTTCGTGAACAGTAGGAGATAATTATGGCCCAAAGAATAGTAGTAGACCCGATTACCCGTATTGAAGGCCACCTGCGCATTGAAGCCGAACTGGATGCCAGCAATAATATTGCTCAGGCCTATTCGTCCGGCACGATGGTGCGCGGCATCGAGCTTATTCTGCAAGGACGTGATCCGCGCGATGCCTGGGCCTACACCCAACGCGCTTGCGGTGTGTGTACCACGGTGCACTCGTTCGCCTCTATCCGTTCAGTGGAAGATGCCCTCGACATCAAAATTCCCAAAGCAGCCAATTTGATCCGCAATTTAATGATTGCCCAACAGTATGTGCATGACCATGTGATGCACTTCTATCACCTGCACGCCCTCGACTGGGTGGATGTCGTTTCAGCATTGAGCGCCGATCCAGCCGAGACCTCCAAGATTCAGCAATCTATTTCTACGTGGCGCAATTCATCACCGGGATATTTTGCCGATGTGCAGCGCAAGGTGCAAGCAATTGTCGATAGCGGGCAACTCTCGCTCTTCGCCAATGCCTATTGGGGACACCCGGCCTACAAGCTGCCCCCCGAGGTCAATTTGCTGGCAACCGCCCACTATCTGGAAGCCCTTGATTGGCAGTCGCACGTTACCAAGATTCACACCATCTTCGGCGGCAAGAATCCGCACCCCAACTTCGTGGTTGGCGGCGTTCCCATGCCGATTGATCCCAACAGCGACACGGCTCTCAACGCCGAGCGGCTTTCCATCATCAAGGATTCGATTGCCCGGATGATCGAATTTGTCGATCAGGTCTACATCCCCGACCTGCTGGCGATTGCGCCCTACTACCTGGATTATGCCTCTCTCGGTGAGGGGCTGGGCAATTTCTTAACCTGGGGTGAATTCCCCGGAACCGACAACAGCGACACGTCTCAATTTTTGGTACCGCGCGCCGTCATCATGGGCCGCGACCTGGGCAATATCATCGAGCCGGACCCCAACGATTTCAATCTGATGAAAGAATTTATCGCCCACTCATGGTACGACTACACCAAGGGCGACGGCGTTGGCCTGCACCCCTGGGAAGGTGAGACCAAATTTAACTTCACCGGCCCTCAGCCACCTTATCAGCACTTGGAAGTCGAACAAAAGTACTCCTGGCTCAAAGCCCCGCGCTGGAATGAAGCTCCGATGGAAGTCGGCCCCCTGGCGCGCGTCCTGGCAATGTATGCCAATGGACACCAGCAAACACAAGACCTGACCAATTATGTACTCGAACAATTGGGCGCACCACTCGAGGCGGTTTTCTCAACTCTTGGGCGCACAGCCGCCCGCGGCATTGAAACCAAAGTCTTCGCCGACGCTATGCTGGGATATTTCAACGAGCTAATTGAAACCATCAAAGCGGGCGATACCGACACCTTTGCGGGTGACAAATGGGAACCGACAACATGGCCGAAACAGTCTAAAGGCTTCGGCTACATGGAAGCCCCGCGCGGCGCTCTCGGCCACTGGATAGTGATCAACGACCAGAAGATCGAGAACTATCAAATGGTCGTCCCCACAACCTGGAACGCCTCACCGCGCGATCACAACGGGCTGCCCGGTGCCTACGAAGCTTCGCTAGTTGGCACACCGCTGGCGAAACCCGAATGGCCGCTGGAAATCTTGCGCACAATCCACTCGTTTGATCCCTGCATGGCCTGCGCCATCCACATGGTCGACGCCAAAGGTAACGATCTCGGCGAAGTGGCAACCGGTCTAAATGTATGTGTAAGCTAGCAGGGCCACTTTTTTCACCACGAAGGCACGAAGACACAAAAAAACTCTGTACTTGCTTAGTGACTTTGTGCCATTGTGGTGGATTTTTGCAAAACCAACATCACATCCCATTATTGTTATGACAAAACGAAAAATTATCCTCGGCATTGGCAACACACTGAATACTGATGAGGGCCTGGGGGTTCATGCCCTCGACGAGTTACGCGCCCGTCTCGATAAACAGGATCAACTTGAAATTCTGGATGGCGGCACCCTAGGGTTGAATCTGCTCTCCATCGTGGAAGAAGCCAGCCATCTGGTCGTGCTGGATGCCGTCAACACAGGCAAGACTCCCGGAACGGTGGTCGAACTCAAAAAGGAAGACATTCCCCTCTTCCGCGGCATCAAAATGTCTGACCACCAGATCACTTTTCAGGAAGTCCTCGGGCTGGCAAAAATTCGCGACAAATTCCCTCAAAATTTACATCTGATCGGCGCTCAACCGGCAGACCTTTCAATTGGCGTGGGCCTTAGCCCAACCATCGAAGCAGTAATGCCGGAAATTATTGAACGCACGATTTCCATCCTAAAGACATGGCGTATTATTCCAGTTGAAAGTTGAAGGTTGCAGATTCAAATTTCAATCCAAACATCGGAGCTATCATGGATTACTATTTTCTCGATCTTGTTTCCTGGCAGCACAGCCAGGTGCTTTACCATGCCGCAGCTTATTTAGGACGCGAAGCCTTGTTTATCCTGCGCCCAAATTCACCGTATGTATGCATCGGTTTTCATCAGGATGCCGAGCAAGAAATTGACCTGAAATTCACCCATGCCAACAATATCCCCGTTTTTCGGCGAGAAGTCGGCGGCGGCGCGGTGTATCTTGATGGCGAACAACTTTTTTATCAACTGGTGATTCGCAATGAGCATCCCGAAATACCCGTGGATAAAGGGGAATTTTATCGTAAATTCTTACAACCCGTAGTAGATGTCTACCGCTCTTTCGGTGTAGATGCGGCCTACAAGCCGGTCAACGACATCATCGCCAATGGCCGCAAAGTTTCGGGCAATGGCGCGGCTGAAATTGAGGGCATGACGATTTTGGTGGGAAATTTCATCATGAATTTCAATTACGAAATGATGAGCAAGTGTCTGCGCGTGCCTGATGAAAAATTCCGCGATAAAGTATTCAAAACGCTCAGCGAAAATTTGAGTACGATTCGACGAGAAACCGGCTCCATCCCGCCCGCGGAGGCTTTGGCTGCCGCACTGGCCGAGGCTTACCAGCCCCTTCTGGGCGAATTGCAGCCCAAAAAACTAGATACTGAATTGCTCGCCAAAGCTGACGAGCTGCTTACCGAAATGCACACTGACGAATGGCTCTACGCCAACGACCGCCGTCGCCCGGATGCCAAGCAAGTCAAAATCCGCGAGGGCGTGTATGTGCTCCAGAAAGTCGTCAAACTGCCCGGCGGCTTGGTGCGCGCCAACGCCGTCGTCAAGGATAGCATCCTGCACGACGTGCATCTCTCCGGCGACTTCTTCTTCTATCCCGCAAATGCTTTGCAAGAACTCGAACAAGCGCTCGAAGGCACCTCGGCGAAACCCGAAGATTTAACTCACTTTATCGAAAATTATTACGAGCAGCGCGCCCTGGTCACACCCGGCATTGTGCCACAACAATTGGCAGACGTATTCGGTTAGCAGAAACCCATAAACATCAACTCAAAGGCGTAGAGATAAAATTATTTTGCTGCCCTTCTCTGCGTCTTTGCGTTAAATGCTCACCTTTTGCAGGAAGTTGCTCACTTTATTCCCCGTTCGGCCTGTGGTATCCTAAACTCCATGCATGAGTTACCCATTACAGAGAGCATCGTTGAAATTGCTGTGCGCTATGGTGAAGAAGCGAAAGCCAAGCGTATTACCGACTTGTATTTAATTATTGGACAACTTGCCACCGTCGTCGATGAGTCAGTACAATTTTATTGGGACATCATCAGCAAGGATACTCTTTGCGAGGGCGCGCGTCTGCACTTTGAGCGCATCCCGGCTCAATTACTCTGCATGGATTGCAATATCACCTACAGTATCGAAAGTGGCGGCATGACCGCCTGCCCACAATGTGACGGCATCCGCGTCCAAGTTACCCAGGGCGAGGAGTTCCGCCTGGATAGTATCAATATCGAAACCGAAGATGATCTCAGAAAAACATGATGACACAATCCCCCTCCACCACCCGCAATATCCCCGTCGTAGAAAAAATTCTCAACGCCAACGAACAACTCGCCAGCGAGAACCGCCAGCGCCTCGACCAGGCGGGTGTATTTGGCATCAATATTATGGCCTCCCCCGGGGCCGGAAAAACATCCGTCATCGAGAAAACCCTGGCCGGGCTAGGTGGGCGCTTCAAAGTCGCTGCGATTGATGGCGATGTGGCTACCTCGATTGATGCCGACCGGGCCGCCGCTGCCGGGGCAACGGCTGTGCAAATCAACACCGGTGGCGAGTGCCATCTCGATGCCGTTATGCTGCGCGGCGCGCTCCAGCAGCTCAACCTGCCACAATTCGAGCTGCTAATGGTCGAGAACGTGGGCAACCTGATTTGCCCGGCCAATTTCCAGCTTGGCACGCACAAAAATATCCTCATCGCCTCCGTGCCGGAGGGTGACGATAAGCCCTACAAATACCCCGGCATGTATCGCGGCGTGGACGCCCTGATTATTAACAAGATCGATCTGCTACCCTATATTCCCTTCAAGATGGATTACTTCCGCAAAGGCGTGCAACTGCTCAACCCTGATCTGGTCACTTTCCCCGTTTCGTGCATGACCGGCGAGGGCTTCGTTGATTGGATTACGTGGTTGGTCGCGCACCTCCAAAAGGCATGACAACGCTTTCAGGTTCGCGCATCCGGATTACCGGCATCGTTCAGGGGGTTGGATTTCGGCCATTTGTCTATAACTTGGCTATGCGCATGAATCTGAGGGGCTGGGTACGAAATACATCGGCGGGGGTGGATATTCAGGTCGATGGGGATGCAGCCGCCCTGAGCGAGTTCGCCCGCCGATTGCGGGAAGAAGCTCCCCCGCTGGCGCTCATCGCCGCGCTCGAGGTGGAAAGCTGCTCCTCAAACGAGTTCGCCACCTTCGAGATTCTACACTCCGAGCCAGTTCCTGGCGCTTTCCAACCCATCAGCCCCGATGTCAGCATCTGTAAAGACTGCCTGCGTGAACTCTTTGATCCTGATGATGCGCGTTATTTGTATCCCTTCATCAACTGCACCAACTGCGGGCCGCGTTTTACGATCATACAGGACATCCCCTACGACCGCCCCAAAACCACGATGGCACCCTTCGCAATGTGCCCTACCTGCCGCGCCGAATACGAAGACCCCACCGACCGCCGTTTCCACGCCCAGCCGGTGGCGTGTCCGGATTGTGGGCCAAAAACATGGTTAGAAGTTGAAGGTTTAAAGTTAAAAAATGAAAGCCAATTTTCAACTTTAAACCTTCAACCTTCAACCGATTTTTCACCAATCCAACAAACCCAACAGCTTCTTGCCAATGGACGCATTCTCGCCATCAAAGGTCTGGGCGGATTTCATCTGGCCTGCGACGCTACCAACGCCGCCGCAGTCGAAGAATTACGCCGCCGCAAGTTGCGCGTCGATAAGCCCTTCGCTTTAATGATGCCCGACCTCGCCACGATTGAACAGCATTGCATCGTCAGCAAGGCCGAACGCGAACTGCTGACCTCGCGCCAACGTCCGATTGTGCTGCTCGAACGCCGCCCGGATTCACCCATCGCCGAGGCGGTTGCCCCGGGGCAAAATAACCTGGGGGTGATGCTGCCCTATACGCCGCTGCACTATTTGCTATTTCACGACGGAAAACGGACGACGAAAAACGGGAATTCCCCCGCCGCCCGCCGCCTACCCTCCGTCCTGGTAATGACCAGCGGCAATCTCAGCGAAGAACCAATTGCCTATACGAATAACGAAGCGCGTGAACGCCTCAACGGGTTGGCAGATGCCTTTTTGATGCACAACCGCGAGATCCATGTCCGGTGTGATGATTCAGTGGTAAGAGCGCCTAAAACGTCGGAGGTCACGACCTCACGACGTCACGACACATTTCTTTTACGACGCTCGCGCGGTTATGCCCCATTTCCTGTCATCTTGCCTTGCGCCGTTCCCCCCATCCTCGCTACTGGCCCTGAGTTGAAAAATACCTTTTGCCTGGCAAAAGACCGTTACGCCTTTCTCAGCCATCATATTGGCGATATGGAAAATTATGAGACTCTGCAATCTTTCGAACAAGGCATTGAGCATTTCGAGCGCCTGTTCCGCATTCAGCCCGAATTGATTGCCTGTGACTTGCACCCCAATTATTTAGCCACGCGCTACGCCCTGGAACGCGCCGAACGCGAAAATGTACCCACTTTCAACATCCAACACCACCACGCCCACATTGCCGCCTGCATGGCCGATAATGGCCTGAGCGGTGACGAGCCGGTGATCGGCGTTTCCTTTGACGGCACGGGCTACGGTGACGATGGGGCGGTTTGGGGCGGCGAGTTCCTGATTGCAGACTATTCCGGCTATCAGCGCTGCGCCCATCTGGCTTACACACCGCTGCCCGGCGGCGACAAGGCTGTGCGCGAACCCTGGCGCATGGCGCTCTCGTGGCTGCACACGGCAGGGATTGCGTGGGATGGCGATTTAGCTCCAGTTGCTTATGCAAAACGGCCACAGACCAAGGACAGCCGTCAGTCGTCAAACGTCAGCCGGTTTAAAATTCTGCGCCACCAACTCGAACGCGGAGTCAACGCGCCGCCCACTTCCAGCGCGGGACGCCTCTTCGACGCGGTAGCCGCTCTGGCCGGCGTGCGGCAGACGGTCAATTATGAGGCGCAGGCGGCGATTGAATTCGAAAATCTGGCAGACGCATCCATCGAGGATGGGTATCCCTTTGAGCATACCGGCGGCCAACTCAACCCCCGCCCGATGCTCATGGCTCTGATCGCCGATCTGCGCGCCGGGGTCGGTATCCCCATAATTTCGGCCAGATTCCACAACGGGCTGGCACAAGCCATCATCCAAATCTGCCTGGCTATGCGCGCAGAATATAACGTCAACAAGGTGGCGCTCAGCGGCGGTGTGTGGCAAAATATGACACTATTGGAAAGATCGCTTGCTCTGCTCGAAAAAGAGAAATTTGAAGTTCTTATTCACACTAAAGTGCCTGCCAATGATGGCGGCCTTTCGCTCGGACAGGCCATGATCGCGGCCCGGCAACTTATTGGATAATCTTTGGAGGTAGCGCTATGTGTCTCGGAGTTCCCGGAAAAATTATTGAAATCTACGAAAAAGGCGGCCTGAAAATGGGCAAGGTCGATTTTGGCGGCGTCGTGCGCGAGGCCTGTCTGGAATATGTGCCAGAGGTTGAGGTCGGCAACTACACCGTTGTGCATGTTGGTTTTGCGATCAGCCTGCTCAGCGAGGAAGATGCCCAGGCCTCGCTGGAAATTTTGCGCGAGATTGTCTCGCTGGAAGATGAATTAGGGCTAAATCTACCGCCAATTGCGCATCGCCCCTCCTCGTGAAATATATCACTGAATATCGCGACGCCGAACTGGTCAAAGGTGTGATCAAGGAACTGCATAAAACCGTCACGCGCCCCTGGGTGTTGATGGAAATTTGCGGCGGGCAGACCCATGCGATTGTGCGCCACGGCATCGACCAGCTTTTGCCGGAACAGATTGAGTTGGTACACGGGCCGGGCTGCCCGGTGTGCGTGACTCCTTTGGAGTTGATTGACAAGGCCCTGGCAATTGCCTCCCGCCCGGAGGTGATCTTCACTTCGTACGGCGATATGCTGCGTGTACCCGGCTCGCAGCAAGATTTATTCTCCATCCGCGCCGCGGGCGGGGATGTGCGCGTGGTCTATTCGCCGCTGGATGCGCTCAAAATTGCCCAGGACAATCCCGATAAAGAAGTTGTCTTTTTCGCCATCGGTTTCGAGACCACCGCTCCGGCGAATGCGATGACCGTTTTACAGGCCAAAGCGCTGGGCGTGAAGAATTATAGTATTCTGGTTTCGCACGTCTGTGTGCCCCCGGCGATGCATACGATTTTGGGGTCACCCCACAACCGCGTGCAGGGATTTTTAGCCGCCGGGCATGTTTGCGCTGTGATGGGCTATTGGGAATATCCGCCGATTGCCGAAAAATACCAAATTCCGATGGCAGTGACCGGCTTCGAACCATTGGATATTGTCGAAGGCATTCTCGCCGCGGTAAAACTGCTCGAGGCTGGCCGCGTAGAAGTGGCAAATCCCTACTCGAGGGCGGTTACTTTCGAGGGCAATCTGCCCGCACAAAAAGTGATTGCCCAAATCTTCCAGGAATGCGACCGCAAATGGCGCGGCATCGGCACGATCCCGATGAGCGGCTGGTGCCTGCGTCCTGAATATGCTGCCTTCAACGCCGAATTGAAATTCAATGTTCAGGCGATTCAATCCGAAGAGTCGCCGTTGTGCATTGCCGGAGAAATACTGCAAGGGCTGAAAAAACCGCATCATTGCCCGGCATTTGGCAAAGAATGCACACCCGAACAGCCTTTAGGGGCCACAATGGTCTCCGATGAAGGCGCTTGCGCGGCGTATTATAAATATGGCAGACAATTGGAATTCTAATTATGACGGACGACGGACGACCGACGACGGATAGCTTACCCAACATGCAGGGCCCAGTTTGCCCCGTGCCGTTGCGTCACGGCAAAAAAATCGTCATGGGACACGGCAGCGGCGGTAAGCTGATGAACGACCTCATCAAAAATACTTTTTTACCGCCGCTGGATAATCCCACCCTGCGCGCGGGCAACGACGCGGGTGTCGTAGCGCCCAACGCATGCACGCAACTCGCCATCAGCACCGATGCGCATGTCGTTTCGCCGCTATTCTTCCCCGGTGGCGATATTGGCAAGCTGGCGGTGTGTGGCACAGTCAACGACGTGGCGATGATGGGCGCAACCCCCCAATATCTGACTGCCGGATTTATTCTCGAAGAGGGTGTGGAAATTGAGACGATTGAGCGCGTGGTGGCCTCGATGAAAGCTGCCGCTGCGGAGGCTGGTGTAGAAATTGTGGCAGGGGACACAAAAGTTGTCGAGCGAGGCAAAGCCGATGGGCTGTTTATCACCACCGCGGGCGTAGGCACGCTGCTCCCCGGCGTAGAAGTTGGCGGAGCGCTGGCGCAGCCCGGCGATGTAGTGATGGTTTCGGGCTATATTGGCGATCACGGAATCGCGGTTCTGGGGGCGCGCGGCGAGTTGGGCTTCGAGAGCGATATTCAAAGCGATGTTGCGCCGTTAAACCATCTCATTGCCGCGATTCTCGATGCCAGCGATGCCATCCATGTTTTACGCGATCCAACCCGCGGCGGCGTGGCCTCCACGCTGAATGAAATTGCGGTGCAATCTGAGGTGTGCATTACCCTGCATGAAGAAAGTATCCCGGTACGGCCCGCGGTAGCCGGGGCCTGCGAAATGCTTGGATTTGATCCGCTATATATTGCCAACGAGGGCAAGCTGATTGTGGTCGCTGGAAAAAACGACGCGCAAAAGATATTGGATACCATGCGCCAACACCCTTACGGAAGTGATGCTGTCATCATTGGCGAAGTTGTCGAGACGCCAGCCCGGCGCGTGCTGATGAAAACGACAATTGGCGGCAGGCGCGTGGTCGATGTGCTGGCCGGGGAAATGTTGCCGCGCATTTGTTAGTCGGATTTTCAGCAGGGAGGCTTTATGGAAGATAATATTCGTGCCGCCGGACAGACATCGGTTGTGCTGGTGCTCAATATGAAGCGCTTTATTGCCCCAGAAGATCAGGCGCGCTTTGAGGAGCTACGCGGCAGCCCGGAACTGGTGCGCGTGCTGCAAAAAAACTGGCCCGCTCAGCTTCAACAGGGATATGCTTTTCGCCCAGCCAAACCCAACGAGATTCTAGACCCGCACGACAACCAGGCCGTTGCCCGCATGTCGCCTGAGGAAATTGGTTTTGTCACCGGCATCTTCCGTCAAATTATGCTGGAAGATTACTCGCCCCCGGAATACTCCGTCATCAAAGAGCATATTCGTTTCCCCGAACCCATTTGGGAGAATCTCCAGTTCAAAAAACTTTTCCGCGAAATCTGGTTCAACTGGGAGATTTCTGTCCGCCCAACCATGACGGGCATGTTTATTATCAAGCTCAAGCAAAGCTACCCCACTCCTACGCCTATCTTGCAAATTGCATCCGATGTACTCGGGCTTCAGATGTCTTTCGATATTCCTGGCGCTCTGAATTGGATGGAAAAATTACAGAAGGTATACGCCAACGACCAATTGGCGTTGCAAGAAAAAGAGGCTTCGGTTAAAGAATTCTTAAAATGGCTGGGGGGCAACCATAACCATTCTATACCCGATGCGTATGTCGATTATGCGCCTGTACAATGGCAGCTTGCCATGGAAATATGCCGCCGCTTTGTGCAGGAAATCGGTTTGAATATTCCCTTTGGGCAGAATGGCCCGGTGAAGCTGCAAGTCCCCGATCCACAACTTTCGCCGCCGCTGCACGATGCGTATGTTATCTACCGTTTCAACGAACTCACTGCGCCGGGAAATGCGCTCAAAAAGAAAGGGGGCGGCAAGAATCATATTCTGGTATCCCCCAGCGATATTCAAAACTCGCGCTTTGTTCGCCGCGGTCTGGCCCAATTGATTGAAGGCTCGATTCTAAAAAACCAGCGCAATGATTCACCCAATGGCTCGGAGCGCCGTTTTGCACGCCCGCGCAAAACGCAAATCGACGCGCTCATGGATACCGACAAAGCCTCATGGGTTGATGAACTCTGCCTGCTTACGGCGCGCTCTACTATCATTATGCCCTCACGCAAGGCACGTAATGACGAGTTATTTATCTCCACATTACCCGCGGCAACCAGCCAGGTCAATTATCTTTGGTATTGGGAGGCCATTGAAAGGCTGCTCGAATTTGTAATTGAAGTCCGCGTTTTGGTGCAATTGGTCGAGCGCAACAGCGCCACGCTGATGCAGGAATTTGTACGTATGCTGCGCCACACGCGCACATCGCTATTGGATGGCGATCTTGAAATTAATCGCGATGTGCTTATCCAACTCTCGAACCGCGCCGCCAATTTGAGTCGCCTTTCCGGTTTGGGGCAGGGTCTCAGCAATCCCCAATTATGGGGGCGCGCTGAATTTGCGGTCGAAAAAGCCAGCTATCTCTTCCAGCGGCTTGGCGTTCCCCTGTTGCTGCAACACACCGAGCGCAATGTTAATCACATCAACGACCTGATTAACCATGTGGATGAGTTATATCTCGCCAGTATCTCCGAGCGCAGCAACCGTCAATCATTCTGGGTTTCGGCGGGATTGGCAGGCGTTTCACTGGCATTTATTCTCTATACACTGCCATCTTTCTGGATTGATCTGAACGAAACTATCAAGTCGTTCAGCCCTGATACAACAGATGGCATCTTTAAGATTCCCGTTCCCTGGGAGGCGATTCTAAAACTCATCAACTGGATCGGCATTATCGGCGCGCCCATAGTACTGGCGTTGGCGCTGGGCATTATTTTCTGGTCTATCCGTGAAGCGGCGCGCGTGCGCCAATTGCGACGCAGCAGGAAAAGTAGCTAATCGGTATGGAAGCTAATTCGCAACCAAACAACCAACCCTCGATGCCAGAACATTTTCTCCTGCAACAGGCTGCCGAGTTGATGCGAGAAAAACGGATGCAAGAAGCGCGTCCAGTTTTGATGCAATATTTGCGTCTCAACCCGGACTCAGAAAAGGGCTGGTTTTTATTAAGTTATGCGGTTGCTGAACCGGAACGCAAAGCCGATTGTCTGCGGCGCGTGCTGGAACTTAACCCAACCCACTGGCGCGCCCAGGAGCGTCTGGAGCAGGTCGAGGCCAGCCAGGAAAACGCCGGTCTGCGCAAAAAACGCAAGCGGGGCGGCTTCCCGATCTGGGCTATGGCTGGGTTTTTCACAATTTTGGGGATCCTAGTCGTGGCGATTGGAGTTTGGGGGTTTCAAATTTTGCGAGATGCGCCACGCCCGGAGCCACAGGCGGTTGCACAGGCTACGTCTACACCTTCGCCCACGCGCCAAGCTTCGAGAGCGGCCCCCACTTCCACAGCAACGATCACCCCCATGCCAAGTCCGCCTGCTCCACCAACTCAGGCACAGCAAAATCCCCAGGTCGCAGCTCAGATGGACGTTATCCAAAATCAGGTGGCTGAATTACGCGGCCTGGAAGCGCTGCATCCGGTACCGCGCACTTTACTGGAAGAGGGACAGGTGCAGCCGATGCTGGAAGGCTTGTATTTACAGCGAAATACGAAAGAAATTGTTGCCGATCAGGCGCGTGCGCTCAGCGCATTGGGGCTGATTGATCCGACTTACGATCTGTATAGTAAAACGATCAACCAACTTGGCGAAGGTTTGGGCGGATTTTATGTCCCCTGGACGGATGAGTTATTCGTGATCGGCAACCAATTTTCGGGCATCGAGCGGCTGGTCTTCGCACACGAATACGGACACGCCCTGGTAGACCAGCATTTTGCGCTGGAGGCGATTGGCGTCTATCCGGAGTGCCTCACCGATACGGATCGCTGCCTGGCAATTACGGCTCTGATCGAAGGCGATGCCACCTATCTGATGTATGCATGGCTGGATGCGTATGGCACGGATGAAGATGCACTCGACATCCTTGAAGCCCAATACACGCCCACCGACCGGGTGATTTCCAGCACCAATTTACCGCCGCTGTATCTGGTGCGCGAAACGCAATTCCGCTATGAGGATGGGTATAATTTTGTTCAGTATCTCATCGAGCGTGGCAAGTGGCAAATAGTTGATCTGGCTTACGGCAGATTCCCTGCCACCAGCGAGCAAATACTGCATCCCGAAAAATTTCAGGCTGGTGAGACAGCGAAGCCGGTAGAGACTCCTGATCTACAAGTGGTTCTAGGCGACGATTGGCGCATGCTGGCCTTTGACACGCTGGGCGAGCTTGGCACAGAGATGATCCTGGGCTATGGGGCCAATTATCTGGCAAACGTGGACCCTGTCACAGCCAAAGAGGCGGCGAAGGGTTGGGGTGGCGATAATTATCAGATGTATTACAAGAATACAACCAATCAAAAAGTGCTAGTTGTGAATTGGATCGGCGATTCGTGGACAGATACGTACGAATTTACAGAAGCGCTGGAAGCACGCCTGAACATCCACTACCGCGGCAATACGGTTGACCACGATAGCGGCGCATGTTGGGAATTGCTGAACGATCATTTTTCGTGTGTCTTCAAAACCAAGTACAAAGCCCTGTGGATATCGGCCCCAAGCATGGAAATACTCGAACAAGTCCATGCGCTCTATCCGGCGTTTCCGTAATCGAATTCGCACTCGAATAAAAACAAAATGTCGCAAACACGCTTCAAGACCCTGTGGCCTTTGCTGGTAGTCCTGCTGATCGAATCGCTGGGATTGGCTGCCGTGTTGGTATTCTCGGATGCACCGATCAGCATCTTTTCTACAACCATAGCAACGATTATTCTGGCGACCGGCCTATTGCCCGCGGTGCTGCGTCCCAGCTCTGAGCATGTCCTGGCTGGATGCCTGGGAATTGTCTTTGGGGCTTTTTTGCTGATCCCCTTTGACCCTCCGCTCAACGAAATCTTGTCGATTGGCCCTCAACCCAAAGATTTGTCCAGCCACCTGCTGTTTCGCCTGTTCAACGGCGCGGCTATTGGCCCGTTGGTACTGCATCTGACCAGTCGCTTCCCGCGCCGCAGCCAGCTTTCAGACAGAATAATTGCCAGTGTATACGGTAGCACGGCGCTGCTGCTGCTAATCTTTTTCCTACTCCCAGCAAACGAACTCAAAAAATGGCTATTCGTGCTGATGGTCATCTGGCTCTTCGTGCTGATCTCCTGGGCAATCGCACTGCTCGTAAGCGCCAGCCGCGATTCGGCTCCTGAGCAGCGGCGTTCAGCACAACAGGCGCGCCTGCTAATTTTTAGTATGCTACTGGCAAATAGTGGTCTGCTGATCCGGCTGGGAATTATGGCGCTGCAAAACCAACCAGTAACCTATAACCTGGCACTGGCACCCCAGATTTTTCTCCCAATTGGGATTTCATACGCCATTTTGCGGCACGATCTCTTTGATATTGATGCCGCGTTGCGCCGCGCCCTGGCCTACACCCTGCTCTCGCTGCTGCTCATCGCTGGATACCTGGCGCTCACCGTCACACTTACAGCATTGTTAGCGCAGATCTGGCCGCAATTTCGCGGCGTGGCTGCAGCGATTGGCGTGTTGCTCGCTGCGGCAGCCTTCGAGCCGTTGCGCGGGCGTTTGCAGCGCTGGATTGACCAATCGCTCTACCCGGACAGGCTGCGCTTTGAACAAGCCATCGCCAACGCGGGCGCACAACTCTCACGCGTCGTCAATCGGGAAGAAATAATCTATCTATTAACGGAAGAAGTGCCACGAGAAATCGGGGCCGAATGGGGCACGCTCTCCTTGGCGCCCGCGCCGGATATTCCCGGTCATTTTGAAAGCAAACCTTCCTGGAACGCACAGTTGATTGTCGGTGGAGCGTCGCTGGGGCGCTACTGGCTGGGCGCGCGCCGCGCCGGGCCAACGTTCAGCCGTGAGGAGCGGGCGCAACTCAACGCGTTGGTCAGTCAGGCCGCACTGGCGCTGGCTTATGCCGAAACGATCGAAGCGCTGAATATGTTCAATCGCCAGCTTGAGACCCGCGTCGAACAACGCACCAGCCAGATACTCACGCAGCAACGCGCGCTGGCGGTTATCGAAGACCGTCGCAGGCTGGCGCGCGATCTGCACGACTCCGTCACGCAAACCTTATTCAGCATCAACCTCAGCGCGCGCGCCATCCGCGGGATGGTGCGCCAAAATACTGCTACTGCTGAAAGAGAACTCAGCGAATTGGAAAAATCAGCCCAAAGCGCGCTGGAAGAAATGCGCGCCTTACTCGCTCAACTGCGCAATCCGCGAGAAGTGACCGATGTTCCCCGTTTGATGAATTTCAGCGTGCAACTGGAAGAGCTTTGCACACAACTACAGAATTCCCGCGGGCTGCAAATCACACTCCAGCAGTCCCCTTCGCTATTACTACCTTCTCCTTTGAACGATGAAGTCCTGGCAATTCTCCGTGAGACCTTCATCAACATCGCCAAACACAGCGGCGCACTTGATGCCGTTTGTGTTATCGAGCAGCACAATCATTTCTTTCTGGTGCGCGTCAGCGATCAAGGACGCGGCTTTTCACCTGCATTAATAGAAACAGCTCCGGGGCATTTTGGCCTGAGCGGGATGCGTGAACGTGTCGCGAGGCTGGATGGTACAATCCTGATTACATCGCAACCCGGAAGCGGCACCACCATCGAGGCCAGATTCCCGCTCGAAATCAATAACTGACTAACGCTTTTTGAAAGATTTTCAAAATTTTTGTAATCGTCAAGAGCAGCTTGAACAGATGCGGCAAATAGCCAATAGAAACCCAGTTTAAGCTTCTGTTGACCAATGCAGAATTTTAAAATTTTAAGGCTTCAAAATGATACGCGTACTCATCATCGACGACCACGAAATTGTCCGCAAGGGTTTGCGCATGACGATCCAGGGCGAAAGTGACCTGGAGTTCGTTGGCGAGGGCGCCGATGGCAAAGAAGCCATTCATTTGGCAGAGACGACACAGCCCGATGTGATTCTGATGGATGTCAAAATGCCCGAGATGGATGGCATTCAGGCAGCGGGGGTGATCCATGCCGCGCATCCAAATATCGCCATTCTCGTACTAAGCAGTTTCGGCGATGACCCCGAATTATTTGCCGCTTTACAAGCCGGGGCCAGCGGCTACCTGCTCAAAGACATTAGCGGAGACGATTTGGTAAAATCGATCCGCGGCGCGGCGGCGGGTAAACCACAACTACACCCCAAAATCGCACGTCGTTTAATGCAACGCATGCCTGCTCCCGAAAATCCTCTGGACGCGCTAACCGCCCGTGAAACTGATGTGCTGCGCTGCCTGGCGCGCGGCATGAGCAATAAAGAAGTCGCCGATGAGTTGGTCGTCGCTGAAACTACCGTTAAGGGCTATGTCAGCACGATACTGGGCAAGCTGCACCTCAACGACCGCACCCAGGCCGCTCTCCTGGCCGTGCGCTATGGCCTGATTAAGGCCGATGATTTGCCAGACATTCCAAGATAACCTGGCGACGAGCGAGAAAACAGATGGGGGATTTTTTCATTACGCGACGGAACCCAAACTCATAACCCCTCCAAAAGTAGGTTAACAAAATCCTCCCTGCGCAGGATGCCAAAGCATGTCGCCGCGCCTATACTATAGGCACGCAACAAGGAGAACGATATGCACATCCAGGCTCAAACTACATATCCACCCGGACCCAAACTCCCCTTTCCGTGGCAACTCATCGGCAGACCATTTGCTGACCTCCCCGATACACTCTTGAATCTGGCCGCACAATATGGCGATATTGTCCATTTTATGCTGGGCAGGCAGCATATCTACCTCCTCAATCACCCCGATTTTATCCAGGAAGTGCTCATCACGCAGCAGCGCAATTTCACCAAGGGGCGCGTCCTACAGAATTCCCGCCAACTATTGGGCAACGGTCTGCTTACGGCAGAAGGCGAGGCGCATATCCAGCAGCGCCGCATGATGCAGCCCATTTTCCATCGGGAGCAAATCAGCAAATACATCCCCCATATCACTCAACTGGCCCAAGAAATGAGTCTGCGCTGGCAAGCCAATCAGCCACTTGACCTGTCTGCCGAAATGACACGCCTGACCATGAATATTATCGCCCAGGCCTTGTTCGGCACAAGCATCGACGCACAGGCTCCAGCGCTCAGCCATGCTATACAGGTATTGCTTACCCGCTTCAACCAACTCATCACGCCCAATGCAGTGTTGCGCCGTTTCCACGCTGGCCGCAATAAGCGAGAAATCCAGCAAGCACATGCCCATCTCACGGCTTTCATCGAGACCGCGATTGCCGGATATAAAAATGGCGCCGGGCAGGCAGATATGCTTTCGCAACTCGTCCACGCTACGGATGGGCAAGGGTGTCCGCTAGAGCAACAGCAAATTCAAGATCATGTGATGACGTTTTTTCTCGCCGGACATGAGACCATTGCCAGCGCGCTGAGTTGGACATTTTACCTGCTGGCACAATATCCGCAAATCGCCGAGAAATTGAGCGCTGAACTGGACTCCGTTCTAGCGGGTTGCAGCCCCTCGGCAGAAACCTACACCCAATTGGACTACACGAAAATGGCGCTCACCGAAGGCATGCGCCTGTTCCCCCCGGCATGGATCATGGGCCGACAGGCTCAACAACCGATTACCCTGGGTGGGTATCCCATTCCCCAGGGAGCAACGGTGCTTCTCAGTCAGTGGGTTACACACCATGATCCGCGCTTCTACCCCAACCCTGATCTTTTTAAGCCCGAACGCTGGCTGCCCGCGGCACGCGCTGTGCGCCCGAAGATGGCTTACTTCCCCTTTGGGGGCGGGCAGCGCCTGTGCATTGGCGAACACTTCGCCTGGATGGTTGGCGTACTGACCATTGCTACGGTCATGCAAACCTGGCGCTTCAAACCAATCCCGGGGCGTAGAATGACCACCCAGTTTACAGTGACACTACGTTCACCGAATGGTTTTTATGTCAGTCCAGTTCCGATCAAGTTATAATCCATACTGAAGAACAATCGTATCGACACACAAAGGAGAAAGTCCATGTCCCGCAAACAACTATCTGTCCTAATTCTGATTGCCCTGGTATTTACAAGTTTGGCATGCAGTCTTTCGAGCCTCACTGGGGGGCAAGCCGAAGATACACAGGCCACCATCGATGCCGCGATTGCTGCCACCTCAACCGCCCAGGCCGAATTGGAAGCGCAAATCAACCAGACCGCGGACGAAGCCGTAGATGAGGCCATGCAAGAACTTGAAGAAGAATACTTGCTTATGACGGAAGAAGAATTCAATCAGGCCATCGATGAAGCCATCACCGAAGCCACAACAGCCACTGAACAAACCGTATATTATGTCGAAGAAGCTTCGTCGGACGGCACATTGACGCAGGAAGAAATCGAGCAAATTGAATACTACGCCTATTACGCAGACGACCTGATTTATATGACCGAAGAATTGATCTACGCTTACTATGGCCTGTATGCCGAACTGGCTTATGAGACTATTTACCTGCTGGAAGCGGTGGAAGACGATCTCTCTCAAATGGCCGCTGCGATGACCGAAATCACCAATCTGACGGTTGCAGCAGCAGAAACGCTCGCCGCCGGCATGGAAGTGCGCCAGGAAACCATCGACGGGATCATCACCGCAGCTCAGGGAACTGCGGAAAATATCCAGAATATCGCCCCCGAATGGCAATCCTGGGCCGATGCGATCCAAGGCGACCGCGCTACCCGATTACAAAGCGTTCAGGAAATTGCGGCCAATTTCATCCCCGAGGATCGTCTGGCAGCCTTAAACGAAACACTCAATTTCGCCGACGCCGTTCGTAATGCATTGGGCGATTACTCCATCTCGCAGATAGAACTTTTCGACATTGCCCAATTTGGCGCTAACGCAGTCGCCGGGTTACAAGCCCACGGCGGCCCCCAACTCCAAGATTTAGCCGGGAATATCGGCAATATCACCAATAATCTAGCGCTTGGTCAAACTCCTAATGCCCTCAACAATCTTGGCGCTTTAGAAGGCTCTATACGCAACGTCCCTAATTTCAGCGTACCCGACCGGCCCGAGTTTTCGCCCCCATCGGCGCCATCGATCCCTAGCCCGGGTGGTGGGCGCGGCGGACGCAGGCCTTAGGAAAGGGCTTCCAAATTTAAGCGAAAACACGGAAGCATTCAGCTTCCGTGTTTTCGTTTGGGCGGACGACGGGGGTCGAACCCGCAACCACCGCAGCCACAGTGCGGTGCTCTGCCATTGAGCTACATCCGCCATAGCGGGCTGTATTTTATCATACAGATTTTTCTATATCAAGGATTTTTCGAATGATTTGTGGCGCATCTGTTTGCGAAACAGTGAACTGTTCCCGCTGACTCAGGTTCTTGATCGTAACTTGTTTTTGGGCTAATTCATCGGGGCCAAGCACAACAACAATGCGCGCCCCAATGCGGTCGGCGTATTTAAATTGCTTGCCCAATTTTGCAGGTACAGGGTAGCAAACCACATTCAGACCTGCGCTGCGCAGTTCGGCAGCAACCCGATAGGATGCCAGCAGCGTATCATCGTCAAAAATCGTCATCAGCACCGCAGCCGGAGAAACTGCCAGATTGTCGGGCAAATTTCCGGTTTCTTCGAGCAGCAATGCAATAACAACATCGCCCATCGCAAACCCGGTGCCGGGCAGCGCATCGCCGCCGACTTCGGCCAGCAGGTTATCGTAGCGGCCACCCCCGGCCACGGCTCGGCGAATATCTCGTGTGGTGGCGCGACCTTCGTAAACCGTGCCGGTGTAATAATCCAGGCCGCGGATAATTTGGGGGTCAAACTGGACATATTCGCGCACCCCGAGGGCATCCACCGCATTGAAGAAACGCACTAATTCGTCCGATTCCTGCCAGAGTTGGCGATTATCTAACAGAACCAGAAGTTGGTCGAACTGCTCCGGGGATAATCCTAATTCCAGGGCATATCCGCGCCACTTCTCAGGCGCGAGCTTGTCCCGCCGATCGATCAGGCGAATCACATCGCCACGCTGATCCCCCGTAAGGGCAAGTTTCCCCAATTCGGCATCCATCAACCGGCGATTGTTCACCAGAATTGTGACTTCTTCAGAAGATAATCCAGCAGACCGGTAAAACGAAGCCATGACTGCCACCATTTCGGCATCGGCTTCGGGTGATACTTCGCCAAGCAGATCAATATTCCATTGAAAAAATTCGCGCGAACGACCTTTTTGCGGGCGTTCATACCGCCAGAAAGGGCCAAACGACCACCAACGCAAGGGGAAATTGAGTTGGCGTTGCTGCTGGGCTACCATGCGCGCCAGCGTCGGGGTGAGTTCGGGGCGCAGGGTAATCAGGTTGCCGCTGCGGTCAGGGAACACAAACGATTGCTCTTTGACGAGTTCTGCGCCCGATTTGGCGGCATAAAGGTCAATGGTTTCCAGTATCGGGCCTTCATATTCCTGGTAGCCAAACGATTCGGACACCTGGCGCATTTTGTTATAGAGCCAGGTGCGCACAGCCATTTCGCGGGGATAAAAATCGCGGGTACCTTTTACGGATGAAATAATATCGCTCATAAGCCTACTTTTTTAGTCTGAGGTGAGCCAAAAGGCGCACTGTGGGCATTCTCCGTGCAGCGGGTAGTCTATGCCCTCGTCGTGCGGGCAGCCGATAATACCTTCTGTCATCACCACTTCGGATACTCCCTGAAGCTTGAAAAATGCGCCAATTTCAGCTACGATCAGCGGATCAGAACACACATTGTCAGCAGACCAGCTTCGAGAATCCGGACGTGCATTGGGGGCGTTGACAACGCTGGCGATGATTTTCGTGCAGGATTGATCGTCTGGACCATAATAGGCCAGTGTCCCCAACGGATAATTTTCCTTTCCAGCCAGGGCGCTAAGAATTTGTTCGGGGAGTACATTCGGTAACGGCATAAACAATCTCCTGACGCATTTTAGCACCGGAGCAGGTGGAGCGTCAACGACAAAAGCGCCGACTTGACAAGAAGGTGAATAATGCCATAATACAGACACACAAATTCCTGGCAAGTATCTTGCATCGAATCCCGCAGGGATTTCTGTACTCGACTTCGTACCACGCGGATGATGCGGAGCAAAGTGGTTTTCCGATCTGGATGATAGCAAAATCCTTGCTGTCTGACATGGAGAGATGAATGTACCGTAAACAGATGCTGATTTTTATCATCGCAATACCCTTTTTCGTTGCAGCTTGCTTGGGAGGAACTGTACCGACTGAAGTGATTCCTACAGAAACACACACATCAACGCCGATTGTGGATTTGAACGCGGTAGCCGCCCAGACTTACACACCAACCAGCCTGCCAACTGAATTACCCAAACCTACAGCAACGCCCGAACTTGCAGAAACTCCGTTGCCCGCCACCGCCACGCCAGCTCTGCCGCCGACAGAAAACAGCGCGGCAGTTGCGCCCGCGGCAAATATGGCGGCTGCTATCGTTTATGAGCGTTATTTCACGGTTCAAACGGGAACTCCCGTAGGATTACCAAACTGGGTTCATGCCGAGGCAGGCTGCAACTGGTTGGGCATCGCCGGACAAATTTTTGATATCGATGGTCTCCCGGCAATCAATTTTGTCGTCGAGGCGGGCGGTACGCTGGAGGGAACACCGATTTTGGGGCTTGCCCTGACAGGCCTGGATAGCGCCTATGGCCCCGGCGGTTTCGAAATCTACCTTGCCGACCATGTGGCGGCCTCACAGCAAACCCTGTGGCTCGAAGTGAAAGATACACAGGGCAAACCAGTATCCGAGCGCATTTATCTTTCTACCTACGCAGATTGCAACCAGAATTTAACCCTGATCAACTTCATCGAAAGCGCTGAACTCCCCACACCGCCGGTATCTCATCTGTTTTATTTGCCGCTGGTTTTCAAATCAACCCCCTGACCGAAAATCCTAACAGTCAATAGGGCTTTCGCCGCATCGAAAGAAAATGTCGAAAAATGGGTGTGCTCGCGGCACAAAGTTCCCGCATACACCCATTTTTTAAATTTCCCGCTTACAATCCTATATTGCCAAAATAGCCGTATTTATTATGAAATTTGTGATAATAATCATATTCGCTTTGGCGCGCTTCGAGTATAATGCTTGAGTTCAACTCCCGTTCCATTCGCAATAAATTTTTCGCTGCTGACAAAGAAAGCACAGGTAATCATCCGGATGATCGAAAAGCAACTTTTAGAGGTATCCATCGGGCAAACGGTTCAGGTAATTAGTTTCAACGGCGGAGAAACCCTCGAAAATAAATTACGCCAGCTTGGCCTGCAGCCAGGCTATTATGTCCGCATGATACGCCGGGCTCCCTTTGGCGGCCCAGTGTTGCTTGAAATCGACGGACGTTCCATCGCAATCGGCAGGGGGATTGCCGCCAAAATCCAGGTGAAGGAAACCGAAGACGAATGCGATTCGCATTAATCGGCCAACCGAATTGCGGTAAAAGCACGCTGTTTAATCAGGTCGCGGGCTACAAGGCCGAAACAGGAAATTTTTCGGGAACCACGCTCACCTTCACCGAAAGCAAGGTGCGCGTACTCGGTGAAGTCGTCAGCCTGGTTGACTTGCCCGGAACGTATTCGCTGGCGGGTTCCAATCCGGCCGAGCGTGAGGTTATGCACTATCTGGCCTTCCATGAGATTGATGTTGTGGTCAATGTGCTGGATGCTTCGCACCTGGCTCAGGGCTTGAACCTCACCCTCGAGCTGATGGAACTCGGACGCCCCCTGGTGGTGGCTCTGAACATGATGGATGAAGCTGCACGCCTGGGGATGAAAATCGACGGCCCTCAACTCGAGCAAATTCTCGGTGTCAATGTGCTGCCCCTGATTGCCAGCAAAGGCCGCGGCGTGCGGGCCATATTCACCACGGCGATGGCCGTAGCCCGCGCCGGGGAACCTCCACAACGGATTCACTACAGTAGCGCATTTGAAAAAGCCATCGCTACGATTGCAACTCAAATCAATGGCGGGGCACAGACTTCTCCCCTCAGACCGCAATTAATGGCTATAAAATTACTGGAGGGTAATGCCGAACTGCTAAAACGCGTCGATGTTGACGCGCCAAAAACACGCACAATTGTTGAGAAAATTCAGAAAGACATCCTCACCACCCAGGGACAGCCCGCTATCTGGGCGCTGACTGCCGAGAGACATCAGCGCGCAGATGAAATCACTGCGTCTGTACTTTCGCGCGGGGAACCTCGCATCACCAGGCGCGACCATTTCGACAACGTACTCCTGCATCCGTTTTGGGGCTATATCGCCCTGGGAGTGATCCTGTGGCTCTTTTTTCAAACTGTCTACGGCGTTGGTAGTCTTATCGAGGCCCCGCTACTCGCCGCATTTGATGCCCTGGCCCTGCAAGCCGCCCGATGGGTTGGCCCGCAAACCTTCGGAGCACAACTACTCACCGGCGTAATTCAGGGAATCGCTGGTGGTGTTGCGATTGTACTGCCTTACCTGCTGCCCTTCCTGATTGGACTGGGTTTACTGGAAGATATTGGCTATCTGCCCCGGCTGGCCTTTTTGGTAGATGCGCTAATGAGCCGTATGGGATTGCACGGCAAGGCGATTGTGCCCTTCATTCTGGGCTATGGCTGCAATGTGCCCGCAGTGATGTCGACGCGGCTGCTGGAAAACCGCAGAGACCGCTTCTTGGCGGCCACAATGGCAACGCTGGTTCCTTGCGCCGCGCGGTTAGCGGTTGTCTTCGGGCTGGTGGCTTTTTATCTTGGCCCGCAAATCGCGCTGGCAATCTATATTTTTAATCTGGTTGTCATCGCTCTCACAGGACGCTTGCTCTCCAGCAGGCTCCCTGAAGGCGCCCCAGGGTTGATTATCGAAGTGCCCGTTTATCGCATGCCCACCTGGAAGACCGTTGCGCATAAATCCTGGTTTCGCATTCGTGAATTTATCGTAGAGGCCTGGCCGCTCTTGATCGTCGGCAGCGTGGCGTTGGCAATTTTTGACCGCCTCAATCTGGCGCGCTGGCTGGATATGCTGGTGCGGCCTGTCACCTGGGGCTTGGGGCTTCCCCCCGAGGTGGGCGTACCGCTCATCTTTGGCATCTTCCGCAAAGAGCTATCGCTGCTCATGCTTCGGCAGGCGCTCAACGTCACCGATTTTTCGGCGGCCTTGAATCCTGTGCAAATGATAACTTTTACGGTATTTGTGGTGTTTTATATACCATGCCTGGCAACGCTGGCTGCACTGCGCCGCGAACTTGGCCGCCGTGATATGCTCATCATCTCAGGATTGACAGTCATTATTGCTCTCGCAGCAGCGTTATTGGCCCGCGGCGCGGCGCTGTTATTCATGTAATCAAGCTTACGCAATTCAATAAAAATATTCCGACAAGGAAAAAATATCCATGTTTGATCACTTCAGCATCTTAGCACCCGTTTACGAGAAATTTATCCAGCCCAAACCCCCAGAATATCTCTGGGAATTGGCCAAGTTGCCCACATCGGGCGCACTGCTCGATGCAGGCGGCGGCACAGGGCGAGTTGCCCAGTTTATGAGCGCAAAGGCTTCCCAGGTGGTTGTCGCCGATCTGTCCTTTGATATGCTACGGCAAGCCAAGCAAAAAGATCGTTTGCTGGCTACCTGTTCGCATAGCGAAAGATTGCCCTTTGCGGATGGCTATTTTGAACGCATTATTATGATCGATGCCTTGCATCATGTTTGCGACCAGGAAGAAACCGCTCGGGAACTGTGGCGGGTACTGGCACCCGGCGGTTATCTTGTCATTGAGGAACCCGATCTGCGCACCTTTGCTGTCAAGCTAATTGCATTGGCTGAAAAACTGGCCCTCATGCGCAGTCACTTTCTCACGCCGCCCCAAATTGCGCAATTATTCAACGGCCTCAATGCCCAAACCCATATCGAACGCGATGGCTATATTGCCTGGGTTGTCGTGCAAAAACAATAATATGAACATTCTACTCTTTGCACTTTTTGGTTATGTATCGGGTTCGCTGCCTTTTGCCTTGTGGGTGACGCGAACCGTCAAGGGAGTTGATATTCGCGATGGAGGATCTGGGCATGTCACCACCACCAATACCATTCGGCAGGCTGGATGGGTGTGGGGGGTGCTGGTCTTGACGCTGGATATTGGCAAGGGGTTTATCCCGGTTTATCTGGCCGCGCGCACCGGGCTCCCCGATTGGGCAATTGCATTGACCGCGGGATTAGCCGTGGCCGGGCATTGTTGGCCGGTCTTCGCGCAGTTTCGCGGTGGTATGGGATTGGCTGTTACAGGGGGTAGTCTTTTGGCAGTATACCCCTTGGGGTTTGCTGCTGCTTTGGGGCTATTGCTCAGCCTGGTGCTTGTTATCCGTCACTCCGCCCGCGGGGCGCTATTCACCGGGCTGATGCTCGCCCCAGTGTTCTGGTTACTCAAATTCCCCAGCGTCGTCATCTGGATTGGGGCAACCACCGGACTGGTAATCGCCCTGCGCTTCTTTGAAGATTGGAATCGGCAATACCGCGAATTATGGCTAGATCGAGAATAATCCCCACTAGTTTGCTGTGCTAATATCGTCTAAGGTAGCCACTCCAAAAATATAACTGTAGTTTGCAGCGCGGGTTTCATCGGCCAGCAATTCAAAAATAGCTTTCTGTGCGGTTTCTACATCCACCCCCATGCAAAGTGAATATTCGTGAACCAGATTACTGGCAAAGAGCTTTAGCGAGCGCTCTTCTTTTCTGTTTAACGTTTTCTCGCGATTGCGCCCAAATAGATCGCGCACAATCGTCATCATTGTCGCCAGAGATGCATCGGCATAGGCCTGATCAATTTGATGCACAAAGGCATTGTGGTGCATATCCACATGTTCCCCGCGCACTGTCAATGTTTTCAGAGCTGTTGCAAATTGTTGGCGCGACGAAATGGGGCGAATACGCTCATTATCACAAATCGACAGTGGCACCCAGTATTCACTATCTTTTGTGACCACTTTTATGCACTCTTCCTTGCCATTTTTCCGGCCAAAGACAGTCATTTCAGCGATTTCTTTTATCTTGCCAACGCCGTAACGACTATGTACAACCCAATTACCAATCGTGAATCTGTCGTCGTCTGCCATTATTGAACTCCGCCAGATGTAATTATCCTTTTTTTCTGCGCTGATTTTGGCGAAGGCGTTTTTGGCGGCGTACGGCTTTTTTCCGTTGGATACGGCGCAACTCACTCTTTGATGTAAACCAACGCTTGCGGCGCACTGCACCCAGGGTGCCGCTCCGGACAACTTTCCTTCGAAATCGTTTTAATAAAGATTGTTGCGATTCATTTGATCTTAAATCTACTCGAGTCAAAACTAGCCTCCAATAACGAATTAGTGCCACACAAAAACCGGGTGGTCATTCATGGAATGATCAACGCCCGGGCATCTCAGAATTACTCTGAGGGAATTTCAAGTAAACAAGCGTGCGGAGAAGTTAATGAAACCCAATAACCAAAAACTACACCCCTCTTGGTTAATTTTCGCAAGCCCAATTTAACTACAACAATTATTCCTGGCAACAGTCTCTTTCATCGCCATTTGTGCCGATTATAACACATTCGTTTTATGCTAACCAAGCCTGAATACTGCGAATCAACGCTTTCAAGTTAAACGGCTTGGTCAGAAAATCAAGTGCGCCGGCTTCTATTAGATATTTTTCCTGATGGGGGTTTGCATCAGCGCTAATGATTACCACCGGGATGTCGCACGTACCTGCGGTTTGCTTCAATTCTTGCAACACCTTATAGCCGTGCATATCGGGCAATTGTAAATCGAGGAGAATGAGATCGGGCTGTTGCTGATCTGCCATCGACATCCCCGTTTGAGCGTCTTTGGCCCAAAGCAACTGTACCTGAGGAAAATCGGCCAACGCCTGTCGAATTAGCTCATAATTTGCAACATAATCTTCAATATACAGTATTTTGCTAGGCGGCGGACTATAGCCATTGGGTATAACTGAGCGAGCACCTGTTTCCAAAGAAATTTCGGATGGATCAAGCAATGGGAGTTCAATCCAAAATGCTGAACCTTGCCCAGGCGTACTTTCAACCCCAATTTCTCCCTCCATCAACTCCATTAAGCGCTTTGAGAGTGCCAGGCCTAACCCAGTGCCTTCAACTTCGCTGGGTTCGTCAACCAGGCGCATAAACGGCGTAAATAATTTGTCATATTTTTCCTCCGGTATGCCAACACCCGTGTCGCTTACGACAATACGAATCTTTTGTGGCGCCGGGCATTGGCTCGAAATAGTAACAGTCCCGCCCGGGCGATTGTATTTGATGGCGTTGGAGAGCAAATTTAGCAATACTTGCTTGATGCAAATGTTGTGGGTCGGCGCGCACGAAAAGCGCCTCTGGCGCGCATTCATCGAGCTTAATTTCTATCTGACTGGGCGCAGCCAATGGCGCAATCAGATAATATAGTTTCTGCAAGACTGCTCCTGCATCTACGTTTTCCAGCGAGACAGAAATTTGGCCTTCTTCAATGCGTGCAAAATCGAGCACTTCATCAATCATCCGCAGTAGATGTTCTCCCTCGCCAAGAATGTGACCGATATTTTCTTGCTGCTGTGGGGTGAGGGGTTCTTTTTGATTCATCTGAAGCAACTGCGCAAAACCAAGCACCAGACTCATGGGAGCACGCAACTCGTGTGACATACGCGATAGAAATTCATTTTTGGCGAGATTGGCGCGCTCGGCTTCATTTTTTGCGGCGCTCAACGTGTCGTAGGCCGTCTTTAGCTCGGCGGTACGCTCATCGACACGGTGTTCCAATTCATCAGCAAAAGACTTGATTTGTTCGTACATCTGGGCATTCTTCGCCGCAGTAGTTTCTAGGAATTTATTGAAACTCCATTGCAAAACCAGGACCATTGCCAAACTTGCTGCCATTACAATTCCCTCTTGCAACCAAATAGCTGTATCCAGAGGGTTTTCGCGAAACAGCAGTATGTCCGCAATCCATCCCCGGTGAGCAGAATATCCCGCGAATGCAAAGGTGAGCATGCTGGCAACAAGAATGGCAGCGCCCGCACGCTTATTGACCAAAATTGAAGCGATTACGGGCAGGGCTGTGAGGTAGATGCGCCCATCACCTGCCAATCCGCCAAGAAACAGAGCCGCCGTACCTGTAATATAGGTGAGAAATAGAAACCCCCAGGCGCGTATCAGGTAATCAAGCTGGCGAAAATATGCCAGCCCAACCAGTACTATAAATATCGCCAGATAAAAAAAGAAAGCGCCCTTTTCGGTCGTGGAGGCGTTAAAATTCCACCCCCAGGCAATAATTGCTGGCGCGAAAACAATTGCCGAGACAACCAGCAAAATATTAATCGCGTCAGCACGCCAGGTATCTATCTGGGCTATCGTACTTTGACCGTTGCGCCCAAGCTGCAAATCAGATGCTATTGAGTTCTGCCGCGCACTACTATCATTTTTATTCATCTTCACTCCCCAATTGGGCAAGTGCCATGCGCAAGCCTTCCACCACATTCAAAAAAGCACGATCCAGGTTTTCCCATTCTGTGATGGGTTTGGCATTTTTGGGCAAGGCCTGTAGGCGACTGAAGGGCGCACCATCCCAATCGGTGGGACGTAAAATTACCGGAATTACCACCGCATCACCTGCTTCATGACGGGTAATGGCGCGCTGCATTTCGACCTCATAACAATAATCCGATTCCATAAAATCCGCGCTGATGAGCAAAATAATAATCTGCGCGGAATTGATATTTTCATCAATTTCAGCGGCCCATTCTTGCCCAGGCACAATTTGGCGGTCATACCATGCGTCAATCAGTTTACGGCGGCGGAGGCTGGCTAAATGTGATTTAAGCTTCTCCCAGAGCAATTCGTCTTCATGGGCGTAGGAGATAAATAGCTCAACAGGCTGGGATTCTTCAACATCTTCGGCAATGCTGTCAGTGAACCAGGCACGGAACATCTCGCCGCGATATTGATATTTGCGCCGCGGCATTTCGATAAGATTATGGAATGTGAGCACATCAATGGCGGTTTTAACATCCAACCGCTCCATGTTCAGGGCGGCGCTGATCTCGCCGCGCGAGCGCGGTTCGCTCTGCTCAACCAGATAGCCATAAACCTTTTCCCCCTCTTCGCCCAGCGCTTCCAGCCAACTTTCGAAATCGCGGCGCCGGTCTGCAAATTCCAGCGCGGCGGCGCGCACTGCTTGCACATTGGCATTTTCCAGCCCGGCTTGCCAAAGCTGTCGCATGAGATATTGTCCCAAAAACAGGTGCCCCCCGGCCTGGCGGATGACTTCGTTGGCAACCGCTTCGGAGATAGCCCCCTGTGTGGGAACCTGAATCAACTCGCGCAGCGCGTCCGCTGAGCAGGCTGGCAATTTGATTTCTTCCTCCAGCACATTGCGCAGCGGCGATCCCCCACCTCCCGCCGCCATCCCTTTGTAGAATTGAACGCTGCCCGTCATAATCAGGCCGATATGCCCGCTCACCCCGGGGACGTTGGAGAGCAGCGAGCGCAGGTTATCTTCGAGGCTGTGCGCCCAACTTGGGCGATGAAATTTTTCAGACTCGTCAATCAGTATCGCCAGTTTTACCCCGCCGACTTCGGGCTGCACGCGGCGATAGAGTTCTTTAAAGGATTCAGCAAAACTCAGTGCGGGATTGGTTTCATCGATCGGGGGGAGCGGCTCGAGACTGCCGACGACCCCCGCCTGCCATTGCGCAAGGCGGTTGACCAAACGCTCGAAGAAATCGGCAGCCGAGGTGGGCGGATCCAGTTCAATATCCATAAAGAGCGGCACCACAATCGGCTGCTCGCCAGCGTTGAGGCGCGTTTCCAGGCGTTGCTGCACCATGCGCATCAGGCTGGTTTTGCCTACCCGCCGACCGCCATAAATAGCAAACGAATTTTGGCTATGCGCAGTAAGACCGTCTACCAGACGGTCTACCAACTCCCAACGACCAAAGAACATTTCGGGATTGGTGACAGCTTGTGTGATGAGATAGGGATTTGCGGGCATGATTTAATCCTCGTAAATTTCTAGTATCTCGTCGCGCACCCAGCGGCGCAACAAACCAAAGGCAATTTCATAGCGTTGGCCTTTTTCGATGACAATATGACGCTGCAAGAGGCTGCGCAAAGGTTTTTGTTCGCCGCGCAGCAACGGCCGCGGCTCGTCGGCGGCAGCCAGGCGCTCGACAACTTGCTGCTCATCAGCAGTCAGGCGGGTAGCCCATATTTGATCGTGGTAAGAACGCTTGCCGTCATCATCCATATACGCGTTGACCGCTTCGGCGCTTTCAGGCAGACCCACGGTAAGCTTCTCACCTGCGTTGCGCTCACCGCGCAGGCTGCTCCACAGGGCGCTGCATAATTGACGCGCCAGGAAAGGATGACCGGCGCTTTCGACGAAGATTTGCGTTAAAGCTTCAGGGTTGAATTCCAGCCCCATTTGGTGCCCAATCGTGATAACCATTTGGTCACATTCTTCGCGGCTGAGCGGCGGTAGGAAATATTCCTTAAAAAGATTAAATCCGGCATTTTCCAACCCGGCAAACTGCGCCTTGCGATTGATATTCGGGCTGATACCCACGGCTACGAAAGTCAGCGGCAGGCCCAATTGCTGAATGCCGCGCAGGGTTGCCAGCAGATCGTTATATCCGGCAAAACCGGCCACCAGATCAACATCTTCGCCGGGGATCAGGCGGTCAATTTCATCCACAAAAATCACAAAGCGCGGATTGGGCGCATGGCTGCGCAATAACTCGTAGAGGGTGTTCATATCGCTCGAAAAATCTTGCGCCCAGTCGCCAGTGCCGCGTAGAGCGCTGGTCAGGCATAACGGCGGGATTTCTGCATCCGGCCATTTGGTTTCAATATCATTGATCAAAGAACGGATCACCGCGGCGAAAACAGCCTGGGCATTTTTTGATAGATTCTGCAAATCGACGCGCGCAACCGCCCGGTCGGCAAGACGCTCAGCCAGGTTATTGACAAACGAAGTCTTGCCCATCTTGTTGATCGCAAATATGCCCAAGGGTTGATTTTCGTTGAGGTACACAAGCAAGGTTTCAGTATCGCGCACGCGGCCAAAATAATGCTCGTCGCGCACGGGGAATTTATGATCGTACAGATCGGGGCTTTCGGCGAGATATTCGCTCAGCACGGCGTCAAATTCCTGATGGCAGGTATCGGCGGTCAGTGCGGTACGAATACGCGCCCGCGTGAGCGGCACAACCGTAAAGCCAGCATCCCAGCGGTAGGCATACATCTGCGCCGAGGCCGCCATATCTGCGGATTCGCCGATCACCACCAGGGCCTTGCGCCCGCGCAGCGGGTCGGCATCTTCTTTGAACAAGCTGCTCACCGCGTCGGCAACCCGGCGCACAGTAGAGGCTTTCAGCGCTTGTCCGGGTAACATACGCGCCAGCACACGCTCGCCCAGACGCTCGCGCTGAATCTGGCTCTGGGGCAGCAACATCAGATTGCTGCCAGCTTGCTTGTCGATCAAAAACCCGGCGCGCTCAAAGAAACGGATCGCTTCGGCAAAGGCTGGATCGCGCACGCGCGCGGCCTCCAACGCTTCGTCCAGCGCGGCGGGCGGATACGTGCGCTGGTAGACAAACAATAATTGCGGGCTGCCAAACTCGTACTCGCCTTGTTTGCCGCGCAGAATGCCGCGCGAAACCAGCATCTCCAGAGCCGCATTAACCGCGGCCTTACCCAGGGGCAAATCTCGGCTTTGTAGATCGCGCACCACATCACCATCGGCGAACGCCTCCCCCACCGGGCGCAGCACACAAATCAGATGCGGCAGCGGAGCGAGTTCCTGCAGACGCAAACGCAGAGCCGTATAACTCTGTTCTCCGCGGCTCAGCAAGCTCCCCAACAGATCGGGCGTCTCCCACTTCAGCGTGAAAAATTGCCGCGCCGCAATGCCATTGCTCTGCCCGGCAATCGCATAAATCACTGCCAAATACCCCAGATAAACCAGCGCCAGCGCCCCAATCAGATACCAATATTGGGGATCGCGGCCAAGCGCAAACAGGAAAGATGAAAAATCCCAGCGGGTTTGCAGCGGAAGCGGAATGGTGTACGCATCAATAGCGTTGGCGGACTCGCTGCGCGTCCACAGGGTGGCTTGCCGGTTGACGAGGTCAATCTCAGCCCCCAGGGGGATGACATCCAACTTCGCCACCGGGTTCCAGCTAAATTCTTCCGGGCTAACCCAGAGATAGCCTTCGGCGTAGCGCAAACCCAGTGTGTCTTCAGCCAAATAATTTGTGACCAATCGGCGGGTCGTTGAAGGTAAACCGATTTGCGTTTCAGCCTGCAGAAAAACGGCATCGCAGTCAATCATCTCAAAATCGGAGGGTTGCCAAACGGGTTCGTCCACATTGGGCGAGAAGCGGCGCAAATGCTCATGGCGATAATCAACGACGAGCATGCCCTCATTGTCCCTGGCAACGCAGACGGGGAGATCAACGAAGTTGTTCTCTGGCAGCCAGGTTTCGCTTTCGAGATCGAGGCGGTAGATGCCGAAATCGCTGCCAAGCCAGAGAGTGTTATTAATCTCATAAAATCGGGCTAATGTTGAGATATTTTCAGGCAAGCCATCACTGAATGCTTCTCCATTGCGGCCAATATCATCATACCGAAAAACGCCATCGTCTGAAAAAGCGTATATTCTGCCCCCAAACGCTTGAATTCTAGCAATATCAAGATTTTCAGGAAATTCTGTCGTTGACCAAGCATCAATCCCTGGGATGAAGGTATATATTTTCCAATTGGTAAATGCTGCCCACAGCCGGTTGTCGGTAGTTTTCGCTAAATTCACAATTGTCGAATCATCTTCCATGCGATCAGTTACTGGCTGCCAGTTTTGATTCTTTCGATCAAATTGATAGGCGCGATCATTGAAAACAGCAATCCAAACCTCTCCGGTTTCTGTTTCAACAATACTGGTCACAACCGCATCTTCGGGTAATCCAATAGCCATCGGTTGCCAACCACCAGTTTCGCCATATCGATAGACTTTCCCCGCCTCAGAGTCAATCAGCCACAGTTCGCCAGAACGCGTACTGAGAAACTCATTCGCACCAACATTCGGCGGCAATCCAATACTACGATTCACCCAAACATCTGAAAAATTATCCAAATGATGAACGGCACTTACAGAATAGACCCACAATGTACCATCGCTATGAATAATAAATTTGTCAGCGGACGAAAGACCGCCAGGCACACTTTCCCAGGCTTCCAGTTCAGGGTAATAGCGATAAGGGCCGAGATTAGTATCAAGCGCCCATAAGCTATTGTTTCCAGCAACACTTATATCCGAAATCCTGGCCGCAGCCGGTAAACCGGTGTTGGCCGCTTGCCAGATACTTTCATCTGTTGAGCGGCGATAGATGCCTTTGGGATAAAAACTTATCCATAAGTCGCCATTGCCCTCCAACATCACAGGCGTACTAATATTGAGTTGCAAACCACCATTCATCGATTCCCAAATATGCGTATCCGAATTCAGGCGATAGTGCCCATTCCACAATTCACCATTCTGGCGCTCGTAGAAAAATTCGCCTGAAGGCATTCCTGCACCGTAGCTTTTCCATTCACCACTCAAGAAATACAAATTCTCTCCAGCATCTAACCACAACCGACTATCACCGGTTTCGAAAATATCACTCGCCCACCCAAAACTACTAGTTTCCCACGATTCAGTCGCAGAATTAAGTCTAAACACACCATTGCCCAATGTCATGAACCACAAGTCATCCGCGTTGCTGACAAAGAATTCTCCTAGAAAATAAGTATCGCCCAATCCATAACCAAAATTCTGCCATTCTGCGAGACCAGCATGATATCGATATACTCCCTTGCCACCTCCTAAAACAATAACCATCTGGTCAAAATGTTCAATAACGTCAACAGCATATGACTCACCGGGGAGTCCAGCAGAAATATCTAACCAATATCCGTTTTCTGAATCCCAGGCATGATATCCCTTCCAAAGTCGATTTTCATGAACGATGAAAGGGGAAAAACTTCGACGATCAGATAATCCACCATCTTGCATAACCCAAGTTTTGTTTCGCACATCATAACGGTAGACATTATTCCCATCAGGTGACCCTAAACCTACCCACAAAGTGTCATCAAATTCCGTAAAATCATCTACCTGAAACGTGTTGGGTAAATTATCATTTCGGCTTTCCCACAACTGCTGCTTGGCATCAAATTGGAATATTCCCGATTCTCCATAAATAGATGATCCAATCCCCAGCCATAATGAATCGCGTTGTAAATAGAATTGTCCGCTATAAACTTTATGTAGCAGCCCCTCACTTACCTTTTCCCAGATTTCATTTTCATCGTCAAAACGATACACCCCATCGCTATACGCGCCCCATAACGCGTCCTCAAACTCAATCAAATCTTGCGGCTGGGCTTTGTGCAAATCGGGCAAAGCCGGAAGCCTGACCCGTTCAGGGTCGGGCGCGGGGGCCAGGGAGAATTGAAGATAGGCCGGAATACTCAGCGCCATGAGCAGCGCGAAAAAGCCTGCCACCCAGCGCCAGCGGCGCAGCAGACCTGTAAGCAGGTCTTTACGCATGCCCTGGACGGTCAGAACAGCACAGAAGGCCAGCGCCCAGGCCAGGAGACCCCAGAGCAGGGCATAGGGCAGAAAGGCCTTGAATTCGCCGCCCAAGGTTAATTGCGGAGACAACGCCAGGGCGTCGTTAATCGCCGCCCAATAGCGCCGTAAGGCCATCGCTACAGGGGCCAGGGCATTTCCCAGCGGATCATTAAGTGTATTCACCTGAGCAGAGATAATCCCCTGAAGAAGCATGAAAAATGTAATAAAACCCGCGGGGATTACCGACCAGGGATAACGCTCCCTAAGCTCGCTGGCGCGCTTGTAGAGCAAAGCTACCAACAGAAAAATTAATAGAAAAGAGATAATCACAAACGTGGGATAGCCTGAATCGATGCGGAAGTAGAACGCCGACAACTCCGCCAGGAATAACGACAATAGCAGCGTGACGATCAAATAGTATATGGTGTGCCCATATTTCCGGGCCAGGTGCGCGGCTCCGTGCCATACCAGCAGAAACGAGAAAGCCCCCAACCAGAGCATACTACCCACCAGGAGACTGTGCGGGAAAAAATTATCCAGCGTGGCGCCCCAACTGGCCCCGGATTGCAGTAATAAATCTACTTTCGTCGCTACGCTTCCTTGCAACCAGATCATTGGCGAAAGATAACTCACCAAGGCCGGGCCAAAATCGCGCAGCAAATTGGTAGCCAGATAAATCAGCGCAACGGAAATTAAATATAACAAAATCATCAACGCCGGATAGGCTAACCACGAATAACGCTGGAAAGCCTCCCGCGCCAACATCCGAAGGAAAAAAACCACGACCAACCCAGCCAAACATACCAAAAAGACGGCTTCGCCGCGTCCGGTGAGCTGCATGGCAACGCCAAAGTAGGCCAGCAATAGATCAATGGCGGCAACACTTACCAATAGCGCCACCCCGGCTAGAATCCATTTGCGCCACACATCAATGCGGCGGATGGGTTTATACGATTTTGATGAGTAGCTTGAAGTCATAATTCAACTCCACTTGCGCGCAATGCTCAAGACTGGCTTGCAGGCATGGTATCTCTGAATTTCAATTTGTAAGCTCGCTCACTGGTTTCCATCGGTTCCCAGCCCTGATCGCAGAGGGCGCGAAACATCCACCAGGCCAGGCGGCGGTACTCGTCCTCATCGTCCATGGCTGTAATCCGAATCACATGCACGATATCAGAGATGTCAGTATGGCGTGTTATATCCACCTTCTTAAGTTTTTGATATTGAACCGAACGATTGATAGCACGGATCACCATCTCCAGGGTCTCTGGATCGGTGCATTTGGCCTTCAATTCATCCTGCGAGGCCCAGATGTGGATGTACTTATAACGAATGACGTTCATACCCGATGGCAGCATAGCGGTAGCTCCTTGCAAATCCTGAACCAATCATACAACAGGATGGATTGGAATTCAACAGCAAGAGTTACAAGCCCGACAGTTAAACTGGTAGAATAGGGACTTGCCCACAAGGACAAACTCATGCCCCGCTATCTCATCCCTGCCAAAAAAACGCGCCGAGAAATCCAGGTTTCGAACTCACGCTTCATCGCCACCATCGCCCCTGCCTTCAGCGTGAACGAAGCAAAAGCATTTATTCAGCGTGTCAAAGATGAATTTAGCGATGCTTCACACAATGTTCCCGTTTTTATTATCGGGCATGGCGCATCGGTAACCGCGCATAGCAATGATGACGGCGAACCTTCTGGAACAGCAGGGCGGCCTGCGCTGGCAGTGTTGCAAGGCAGCGACCTGGGGGATGCGGCGGCTGTCATCACCCGCTACTTCGGCGGCAGCAAACTTGGCACTGGCGGCCTGGTACGTGCCTATAGCGAGGCGATACGCAGTGTACTTGAAGTGCTGCCGCGGGCAGAGAAAATCGCCACTTGTACCTGCCAGATCACCATGCCTTATGCCCTGTTTGAGCGCGTGCGCCTGCTCAGCGAGGCGCATCACGGCATCATCCGCAATGAAATTTTCGCCGCAGAAGTGACTGTCACAGCCGAATTTGCCACAGCGAAATTCGCTGATTTCCAGCAAGCCCTCAAAGAGCTTTCACATGGCAGCCTAACATCAAAGATCATCGCCACAAACGAAGCCGCCATTATGCCAGTGGGCAGCTTTCCAGATCATTAATCACCATAAATGAAATCAAAAACAACCACCCAAGATTTACGCACAATTCTCACCGATAAACCGCTGATCGGCTTGTTCCGATTAATGCACGACTATCGCTTGATTTATTTGATCGCCACACTTAGCCTGGGCGTGGCCGCGGCAGCCCGAACAGGGACTTATTACCTGCTAGGGCAATTCGCGGATAATATCATCTCGGAGAATGCCAATACCGATGGGCTGCCGCTGCTCGCACTTGGATTTGTAGGGCTGGCAGCCGTGACCGGAGCGTTTACCTTCCTCAGTGGAATGCTGGCAGCATATACATCCGAGAATATTGCGCGCCGGTTGCGCAACTTCATCTTCGACCACATCCAGCGCCTGAGCTTCACCTACCACGACCAGACCAAAACTGGCGAACTCATCCAACGCGCCACTTCCGATATTGATGCTGTGCGGCGATTTTTTGCCGAGCAGTTCATCGGCGCGGGGCGCATTTTTTTGCTCTTCTTTGTTAATCTGATTGCCCTGTTGCTGCTCAATTGGGAACTGGCGCTGTACTCGATTGTAATCGTGCCTTTTACGATCATTCTCTCGGTATTTTTCTTCAAACGTGTTTCAAAAGTTTACGAAAAATATCAGGAGCAAGATGCCGCCCTCTCAAATGTGCTGCAAGAAAATCTCACTGGCGTACGCGTGGTCAAGGCCTTTGCCCGCCAGAATTTTGAACGCGAGAAATTCGATAGCGAAAACTGGGAAAAATACCAGCGCGGCCGCCGTCTGCTAATGATGCACGCGCTCTATTGGCCGGTTTCCGATATTCTCACCGGCGGGCAAATGCTGGCGGGGTTCGTAATTGGGGCGCTGATGGCCATTCGCGGCGAAATTACGCCCGGAACCTATTTGGCTTACGCGGGCATGGTTATCTGGATTATCTGGCCGATTCGCAATATGGGCCGCCTGATCGTACAAATGTCTACCGGGATGGTTTCATTTCAGCGCGTGACCGAGGTCATCCGCCAGGAACGCGAACCCCTGGACACCGGCGACTACATCCCCGAGGGGCGTGTGCGCGGCGAAATCACTTTCAAGGATGTTTCATTTGCCTACGAAGATGGCAAGCCGGTGCTGGAGCATATCAGTTTCACCTGCGAGCCAGGTCAGATCGTCGCTCTTCTCGGCTCCACTGGCTCCGGAAAAACTACCATCGCCAATTTGCTGCCGCGTTTTTATGATTACAGCGGCGGCAGCATCCTGCTCGATGGGGTAGAACTCAGCCGTTATCCGCGTCAATTCCTGCGCAGCCAGATTGGCATTGTCGAGCAGGAGCCGTTCCTGTTTTCGATGTCAATTGGCGATAATATTAGCTACGGCATTGACCGCGCGGTCCCCGATGAAGAAATTATTGCCGCGGCCAAAGCTGCCGCGGTTCACGATTCAATTCGCCATTTCCCCAAAGGCTACGAAACGCTGGTGGGCGAAAAAGGCGTCACGCTCTCTGGCGGGCAGAAACAGCGCACGGCGATCGCACGCACGATCATTAAAGACCCGCGTATCTTGATCCTGGATGATGCCACGTCCTCCGTAGATATTGAAACCGAGGCCGAAATCCGCGCCGCTCTCGAACGCCTGATGAAGAACCGCACCACCTTCATCATCGCCCATCGCATCCAAAGCGTGATGATCGCCGACAAGATCGTCGTCCTCGATAAGGGGCGCATCATCCAAATGGGCACCCACAAAGAATTGCTGCAACAGGAGGGCACATATCAAAAGATATTCGCCATTCAAACGCAAATCGAAACCGAACTTGAACAGGAAATTGCTAACGCGTGAAATAATTTAACGCAAAGTCGCCAAGATGCGAAAAGGCAAAGGATAAATATAAAAAAACCTGCGCTGCTTTGCGCCCTTGCGTTAAAAATTTTCAACGGAACCAAATACAGTCATGACTACAACCACACACTTCGAAGAAGAAGAATTCTCCACAACATTTAACGGTCAAACCGTATTGCGCATCCTGAGCCAGATCAAAGAGCATTGGCTGTGGGTAGTCGGTTTTGTGCTTATGATCATGCTCGTCTCATGGCTGGATTCGTATTTCACGTTTCTAAGCAAGCGCATGATCGACGAAGGCATTATTGCAAAAAATATCCCGGCGCTGAGCAGCATTGCCACGCGCTACGGCTCCCTGATTGTCTTGCAAGCGCTGGGCGTTTTTGGCTTCATCTATCTCACCGGTGTGCTGGGCGAACGCGTGCGCTACGACCTGCGCAAAAAGTTATTTGCGCATCTGCAAGAACTCTCGTTGAGCTATTACAACCACACCCCCGTAGGCTGGATTATGTCGCGCGTCACCTCCGACGTGGAGCGTGTTGCCGAGTTGGTCACCTGGGGGCTGCTCGACACCACCTGGGGTTTGATGAATATCATCACAGCCACTTATTTTATGATGCGCATCAATTGGCGGCTGGGTTTAATTGTCTTCACGCTCATTCCCGCGCTGGTCATCATCGCCGGGCGCTTCCAGAAGAAAATCATCGTTGAGTTTCGCAAGGTACGCAAAATCAACTCCAAAATCACTGGAACCTACAACGAAAATATCACCGGCGTGCGCGTGGTAAAAGCCTTTGGGCGCGAAGCCCGAAATATGGATGAATTCGGCGACCTCACCGGCGAGATGTACCGCGCCGGGTATCGCGCCGCCTGGCTCTCGGCGCTTTTCCTGCCCACTGTGCAAATTATCAGCGCCATAGCCCTGGGCAGCATTGTCTGGTATGGCGGGCTTCAGGCTTCGGTTGGCGGCATGACCATCGGGGGGATTCAGGCTTTTATCTCGTATATTGTTTTTATGATTTGGCCGATTCAGGAAATGGCGCGCGTCTACGCCGAGATGCAGCAATCGGTGGCTTCAGCGGAACGCATCTTCTCGCTGCTCGATGCTACCCCGGAGGTGGTCGACAAGCCCGAGGCGATTTCACCCCCCAGCATTCGCGGCGACATCCGCTTTGAAAATGTGGATTTCTACTACGATGATAATGAAAATGATCCCGTGCTGAAGGATTTCAATCTGCACATCCGGCAAGGCGAAACCATCGCTCTGGTAGGACCAACCGGCGGCGGCAAGACTACCATTATCAATCTGCTGGGACGCTTCTTTGAACCCTCGCGCGGGCGCATTCTGTTCGGCGAACACGATTATAAAGATTTCACCCTGCAATCTATCCAATCCCGTTTAGGGGTAGTCTTGCAAACGCCGCACCTGTTCTCCGGCTCGGTAATGGAAAATATCCGCTATGGCAAACTGGACGCCAGCGACGAAGACATACTTGCCGCCGCCAAACTGGCAGGGGCACATGAATTCATCGAAAAATTCGATAAGGGCTATCTGGAAGAAGTCGGCGAGGGGGGCAATCTGCTCTCGGTGGGTCAGAAGCAACTCATCAGCCTGGCACGCGCCGTCCTGCGCAAGCCGGAAATCTTCATCATGGATGAAGCCACCAGTTCGGTAGATACCCTCACCGAGGCGCTTATTCAAAAGGGCATGGAAAACCTCATGCGAGGCCGCACCAGTTTCGTGATCGCCCACCGCCTATCCACCATCAAGCGCGCCGACCGCATTCTGGTCATTGAGGCTGGTAAAATTGCCGAAATGGGCACCCACACCGAATTACTACAAAAATGCGGGCATTATTATCGCCTGTATACTTCACAATTCCGTAGCGAATTGGAGCGCGAATATCGTCCGTTAGATATTGCCCAATAAGCACGTCTCGTAGTTATGGCCAGCTATCCCAACTTCTCTCGCCGCGATTTTCTCAAACTCAGCGCGCTCTCACTCGGAGGGCTGGCTTTGAGGGGCTTTCCCCCACCCTCCGAAGAACAAGATCATAACCCGCTGCGCGTTGGCCGTATCACCGTAGATCGACAAGCCGCCATCTATGAGGATCCGCGTTTTCACAGCGGTATCGTGCGCTGGTTGCTACAAGATGAACTCATTGATCTCTATTACCCCCTCACCCCCGTGGAGGGACCTCCCTACAACCCCCTGTGGTATCGCGTCTGGGGCGGCTATTTGCACAGCGCGTATGTGCAACCCGTCGAGTTTCGGTATTACGAACCGCTTACGTCCATCCCCGAAAGCGGACAACTCGCCGAAGTATCCATTGCCTATACGCAAGCCTATAGCTATTCGCAACACGCGGGCTGGGCTCCCGGCTACCGATTATATTTCGAAACCACCCACTGGATTACAGATATTGTCACCGGCCCGGATGGTGAAGCCTGGTATCAACTCACATCGGAATTAACCGATTATCTGGTCTATTATGTGTCCGCGTCGCATATGCGCCCGATCCCCGATGAGGAGATCGTCCCCCTCTCGCCCGAGGTGCCCTTCGGGGAGAAGCGGGTCGAGGTCTCTCTTCAGGGGCAGTATCTGACCGCCTTCGAATGGAATCAACCCATCTATCGCGCCCGCATCTCATCCGGCGCGGGCAGCACACCCGTTCCACGCGGACTCCAGACGCCGCGCGGTGAATTCCATATCACCTCCAAATCCCCCTCCAAACATATGGGCGGCGTGCAAGCTTCCGGCGCGCCGGATGAGTATATTCTCCCCGGCGTACCGTGGACGAGTTTTTTCATCTTCGAAAGCGGCGTGGCCTTCCACGGCACTTTTTGGCACAGCAATTTTGGCCTGCAAATGAGTCACGGTTGCATTAACCTGAACAACAAAGATGCCAAATGGCTCTTCCGTTGGGTAACCCCTGCTTACGATGTCCCCATCCACAACCGCAGTGACTGGGATGTACGCGGATACGGTACGCTGGTGGTTATCGAATAATCGGACTTGAATTATCTCATTTGCAATAGTAGAATTGGGAGCCTAGCGTAAGAAATATATATCCAGGCGCGTCAAAATGAATAACCGCAAGTTTTTTCGCTCCTCGGCAATAACTAAACTATGGCTGCAAATTTTTCTCGTCGTGATTTCCTAAAACTCAGTGCGCTGGCCGCCGGATCACTGGCCTTCGCGCCGCGCAATGAATGGCTTCCAGAAGGGGAGGACTTTCCCGCGGATGTCATGGGGGTTGGGCGCGTGGGCACGGTCGAGATTGATGTCTATAAAACGCCGTATTTTGACGCAGAAACGATCAAGAAGCATTACCGGGATGAACTGGTACCCCTTTTCGAAGAAATTATCGAGCCAGAAGACTGGCATAATTCGCCGCGTTGGTATCGCACCTTCAATGGGTATGTACACAGCACGCATCTTCAGCGCGTTGAAGGTCGCCACCTGAATCCGATACTGCCCTGGATTCCCGAGGAGGGCTGGTTGGGCGAAATCACCGTACCCTTCACGCGTACTTACCGCAACACCTACACCTATGGCTGGGTGCCGTTGTATCGTCTGTATTACCAATCGGTACATTGGGCGACGGCGGTTGAAGAAGGCCCCGACGGGCAGCCCTGGTATCGTCTGGAAGATGAATTACTCAAGGTGGAATACCATATCCCCGCTCAGCATATGCGCATCATTCACCCCGATGAGCTGACCCCCATTTCTCCGCACGTCCCCTGGGAGCAGAAACGGATTGAGGTTTCCATTCAGGATCAGGCCATGATCGCCTACGAACATGACGAAATTGTACTGAAAACTAAAATCTCAACCGGCATTCCTACTGCCGGGGTTACTGCCAATGGCATCCCCACAGCAACCCCCACTGGGCGCTTTAATATTTCGGTCAAGATGCCCTCCAAACACATGGGCGACGGCAAAATGACCGACAATATTCACGCCTACGAACTCCCCGGCGTGCCCTGGGTTTCTTTCTTTGATGTAAATGGGGTTGCTTTCCACGGTACGTACTGGCACGATAATTTCGGCTATAAAATGAGCCACGGCTGCGTGAATATGCTCATGGAAGAAGCCAAATGGCTTTATCGCTGGGTACTGCCCGATACCGAATTCTCTGCCTGGGAAACGCGCGGCTACGGCACCCGCGTGCATGTATTTTAGATCACTTCACTTCAGCAATCACTTCGCCCATCGGGGTCAGATCGTAGCCGGGCAGCGCGGCCACCAGCTTGCGAAATTCAGTATCTGCTAACAAATCCATCAACGGTGCCAGCAAGACGCTATCCGCATATTCCAGGGGGATCACCAGATCGTATCGCTCTTTGAAGAGGGGAATAAAATCAAGTTCCAACGCCTGGGCAGCAGCCGCAATCGCCAAACCACAGTCGGCCCGACCCGAAGCCACAGCCGCGGCAACGGTGAGGTGGGTATATTCTTCCTGTGAATAGCCGGGGATGGATTCTGCGGGAATCCCAAGTTTATTAAGTTGATAATCCAACAGAATGCGGGTTCCGGCTCCGCGCTGGCGGTTCACAAAGCGGACCTCGGGATTGGTCAGATCACCCAGGGTGTGGATGCCTTTCGGGTTACCGCGCGCCACCAGCAATCCTTGCTCGCGTCCCACCAACGCCACCACACGCACCGGCACATCGGGCAGATATTCCCGAATATAGGGCAAATTGTATTCGCCGCTTTCCACATCCAGCAAATGTGCCCCGGCCAGATGCGTTTCGCCGCGCCGCAAGGCCACCAGCCCACCCAGGCTGCCCACATTGGCCGAAGTCAGGCGACGGTGGCGCGCCGCCAAAAACTGCGCCATCACATCGAGGGTCATATCGTGCGAGCCAATCGCGAAGATCGTCTGCTCGATCGCGCTCGGCGAGCGATACAGGCGTACGCGCACCGCGTCGCCCGCGGGGATGCCCTGTGAGCCGCGCGGCACAATCACAATACCATCGGCGCGCACTAGCGAGGTAATCACCCCCGAGCCGCGCGCCAGCGGAGCAGCCAGAGTTTTTTCGCCCACCTTGCCAACAGCCACGCGTACATAATCATCATCCCCCGCCGGGGATGTCATCTTGCGCGTCAGCGTAGCGTCGATTTCGTGTGGGCGTACAGGCTGACGTCCCAGCCAACGCGCCAGCAGCGGCTCGACAAATATCTCCCCGGTCAGCGCGGCGGAAACGGGATAGCCGGGCACGCCAATGATGGGGACAGAGGACGCGGAACGGTTGACCATGCCCAAAATCACGGGATGCCCTGGCCGCACCGCCACACCATGTACCAGCAACTCCCCCAGCGATTCAACAACACCTGCAGAAAAATCTTCGGAACCCGCCGATGAACCCGCGTTGAGCAAGATCAAGTCGTGGGTCTGGGCAGCTTCGGCAACTGATCTTTTTATTTCATCGAAGTCATCTGCCACAATCGGGTAACGCGTGGCCTGCCCACCCCAGGCATTGACCTGCGCCGCCAGCACCAGCGAGTTGTATTCAATAATATCGCCGCGCCGCACTGGCTCCCCTACCGCGACCAATTCGGTTCCCGTAGGAATCACAGCCACACGTGGCTTGCGCGCGGCTTGCACACGATCATGTCCGCAGCCCGCGATGGCGCCCAAATCCGCCGGGCGTAAGGTGTGGCCTGTGGGCAACACCAATTGCGTGGCGACCATATCTTCACCCATCGGACGCACATGCGCCCACGGAGCCACCGCAGCGCGGATGCGAATCGCCTGCGGATAACGCTCGCCGCCGCTGAGTTGACCGTCTTCGTTCAGGGGTTCGACATTTTCAATCGGAATGACGGCATTCGCCCATTCCGGCAAAGGGTCTCCTGTATCCACATACACGGTTTGCGTTTCATACTGCAAACTCAGCGGAGCTGTCGGCAATGCCCCGGCGGTCTCAGCGGATCGCACAGCGTATCCATCCATTGCCGAGGCATGGTAATGCGGCGAAGAAATTTTGGCCCAGATCGGCGCCGCCAGCACGCGCCCCAGGGCGCGTTCATCGAGAATAATCTCTTCCTCGCCAAGCGGCCCATACAGGCTCGCGGCCTGCAAGGCTTCCATGAGCCGTTGCTGAGCCTGGTCAAGTGGAATATCGTGCAAATATACTGACATCATATGGCGATTTTATCACTAACATCTTCGATCGCACGGATTCTGGCGAATAAACGACCATACGATTTCTTTAAAAAGACTGACATCTGTCATATTCACATTTCTGAATATATTTTATAATATATTCAAGATGTCGAATATAAAATCCCCCGAAAAAGAAATTGGGCAACTGTTAAAAATTATTCAGCCCGTTCCCCGGTTAAAACTCTTGCTTGCAATTGGTCACCGCGAGGCCTGTGTTTGCCATCTCGAGGCACGGCTAGGCTATCGGCAGGCGTATATCTCACAGCACCTGATGGCTTTACGCAAAGCTAAATTACTACTCACTCGCCGCGAGGGCCGCTATATCTATTACCGACTCGCCAAACCAGCCATCCTTGAAGTACTCGGCGAAATTGCTCAACTCATAGGAATCCCTGCCGAAGAATTCACAGCGCACCTGCAAAGCGATCCGCTGCCACAATGCTGCTGTCCGCACTGCGGCGATCAGTCAAAATAACATTTCAAGATTTTTCTACAAAGATCACAAAGATACGCAAAGAAAGAGGAGAAAAAACATGCTCATCATCAAAGTGCTCGGTTCTGGCTGCGCCAACTGCAAACGCCTGGAACAAATGGCCCGCAAGGCCGTCGAACAACTCGGTATCGAGGCAGAAATCACTAAAGTTACCGATCCCACCCAATATGCAGATTACGGGGTCATGTCAACTCCCGGGTTGGTGATCAACGAGAAAACCGTCAGTAGCGGGCGCATCCCGTCGTTCCCGGAGCTAACCAGTTTCATCACATCGGCTTTGTAAGTAAGGGCCTACGCAAAACGATGAAAAATATACCGAAAATAGGGGTGCGAAGCATCCCACGCGCCCCAATTTTCGGGCTTTCTTTTGCGAAAGTGCGTAAATCTTGAGGTATTTCCTATGCTAACAACGACGCTCGACTTTCTCGTCCGCCTGCTCGCCAGCGGAGTGGGCAATCTGGCTGCCTACCTGGCCGCGCATGTGCTGCTCTGCCTGCTGCCCGCATTCTATATCGCCGGAGCCATGACCGCCCTGATCCCCAAAGAAACGGTTACGCGCTATCTCGGTCGCAACACGCCCAAATATATCTCGTACCCAGCCGCGGCTGCCGCCGGATTTTTGCTGGCGGTCTGTTCGTGTACAGTGATCCCGCTCTTCGCCGGAATCTACAAAAAAGGCGCTGGGCTGGGGCCAGCGATCACGTTTCTATTCGTCGCTCCGGCGGTCAACATTCTGGCATTAACCTACACGGGTACCGTGATCGGCATGGATCTGGCGCTGGCGCGCTTGCTGCTCTCGCTGGCATTTGGCATCAGCGTAGGCGTCATCATGGCCTTAATTTTCCGCAAAGACGATGTGGCGCACGATAAAGCCACCGATGCGCTTTTCGCTGGCGGGGCCGCCATGCGTCGCGGCGCGCTGATTTTCCTACTGGTGCTGGTAACGCTGTTGATCGCCGGCACTTTCCAAATTGACTTGCTCAAGCACACTTACTTCACAGCAGAACTTCCCATTGCGGGCGTAGACCAATTTCAGAATTGGCTCTTCGAGCTGGTGCCCTTTGACCCGGCACGCGGCGAAGAGGGCGTTACCGCTCAAGGCGCGCTGTTAATTGGGATGCTGGCGCTGATCGGGGTGACATCCTGGAAAGGGATTGAGAATATCTTCGAGGGATTCAACCTTTGGACGTGGGTTTCTACTGCCTTAGTGGGGCTGACCCTGCTGATTGCGGCTCTGGGCGTGATTCCGCACCCCGGGGGGCTGACCCTGCAAATTACGGGAAAATTCCTCGGCGTTCTGATCACCACCCTCATCCTGGCCTGGCTGCTCAAAACCCAACTCAACGAAGACGAAATCCGCGATTTTTTATGGGAATCCTGGCGTTTCGTCAAGCAAATTTTCCCCCTGCTGATTATCGGTGTCTTTGTCGTGGGGATAATCCGCGAGATCATTCGCCCCGAATGGATTGAAGCGCTGGCCGGAGAAAACACGCTATTGGGCAATTTCATCGGGGTGGTATTCGGCGTATTTATGTATTTCCCCACCCTGGTAGAAGTGCCCATCGCCCAGATGTTCCTCAGTCTGGGAATGCACCGCGGCCCGCTGCTGGCATATCTGATCTCCGATCCGGAACTCAGCCTGCAAAGCATTCTGATCACCGCCACAATTATTGGGCGGCTGAAAGCATGGGTATATGTCGGCTGGGTGGCGCTGTTCAGCACCCTGGCCGGGCTGCTCTATGGGGCCTGGGTGGACGGAGCCAGTCTGGGATTAGTGGCCTTCTACCTGTTGAGCATATTTGCCCTGCTCTCCGGAATGTTCTACTTGATTGATCGTCGGAGTAAAATTAAGGCTGCAACCACCCTCTAAGCGGTTACACTCGTTACTCCAGTATCCACTCATGACCGGCTTTTCGCAATGCGTCAATTGTCCGGTCGATCGTATTTGCATTCACCAAAATATAATCGGTGTCATAGGTCGAAAGCGCAAAAATGCTGACTTTTGCCTGTGCCAATTCTCCTGCCAGAGAAGCCAGAATTCCCACTAACGAAAAATCCAGCGGCCCCAGCACCTTGATAACCCGCCAATTGCGCTCAGCTTTGACATCAGCGGGAACCTGCGCAGCCGGGCAAACGATCGAAAGTTCATCAGAAGTGCGGGTAATCGACAGCAATTCGCCGCCACGCGCCCAAGCGGGGAACTCAGCATCCGGGGGGAGCTGGCAAACGGCATATTCAGATGGAAGCAAGCTGAGACGGAGGGAGGTTGTCATAGGAAAAGAAACTGCAGTCTGTCGTCGTATCTAAATCAAATATACATCCACCATTTCGCCTGCGGCCAAGCCGTTGGCATCGGCGGGAATTTTGAGCAGCCCATCGGCACGCGCCAGGGTGAAGATGAGGTTGCTTTTACCAAAAATGGGTTCGGCCTGGACCTCCCTCGATCCCCCCTTCAGGGGGGATATTAGCTTAACCGGAACCCAATCTTCGCGCCCCGCCTGGGATGGGAGGTTGATCGTCAGTCGAGCGGAGCGAATTGCGGCGGGGCGCGGTTGTTCGCCCAGCAGAGCACGCAGCACTGGCACGACAAATAAATACGAGTTCACCAACGCGCTAACCGGGTTACCCGGTAACCCAATCATTGGCACGCCCTGGCAAACCGCCAAAATCGTCGGTTTTCCGGGGCGCGTGTTAATGCCATGTACTAACACGCCCGGTTCACCCAGTCCGTCCAGAATTTCGGCGGTCAGGTCGCGCGTGCTGGCCGATGAACCGGCCGTAATCACCACCAAATCGCATTCGCGGCGGGCGCGCTCGGCAACAGATTGCATAGCGGGGCGCGTATCAGAGACGATACCGTACATGCGCGTTTCGCCGCCCGCTTCATGCACCGCGGCGCTCAAGGTATACGCATTGATATCGCGCACCTGGCCCGGTGCCGGGCGCTTTTGAGGCGGCACAACTTCATCCCCGCTGGAAATGATGCCGACCTGCGGCTTGCGGGCGACTTCAACCTGCGTGATCCCTAATGCCATCAGACCGCCAATCTCCGCCGGACGCAGGCTCGTCCCCGCGGGGATAACTTCGGCGGCAGCTTTGACATCTTCCCCAATTTCAATGACGTTTTCACCCAGCGCCACGGCGCGCAAAATTTCGACTTCGGAGGGACGAGCGCTTTGGGTGTGCTCGACCATCACAACCGCGTCTGCACCGAGGGGCAGCATCCCGCCGGTGTGGATCAGCGCGCAAGCGCCGGGCACCAACTCGAAGTTGGGGGCAGTGCCCATTGGCACTTCGCCGATCAGGTTGAGATACATGGGCAAGGAATCGCTGGCGCCGTAAGTATCGGCGGCGCGCACAGCAAAGCCATCGACGGTGGTACGCGGGAATTCGGGCAAGGGGTGAGGCGCCAGCACCGGGGTAACCGTCACCCGCCCCAGAGCCTGGTCTGAATCCACCTGTTCGGAAACAGGATTCACAGTCAGGTGATCGAGCAATTTTTGCAGGGCATCCTGCGGGGGTAGAAGGGTCAGAAATTCAGGCATTTTTAATGTATTAATCGGCAGGTTATCGCGTCCAGAAAGCGAAGGTAAAGAGATAGACAGAGAAGGCGTAGATCAGGGTTGCAGCGATGAAGAGAGCTTGCCAGTTTGGTTTAGCTCCGGCGGTGATGCGACCGAAATACCAGATCAAGAAGAGCGCCAAAGGCAGCACAAGGAAGATCGGCGCGGCGATTTGCACGGGTAGGCCAACGAGCATGGCGAAACCCAGCGCCAAAAATGCCGAGAGATTCAGCACACCGATGAGCAGAATGCCGTGCTGCCAACCGAGGCGCACAAGAATCGTCGGACGCTGATGTTTGACATCACCAGCATAAGCGGGGAACTCAAACACCAGCGTCATGGCGTAGTGCAGCAAAGTCAGCGGGAAGGTGACCATCAAGACCAGGCGATGCAACGGCGTGCTTTGCAAGGCGAAAGCCAGCGCGGGGATCAAGTTGGCGAGGAGCGCCGAAATCAGCAACCCGCGATAGGCGCTATCGACGAGACGCAGAGGCGGCAGGGCATAAGCGACTGCACCAAGGAAGATCAGGCCCATCACCAATCCGACGGCGCTATCGAGGGCGGCACTGCGCTGAAGGACGATGGTAAACGTTGTCGCCAGAGTCAGGGCGGTCAGGCCAAACCACAGGGGCAATTCATAGGCCAATTTTTGAGATTCGTCTTCGAGCTTGGGCGGCGCGGCGCGAAAATATATTTCAAGAAATTGAAAACCCAATTGTAATGTTAACACCCAGGCCAACCCAATAAAAAAGGTGGTCCAATCGTCAAACTCGCCGAGGTAATCGGCGATACCCCCGCCGAGGCTGTAAAGCAGCACGGTGCTAAGTAACCATAAGGGACGAATTTTTTGCAGGATATTTTTCATCATTGATAAAGTTGACCCCAGAGACAAAGAGTTGACAAAGTTTTCTCGGTGAAGCTACTGAGATTTTTCGTACTCTTCGTGTCTCTGTGATAAAAACTATACCCCATCCAGTACGACACGGATTTCGCGCTGGTGGATTTTATTATGCCGGTACATCAGTTTGATGATCGCTTCAATGGCCGTCATCCCCAACCAGGGATGACGGCCCTGCTTTACAAGATCACCGTCGGTAAAGCCAGCTACCAAATCAATGGTATTTTGGCGGGCGGCGGCAAATTTTTCTAACAAGATTTCAGGCGAATTATTTTCGAGTTGCTTGGCTTTGTATTCGTTATAAGAATCCAGATCAAAATCTTCGGGGACACCATCACCACCCTCGACAACCCCTGCGACCAGGCGCGCCATGCCATCTTCGGCCATTACAAAATGCGCCACAACCTGACGGATACTCCAGGCTGCGCCTTCAGTATAAACCTGTTTTTCCCAATCGGCGGGCTGGAGATTCTCAAAAAAGGTTTGTGTGGATATACGCGCGTCTTCCAGGCGGCGTACTAAATAAGCGCAACGTTCGTTCATGGTAAATCTCCTGACAAATGTTCGCACACAAAGAAAATCGCAAAGAATTTGCATTAGTATACCGCAGGGAGGGTATAATACCCAAAATTATTTTCCTCACCTTGGCTCTCTCCCTGTGAGAGATGGGTAGAATTGGAGCAACTTATGGCAGACCCCCGCATGACCAAACTGGCCGAATTATTAGTCAATTATTCTGTTGAAATCAAACCCGGCGACTGGGTGATGGTACGTGGTGACGTGGCCGCCGAACCCTTGGTCGCCGAAGTGGTGCGTCAGGTGGTGCGAGCGGGCGGCAAGCCCACGGTCCTGCTCAATAGCGATGCCATCGAAGAAGCATTCCTGCGCGAGGCCAGTCCGAAAATTCTAGGGTGGGTTTCGCCGGTTAATGAAATGCTCTACGAGCAAGCCGATGTGCTCATGGCGTTGCGCGCCACCAGCAACACCCGCGCCCTGACCGGCATTGATCCACAAAAAGAGCGCATTCGGGCTGTAGCAAACCGCGGCCTGACCGAAACTTACATGCGCCGTTCGGCGGCCAAAGAGTTGCGCTGGGTCGGCACGCAATATCCCTGCCCGGCATACGCCCAGGAAGCCGATATGAGTCTGAGCGAGTATGAAGATTTTGTTTACGCAGCGACTTTTTGTGACTGCGATGACCCCGTAGCGGAGTGGAAACGCGTCCACGATGAGCAACAAAAAATTGTCGATTGGCTGGCGGGCAGGAAAATCGTGACCGTGAAAAGCCCCAATGCCGATATGACACTATCCATCGAGGGGCGCACCTTTATCAATTCGGATGGCAAGAAGAATATGCCCAGCGGGGAAGTTTTTACCGGACCGGTGGAGGATTCTGCCAACGGATGGGTGGCATTCAACTACCCTGCAATTCGGGGTGGGCGCGAGGTCGAAGGGGTGCGGCTTGAATTCAAGGATGGCAAAGTCATCCAGGCCAGCGCCAAAAAGAACGAAGCTTACCTGCTAACTCAACTCGACAGCGACGAAGGCGCGCGCTACCTGGGCGAATTCGCCATCGGCACCAATTACGGCATCACGCACTTCACCAAGAGCATCCTCTATGATGAGAAAATCGGCGGCAGTTTCCATATGGCGGTCGGCGCGGGATACCCCGAAACTGGCAGCGTGAACAAATCCAGCATCCATTGGGATTTTATCTGTGATATCCGGAATGACAGCGAAATTCGCGTGGATGGGGAACTACTCTACAAAGATGGACAATTTGCAATTTAGGAGAAGCTCATGTTTTTTAGGAAAAAGAAGGAAACCACTCCTGTCTCTACAGTCAAAGCCGTTTATGTTATGGCCATCACCGCCGAGAAAATGCCAGCCGACGCGCTGATGTCCGCAGTAAAAGCGGCACAAGCCATGCTGACGCAGAAAAATCCAACTTTTGCCAAACTTTTCGGCGAACAAATGCAGCCCCAATCCAAAATCGAAGTCGCCAACATCAAATATGCTGGCTCGCTTATGCACACCCCCCAGACTATGCAAACGACACTTATTGGCTGGGTCAAAAATCAATATAATGTAGACGTTAAACTGGTCGTGAATAAGAATTTCTTTCCCCACGGGATGTTCGACGCCCAGAAGCGCGAGAATTTTTTCTTGTTCTATTTTGATATAAACGCGTAATGCAGGATAACGTCTTTGTCATCAGAACTCCGAGATTTTTTAAATCTCGGAGTTCTTTTATCCAAACAGATCAGTCCAACAATACAGTTTCATAAAGCTTTGCGATACGTGTGGCGATATTTTTCCATTGATAGGCTTGCGCAAAATTCACGGCCTTGCACGACATCTCGCGGCGCAAGGCATGATCTTCCAGCAATGTGGTCAGGCGTTCACTGAGCATTTGGGCATCGCCCACGGGGATATGATAGCCGGTTTCGCCATCCTGAATTAAAAAGGCCAGACCGCCAACTTGCGAAGCTACCACCGGTGTGCCACAAGCCATCGCTTCGAGGGCCACCATGCCAAACGACTCGTAGTGAGAGGGCATAATTACCGCATCGGCAGCAGAATAGTAGTAGGGCAAAGTCTCCTGGCTGCGGCGGCCCAAAAAAGTGACAAAATCATCCAGCCCGTGGGCGCTGCTCAAATCTTGCAGGCGAGTCATCTCAGCGCTGCGAGCTTGGCGGCTGAGATGCGGTTCGCCACCAATGATCGACATACACAAATGATAACGGTCTAACACGCCCTGCTTGCGCATCAGGGCAATGGCCTGGATCAGGGTATCGATGCCTTTGAGGGGTTCGATGCGCCCAACAAATAGCAGCATACGGTCGTCAACGGGAACGCCGATAAATTCTTTGGCCTCATCGGGTGGAATCGGGTAAAAGTGGCTGGTATCCACCCCGGGAGGAATCACGCTGATCCGCTCTGCATCAGCCTGGTACAACCATTCCAGTTGAGCCAACTCTGCCACTGTGGCCGCCACAATCCGGTCGGCCAGCTTGAGAACTTCATTTTCGCCCCGGATGCGGTAATCCCCTTCGGCCTCATCGGCATTACGAGCGATGCGTTGTTTCATCTTCCCCAGGGTGTGAAACATGTGAACGATGGGCACATTCCAGGCAGCCTGTAACTCGCTTGCTGCTATCCCCGACATCCAGTAATGGCTGTGGATCAAGTCGTATTGAAAATTCTTCTTCTCGGCAAATTCGAGAATATGCGTTACAAAGGTTGGCAAATGCTCGGCGAGCTGTTGCTTGGGCAGGGGCACTTCTGGCCCGGCGGGAACGTGTACAACACGATTGCCATAGCCCAGATCATGCGAAATGTGGGGCGCATGTTCGTCTTGAGAGCGAGTGTAAATATCTACAATGATGCCCATGCGCCCTAACTCACGGGTGAGTTCACGCACATAGACATTCATACCGCCGGTGTCTTTTCCACCCAGAATTGCCAACGGACAAGTGTGATACGATAACATGGCAACGCGCATGATGTACTCCAAGAGACTTTATTCAAGCTTGCATGGTTGCGAATTTGCTTGGTATAATCCAGGCCGCGCCACCGTAGCTCAATGGTAGAGCAATCGCTTCGTAAGCGATCGGTTAAGGGTTCGATTCCCTTCGGTGGCTCTTATATTTTAATTCTGCCAGTATTCCAAATTATTGGATTGCTAACGGGTATTTTATCACTAGGAGAAACTATGAAAATTTTTATCGCAGGCGTTATGCAAGGTTCATTCAAAGGCAAGGGTATCCAGGCCCAGAATTATCGCCAAATCATCGGCGATGCCGTCAAAATCAATCATCCCACAGCTGAAATCGTGGACCCGTTTTCGCTGTTTCCTAACAGTGTTGAATATGATGACCAGCGCGCCAAACAAACCTTATTTGCGATGGCGGCAGAAGCGGGATTCTCAGATATTTTAATTGCCTACCTGCCAGAAGCCAGCATGGGCACAACTCTCGAGATAGTGCGCGCTTACGATAATGGCAAATATATCATTAGCATCACACCGATGGAAGAAAATTGGGTGATTCGCGCCATGTCGACACAAATCTTCCCATCATTGGATGAATTTTGCGACTGGGTGCAAAAAACCGATTTAGAGAGTATCGTGTAAATTAACTCTTGGGAATTGCCCTACACTCCTAAATGTGGACAACTACCGCAGGGATTCCCAAAGAGCCTGTAAATTCTTTTGCGATAATAAAAGCCCTGCTGATATAATCTCATCATGCCCACACACCCCAACCCCATCGTCATCGGTATTGCCGGCGGCAGCGGTTCTGGTAAGACTACTGTCGCAAATGTTATTCTCGAACAAGTTGGTAAGCAAAAAATTGCCTACTTACCACACGATGCCTATTATAAAGATTTGAGTGAACTGCCCCGCACGCAACGCGCGCAAATCAACTTCGATCACCCCCATTCATTGGAAACAGAATTACTCACCCGGCATGTGCAACAATTGCAACAGTGGCAACGCATCCATCTGCCCATATATGATTTCAAGACACATTCCCGCACCGAGCAAACCATCTCCATCGAGCCGCAATCCGTTATTATTGTGGAAGGCATTTTGATTTTTGCCGAACAAAAACTGCGTGAACTTTTCGACGTGAAAATTTTCGTTGATACGGATTCCGACATCCGCTTCATTCGCCGTTTACAACGTGATATCACTGAGCGCGGTCGCACGACAGAAGCTGTCATCCACCAATACCTGAAAACAGTGCGCCCCATGCATCTGGAATTTGTCGAGCCGTCCAAGCGCTATGCCGATGTCATCATCCCCGAAGGCGGCTTCAATACCGTGGCGATGGATATGGTCGTCGCCCGCATCGAACGCCTGCTCACCAATAGCCAGTAGCTCCATCGGAAATACTTATGCACCCCAATACACGCGCGCGGACGATCTTCCGAATTCTGGCGTTATTGATCGTGATAGGGATCACATTTTTCATCTACAGCATTCGCGATCAGGCCAAAGAACTCACCGCTTACGGATATCCGGGGATTTTTCTCTTAGCCCTGCTGACTAATGCCACAGTATTTTTACCCGCCCCTGGCATTGCCGTGGTCTTTACGATGGGAGCCGTTTTTTCTCCATTTGGGGTGGGGCTTGCCGCCGGAGCCGGTGGCGCGCTCGGAGAGTTATCGGGCTATTTGGCTGGTTTCAGCGGACAGGGCGTCGTCGAAAAAAGTGCGCTCTACGCTCGCCTACATGGCTGGATCGAAAAATATGGTTTTTGGGCTATTCTGATGCTGGCCGCAATTCCTAATCCAACTTTCGATATTGCGGGGGTTGCTGCTGGAATACTAAAAATGCCGCTTTATAAATTTTTTCTGGCAGTTTGGATCGGCGTGACGATCAAAATGCTCATTTTTGCCTATGCTGGTGCACATTCCATGCAATGGCTGATTGGAAAATAGTAAATGGCCTGTTTCGTATTACGCCATTTCAAGGAACCATTTAACACATTAGGAAAATAACAATGACCGATATCAAAAAAACGGACGCTTATCTCGATGCCCACATGGATGAGAGCATCGATGAACTCGGCAAATTATGCGCTATCCCCAGCGTGGCTGCCCAGAATACCGGAATGGATGAAGCCGCCGAACTGGTTGGCACTATGCTCCAGCAGCGTGGCTTCCATGTGCAGATTTTACCCACCGGTGGCGCGCCGGTAGTGGTTGCCGAGCGCAAAGGCAAACGCAGCGATAAAACGCTGATGTTCTACAACCATTACGATGTCCAGCCCGCTGAGCCGCTGGAATTGTGGGAAAGCCCGCCTTTTGAGGCTACCCTCCGAGATGGCTGCCTGTACGCCCGCGGCGTCAGCGACGATAAAGGGCATATCACCAGCCGCCTGTTTGCCATTGATGCAATGCTGGCCCAGGTCGATGAACTTCCCTGCAATATCAAATTTATCATCGAGGGCGAAGAAGAAATTGGCAGCGTGCATCTGCCTGAATTCATCGAAAAAAATCAGGAATTACTAGCCGCCGACGCCTGTGTATGGGAGTTTGGCATGGTCAATCATGAAGAAGTGCCCATGCAATATGTGGGCTTGCGCGGCATTTGCTACGTGGAACTTTCGGTCAAAACAGCCGATATTGATATTCACTCCGGGTTGGGCGGCTCAATTTTTCATAACGCCGCCTGGCGGTTGGTATGGGCGTTGAATACGCTCAAAGACGAGCATGAACGCATCCGCATACCGGGCTTCTACGATGCCGTGCTGCCCCCCAGCGAGCGCGATATCGAACTGATGGGCGCGCTGCCGGATGTGGTCGAAGAATATCAAACCCGCTACGGTGTCAAATCTTTCCTCAGGGGCTTGACCGGCGGCGTTGATTTGCGTGTAGCGGAGGTATTCGAACCCACTTGCACAATCTGTGGTCTGACTTCGGGGTATCAAGGCCCCGGTTCAAAAACGGTGCTGCCTGCCCAGGCTTCGGCTAAAGTCGATTTTCGCCTGGTGCCCACGCAGACCCCCAAGCAAGTGCTGGAACAATTGCGGGCACATCTGGATGCGGAGGGATTCCCCGAGGTGGAGATCACCTTCCTCGGCGGCGGTCCAGCCGGACGTACAGACCCCGATGATCCCTTCATCCAGCTCGTGGTGGATACTGCCAGAGATGTGTACGGCGTCCCCATGCAAATTGTCCCCATGATCGGCGGCTCTGGCCCCAATTATCCCTTCGTGACCGTACTCAATCAGCCGGTTGCCACCGCCGGGGTTGGACATCCTGGCACGCAGGCTCACGCGCCAAATGAGAATGTGCGCCTGGATTTATACCTCAAACATGCCAAACATGTAGTTCGGATCATTGAAGCGTTTGCCAATGCATAGTGATTGTGTAAAAATAACTTCACGAAAAATGGGTTCAATCTGTGCAAATTGCTGCTCAATTCCCCAGGTCCTATTCAGATTGAACCCATATCATCATTCAGGCAAATCTCGGAGGCCTGAGTTCTCATAATTCATGAAACAACGCAGAATTCAACAAGACCTGGGCCTGAAATTGATGGCCTTGTATATTCTTTTCGTTGGTCCGGTGATTGCAGCGACGCTCTGGATTGCACATACGACTCAGAGTAATCTCGAAGATAATATCAAAGCTGCCGATCTGGCTTTGGCGCGGTCGATTGCCCAGGAAACAGATTTCGCCATGCGCAACGCGCTCCGGGCGATTGAAAAATTAGGCTCCTATGATGCGGTGATCGAAAACAATACCGCTGGCATGAATGAGATATTTAACAATTTTATGAGCGCGCGGCCAGAGGTCAATCTGGTGTATCGCCTCGACGAGACAGGGCAAATGGCTTTCCATTATCCAGTGGGGCCAACTTCGACAGTGGGAAATGACTTCTCGTTCCGGGAATATTTTTTACGCGCTCTGGCCTCAAGCGAACCGCTGATTTCGCACGGACGCATCTCGCCAACTACAAACCAGCCGGTAGCGACGGCAGTAATGCCGCTTTGGGATCATAAGGGGGGATTCCTGGGGGTTGTAGCCACCAATATTCGACTGGAAGCGCTCAGCCAAACCCTAACCAAGATTTCGCATGAGTATGATGACACCGAAGGTTTTGAAGTCTTTATTCTCGATGCAAGTAGCCAGATTGTTGCACACTCGAATACCGATTTACTTCTCACACAAATTCCGGAAAGCCACACCTATATCACAGACCCCTTGCTGCTTGGGCGCGTCGATTCGGTGATTGTGATCGCGCCCGATGGGATTGAGCGGCTTTACAGTTATGTGCCGGTGTCCAGCGCCGGTTGGGGCGTCATTGTCAGTCGGCCCGCAGAAGCCGCATTTTCTACGCCGCGCACATTTTATCGCAGTGCGCTAATTACACTGGTCATTTTCCTGATCACCTGTTTGATCTTCTGGGCGGGGCTAACCCGGTTAGTGATTCAACCCCTCGGAGCTATCGCTGCTTATAGTCGAACCATCGGGCAACCACACGATCTATCTCAAACGCGCGATACGATGCTGCCCACACTTGCCCACCGCCCCGATCAGGTGGGACGGCTGGCGCGCAGCATTATCCGTATGGAAGAATCTATTGAAGAGCGCTTCAAGGAGCTTTCCACCTTATTGGAAACGAGCGCATCGGTGGTCTCGACGCTTGAGCCACAAGCAGTACTCGACAGAATTCTGGAGGAGGTTGAACGCTTACTCCACTCCAGGATGATCGCTATTATCGCGCTGGATGAACAAGCCAGCATCTTCCGCGTGCGCGCCAGCCGCGGTTTATCCGAACACTATGTCAATCTAATCGCCATCGACCCCACTGAGCCACATTCGGTTTCTTTGCGCGCCCTGCGCACCGGAGAGCCGATCCAGATCAGTGACACGGAAACAAATCCATCTTTCGCCGCCGATCGAGCCGGGGCGCGCGCCGAAGGGTATCGCGCGGTATTGGCTCTTCCGCTCAACACACACTACGCGCCGCCTTCTGTGCTGCTGGTCTTTCGAGAAAAACCGCACGTCTTCACCGAACAGGAAATCTCCTTACTTTCTAACTTCGCTAATCACGCCGCTATGGCAATCGAAAATGCGGCTTTATTTGCTCGCAGCGATATGCGCTTGCAAGAACAAACCCGCCGTCTGGAAGCGCTGATCCTTTCACTAAACGCCGGGCTGATTCTGGCTGGCCCGGAGGGACGCGTGATTTATGCCAACCGGCGCATCAGCACGTTGAGCGAATTGCCACTCCAGGCGATTACCGGCGCAGAGGTAAATCACATTCTGGAGCATATCCTCCGACACGCGACCGAACCGGAACAAAATCTCCAACGGATTAAAGATACACTGGTCAGCCAAGAAGAGCAAATTGCTGAATTCTTCCTGATCCAGCAAGGACGCACATTTTGGTATCGACTGCGCTCATTTACTGTCACCGATATTCGCGGCGTATCACTCGGTCAGGGCATTATTATCAACGATATTACCGCCGATCGCGAGTTGGACCGCATGAAATCGAATTTAATTTCAACGGTATCACATGAGTTGCGCACCCCACTCGCTTCTATTAAAGGGTATGCTTCCACCCTGCTGGCTATTGATGTTGAGTGGGATCATCAATCTCAACAAGACTTCCTAAAAATAATCTCGGATGAAGCTGATCGGCTCTCGATATTGGTAAACGAATTACTGGACCTTTCACGCATTGATGCGGGCAGCCTGAAAGTGGAGCGACGGCCTTGTGATTTAGGTCTGATCATCGAGCGCGCCGCCAAGCGCGCCAGCCCAACACCCGATTCTCGCTTGCAGGTGGAATTACCCTCCGACCTGCCTCAACTCTATGCCGACCAACGACGCATTGAGGTTGTCTTGCGCAATATTATCGAAAATGCCGCCAAATATTCGGGGCAAGATTCGCCGATTTATGTGCGCGCCAGTTTCGACGAAGATCAGATTACCGTAGCGGTGGCCGACGAAGGCCCTGGCATTCATCCCGATGAAGGCGAGCGCATCTTCAATAGTTTTTATCGAATCGAAAATGGCCTATCTCGCAACACGTCGGGCGCCGGTTTGGGGCTGGCGATCTGTAAAGGCTTTGTACAGGCGCACCAGGGCACTATTTGGCTGGAACCCACCGAACGCGGCGCCTGCTTCATGTTCTCGCTGCCTCGCATTCCAGAGGACAGCAATTCAGAATGATCCTGCTTGCGGCAGCGCAAGTTTTGTGAAGGATGGAAATAATGAATAATCCAGTAGTACTGGTTGTAGACGATGAAAAAACACTGCGCGATTTTGTGCGGCGCAATCTGGAAGTACGCAGCTTTGGAGTCGTTACTGCGGCGAATGGGCTTGAAGCGTTGGCAATCTTCAATACGCAAAATATCGATCTGGTCATTCTGGATATGATGATGCCGCGTATGGATGGTCTGGAAACCACCCGGCGTATTCGACAACATTCGACGGTTCCGATTATTATTTTGACAGCGCTGGACGAAGAAAGCGATAAAGTACGCGCCTTCGATCTGGGGGCAGACGATTATTTGACAAAACCCTTTGGTGTGGGCGAACTACTGGCACGCGTCAAAGCTGTATTACGCCGCTCGCGCTGGGCCGAATCGCCTACGCGCCAGGGTCAGTTGATTCACGGAGAAATCATCGTGGATTTGGAGCGGCACAGCGTTAGCGTGCGCGGGCAGGGCATCAAGCTAACGCCAACCGAATTCAATTTGCTCATCTATTTGATGGAGCACGCCGGAAAAGTGCTGCCGCACCAGGCGATTCTCAGACATGTATGGGGGCCAGAATACGGCGAAGAAACCGAGTATTTGCGGGTATATATTGGGCATCTACGCCAAAAAATTGAGCTTGACCCATCCAACCCACGATGTTTGCTTACAGAACGGGGGATTGGGTATCGCTTTGAACCCCCCGTGCAATATATCACTAAATAAGATTTTTGTTCTTCCGGCAGGAGAAAGTTCAAAAGCGAATTACGGATAATTTTAGGGGGAATTTATATTGTTTTTAGGTTAGCAGCTTTTTTTTTATCTTTTCTTTGCAAATTCTCACTATAATCAGTTCCACTAGCGCGGAAACCGCGTCGTAGATTTATGATTACCGCTTCACTTGGACAAATTCTATTCTATTCAAGTCAAGGAGGTGTGTCTAAGAAAAAAAGGTAATAAAGGTGTTCAATCATTAGGATCATTAAAGTTATTTCGGAGGAATGGAATGAAACGACTATTTACGTTACTTTTTGCTTTACTGGTTGTTAGCACTTTGGTATTGGCTGCCTGCTCACCTGCGCCAGCAGAAGCACCCGCGGCTGAAGAAATGGCGGAAGAAGCTGCTCCTGCCGAAGAAGAGGCCGCTCCCGCCGAGGAAGCTGCGGCTGAAGAAGAAATGGCAGAAGAAGTTGCGCCTGCCGAGGAAGCTGCTTCAGCCCCCGAGCCAGTTACTGTGGTTATCGGCTTTACCTCCTCGATAACCGGCTCTCAGGAAGTCTCTTCCAAGCGTCAGGTGAACGGCTTCTCCCTGTGGATGAATCAGGTCAACGAAGCCGGTGGCGTCACACTCAGCGATGGCACAGTCGTCACGTTTGAATTTGTCACCTATGATGATGAATCTACCGCTGAGCGCGTACAGGAACTGTACACCCGTCTGATTTCTGAAGACAACGCCGATTTCTTGATCAGCCCCTATTCGTCAGGTCTGACCTCCGCGGCTTCCATCGTTGCAGAACAAAACGGCAAGGTTATGATTACCACCGGCGCAGCCGACGATGCCGCCTACAAGACCGGCAATACCGGTCTCTTCCAACTCTACACCCCCGGAAGCCTGTATATGTCCAGCACAGTGGATATGCTTCAGGGACTCGATCCCGATGCCAAAATCGCCCTGGTCTACGAAGCCGCAAAATTCTCCACCAGCGTTGTCGAAGGTATCAAACCCTATCTTGCAGATCGAGGCTTTGAAGTCGTTCTGGAAGAAAGCTACGCATCCGACACGGCTGACTTCGGCCCAATCGTCAACAAGATTGCCGGATCCGGCGCAACCGTATTACTCGGCGGCGGTCATTATAATGATGGCACGGCTCTGGCTCGCGCCCTTTACGAGCGTCAGATTGGCCTAAACTTTGCTTATCTGTTGGTCGCCCCTGCCGACTCCAAGTTCCCGGAATTGGGCGATGCGGCTCTTGGCATTGCTGTTTCCAGCCAATGGGAACTCGCAGCTACTCATACCGAAGCCGAAGCAGCTAACATGGGCATGGAATGGTTTGGCCCCACGGGCGAAGATTTCGCAGCCGCCTATGAAGCCGTTGCTGGCGATCCCCCCACCTATCACGCCGCCGGAGGCTATACAGCAGGCCTGTTACTCCAGAAGGCCATCATCAATGCCGATTCGGCTGACCCCGAAGCCGTTAAAGCCGCTTTGAATGCCATGGATCTGATGACCTTCTATGGTGGCATCCAATTCGACACATCCGAAGAAGCGCATGGTTTGCAAATCGCGCACAAAATGGTTGTAGCCCAGTGGCAGATGAATGACGCTGGCGAGTTGACGCGCGTGATCATTGCGCCCGCCGATGTCGCCACCGCCGAGCCGCTCTATCCGATCCCGGCTCCATAATCCACATCAACAATTCAAACATCCCTTCAGGACAAATATCTGAAGGGATGTTTGAAATTCTGACTTTTATTGGGAGCCACTATGCAACAAATTAACTTGCTTCTAACTTCTCTGCCCGATGGTATTTTACTGGGATTCGTTTATGGCGTCGTCGCCATGGGGCTGACATTAATTTGGGGTGTAATGAATGTCATCAATCTGTCACATGGGCCAATCATCGCGTTGGGAATGTTCAGCACCTTCATCTTGTTCATTCGCATGGGCATCAACCCCTATTTGGGCCTCATCCTGGTCGCAGTTTTGGGGCTGTTGTTGGGAATTTTAATTTACTTTATAGCTGTCCACCGGGTGATCAACGCGCCACACCTCTCTTCGCTTCTGGCTACATTCTCAGTCAATATGATTATCATTGGGATTGGAACAGCCGTCTTCACCACATCACCCTATAATGTAGATTTCAACCTGGGCAGCTTTCCATTAGGAAATACAACAATACTCGGTACTCGGCTGGTTGCTGCACTCATCGCCTTAGTGGTCACCGGTGGATTGTATTTCTTCCTGTATAGAACCCGCCCCGGAAAATATATCCGCGCAGTTGCCAATAATCGCTCCGCTGCGGAGCTGATGGGCATCCCATCTACAAGAATTCTGGCGCTCAGCTTTGGGATTGGAACGATGCTTGCCGCGATTTCGGGAGCCTTAATCGCTACTTTTTTTCCTTTCAACATTCTTTCAGGCGCCAACTACGAACTCAAAAGCTTCGTCATCGGCGTGTTGGGTGGCTTAGGGAATCCAGTGGGCGCGCTTTTTGGCGGGCTGATTCTGGGCATGCTTGAAGGCATCATCCCCGCTTTTCTGGAAACATCTTGGGTGCCAGTAATCGAGTTTGGTTTATTCGTTCTGATCTTATTGGTTCGCCCAAGCGGCCTCTTTGGAGCAAAAAAATGAAAAACTGGCGGAATCATCTCGGTCTTGTCGTCCCGTTGCTGGTGATTATAGGTATGGCTATCTGGCCCGCCCTATCGGGAAGTGTTTCGAACCGCGAGAGTATTTTTACCATTCTAAAAGCCATTGCTCTGGCCTCCAGCCTAAATATATTGCTGGGCTATACAGGGTATGTCAGCTTTGGGCATATTGTTTTCTACGGTTTTGGCGGTTATGTGGGCCTGTACCTGGTGAATGGTTTGGGATGGTCCATCTGGGCGGGGATGCTGATGGGCGGAATTGCATCAGCGATACTAGCTTATGTTTTGGGTAAAGCGATCTTGCGGTTACGCGGGGCATATTTTGCACTGGCTACCATCGGGATTAACGAGGCTATGAAAGCTTTTGTTAATAATTTTGACTTGTTCGGCGGGCCGATTGGCATGACCCTGAACTTCTCGGTGTATAAATCATACGGAGGGGCAGCTCAAGCATTAAATATGGCGTTTTATATCATGGCTGGTCTGACGGCCATTGCGCTCGTCATCAGTCATCTTGTGCGCACGTCAAAATTTGGCCTGGGTTTGCAAGCGATCCGCGAGGATGAAGATGCCGCCGAGGTGATGGGTGTCATTGCACCCAACGCCAAAACCTGGGCGTATGTACTCTCGGCACTGATACCGGGTATGGTAGGCGTGCTCTTTTTCTTCAAGAACGGCAATGTCGAGCCCCATGTGGCCTTCCCGCTGCACGCTTCGATTGAGTTACTCGTCATGGTGATGCTGGGCGGGCAAGGTACAGTACTCGGCCCGATCTTGGGCGCATTTGCCTACCAGGGAATGCGCGGTTATTTTGTGACAAGCGATTTCTTTAAGAATATTCAATTGTCTGTATCTGGCGTTTTATTGCTGCTCATCGTGTTATTTATCCCGGCAGGCGCTATTGGCTGGCTTCGTAATCGTGTGCCAGTACTTCGGAGGGTATTGCAATGAGTATTATTTTACAAGTAGAAGGCGTATCCAAGAACTTTGGCGGCCTTAAAGCGCTCTCCAACGTCACATTCGACCTCCCCGAAGGCCAGATCATGGGTCTGATTGGCCCCAACGGCGCTGGAAAGACCACGCTTTTCAATGTGATTAATGGCGTTTATCCGGCAAGTGAAGGCCGGGTTATGTTTCGTGGAAAAAATGTCACCGGATTAAAGACCTACGAAATGGCTCGCAAAGGACTGGCGCGGACACATCAAGTTGTTAAACCGCTCAATGAACTTACTGTACTCGAAAACGCAGTCGTTGGGGCATGTTTTGGCCGCCACGGCTACGGATTGCGCAAAGCTTCCGAGGTGGCGATGGAAGTGCTGCAATTCGTAGGGCTGGAAGAGCGCGTCGAACAACTGGCCGCCAGCCTGAATATCGCTCAGAAAAAACGCCTTGAATTGGCGCGCGCCCTCTCCGCCCAACCCGAAATCATCCTGCTCGATGAAGTTCTGGCTGGGTTAAACCCCTCCGAGATTGCCGCCATGGTCGAAACCGTACACAAGATTCGTGAACAAGGCACCACCATCATTATGATCGAGCATGTTATGGACGCGGTGATGAATGTTTCCGATCGCATGATTGTGCTTAACTTTGGTGCGCAAATTGCCGAGGGGACTCCCGATGAAATCAAAAATAACCCGCGCGTGATCGAAGCCTATCTGGGCGATCCCAAGCTGGCTGAAAAACTGATGCGGCAGCATGAGCAAGAGGTATAGCCATGAGTATTCTTGAAATCAAAGACGTGACTTCCGGATACGGTGAAGTCCAAATTCTCTGGGGCGCAACCATGTCGCTCGAACCCGGCAAACTTACTTCGCTAGTTGGGACCAACGGCGCAGGAAAAACCACCATGTTGCGCACCATCATGGGATTACTAAAGCCCTGGAGCGGTTCCATCCATTTCAATGGTGAGGATATTAGCAAACTCTCAGCACATGAAAAGGCCGCCCACGGGCTGATTCTTGTCCCTGAGGGCAGGCAACTCTTCACCGACATGAGTGTGGTCGAAAACCTTGAGATGGGGGCATCGCCGCCACGCGCGCGCCCACACATCGATAAAAATTTCAAACTGGTTTACGAAATGTTCCCACGACTTCTGGAACGCAAAAATCAAAAATCCGGCACTCTGAGCGGTGGCGAACAACAGATGCTCGCCGTAGCACGCGGCATTATGGGCGAACCAATCATCTTGATGATGGATGAACTCTCGCTGGGATTGGCTCCGGTGCTGGTGCTGGATCTATTTGAAGGGCTGGGTCGCCTCAAAGAGGCTGGCATCTCCATGCTCCTGGTCGAGCAAAATGTACAGATGGCGCTGGCAATTAGCGATTACGGGTTTGTATTATCACACGGCAAAGTAGAACTTCAGGGCACGCCGCGCGAACTTATCAATAATGAACATATCCAGGCAGCCTATCTCGGCGGCTAGCGGGAAAAATAGGTCATTCGTTTTTTATGATGACTATCACTTTGGACTTTGTACAACCGAAACAAACACGGAAAAATCCGAGAGTGTGATTGGCACCTTGAAATGGTAAAAAGAAGCCGAGTTCAGCGGGTCACAGGCTACGTTGACCCCTTGTAAACGACCGGATGT
>Ga0233437_1000475_pt1 | contig 92756 bp, 106 predicted proteins | sample SI_122_August201_FD_182714 | JGI IMG/M metagenome (GOLD analysis project Ga0233437, IMG submission 182714) | Seawater microbial communities from Saanich Inlet, British Columbia, Canada - SI_122_August2016_200_MG | ecosystem: Environmental > Aquatic > Marine > Inlet | place: Canada: British... | reverse complement strand
ACTTTAGAACAACCGATGTAACAGGCGAACTAAAGTTTAAAGGTGAAATGGTAATGCCAGGCGATAATGCAGAGATAGAAGTAGATTTATTGACACCAGTAGCATTAGAAGAAGGAGTAAGATTTGCGATCAGGGAAGGCGGAAGAACCGTCGGAGCTGGTGTTGTAACCAAGATAGTTGAGTAATTAAAATTAGCCCAAGCAAAATAATATTTTCTTTGGGCTATAAAAGAGTTGTGGCTCGGGTATAAATTTGGTAAAATATATATCTAGCATAAACAGCTAATTTAAGGAAAAAAAATGGAAAAGAAAGCGACAGGAAATACCGCTAAATTAAGCGGTCAGGATAGAATACGCATAAAATTGAGATCTTACGATCACAGATTGATAGATCAATCTGTAGGAAGAATAGTAGAAACCGCTAAAAAAACAGGTGCAGTAGTAGCAGGCCCAGTACTTTTACCAAGAAAAATTAAAAAGTACACAGTTAATAGATCTGTACATGTAGACAAAAAAAGCAGAGAACAATTTGAAATGCGAATTCATAAGAGATTGATAGATTTAAAAAACCCTACATCCAAAACAGTGGACGAGTTAATGAAATTAGACTTGCCCGTTGGTGTTGATGTAGCAATAAAAATGTAAAGGGGCTTTTTAGAAGGTGGGTTAGTAGTACTAGCGAAACAAGTGTTAAATAGAAAGCTTAAACAAGGAAAATGAGGAAAAAAAATGACAGACGAACAAAAAAAAGCTGTTGAAGCAACTTCTGAAGACAAAAAAGTGGAAACACCTAAAGTAGAAGAAGTTAAAGAAGAAGCTAAAACAGAAACTGTCAAAAAGCCAGAAGGTGAAGCTAAAGAAGAAGTAAAAGCAGAACCTGTAGAGGAAAAATCCAAGGAAGCACCAGAAACTTTAAAAGTTATCTTGGGCAAAAAAATTGGTATGACTCAGCTATTTGATGAAAACGGTAATTTATATGCCACTAGCGTAGTTGAAGCCGGCCCATGTAGTGTGGTTCGACTAAGAACTAAGAAAAAAGATGGCTATAATGCAGTTTGTTTAGGTTTTGGAAAAGTAGAAAAAGAAAAAAATCTTAACAAACCAGATAAAGGATATTTTGAAAAAAACAAATTAACCCCTGTAAAACATATGAAAGAATACAGAACCGAACAACTAGAAGGTTTTGAACTCGGACAAGATGTAACAGTAGGTTTTAGATTTAAAGAAGGCGATATCGTAGATGTTCAAGGTAAGTCTAAAGGACACGGTTTTACCGGTGTTATGAAAAGATATAACTTTAAAGGTTTACCAGCAACACACGGTACAAAACATAAAGCAAGATCGCCTGGTTCAATCGCATCAAGAAGAAGTTTGGGACGAGTTATCCCCGGTCAAAAAATGCCTGGTAGAATGGGTAACGAAATTATAACTGTACAAAGAATACAGGTAACCAAAGTTGATGCAGAGAATAATTTGATATATCTAAATGGTTCTGTCCCTGGTGCAAGGGGAACGGTAGTTTCTATACTTACAACAAGTAAAAAAAGAAATTCCGATAATAAACCAAAAGACACCAAAAAAGGCAAAAAGAAATGAATGTAAAAATTTTTAATATAAACGGGAAAGAAGAAGGAACATTCAAACTACCAACAGAAATGTTTGGTGTTAAAGCGAATGCTCACTTTCTTCATGAAGTTGTAACAGCACACTTGGCAAATCAAAGAGCTGGTACAGCTAAAACCAAAACAAGAGCAGAAGTTTCTGGTGGTGGTAAAAAACCTTGGAAACAAAAAGGTACAGGCCGAGCAAGAGCCGGTAGCACAAGAAGTCCTATATGGACAAAAGGTGGTACAGCGTTTGGTCCAAAACCAAGAGATTTTGGTGTATATTTACCAAAAAGTAAAAAGAAAGCAGCATTGTTTCAATCTTTAAGTACAAAAACAGAAGAAGGCAATTTGGTAGTACTTAGCAACTTAGAAATGAAAGATGCAAAAACAAAAAACATGGTAAATATTTTAGACACTTTCAAAGCAGGAAGAAAACCTTTAATAGTATTAACTTTAGAGGATAAACAAGCATATCTTTGTGGTAGAAACATAGAAAAATTAAATATGATACTTGCAACCGATGTAAATTGTTATTCCTTATTAAATAGCAGTAAAGTATTAATAACAAAGAAAGCGCTTGAAACTTTTATAGAAACACATAATGCTGTAAAAAAAGTAAGCAAAAAAACTGCTGTATCAAAAGTTTCTAAGAAGGAGACAGAAAAAAATGTCTAGAAATACATTTGACACATTAAAGAAACAGCTTTTAACAGAAAAAAGCTTGATATCAAGAGATAAACAAAATAAGTATGCATTTATTGTAAATAATAAAGCAAACAAACATGATGTTAAAGAAGCTATTGAAAGTATTTTTAAGGTAACGGTTTTAAAAGTATCAACTATGAATGTGATTGGAAAAGAAGCAAAAGTAGGGAAATATGTAGGTAAAAAAACCGATTGGAAAAAAGCAATAGTAACATTAAAAGAAGGCGACAAAATAGACGCTGCACAAACAGCAGCTAAATAGTCGGGTAGCCTGATAAAAACTATGGGTTGTTAATAAAAAATTAGCAAACCCGATAAAATTAAAAGAGGAATGAGGAAAAAGAAATGCCTGTTAAGAAGTTTAAACCATATACACCGTCAAGAAGAACCATAACGGTAGCAGATTTTTCAGAAATAACAAAGAAAAAACCTGAAAAAAAGCTAACCAAAGGGCTAAGAAAAAGCGGTGGTAGAAATAATACTGGAAGAATAATGGTACGACACATCGGTGGCGGACATAAAAGATCTTTCAGAGAAATCGATTTTAAAAGAGAAAAACACGGAATACCTGCAAAAGTAGCAAGTATTGAATACGATCCAAACAGAAGTTCAAGAATATGTTTACTTCACTATAAAGATGGTGAAAAAAGATATATTCCACATCCAGTAGGATTAAAAGTAGGCGATATTGTAAATTCAGGACCAAATGCTGAAATAAAAAATGGTAACTGTTTACCACTTGCAAGTATCCCTGAAGGTACATTTATACATGCCATAGAGCTTCAACAAGGAAGAGGTGCGCAGATTGCAAGAAGTGCCGGTTCCCAAGCTCAGTTAATGGCGAAAGAAGAAAAATATGTACATATTAAAATGCCATCTGGTGAAATAAGATTAGTACCAGCTAAATGTATAGCAACAATCGGACAGATGGGTAATACAGAACATAATACAGTAGTAATAGGTAATGCCGGTAGAAATAGACATCGAGGTAAAAGACCAACTGTAAGAGGTACAGCCATGAACGCTACAGATCACCCACATGGTGGTGGTAGAGGTAAGTCTAAAGGTGGAAATGTACCAAGATCACCTTGGAACCAGCCAGCTAAAGGTTTGAAAACTAGAAGCAAAAAAGTATGGGACTGGATGATTGTCAAAGATAGAAGGAAAGGTAAAAAATAATGGGAAGAAGTACTAAAAAAGGACCTTATATTGATGCAAAGTTGCTAGAAAAAATACAAGCACAAAATGCAAGTGGTCAAAAAAAACCAATAAAGACATGGGCAAGAGCATGCACTATTGTTCCAGACTTTTTGGGACATACATTAATGGTACATAACGGTAAGAAATTTTTACCTGTATATGTAACAGAAAGAATGGTAGGACACAAGTTAGGCGAATTTTCTTTTACAAGATTATTTAAAGGCCATGGTGCTGGTAAAAAAGATTCTAAGGATAAAAAATAATGGAAGCTAAATGTATATCAAAATTTCAAAGATACGGAAGTAGAAAAGTATCTCAGGTTTTGGACCAAATTCGCGGTAAGGATGTAAAAACCGCAACAAGCATATTGCCATTGATACCAAGAAGAGCAGCTGAGGTTGTACAAAAAGTAGTACATAGTGCAGCAAGCAATTTACAGGTAAAATTAGGTAATAAGTTAGATTTTAACAAAATATATATAGTTGAAGCCTTCTCAGACCAAGGACCAATGAAACATTTAAAAAGGTTTCATGCAGGACCACAAGGTAGAGCAATGCCATACAAAAAGAGCTCTTGTCATTTGACAGTTGTTGTTAGTGATGAAAAAAGAGTAAAAAAAGTATCAAAGGCAAAACTAAAAAGAGCAAAAGCATTTGCAACAGCATCAAAAAAACCAGCTAAAAAAGTGGTAAAGAAAAATGTAGCAAAAAAAGAAGGAGATAAGTAAGATGGGTCAGAAGGTACATCCAAAATCAGTAAGATTAGGCTTTATTCAGGACTGGCAGTCTAGATGGTTCGCTCCTAAGAACATGCCAGCTTTTATAATGGAAGATAGTCAAATTAGAGCTTTAATAAATAAAAGATTTAAAACAGCTGCTGTAAGTTCTGTAGGAATAGAACGAGCAGGTTCTTTTTTAAGAGTAAATATACACACAGCAAGACCTGGTGTAATTATTGGTAAAAAAGGCGTAGATATTGAAAAGCTAAGAAAAGATTTAGAAAAGTTTTCTGGTAATAAAACTTTCATCAATGTGATAGAAATTAAAAACCCAGAAAGCGATGCAAATTTAGTAGCACAAGCAATTGCAATGCAAATAGAAAAAAGAGCACACTATGCAATGGTGATGAAGAAATCTATCGACAGAGCAATGGCAGCAAGAGCGTTGGGTATAAAGATAATGGTATCTGGTCGTCTAGGCGGAGCAGAGATTGCTAGAAGCGAATGGAAAAAAGAAGGCAGAATACCACTTCATACATTGTGTGCAGATATAGATTACGGTTTCTTTGAAGCAAATACAATAAGCGGTAAAATAGGTATAAAAGTTTGGATATATAAGAAGAAACATTTTGCTAAATCTCCAAAAGAAATTCTTAACAAGTTAAGAAAAGAAAGAGAAATGGTAGGAAGTTTATCTGGTAAACCAGCTGAAAGTAAAAAACCTGTAGAACCGACAGTTTCTGTAAAAGAATCCGTTGTTGTAACAGAAAAAAAAGCGGAAGCTAAAAAAGTAGTAAAAAAACCAGCAACAAAAAAAGTAGCAGAAAAGAAAGCATCGGCTGTTAAAAAAGCTGTTGTCAAAAAAGCAGAACCTAAAGCTGAAAAGAAAGCACCTGCTAAAAAAACTGCTGTAAAAAAAACAGTTGCAAAAAAGGATACAAAAGATAAATAAATTTTAAATAGGACTACGGTGGCAGTAGAATAGAAACGAAACTAGTGTGATGTAGTCACGAAAACAAGGATAAAAATATGTTAATGCCAAAGAGAGTAAAATATAGAAAACCGCATTCAGCTCCAAGAATAAAAGGGCCGACAACAAGAGGCGCAACAGTTGCCTTTGGTGAGTTTGGTTTAAAAGCATTAGAACCTAAATGGATAACAGCCAGACAAATTGAAGCATCAAGGATTGTGCTTTCAAGATTTGTAAGAAAGAAAGGTAAAATGTGGATAAGAATTTTCCCAGATAAAGCAATTACCAAACAACCTGCAGAAACAAGACAAGGTAAAGGTAAAGGTGCACCAGATCATTGGGTAGCAGTAGTAAAACCAGGAAGAATATTGTTTGAAGTAGAAGGAACAGATTTTGAATCTACAAAAAGAGCATTTAGACTTGCATCAGACAAACTTCCAATAAAAACAAAAATAGTGGTACGCAAGTAAGAATTTGGGTGGCAATAAAGCAATAACAGAACAAGTGTTATATAGCCACAAAAACAAAGGAAAAAAGAAATGAAAGTAACAGCGAAAGAAACATTAAAAAAGAAAAGTTTAGAAGATTTAAAAAAACTTTTAAAAGATAAACAAGAAAAGATGTTTAATCTTAAGTTCAAACACAACGCAACTCCTATCGGCAACCCGTTAGAGATAAAAGCATTAAGAAGGGAAATTGCATTGTTAAATACTTTAATATCGCAGAAACAGGGCGAAGGTAAATAAAAATGGAAAAAGAACAAGATAAAAGAGGATCAAGAAAAGCGCTTGTTGGCATTGTAGTATCAGATAAACAAAGCACAACAAGGGTAATAAAAGTAGAAAGACTTATGAGACATGCTTTCTACGGAAAAATTGTAAAAAGAGCAAAGAAGTATCATGCTCACGACAAAGACAACGCAAGCAAAATGGGCGACAAAGTAGAAATAATGAGCGTAAAGCCAGTTTCTAAACTTAAAAAATGGCTTGTAACTAAAGTAATAGAAAAAGCACAAGGCTAATTTGTAATTTAATACGGAGTTAAAGATATGATTCAGTTAAGAAGTATAGTGACAGTGGCTGACAATTCTGGAGCAAAGAAAGTTCAATGTTTCAAAGTGAAGGGTGGAAGTCATAGAAAATTTGCCGGTCTAGGTGATATAGTTGTGTGTTCTGTAAGGGATACATTACCAAAATCTCCAATAAAGAAAGGTGATGTTATAAAAGCAGTAGTAGTAAGAGTCAAGAAAGAAGAAAGAAGAAAAGACGGCTCTTATATAAGATTTGACGAAAATGCAGTTTGCATAATTGGTGATGCTAATGAACCAAAAGGCACTCGTGTTTTTGGTCCGATAGCAAGAGAATTAAGAGAAAGAAATTTCCTTAAAATAATCTCACTTGCGCCAGAGGTAGTATAGTTATGAAAATAAAAAAGAATGATAAAGTAATAGTATTATCTGGCAAAGATAAAGGCAAACAAGGCGAAGTGAGAAGTGTTTTGTCTGGTAAAGGCAAGGTAGTAGTAAGCGGTATCAATATGATATCCAAATGTGTAAAGCCAACCCAAGACAAAAAGGGCGGAATAGAGAAGATGGAAGCAGCTTTAGATGCATCTAATGTAGCAATAGTATGTGCAACATGTAAGAAAGGTGTAAAAATATCTTCGAAAGCTCTTGAAAATGGCGACAAAATAAGAATTTGCAGAACATGCAAAAAGCAAATATAGTTTTTAGGTAGTATAAAAAATGACAGAAAAAAAAGAAACTAAAAAAACAGCAAAATATGAACCAAGATTAAAAAGTTTGTATAAAAGCAAAGTAATAGAAAGCTTAAAGAAAGATTTAGGCGTTAAAAATGTTATGTCTGTACCAAAGGTAGAAAAAGTAATAATCAGTATGAGCGTAAACGAAGCAAAAGAAAATGTTGCTTTATTAGATATCGCTAAAAAAGATTTAACTTCAATATCTGGACAAGCAGCACAAACAAGAAAAGCAAAAAAATCTATATCTAACTTTAAAGTAAGAGAAGGTATGCCACTTGGTGTAATAGTTACATTAAGAGGTAATAGAATGTACGAATTTTTGGACAGATTTATATCAATCGCATGTCCTAGAATAAGAGACTTTCAGGGTTTCAACAACAAAAGTTTTGATGGAAGAGGAAACTTGAATTTAGGGATAAAAGATCATTACATATTCCCAGAAGTGAATGTGGATAAATCGCCCAAATCTAGGGGACTAAACATAACATTTGTAACAACAACAACCGAAGATGATGCATCAAGAAAGTTGTTAACTTATATGGGTATCCCATTTAGAAAGAAAGGAGCAAAGTAATGGCTACAGAAGCATGGATAGCAAAGATGCGCAAAGCTCAGAAGTATGCTGTAAGATATCGAAATAGATGTCAGGTATGCGGACGACCGAGAGGTTATTATAGAGACTTTGGTCTTTGTAGAATTTGTTTTAGGAAGATGGCACATCAAGGCTTAATTCCTGGAGTGAGAAAATCAAGTTGGTAGAATTTTTAAGAAACTAACTCTACTATAAAGCTTTCACATTAAAAAAAGCTGGGTAGAAAGTAGTTTTGAGATTGAAAAATAAAAAAAAGTGTTGCATAACATACGGTGGCAATAAAGTAGAAACAGCAAAGTGTAATATAGCCACAAAAACAAAGAAAGAGGTGCCCTTGGCACAGGTGGCAAAGAAGCATTAGCAAAACAAGTGTTATGTGGATACGGAAACAAGGAAGAAAAAAATGGATCAGATAGCAGATTTATTGACAAGAATAAGAAATGTCAATGCAAAGAAAAAAGAAAAAACTGATATCCCTTTTTCAAAATTGAAAGAAGAGATATTAAGAGTACTAAAAGACGAAGGTTTTATATTAAACTATAAAGCTTTTCATAACGATAATAAGGGCGGAATTATAAGAGTATTTTTAAAATATTCTGCGAAAAACGAACCCGTAATACAAGGTCTCAAAAGAGTATCCAAACCTGGGAACAGAGTATATAGCGCACATGATAGCATTCCTAAGGTAAGAGGTAGTTATGGGATATCAATATTATCAACATCAGAAGGTGTTATGACAAGCTCCAAAGCCAAGAAGAAGAAAGTTGGCGGCGAAGTATTGTGTCAAGTTTGGTAATTTTAAAGGATTATAAAAATGAGTAGAGTAGGAAAACAACCAATTTTAATACCAGACAATGTCAAAGTAGACATTAAGGGCAGTGTAGTATCAGCAAGCGGACCATTAGGTAATTTAAGTTTTACTTTAATGGAAGGTATAACTGTTGCTATTGAAGAAAAAAACTTAGTTGTGACAGCAACAAACTTACATAAAGGTAAACAAGCAATGTTTGGTACAACAAGAGCAAGATTAAGCAACTTAGTAGAAGGTGTATCCACAGGTTTTGTAAAAACTTTAGAAATACATGGCTTAGGGTACAGATCTAATGTAGCAGGAAACAAAATCAATTTAGATTTAGGTTTCTCACACCCAGTATCATTTGATTTACCAGTTGGTGTATCAGCAGAAGCAGATGCAAAAGCAAACACATTGACAATAAAAGGTAATGATAAAGCTGTAGTTGGCGATATTGCTGCACAAATTAGAAAATTAAGACCACCAGAACCATACAAAGGTTCTGGAATAAGATATAAAGGCGAACGAGTACAAAGAAAAGCTGGTAAGGCAGCAAGTACTGGTAAGTAATATTACGGGAAAAAAGAAAAATGAAGAGTAAAAACGAAAGATACGAATTTAGAAAAAGTAGAGTACGAACAAAGCTTTTTAAAAATGGAATAAACAGACCAAGACTTTGTGTATATAAAAGTTTGAAATACTTGTATGCTCAAGTAATAGACGATAATACAGGCAATGTGTTGGTGAGCGCAACAACTCTATCAAAAGAGTTAGATGGGCAGTATAAAACTTCAGGCAAAAGCATAGAAGCGGCAAAAGCATTAGGTGCATTGATAGCAAAAAAATCAACAGCTGCAAAAATAACAGAAGTATGTTTTGACAGAGGTGGAAGTTTGTACCATGGAAGGCTTAAAGCATTAGCAGACTCAGCACGAGAAGCTGGGCTTAAATTCTAAGTAAGGAAAATATAATGTCAGATAAACCATTAAATAAAAAAATAGAGAAAAAAGGTTCTGAAGAAATTTTAGTTGCAGGTAGAAATAAAACCGAAGTACAAAATGTTGTAAACATCGCAAGAACAACAAAAGTTGTTAAAGGTGGTAAAAGGTTTGGTTTCAGAGCGCTAGTAGTTGTAGGAAACGGACATGGTAAAGTTGGAGCTGCAATAGGTAAAGCAAACCAAGTACAGTTAGCAATACAAAAAGCAGTATCTAAAGCAAGAAAATGCACAATAGAATTTCCTATTACAGAAAAGGGTTCAATACCGCACGAAATCATAGGCGATTTTGGTGCAAGCAAAGTTTGGATGAAACCAGCTTCTGAAGGTACTGGTGTTATAGCTGGTGCAGGTTCAAGAGCAGTTTTAGAAGCAGGTGGGATAACAAATATTTTATCTAAAAATTTAGGTAGCACAAACGCTTGTAATATGGTTTATGCAACTGTTGAAGCATTAAAACAATTAAAAAGCAAACAACAAACTTTGGAACTTCGAGGTAAATTTGAAGAATCCAAAAAAGAAGAAACCAAGTAGGGGCTTTAGTAAGGTGGCTATAAAGCATTAGCAAAACAAGTGTTATATAGAAACTTTAAACAAGGAAAAAAGAAATGATTAAATTAAATGAATTATCTCCTAAAGCAGGAAGCAAGAAAAAAAGAACAAGACTAGGCATGGGACTTGGCTCTGGTAAAGGTAAAACCTGCGGAAGAGGCACAAAAGGTCAAATGAGTAGAAGTGGTAACACACGAAAAGAAGCAAAAGAAGGTGGACAAACAACCTTAATAAGAAGAATCCCAAAAAGTGGATTTTCTAATGCAAGATTTTCTAAAAAAGTAGAAAGTGTAAATGTAAGTAGATTAGCAAAAGAATTTAAAGCAGACACAAACATTACGCTAGAACTTTTAAAAGAAAAAAATATTGTTGCTACTATTAAAAGAGTAAAAGTTTTAGGTCATGGAAAAATAGAACATGCATTAACAGTTAATGCACATTCATTTTCTAGTGGTGCAAAAAAGGCAATCGAAACAGCTGGCGGAAAAGCAGTTGTTATAGAAATTAAACAAACACCAAATATGAAATTGCCAAAAAAGAAAAAATAGGAAAAAAGAAATGGACCAAAACAATGCATTGAATATGTTCAAATCATCGGATCTTAAAAAAAGATTGCTATTTGTGTTAATCGCATTAGCTATTTTTAGATTAGGTGCGGCTATACCAATTCCAGGTATAAATGCAGATGCTCTAAAAGCAATATTTGAAGCAAACAAAGGCGGAATACTTGGCATTTTAGATATGTTTTCTGGTGGTGCTTTAGGTAAATTCTCTATACTTGCACTTGGTATTATGCCATACATTAATGCAAGTATTATTATGAGTTTATTAAAAGGTGCTCATGTATTACCTATATTGGATAGTCTATCTAAAGAAGGTGAAGCTGGAAGACGAAAAATAAATCAAATAACAAGAGTGTTCGCATTAGTATTATCCGTATTACAAAGTTTTGGTTTAACATTCGCTTTAGCAAAAATGTCGGCACCGGGTGGAGTATCAGCGGTTATTAATCCATCACCAATATTTTATATTACAACTATTATTACTTTAGCAACCGGAACAATGTTTATCATATGGCTTGGTGAACAAATCACAGAAAGAGGCATAGGTAACGGAATAAGTTTGATAATTTTTGCAGGTATAGTAGAAAGATTACCTGCAGCGGTAAAAGGTGTAATTAGTTTAGTACTAGCAGAAGAACTTACATTAGTATTTGCAATCATATTAACAGCAGCAGTATTTTTGATAATGGGCTTTGTTGTATGGGTGGAAACAGGTCAGAGGCAGATACCAGTTCAGTATGCAAAGAGAATGGTAGGCAGACAAATGTACGGCGGACAAACAACATATTTACCAATAAAAGTAGATCAAAGTGGTGTTATAGCAGTTATCTTTGCAATGGCGCTTATGAGTTTACCTTTAACACTTGCACAATTTAATCCAGAAGCAATATGGGCACAAAAAATAGTAGATGCTATGCAAAGTGCAAATGCAATTTACTTAGCAGTGCTTGGTGGTTTGATAATGTTCTTCTGTTATTTTTATAACTCAATTACATTTAATCCAAAAGAATTTGCAGACAATTTAAAAAAATGGGGTGGTTTCATCCCAGGTATAAGACCAGGTGAACCTACAAGACAATATATTGAATGGGTACTTAACAGAATAACATTCTTTGGTGCATTATTTATTGTGGCAATAGCAATAATGCCTTCAATAGCACAAGCACAGTTTAATGTGCCGTTCTATTTTGGTGGCACAGCGATACTTATCGTAGTTGGTGTTGCATTAGATACCGTAGGACAAATTCAAGCTCACGCGATGAGCAGAAATTATGAACCATTAATGAAAGGCAAAAAGATTAAAGGCCGATGGTTCAACGTGGGTAGTTAATATGAATTTAATTTTATTAGGAAGCCCAGGCAGTGGAAAAGGTACACAAGCAAAATATTTGAAAGAGAAATATAATTTAAGTCATATTTCTACAGGCGACATTTTTAGAGAAGAGATAAAAAAAGAAACAGAATTTGGACAAAAAGTTTCAAAAATCATAAAAAGCGGGGAACTTGTACCCGACCAGCTAGTTATAGAAGCATTAGCTTCTAATATAAAAGGTAAAGAACAAGGATTGATCTTTGACGGATTTCCAAGAACCGTAGAACAAGCAAAAGCTTTAAACAATTTACTTGAAGCAGAAGGCAGAACACTAGATGCAGTTATTTTTATAGATGTAGACGAAGAGCTAGTTATAAAAAGAATAATATCTAGAAAAGTATGCAAAAGTTGTGGCGAAGTTTATGGAATAAACTTTCCAGCTGGTGAAGGCGATAAATGTAAAAAATGTGGCGGACAAGCTGTAACAAGAGCAGATGATAATGAAGAATCTATAAAAAATAGATTATCAGTATATCAAAAGCAGACAGCTCCATTGATAGCATTTTACGAAGCAGTTGGTAAATTAATAAAAGTAGATGGTGCAAAATCTATAGAAGATACCACCGAAGATATCGCAGTAGCTTTAGATAAATAGTTTTATGATAGTAATTAAAACGGAAGCTGAAATAGAAAGAATGAAAGTGGCTGGTAAAGTAGTGGCTCAAGTCTTAGAAATTTTGCGAGAAGCAATTAAGCCGGGTGTGTCAACTAAACAGTTAGACACCATAGCTTATAACAAAATAAAAGAACTTGGAGCAGAGCCTGCATTTTTGAATTATCATGGTTTCCCAGCAAGTATATGTGCAAGTATAAATGAAGAATTAGTTCACGGTATCCCAAGCGAGCAAAGAATTTTGAAGCAAGGCGATATTATTAGTATTGACACGGGTGCAAAAATTGGTGGTTTTTACGGCGATGCAGCTATAACAGTTGCGGTTGGTAAAATAAGTCACGAAGCACAAAGGTTAATGGATGTTACCAAACAATGTTTGAAATTAGCAATAAAAGAAGCTAAACCAGGTAATTATTTGGGCGATATTGGATATGCAGTTCAAAAGCATGCAGAAGCAAATGGTATGAGCGTGGTAAGAGATTTTGTTGGACATGGCATAGGTCGTGCTTTACACGAAGAGCCACAAATACCAAACTTTGGCAACAAAGGCACAGGTGTTTTACTAGAAGAAGGTATGGTATTTGCTTTAGAACCAATGGTAAATTTGGGAAATTTTGATGTCAAAGTAAGTGACGATAATTGGAAAGTAGTATCAAAAGACGGAAAAATAAATGCACATTTTGAGCATACAATAGCGATAACAAAAAACGGTGCAAAGATTTTAACGGAGTTATAAATGAGCAAAGATAAGATAGAAGTTGAAGGAAAAATTTTAGAATCCTTACCAAATGCAATGTTCAAAGTAGAAATTGAAGGCGGTAAGGTAATATTAGGGCATATATCTGGTAAGATGAGAGTTCATCATATAAGGATATTGCCTGGTGATAAAGTGAAATTGGAGTTATCTCCATACGATTTAACACGCGGCAGAATAATCTACAGGGAGAAATAATTCTTTTTGTAAGGTGGCGAAAAAACACTAGCAAAACTAGTGTTATGCGCGGGGCGAGGCTCTCGCCTAGAAGATTAAACAAGGACAAAAAAGATGAAAGTACGAGCGAGTGTAAAAAAGATATGTAATAAATGTCAAATAGTAAAACGCAAAGGTGTTTTACGAGTAGTTTGTGAAGTCAAGAAACACAAGCAAAGACAAGGATAATTTTAAGGAGAGAATGTAAAATATGGCAAGGATATCAGGTATAGATTTACCAAAAAATAAAAGAATAGATGTAGCACTATGTTATATATATGGAATAGGTCCAAAGACCGCAAAAGATATATTGGCTAGTGTAGAAGGCAAAATAGAACCTTCAACTCGTGTGAAAGATTTAACAGAAGCACAAGCAGGTTTATTGAACACAGTAATACAAAAAAATCACAAAGCTGAAGGTGAATTAAGAAGGGAAGTATCTCAAAATATACATAGATATATAGAGATAGGTTCTTATAGAGGATTGCGACACAGAAGAAGTCTTCCAGCAAGAGGACAGCGAACAAAAACAAATGCAAGAACTGGCAGAGGACGAAGAAGAACTGTGGGTGCTGGCAAGGTAGCAAAAAAATAAATTTAAAAGTATTACATAACATACGGTGGCTATAAAGTAGGAACGAAACAAGTGTTATGTGGTCACGGAAACAAAGGAAAGAAAAAGGAAAAAAGAAATGGTAGAAGAAAAAAAACAATCTAAAAAACCCGTTGGTAAGAAGAAAGCTAAAAAAGCTGGACCAATTGGTATAGTACATATAAAATGTTCTTTTAACAATACGATAGTAACAGTGACAGATGAGAAGGGTAATTCAGTATCCTGGTCTTCATCTGGTGCAAACAATTTTAAAGGAACAAAAAAAGGCACTCCATTCGCAGCACAAATAACATGTAGCAAAGCTGTACAAAAAGCTTACGATATGGGTGTAAGACAAGTGTCTGTAAAAGTTTCTGGTCCTGGTCCGGGCAGAGAAACAGCAATAAGAGCGATATCATCTATTGGTGTGACAGTGACATCTATAAAAGATGTAACAACAATACCACATAATGGTTGCAGACCACCAAAAGCAAGAAGAGTATAATAGGAGAGTATAAGATTTATGGCAAGATATACAGGATCAAGTTGTAAAAAATGCAGAAGATTAGAAACAAAACTATTTTTAAAAGGTTCAAAATGTTTCAATAACTGTGTTTTAACAAAAAGAGAAGGAGCAACCGCTGGTAGAAGAGGCGGAGCAGGTAAAAAGCGAAGAGGCAAATTATCTGAATATGCAATTCATTTAAATGAAAAGCAAAAAGCAAGATTTTCAACCGGAATGGGTGAAAGACAATTTAGCAATTTGTTTAAAAAAGCAACAAAAACCACAGGACAAACAGGTGAAAACTTCTTGGGTATGTTGGAAACAAGATTAGACAATATGGTAAGAAGAGCAGGGTTTGCAATGTCGTTAAGAACAGCAAGACAAATCGTATTTCACGGACATGTTTTTGTAAATGGCAAAAAAATGGATATACCATCTTACCCAGTAAAAGAAGGTCAAAAAATTACGATATCAACAGAAATGGCTAACAGTCCAATTGTAAAACTAGCATTAGAAGAAGCAGAAAAAAGACAGTTAAGACCAAGTTTCATTGAATATCAAGCAGACAAACATACAGCAGTTTTAACTAGAAAGCCAACAAGAGAAGAAATGTCTCAAGCTGTTAACGAACAGTTAATTATTGAGTATTACTCTAAGTAGTAATTAGATTTTTGGAGGATAAATATATGGAATTTGCAAGTTTAGTATTACCAACAAAGGTTATATTAGATTCAAAAACAGCTACAAATTCTTACGGGAAATTTATAGCAGAACCGTACCAAAGTGGTTACGGACATACTGTAGGAAACAGTTTAAGAAGAATTGCATTATCAAGTTTGGAAGGCAGTACAATAACTGCAGTAAAAATAAAAGGTGTTATTCACGAATACAGTACATTACCAAATGTTAAAGAAGATGTAATTAACATTTTGTTAAACCTAAAAAGATTAAGAACTAAACTTGAAGGTAAAGACAAAGATTACATAATGTTATCAGTAAAAAAACAAGGTGTAGTAACCGGTAAAGATATATCGGAAAGTGCAAATACAAAAATCATCAATAAAGATTTAGTATTAGCAAACCTTGAAGCTGGTGGTAGTTTGGAAATAGAAATTGAAGTATCCAAAGGTAAAGGATATGTAGCTGAAGAAGAAATAGCAAAAGTACAAAGACCAGAAGGTTTTATACCAATGGATGCAGTATTTTCGCCGATAGTAAAAATACAATATAATGTTGAACCTGCTCGTGTTGGTCAAAAAACCGACTATGACAGACTTGTATTTGAAATAACAACAGACGGCAGTATTGAACCAAAAATTGCATTATCTGAAGCAGCAAAACTTTTAAAACAAAGCTTAAATATTTTTACAATCGAAGCAGACGAAGCAGACGAAACTGAAGAAGTAATACCTGCTCCTGTAGAACAAAAGGAAGTAAAAGCAGAAGGTAATGATGATTTAGATCAAAGTATAGAATTTATTGAACTTTCTTCAAGATCTGTAAATTGTTTAAAATCTGAAAACATACATACTGTTAGAGATTTATTATCTAAAACAGAAAGTGAACTTAAAATAATCAAAAATTTCGGAAGCAAATGTTTGGTAGAAATAGCAGACAGGCTAAAAGAAATGGATTTAAGTTTAGCAGACGAAGTTAAAAAAAAGAAATAGTCGGCAGTGCCGACGGACTTTGTGTCTTCGGCTTACGAATTGTTTAAAATATTAGCGAGCATACGGTGGCAATAAAGTAGAAACAAAACTAGTGTAATGTAGCCACAGAAACGAGGATAAAAAAGAATGATTAAGAATTTAGGATATAGAAAATTATCTAAGACAAGCAGTCATAGAAAAGCGATGTTAACAAACATGGCGACTAGCATAATACTTCACGAGCAAATTGAAACAACGGTTCCAAAAGCAAAAGAAGTAAGAAGAGTAGTAGAAAAAGTTATAACAGAAGCAAAAAAAGGGCAACATTTAAAAGTGAGAAACACAATAAAAGACAAAGTTGCTTTCAATAAATTGTTTGAAGTTTTAGCAAAAAGATACGAAACTCGCCCAGGCGGATATACTAAGATAATGAAATCTGGTATACGGCGTGGTGACAATGTTGAAACAGCATTAGTGAAATTAGTTGATTAATTTGGTAGAATAAAAAAGATATGGTTATAGATTTTTTAGGGGGATTATTTTCTAACGATATGGGAATGGATCTGGGAACAGCAAATTCCTTAATATACGTTAAAGATAAAGGCATCGTACTTAGAGAGCCTTCTGTTGTTGCTATGGACAGAGACACTGGCGAAATAAAAGCAGTAGGCAGTAAAGCTAAGCAGATGCTAGGAAGAACTCCCGCAAATATAATAGCTGTGAGACCTTTAAGAAATGGCGTTATCGCAGACTTTGAAGTCACACATGAGATGATTAAGTATTTCATCAAAAAGGTACACAGCCACAAGACACTTTTGCGACCTAGAATAGTAATCGGAATACCATCGGATATTACTGGTGTAGAACGACGAGCTGTAATAGATGCTGCAAGACAAGCAGGCGCAAGAGAAGTGGATTTATTAGAAGAACCTATGGCAGCAGCCATGGGGGCAGATTTACCTATAGCAGAACCAAATGCAAGTATGGTTGTAGATATCGGTGGAGGCACAACAGAAGTAGCGGTAATATCGCTTGGCGGAATGGTTGTGGCAAAATCGATAGATGTTGCAGGCGATGAACTTACAGATTGCATAATTCAATATTTCAGAAAGAAGTATAATCTTGTAATTGGGGAAAGTACAGCAGAAAATGTGAAAATGAGCATTGGCTCTGTATATCCTTTAAAAGAAGAAATGAAATTGGAAGTAAAAGGGCGAGATCAAACTCAGGGTCTTCCAAGAACATTAAATGTAACTTCTGAAGAAATAAGACATGCATTGCTTGAACCATTCAAACTTATAGTGGATGTTGTAAAAAATACACTAGAAGAAACACCACCAGAACTTGCTGCAGATTTGGTTGATAGAGGATTAGTGCTCGCAGGAGGCGGTTCGCTTTTACGAGGAATAACAGACTTGTTAAGAGTAGAAACCAAACTACCTGTACACAGAGCAGCAGATCCTTTAAGCTGTGTAGCAGTAGGCACTGGGAAGAGACTTGAAGACTTGGCAGAACAAGGTAGCAATATATCTTCTTGGTGGCAAAAGAAGTAAGGTAAATTTTAATTTATATTTAGCGGTAAAACGATTTATTTTTAAATAAAGCGGGAATTCTTCAGAAATTAATTGAAGTGTTCCCGCTTTATTGCTTTTAGAGGAAAAAAATAGTGAACAATAATAGACTTTTAAATATATCGGCAAGTTTTTTTATCATACTAAGTATGATACTTATGCTTTTGCCTTTAGATGGGTCTGTAGGAAGTTTTAGAAACTTATTGTCTTATGTATTTATCCCACAAATAAAAGGTTCTAACTATACATACGATTATAGTTCTGGTGTTGCAGTAAGAGTTAAACAACTTATCAATGCGCATCAGGAAAACGAAAAACTAAAAGAAGAAATGAAAAGTTTAATGCTAAACAAAAGTCAAACAGACGACATTCAAAAAGAAAATCAAAGACTTGCTAGTATTTTAGGTATAAAAAATAAACAAAATTTAAATGGCGTTTGGGCAAGAGCAACATATAAAGAACCGTCCCGATGGAACACTGTTATTATAGATAAAGGTGAAAAAGATGGGCTTTTAAAAAATTCTGCAGTTATTGGTATCAATAATACACAAGTTGGGCTTGTTGGTAAAATTATCGAGGTTAATAAAGATAATTCCAAAGTATTATTAATAACTGATAAAGAATTTTCTGTTGCATGTTCCGTTGGTAAAGGCAACTGGCATGGTTTGTTAGAAGGCAGTGGCGATACAGATTTAGAAATTAAATATGTGCCTATAAATGCGGGCATAATAAAAGGCGAAGATGTTTTTACATCTAATTTAAGTGCAGTTTTTAGAGAAGGAATAAAAATAGGAACAATATCTGAAGTGGAAAGTGGAGGAGGAGAATTTAAAACATTTCTTCACCTAAAATCTAATCCACTTGTAAATATTGGTTCTTTAAAAGAGGTTTTTGTTCTAACAGGAAAATAAAAGGTTCTCAACTAAACACTAGCAAAACTGGTGTTATGTAGAGAGTTTAAAAAAAGAGGAGTGGGTTTCCCACATGGTACACTTAGTTAAAATTTTTATTTTATTTGTTTTGATGAGCATCCTACATTGGGTGGGAGTATCCTTTATGGGTATTTTTAGACCAGATGTGATGTTTATTTTTGCGATGGCACTTGCAGTTTGTGCTTTGCCATTGGAAGGGTACTTATTTATATTTTTAAGTGGGTTATTTTTAGATTTTTGGGGAAGCAGTTTGTTCGGCGGATATGCTTTAACTTTTTGTTTAATAGCATATATAGTTTACTTTTTAAGAGATAGAATGAATTTCGAAAATATTATATCGCAAGTAGTTTTAATTTTTGTACTTTCATTACTTGCGGGTTTGGTGTACGGTTTAATAAGTTATATATTCTCTGGGATTTATATAGCAGACAGTTTTGTGGATATGCTTAGAAAAGCATTGTTTGATGCTATATTTGCACCAATAATATTTTTTATCGTTTTTAGAGTTATAAAACTTAGATAGCAATAAGTTTTTTAACCACAAATTTAGAACAAGGACAAAAAAATGTCACTTGAAAAAAAATACCTTTTTGGTAAATTAAAATTTTTATGGGTTTTAGCTGTAATTTTCAGCTTTGTAGTATTTGTTAGATTGTTTCATATCCAAATAATCAATCATAAACATTATTTAGAAGAAGCTGAAAGTAATAGAACTCATGTAATCTACAAAGTAGCACCACGAGGCAGAATATTTACAGAAGATAATGTAATAATAGCGTCTAATGGTCCTACATTTAGCTTGTATTATCTGCCAAATGCTAGAAAAAATATTAAATATTTAAACGAGCTGGCAGAAGACATTTCTAAAAAAATCAACAAAAACAAAGACGAAATTTTTGCAAGCCTAAAAAAAGCTAATGATACTAAAAGAGCTGTTTTGCTTGGCGATAATTTATCCCCAAAATCTATATATACATATGCGGAACTAAAAGACGCTATTCCTAATATAGAATTTATAGAAAATACTAAAAGGTTTTATCCATTTGATAATATGGCATCGCATTTAATAGGTTTTATCGGGGTTATAGACAAAAAAGATTGGCAAGACCAATATATAAAAAGCAATTATCGTTATGATAATAAAATTGGTCAAAGTGGAATAGAAAAACGATTTGAAAAATATTTAAAAGGTAGAGATGGTGGAGTATTTTTAGAAATAGATTCTAAAGGCAGAGTAAAAAATATAATGCAAAGCAGAAGTTGGCGACCCGGTGCCGATGTTCATTTAACATTGAACCATAAACTTCAGCAAGTGGCGGAAGAAGGGCTAAAAAAATCCATCAGTGGTTTGGGTGCAGTTGTCGTTATGAACCCGCAAAACGGAAAAATTTTAGCAATAGCATCAGCTCCAAGTTATGATTTAAATAAGTTCGTAAGTTATTATGACGAAAACCCGTCTGGCTATGTTAATACGGGGATAATGGAATATAATTTAGCTGTTAAGGGTTTGTATCCACCGGCAAGTGTTTTTAAAATTTTAGTATCAATAGCAGCACTTGAAAACAATATAATAAATAAAGAAGATGAGGTTTTATGTAAAGGTTCTTTATGGCTTGGGAATAGAGAATTTGGTTGTTGGAAAACTCATGGTAAAACAAATTTTTGGGACGCATTAAAACATTCTTGTGATGTTTATTTTTACACATTAGCACAAAAAATGGGCGCTTTTTTGATAGAAAAATATCAAAATAAATTTCATTTAAGCGAGCCTACCTATATTGATATGGAAGGCGAAAAAGCAAGTTATACATTTGGACCAAAAGAAAGATTTGATAGAAAAGGATACTGGTATGCAGGCGATAATTTGAATATGTGTATAGGTCAGGGCGAGCTTTTAATAACACCAATAAAAATGGCACAGTTCATAAGTGCTGTGGCAAATGGTGGTAAACTTTGGAAACCATATTATGTAGATAAAATTGTTTCACAAAACGGTAAAACATTATTTGCAGAAAAAGAAAAACTTCTTGGCGATGCAAAAATAAAACCAGAAACAAAACAGATTATGGATAAAGCTTTAAAAAATGTAGTAGATGCCGGCACAGGTTGGGCAGTAAATATGAGAGGGGTGGATGTTATGGGTAAAACTGGTACAGCTCAAAATCCACACGGCGAAGATCATGGTTGGTTTGTAGCTTATGCCAATTTGCCAGACGAAGAACCAGAAATTGTTGTGGTAGTATTTGTTCAACATGGCAAAAGCGGAAGTAGCGGTGCAGGACCAGTAGCAAGAAAAATTTTGAATGAATATTTTAAGGACAGAGTATGAAACCACTAAACCTAGGAATAAAAAGAACAACATTAGACATCACACTTTTAGCGGTGTTTGTATCTTTAGTATTAATAGGTACAATGGCGATAATGTCTGCAGTTAGTGGTACAAGTTTTGCAGAACAAATATTAAGAACACATTTTGTAGCAATCATACTTGCTGTTATTGTATTTATATTAAGCTGGTCGCTTAACTATCAAGTATTTTCAGATCAGTGGAAAGTTTTATACGGCATAATGATATTAACACTTATTGCAGTTTTGATTATAGGAGTTTCAGACAGAGGATCTCGTAGTTGGTTTAGGTTACCATTTTTCTCTATACAACCATCGGAACTTTGTAGGGTTGGTTTAATAATGGTTATGGCATCTTTCTTACATTTTAATTATAGAAGAATAGCAGACCCGCAGGTAATAATAAAAGTTTGCGCACTAATTTTACCAATGTTCGCACTTGTTATGATGCAACCAGATTTTTCGTGGGTGGTAATAACCTTTCCAACAATTTTTGCAATGTTATATGCAAGCGGTGTTAATATGTTTTATTTAATCATTATCTGCGGGTATGCTGGTATTAGTGGTTTATTCCCGATAATGTGGACTTTGTTCGACCTAAAACCAGACCTTTTAGATTACAGAGTATTTTCATTTTTAGATGGGCTTTCAAATTTCGGTTGGAATACATTCATCTTTTGTGGTGCAGCGATAGTGCTTGGTTATTTGGTTTGGTATTCGCTTCGTCAGCTTAGAATAATGGCACCAACATTTTATGTATTACTTGCAGTTACGGTTTTACTTGCTGGGTTTTTTAGTGGTGTGTTTATAGATAAACAAATAAAAAACTATCAGCGAAAAAGAGTAGAAGCGTTTTTAGAACCAACTTCAGACCCTAAGGGTGCTGGGTATAATGTTATCCAGTCCAAAATAGCGATAGGTAGTGGCGGTTTTGTTGGTAAGGGATTATTTTCTGGCACTCAAGCTCGTTTAGGGTTTGTGCCAGAACGACATACAGATTTTATATTAGCCGTAGTCGGCGAAGAAATGGGTTTTATGGGTATGTTAGCGGTGTTGCTACTATATCTCATTATGCTGTACCGTGTGTATAGTGTGGCGCTTGTTTCTAGCGATATGTTTGGCTTTTTAGTATGTTGTGGCGTATTTAGTATGTTTTTGGTTTATCTGGTGGTAAACTTTGGTATGATAGTAGGATTATTGCCGGTAGCAGGGATACCTCTGCCGTTAATATCTTATGGCGGATCCAACTTAGTATCTAGTGTTTGGGCACTTGGGCTGGTAGAATCTATATACGCAAGAAGAATTACAGTAGTTTAGAGGAAATTGTGGATAATAAAGTTTATAAGTTTAGAATAAGATACGAAAAAAAAGGTGATTTAACAAAATTAAATCATCTTGAAACTATAAGCTTGTTTAGAAAAGTGATATTAGAAACTGGTTGGCAATTTTATTCAGCAAAACGGGCTGAAAATCAACCAAGAATGTCGTTTGGCAATGCATTGAGCGCAGAGTATGAAAGCGAATGCGAATATGTAGACATTTTTCTAATACAAAAAGTTTTGGAAAAAGAATTATTTAGTAGTTTTAAAAAACATAATATAATTGTTTTAGATGTTAAAAAGATACCGTTTAATTTTCCTTCAATAGAAAGTTTAACATCCGTGGTGGAATATGAGGTATCTGGCAAATTTGAAACAGATGAAAAAAGTTTAAATAAATTTCTAAATAAAAAAGAGATACAAATAAAAAGAGAGAAAGAAGATAAAACTATTGAATTTGATGCAAAAGAGCAAATAATTTCAATGGTTTTAAAAGGGAACAAAATTTTAATAAGGTTAAAATTAGTTGCAACAGTTAATGTTAAAGTAGAAGAACTATTTTTTAGCTGGCTGGGTGAAAATAAAGAACTAAAAATTGTCAAAAAAAATATATATTGGCAAAATAGCAATGGCGAGCTAAGAATTTTATAGAATTTAGTAATAACGAGGAGATTTAAAATGAATCAAGAAGAGAAAAGACCAAAAATAGAAGTGCTGGTAAATAAAAGTTTCGAGGAAACACGGGCTGCTATTTTAGAAGATAACCGTCTTGTAGAACTTATCTGGGAAAGACGAGGAGATATGAATATTGTAGGCAATATCTATAAAGCTACAGTGGAAAATGTCTTGCCTGGTATATCCAGTGCATTTGTAAATATAGGTTATGAAAAAAATGCATACCTATATATATCCGATGTGCTTAATCCACATAAAAAACCGATAGATACTATCTTGAAAAAAGGACAAAAAGCAATAGTACAAGTTGTAAAAGATGCAATTGGTACAAAAGGTATGAAGATAACTATGGATATCGCAATGCCTGGTAGATTTTTAGTTTTAACGCCGTATCAAAAGTTTATCGGTGTATCTAAAAATATAGAAGATTACGAAATAAGACAAGCTTTAAACGAAACCGTTACAGAACTTGCAGAAAAATATTTAGACGGTATGGGTTGTATAGTCAGAACAGAAGCAGAAGAAGCTGGTAAAGACGAATTAGAAAAAGAAGTTAAATATTTGGCAAGACAATGGAAAAATATAATGACAAAGTTTGAAAAATCAAAATCGCCAAGTTTGCTTCACGAAGATATGAAAGCTACTATGCAAATTTCTAGGGATATATTATCCGAAGATGTAAAAGTCTATTTGCTAGACGATAAAGACGACCATGAAAAAGTGATGGACTTTGTTTCAAGAGTATCGCCAGAGCTTAAAGATAAAATTAAATTTTACAAAAGCAAAACACCAATTTTTGAAGCATTCGGTGTAGAAGAAGAAATAGATAATCTTAGAAAAACTACACTTCCGCTTCCAAGTGGTGGTAGTATTGTTATACAAGAGGCAGAAAGTTTATGTGCTATTGATGTTAACACCGGTAAATTTACAGGCACTAAATCTCAGGAAGATACTGTAACTTTAACAAACCTAGAAGCAGCGGAAGAAGTTGCGCATCAGTTAAGACTTAGAAATATTGGTGGTATTATTGTTATAGACTTTATCGATATGAAAAAAGCATTCAACAGACATAAAGTGGTAGATGCTTTAAATAATGCTGTAAGAAATGATAGAGCAAAAATAAGAATTTTACCAATCACACGACTTGGGCTTGTTGAAATGACAAGAGAAAGAAAAAGAGAAAGCACAAGTAGTTTGCTCACACAAGAATGTGAACAGTGTGGAGGTTCAGGAAGATTATTATCCTCTGAAAGTATAAGAATAAAAATACAAAGAGAAGTTTCCAACCTAACACAAGGTAAAGATGGTGGAAGTTTAAGAATAGTTTTACACCCTGTATTATGCGAACTTTTAAAAAGAAAACAACAGTTAATAGAAAATAATATTAACAGAAAGTTGAAAATACAGGCAGATGCTCAAATATCTTGGGAAGATTATAAAATAATTTTGGAATAATTAATATGAACCAAATATTTAAAAAATTATCTGTTATATTAATGCTGTTTTTGCTAATTTTAGGATTAGCAAAAACAGCTATATGCCAGGACATACAAAAAAGCATAGACATATCCCATAACGGCAAAAACAAAGGAGCTATCGACGGTGTTTTGCGAAATGGCGAACTTTTTGTTAATGCTAAAGATATGTTTAAAGAGCTTAATTGTAGTGTAAGGTGGTATGGCGAAACTGGGAAAATGAAAATAAATTCCAAAGCTATAAATGCAATGTGGGCCGTTAACGATACTAGTGTATCTATAAATAAAAACCATATAAATTTAAATAAAAGAGCATTTTTAAAAAAGGGTATTATGTATGTGCCATTTAGCTTTTTTGAAAATTATCAAATACAAAATTATTTTAAAAAAGAAATGCAATATAAAAACGGTAAAATCAATCTACAAAAATATTATGATATCAACATAAAATATGCTTCTGGTGGTAAAAAAGAAAACACAACTTCTTTTGAAATAGAACTTAGGAAAGATATTTCATATAAAGCACAAATTAAAAACAGAAGATCTGCAGAAATAGTTTTTTATAATGCAGATATAAAAAATAAACAAAATTTAAGGGTTAATGATAAGAATATTTATACAGTATATTTTAGTCAGCAAAATAAAAATGCGTTTTTGAAAGTTATTTTAAAAAATAATACAAAAGGTTGGAATATTTATCAAAGTGGCGATAAACTTATAGTTAAATTTACTGGTACAGGTCAAAATTTAAAGAGATCGTTTTCTGGCATTGCTTTACATTCTTCTAATGAAAGATATGCAAGTGTAAGTTCGGTAGCGAAAAAAGAATACATTGCAAAACCTAAAGAAACCACCTCTTTTGATGCTGTACAAGAAGAAGCAGAAGAACTTGATGCAGATGCATTCTTCGACGAAAAAGCATCCACAATAAAGGAAACTAAAACATCAAAAGAGGTTGTAGCTCCAAAACCAGTTGCATCTACAGAACCTGTGCCTACAAAAACGAAAATTACAGATATTATAGATACTTCTGTGGACACTAATGGCAGAAAAATGCGTATTGTTATAGACCCTGGGCATGGCGGTAAAGACCCCGGTGCAACAAGACGAAGAAGTAAACAGGAAAAAGATATCAACTTAAGAATATCAAGATATTTGGCGGACAAACTTCGCAAAAATAAAAAATTTGATGTTAAATTAACCCGTTCGTCAGATAAATTCATACCACTTTCCAAACGGGCAGAAATTTCTAACAAATATAAGGCAGATTTGTTTGTATCCATACATACAAATGCTGCCAAAAGAAAAGGTGCTAATGGTTTTGAGGTTTATATACTTTCCACCAAAGCAACAGATAAACTTGCTCAAGAAGTTGAAGAGTTGGAAAATAAAGCAATAGAATTTGAAGAAGATAAAACTCATTATGAATTTGCAGATGTTTTACTAGCTTCTCTTGCTAGAAACGAATTTTTGAATGCAAGTAGTGATGCTTCAAGTAGAGTAAGAAACAGAGTAAGAAAACATACTAGCTACACGAGGATAAATGTTGACATTAACAATAGTATAAAACAAGCAAACTTTTATGTTTTGCGAGGGGTAAAAAGTCCAGGAATGTTAGTGGAACTTGGTTATCTATCTAACTCCAAAGATAGAAAACAATTAAACAATATTAATGTAAGAAGACGGCTAACACAAGGTATATACGAAGGTATTGTAGACTATGCCAAAGCAAATGGATTTATGTAAATGAAAGGCTATTTAATTAACACTAAACCTTTAACCGTGCATCAACATATGGCGGTAGACGAAATTTTGAAAGACGAAGTTTATAATAATAAAGAAAGACAAATTATACTTCGCTTTTTTAATTGGCAACCTAAAGATAGTGTCACATTTGGGTATGCTCAGTTTTTTAAAGAGGTTTTGGAAAAAGTTTCGGCAAAAAATATTCCTTATGAAAACATTGTAAGAAGACCAACCGGCGGGGGAATAGTTTTCCATTTAGACGATATAACATTTTCTTTAATTTTTCCCCACGAAAATGCAGTTGAGAAACCACAGGACATTTACGATAAACTGCATAATAAAATAAAACTGCATTTTCGTGGGGAAAACTTCAACACACAAGGTGAAGTTAGTAAAGAAAACTATGCACCTAGCTTAAAAAACCAAGCTGGTCAGTGTTTTGAGAATCCAGTATCTAACGATATTTTAGATGCAGACGGCAAGAAGGTTTTAGGTGGTGCTATAAGACGGTTTGATAATATTATTTTGTATCAAGGTTCGTTTCAAACATCCAATGCTCGCACAAATAAGCAAATAAAACAAAATATTATTAAAGGTGTAGAGGATTTTTTTGGTATAGTATTAAAGAGTAAGGATATTGAGCCAGCCACATTAGAACAGGCAAAACAATTATCGCAAACAAAGTACGAAACAGAGGGCTGGATAAAGAAATTTTAATAAGAGGGTTAGATAATAATGATAAAACTTATAATATCTATATTGCTTATCCCATTTATCTTCTTTGTATGTCTTGAAACGGGGAAAATATTAACACCGATATTGCTAAACTTTGCAATTAGCAAATTTTTAGTTTTGGGTGCAGGTTTTTATTTATTAATACACTTTTTGTTATTTGATTTTTCTAGACTTTACATTTTCGCACACGAACTTATGCATGCACTTGCAGGCTGGGCTTCTGGTGGTAATGTAAAAAATATATCAATAAATAGAAACAGCGGTTATGTAACATTAGATAAAATTAATTCTTTCGTAATGTTAACCCCATATGTAGTACCTGTATATGCAATTTTAGTTGCATTGGTATATTTTATATTCTCGATAAAAGCAGATATTTCGTACTTTAAGCCTTACTTTTTTGGGTTCATAGGTTTCTTTTTAGCATTTCATATAGTGCATACACTTAAAACACTATTTGAAACAAAACAAAGCGACTTGGCAAAAGCCGGTGGCACAATGTTCTCGTTTGTTATGATAATAATTTTTAATTGTTTCTTTCTGATTTTAGTTATGAAACTAATAACTCCAGAAAGTGTAAAAATAATAGCATCAATAAAAAGTACATGGATAGTTTCTTATGCTTTTTATGTTGATGCCTATCAGTTCACTAAAGAATTTATAATAAAGGTTTGGAATAGATAATAAATGAAAAAGCATAGATCAAAAATAGTCTTAATAATTAGAATTTGTATGACAATTGCTCTAGTATCCGTAATACTTGCGAGTATAGGGTACTTTTCGCTTTTAAAATATTTAAATAATAAAAACTTAACCGCTAACTTTGCAAATTTTTTGCAAGAAAAGTTTGATAAACCTGTTGTAGTAAGCTCGCTTGAATTTCATTTTCCTAATGAAATTTTAGTTCACGATGTACAAATTATAGATTACGGGCCAGATCATTACGACCAGCTACTTGCAGTTGATAATTTGATGGTTCGTTATAATATGTTTAAGCTTATAGGCAAAAAATTTGTTATAAAAAGTATGTATTTTAACAAACCAAAAATTAAAGTTATAAGAGATAAAGATGGCAATTTAAACATACCAACACTTTCAATTAAACAACGAGAAAGCATAGCTGACGAAGCCGATAAACAGGAATTTAAGTTTGATATTTCTGTAGATAATATTGGTATTAACGACGGGCAACTTGTTTATAAAGATTTAAAAAATAATATTTCCCACGCAATTTATAGTGTTAATACAAGTTTTAATAATTTAGATTTTATAGAAGATACTGAAGTTTCTTTTGGTTTTATATCTCGAAACAAATGGGGCGAAAAAATAATAGAAAGCCAAATTTTAGGTGATGGTAAAATAAATTTTGCTAATCTCGACTGGGAAAAAGCCAAAATTAAAGATACCAGCATAATAATTAAATTTTTTAAAGAGCCAATTACAGCGCTTGTTAATGTGGAAAATTTGCGAAATCCAAGAATATCTTTCCAAGGTAATATACCGGCTGTAAATTATACAGATGTTTCCATATTTTTTGATAGTCCGTTTGATTTTGCCTTCCCACCAGCAGAAATTTATTTTGATGCTACTTTAAAACAAGAAAAATATCTCGCACTAAAAGATATGGTAGTTAATATGGAAGATGTAAGTTTTGGTATGTATGCAGAATATAATATGTCAGAAAAATTGTTAGATATGCAGTTTGAAACAAACAAGTTTAATTTTGCAAATAAAAATAATTGGTTCCCAGGGCTTAAAGGGTTGGAACTTGAGGGTGTCGGCGATATAAATGGTACTTTAAAAATAAGTGAAACCAAAAAAATAGAAGAAGCTGTTAATATAAAACTTAAAGATATTAAAGGTAAGTTGCGAGGTTTCACAATTAGCAAGTTTAGTGGAATTGTGGATATTATGGACGGTTTTAAAAAAGTAACCGCCCAACTTAAAGATTTAAATTTTGATATTGGCGGACAAAGTTTTACAAAACTTCATGGTCAGTTTGAACTTGGTCATAATAAAATGTTTGTAAATTTACCTAGTGGATTATTTAATGGAAAAGATATGAAACTATCCTTTTATGCCACAAACCTTAACGATTTAGATAAAAGACATGTAAATATGGCAGCAGATTTTGAAACTTTTGAACTTTTAGAAATTTTTGATACCGTCGGCGATTTTGGTAAAGGTGTAAACCCAAAATATCCAAATATTCCAAAAAAACCAATGCCACATGAAGGCAAATTGAGTTGGTTAAGAAATTTTCGTGCAAAGTTGCCAAAATTTATACCAAATATAAAAGGTGTAGTTTCTGCAAGACAATTTATAACACCATCTATCTCGGGTGAAGATTTTAATTTGGAAGTTGATTTTCAAAATCTTAAACCGGGAATGGATAAGCTTTCCGGTACATTTGATGCACAAATATCTAATGGGATAATTTATAAATTAGAAGAATTCGCCGCGAATGATTCTGCCTACAATGTCGCTTTCGCACCATTTATTATGATGCACAAGCTAGAAAAAATGGGTAGTTTTGAGGTCGGCACAATACTAAAAAATGTACCATATGATAGAATAGTATTAAGTACAAACTTTAATAATGGTGCAATGCGAATTAATAATTTTTTAATTGAAAGCATAAAAATACCATCAACCGTTTCTGGCTGGGTGGATTGGTATGGCGAAAATATAGATGTTAATGTTTGGACAAGGTTTACATCAAGTTCCAGCGCGGGTGCGATAGCAGAAAGTTTAACAGATGAAACTGGCAAACCTGCAATTGCATTTAGATCTAAAGGTAATATGTATAAGGGTATAAGAACAGAACTTGTTAGTTCAAAAAGTGTAAGAACTCAGATAGATAAAGCCACAGAAAAAGGAATAAGAACAGACTTTTCTACCTCTGAAAAGTTTAAGAAAGGAGGCTATAATGTCAAAAAAAAATAATTTCAATATAATAAGCATTTTGCAGGAGCATGGTGCGATTTTAAAGGGTCATTTCCAACTGCCAAACGGACTTCATTCGGAAAATTATATACAAACTTTTTTAGTGACTCAATATCCACATTTATTAACAAAAATATCGCAAGAAATGTCGGATTTATTTAAGAAAAGTACAGCAACTGTAATTTTAGCACCGACACCAAAAATTTCTGTGTTGGCACAAGAAATTGCACGCTTAAGAAAAGCAAGAGCAGTGTTTGCAGAAAAATATAAAGGCGATTCTATGAAAATAAAAAAAGCACTTGCCCCCAAAAAAGGCGATAAGGTTTTAATAGTAGACGATGTTACAACAACAGGTAAATTAATATCAGCGGCGATAGCACTTTGTAAAAGTTCAGGTGCAGAAATTATAGGTGTTGCCAGTGTGGCAGATAGAAGTGTGGGAGATTTAGGTTTACAAGTACCAATAAGAGCTTTGATGAGTTTTCCACTTGAAACTTATACTGAGGAAAAATGTCCACTTTGCAAGAAAAGAATACCCCTGCAGTTATACACCAAGTTTTAAATAAAAGGTGATAAAAAATGAAAATAATTATTATATTTATTGTGATTTTAATAGCTGTTAGCTTATATGTTAAGTTCAGTTTAAATGGAAAGAAAATATCTGGAAACTTGGTAGATTTACATAATGAAAAAATTTATCCTGCAACTATATCAATAAAAAATAACAAGATAGTGAAAATCGAAAGGAATAATAAAAAATATGATAACTTTATAGTTCCAGGATTAATAGATTCACATATCCACATAGAAAGTTCAATGATGACCCCATCAAATTTTGGAAAAATAGCAGTAACACATGGTACTGTTGCAACGGTTTCAGACTCACATGAAATTGCAAATGTATTGGGATTGGAGGGTGTGAATTGGATGATAGAAGATGGCAAGAAAGTGCTGTTTAAATTTAATTTTGGAGCTTCGCCGTGTGTGCCTGCAACCAGTTTTGAAACTTCGGGAGCAGTTTTAGGAGCTAAAGAAATAGAAGAACTTATGAAAAGAGATGACATTAAATATATGGCAGAGATGATGAATTATCCAGGGGTAATTTTTGGCGATAAAGATGTATGGAAAAAAATTGCAGTAGCAAAAAAATATAATAAACCTATTGACGGACATGCTCCTTATGTTCAGGGTGCTGATTTGGAAGAATATGTAAAAGCTGGAATAAGTACAGATCACGAAACAACAAATTTGGCAGAAGCGAAAGAAAAGATAGGTTTAGGTATGAAAATTCAAATAAGAGAAGGGTCTGCTGCGAAAGATTTTGAAAATTTAAAAACTTTAATTCAAACCAATCCTGATATGGTAATGTTTTGTAGCGATGATAAACACCCTGACGATTTAGTAAAATCACATATAAACGAGTTAGTAAAAAGAGCATTGAATTTGGGTTATGATAAATTTGATGTGTTAAAAGTGGCATCGCTAAACCCAGTAAAGCATTATAATCTTGATGTGGGTCTTTTGCGAGAAGGAGATTTTGCTGATTTTATTGTCGTAGATAATTTTGAGGATTTTAATATTTTAAAAACATATATAGACGGCAAACTTGTAGCAGAGAATGGTAAAAGTTTGATAAAAACATCAAAAGCAGATACTCCGAATAATTTTAATACCTCGAAAAAAAGTTTGGAGGATATTCAATTAAAAGCTGATGGCAAAAAAATAAATGTAATAAATGCAATTGATGGGCAGTTAATTACAATGAGTTCCGTGGAAAAAACCAAAATCGAGAATGGGTATGTAGTATCAGATGTTGAAAACGATATTCTAAAAATAGTAGTTGTTAATAGATACGAAAACGCACCAGTTAGTATAGGTTTTATAAAAAATATTGGTTTAAAAAAAGGAGCAATAGCAACAAGTGTAGCCCACGACTCGCATAATGTAATAGCTGTTGGGGTGAGTGATAAAGATATTTTAAAAGCATTAAATTTGGTTATAGAAAATAGGGGTGGAATGTCTTTGGCTTACGAGGATAAAGAAGAATTTTTAGCATTACCGATAGCAGGATTGATGTCCGATAAAAATATAGATTATGTGGCAAATAAATATTCAGATTTAACACAAATATCAAAGCAAGAAATGGGGAGTACATTAAGAGCACCTTATATGACACTTTCATTTATGGCATTATTAGTTATACCAGAAATAAAACTTGGCGATAAAGGATTGTTTGATGCTAAAGCATTCAAATTTATGGATATTTTCGAAAAATAATTTATCCAAGTAGTGCTAAAAGTATACCCGCGGCGACCGCTGATCCGATAACTCCTGCTACATTTGGTCCCATAGCATGCATTAATAAATGATTATGAGGATTTGCTTCTTGTCCTACCTTAGAAACCACTCTAGCGCTCATTGGCACAGCACTAACTCCACTTGCACCAATTAATGGGTTAATTTTTTCTTTACTCATTCTGTTCATAAGTTTTGCAAGTAATACACCTGCTGCTGTACCTATGCAGAACGCAAATAAACCAAGTGCTATAATACCAAGCGTTTCTTTCTGTAAAAATACACCTGCAGAAAGTTTTGAACCTACCGCTAAACCAAGTAAAATTGTCACAATATTTATAAATTCGTTTTGTGCTGTTTTACTTAGTCTATCCACCACGGCACATTCCTTTAAAATATTACCAAACATTAACATACCGATAAGCGGAGAAGCATCTGGTAAAAATAAAATACACAAAATTAAAACTGCAAATGGGAACAATATTTTTTCTCTTTTACTTACCACTCGAAGTTGTTTCATAACAATTTGTTGTTCTTTTTTTGTAGTTAAAGCACGCATAATTGGTGGCTGAATTATAGGCACAAGTGCCATATAAGAATATGCTGCCACGGCAATTGGTCCGAGCAGTTTTGGAGATAATTTGCTTGCTAAAAATATAGCAGTTGGACCATCAGCTCCGCCGATAATACCAATAGCACCAGCATCTTGCAAGGTAAAGTTGAAACCATATTTTGCGAGTATCAAAGCACCAATTAATGTGGTGAAAATACCAAATTGTGCCGCTGCACCAAGTAGTGCTGTCTTAGGATTTGCAATTAACGGACCAAAATCTGTCATCGCACCGATACCTAAAAATATGAAGAGGGGGAATAAGCCATTTGAAATACCAAAATTATAAACTATCCCTAAAAATCCAGTACCTGCAATATCTGCTACAGGAATATTTGCAAGTATACCACCAAAACCTATGGGGATAAGCAAAAGCGGTTCAAACTTTTTGACAATCCCAAGCCAAATTAATAATAAACCAACAAGTATCATTATTATTTGACCGAATTCAAAATTATATAGCCCTGTTGAGTGCCATAGATCTGAAAAATTTATTGATTCCATAAATATTCACCTCTTATTTGATTATTGCAAGGTCATCGCCCGCTTGGATTTGTTGTCCGACGCTAACAGAAACTTTTACAATACCACTTTTTGTTGCTTTAATTTCTGTTTCCATTTTCATAGCTTCCATAATTAAAACAGTATCGCCTTCTTCAATTTTATCACCATTTTGTGCGATGATTTTAAAAATAGTTCCCGGCATTGGCGCTTTTATTGGATGTCCTTTACCTTTAGCATTATCGCCGACAGTTTCCTTTTGAGTTTCTGGTGTGCCACCTTCTGCGATATCAAAACCAAAGTCTGTACCATTAACGGTTGCTTTGTCGCCATTTACAGAAACTACATATGTTTCGCCTTCAAGGTTTACTGTGTAAGTTTCACTTTTGCCCACTTTTTTCTTTGGTGTCTCTGCACTTATTTTTCTAATATTTTCTTTAGCTTCACCTTTCAAAAAGCTCACACCTTTATCGCCACAGGTGGAAGTGATGAAAATATTTTCGTCAGTAATTTCTAACTTATTATCTTCTAAAATTTTCTTAGCATATGCTATACCTTTAGTTTCGTCGGCATCATTAATTTCTAAAGGAGTTTTTGTTGTAGGTTCTAGCTTCAATTGTTCTGATGCTATTTTTACAATTTCTTTATCCGGTGCAATTGGTGTTTTACCAAAATAGCCAAGTACCATTTTGCCATAACCTGGTGCTATTTTTTTCCAAGGACCAAGCATCACATTATTGAATGCTTGTTGAAAATAAAATTGTGAAACTGGTGTCACACTTGTTCCAAAACCGCCTCGTCTTACAGTTTTGCCCATAGCTTCAAAAACTTCTTGGTAGCGATGCATAATTTTATTGTCTCTCATCATCTGAGTATTAGCTGTTAACGCGCCACCTGGCATTGGTGCAAATGGAATAAGTGGTTCTACGGCGATTGCTTCTGGTGGAAGAAAATAATCTTTCATACAATCTTTAAAAACATTTTCTGCTTCTACAATTTTGTTTATATCTACATCTAAAGTATATTTTGACCCTCTTAATGCATGCCACATTGTTATAATATCTGGCTGACAAGTGCCACCAGAAACTGGTGCCATAGATAAATCTATCCTATCAACACCTGCTTCTATTGCAGCCATATAGCACGAAACACCTGTGCCTGCAGTTTCGTGTGTATGGAAAGAAATTTCTGTATCGGCTGGTAAAGTTTTTCTTGCTAAAGCAATTGTTTCTGCCACAATTTTTGGACTTGCTGTACCAGATGCATCTTTAAAACATACGCTATCAAAACCTATGCCTGCTTTTAAAATTTGTTTTAAGGTGTTATTGTAAAATTCTGGTGTATGTGTTCTGCCACTTTTGTCCCAACCTGGAGCGAGCGACATTAATGTTACACAAACTTCGTGTTTTAAGCCTGCATCTTTAATACATTTACCACTATATATAAGATTGTTTACATCGTTTAAAGCATCGAAATTTCTTATAGTTGTTATGCCGTGTTTTTTGAAAAGTTTTGCGTGTAAATTGATAATATCACTACTTTGACTTTCCAAACCAACAACATTTGTACCTCTTGCTAGGGTTTGAAGATTAGCATCTGGACCGGCTGCCTTACGGAACTGATCCATCATACTAAAAGCATCTTCATTACAATAAAAATATAAGCTTTGGAATCTTGCTCCGCCACCTGCTTCAAAATGGTTAATACCAGCATTTTTGGCAGCTTCTACTGCTGGTAGGAAATCTTTGGTTAGTACTCTTGCCCCGTAGGCAGATTGGAAACCGTCTCTGAAACCGGTCATCATAAATTTAATTTTCTTAGTCATATTTTTTCCTTTATTTTTTGTTGAAATGATGTGCCAAAGCTATCGATGTAGCTTTAAAAATATTTTTGCTTTTTGCTTTTGATTTTGTCTTTACGGCTACTGGTTGTGGAAAATATTTGTCCAAAATTATGACAAATTTTTCCAAACATAGCATTAGTAAAACCAAAATGCTAAGTAATGCAAATACTGTGCTCATTCCTATTAGTGTAATTGTTATTCCTTGTGATATCATAAAATGTCCCCTATGTGTAGATGGTTAATATTGCCAAGTTCGTCTTCTAAAATTATTGCACCGTGCTTATCTACACCTTTAACTTTTGCTTCGTAAATTTTGTCTATATGTTGAAGTTTTATTTCTTTACCTATATATGCGAAATATTTATTGTAATCTTTTTGTATCGCTTCAAACCCTTTTGATAGAGTTTTTGGATATAATTTAAAAAATTCTTTTAAAATTTGTGCTAAAAATTTTTCTTTATCTATATTTAAACCTAAAGTTTTTAGACTTATTGCTGGTTTTTCTATTTTATTTAGATTCTTTTGTTCTATGTTTATGCCTACACCTAAAATTATGGCTTTAAGTTTATTATTTTCAAACACTGTTTCAGATAATATGCCACATGCTTTTTTATTATTCACCAAAATATCATTAGGCCACTTTATTTGCGGTTTTATGCTGTATTTTTCAATTGCCTTACATATAGCCACACTTATTGATTGTGTTAAATTGGGTATGTTTTTCCTCGAAAAAACCTTTGGTTTAAGTACAATTGAAAAATACAGCCCACCTTTATTAGAAACCCAAGTTCTTTGGTATCTGCCTCGTCCTTTGGTTTGAGTTTCTGCTATAATGACATCTTTATGTTTCAAAGAACTGTGATTTTCTTTTGAATAGGTGTTTGTAGAATCTAATTTTTTGAAAAAAATAATTCCCATTTAACTACATTTTAGCAAATTTTGAATTAGCTAGCTAAAAGCAAAAAACCCAGCTAAGTTAACTGGGTTTTTTATTAGGTCTTTTTAGTGAAAATGTGGCAAGTTTTATTCTGTCTCTTCTAAAATTTTCGCCAAAGGCATTTTTAGTCCAGATGCTATCTGTTGTAAATTTAAAAACGATACATTTCGCTCTCCACGCTCTATACCACCGATGTAATTTCGGTGTAAATCAACCTCAAATGCAAAGCTTTCTTGAGAATGTCCAGCCTCTTTTCTAAGAGTTCTTATCCTTTTTCCTAGCTTTTTTAATTTTACTTGATGCTTCGTTTCGTAATATATCGTCATACAAAAATTTTATTAACATCACACTTATAGTTCTACACACGATAAGTGTGATATGTGTTATAATAAAACGAAGCTTTATTGATACTAGGGCAAGTGTCATACCCCCCATTTGCCTAAAACTATGCAAATAGTTTGCCCCTAACTTTTTTAGTTGGAGTGGAAGGAAAATTAATAAAGTTTCGTAAAAAGCCCCGCAAAGTGCTTAGCATTTTGCGGGGCAATAAAATAAAAATACTGCAATGCATATCAATGCAGTAACACCCCCAAAATATTTTCTACAAACTGGCTTGGTATATTTTCTTAATATCCTGTTCAGTATAGTCATCAATATCTTTTAGTTCTAATAAGTCGTATGCTTGTTTTGCCATTGCATTTATATCTGGATTTTCTATACCAGCTTGTTTAAATGTTGTTGGTGTTTTAATTTCTTTATACCAAAGTTCTAAATTTTTAATGGCGGTTTCGGAATCTGGTTCACCATTAAAAATATTTTTTGAAAACACCTTTAACTTTTCAGAAAATTTTTCTTTATTAAATCTGAGCCATGCCGGTGTTATTATCGAAAGACCTGCACCGTGAGCAATGTCATAAATTCCACTAAGCGGATGTTCAATGCTATGACAATAAAGCCCTGCACCTTTCAGACCAATCACACTAAGCCAATTCCACGCCATAGATGCACACCACATAAATGATGCACGAGCTTCATAATTTTTTGGATTTTTCTGTATAGCTTTCACACTTTCTATAAGCGCTTTTATAAGTCCTTCTATATAATTATATTGAACGGGTGCAAAAGTTTCTTGCGATGTAAAATAAATTTCTAATAAATGCGACATTATATCGCTACTAGCATAAGCCAATTGATTTTCGGTTAAGGTGTAAGTATATTCTGGATCCATAAAAGAAACTTTTGGCGATAAATATGGCGATGCATAGCCAGTTTTATAATTATTTTCATCATTAGTTATTACAGTTCCAAAATTTGTTTCAGACCCAGCTGCCGGTATAGTTAAAACCGTTATTATAGGTAAAGCTTTTGTTATTTTTTGATTATTTAAGAAAGCTTCCCAAATATCAAAGTTTGCAAGTGTGCCACCTGCTATGGCTTTGCTTTCGTCGATAACACTACCACCACCTACTGCTAAAATTAAATCTACACTGTTTTCTTTCGCTTTTTTTATGCCTTGTCGCACATGCGATAGTTTTGGGTTTGGCGAAACGCCCTCGTGTTCTATAATTTCTATGTTTTGTTGTTGAAGTTGATCTAAAACCTGTTGATATATACCATTTTTTTTGATGGAATTTTTGCCGTAGACAAGTAAAACTTTTTTGCCGTAGTTTTTTACTTCTACACCCAAATTTTTTACAACTCCTTTACCAAAAACTATTTTTGTTGGTAAGCTATAAGTAAAATTTTGCATAACATTATTCCTCCCTATTAAATTGTATTAAAAATTGTAAAAAATTTGGGTAAATTTGTTATATTTAATGTATGAGTAATGAAAAAGAAGAAATAGAATTTAAGTGGGAAGCAAAATCTGTCACAGATTTTGATGTGTTTTTTGACTCTCTGAAAAAATACAGTAAAAAATTTACTGCACCTTTGAGTATGATTCAAAACGATTATTATATTGATACAACAAATTTTGATTTTTTAAATAAAAAAGTTGCTTTAAGAATAAGACAAGTAAATCAAAAATTTTGTTTAGATTTTAAATACGGTCAAATATTAGAAAAAGGTTTTGTGAAAAGAACAGAAGGTAGAATAAAACTTAATAGTGAAACTTTAACAGATTGTTTAGAAGAAATAGAAAATATGGAAAATATTTTAAATGTTCAACCAAATAATTTACAAATTCTTTTCGAGATAAAAAACAATAGAACCATAAGAGAATTTTTTATAGATGAAGGACATTGTTTTGAGGTATGTTTCGACGATTTTACAGTATCTTCCCCAGACCACAAAACTGAAAGTAAAAAAGAAATAGAATTAGAAATTAAAACAAGTGATGAAACTTATTTTAATAATCTTGTAGAAAAAATAACCAAAACTTCTAATTTAAAACCAGCGACTTCTTCTAAATTTAAAACAGGTTTAAAATTAATAGGAAAAGAAATATAATGCAAACAATAAATATTTTAATAGCTTTTTTATTTTCTTTAATTTGTCCGGGTGCTGGACAAATGTTTTATGGCGGGTTTTTAAAAGCAACAATATTTTCTTTTATATTTATTTTTGGCAAAATTGTTTTACTTCCACTTCTTGTTAGAATTTTTAAAATTAAAACTACACAAAAAATTTTAAAACTTACTTACAGCTTTAACATTTTTTATGTTTGTGTGATAATTTTATCTATATTGGATAGCGTATTTTTTGCATCAAAATTACAAGTTGGCTTAAGTGTGCAAAAAATTATATTTATTTCCATTTATTGCGTGGCAATTCTTACAATTTACTTTAATTTAAAGAAAAGACAGGCATTATTTACATATCTTTTCTCGTCGAATAAAGAGCTTTTTAGTATTTTAAATCCAAAAAAAAGGTAATTTTATGGAATATGAAGTTTTCAACCTAGTAATGCTAGCAATTTCTGTGTTTGTAGCAGGTTTTGTAGATAGTTTAGCAGGCGGTGGTGGACTAATAACAATACCTGCCTATTTAGCTTTTGGTTTAGACCCATTACTTATTTTAGGTACAAATAAAATGAGTTCTAGTATGGGTACATTTTTATCCGCATTAAAGTTTAGGGACAAAATAAAAATAGAAAAACCAATACTTTTTAAGATGTTATTTTTAGCATTAATATTTTCAGCAGTAGGTGCATGGTTTGCAACTTTAATAAATCCAGAAAAATTAAAGTTTTTAATTTTAATTTTTATTCCACTTGTTGCAATTTTTGTAATTAAGAATAAAAATTTTGGTTCAATTTCTTCTTGGCATTTAATGTGTAAAGTTAAAAGAAAAAAGGTGGCTTATTTAATTTCAAGTTCTGTTTCTTGTTATGATGGTTTCTTTGGTCCGGGTACTGGCACAATGTTTGCAGTGTTCTTAACAAAATATGCAAAAATGGATTTGGTACAAGCAACAGCTGTTGCCAAAAGTTTAAATTTCTCGTCGAATATCTTCTCTTTATTGTTGTTTGCTTATTTTGCTCGTGTAGATTTTTATTTGGGTATAACCGTAGGTCTTTTTAGTGTTTTAGGAAATAGTTTTGGTGTGTTTATTGGAAAAAGAAAAGGTCAAAAAATTATAAGACCGATGTTAATTTTAGTTTCTGTTTTAATAATTTTAAAACTTATTTTTATCTTTTAAAAAAAACGCAAAAAAAGTGTTGCAATTTTAAAATTTTTGTGGTATATTTAACTTGAGGCGAGAAATATTTTTTAAAGGAGAATAAAATGCCTGTAAAAAAGAAAACAAAAAAATGCGCAACTAAAAAATGCGCAAAAAGAAAAGTAGCTAAAAAGAGAAAAGTAGTAAAGAAAAAAGTAAAAAAAGCTGCAGCAAAGAGAAAAGTAGCTAAAAAGAAAAAACCAGCTAAAAAGAAAAAGGTGGCTAAGAAAAAACCAGCTAAAAAGAAAAAAGTAGCTAAAAAGAAAAAGCCAGCCAAAAAAAAGAAAGTAGCTAAAAAAAGAAAACCAGCTAAAAAGAAAAAAGTAGCTAAAAAGAAGCCAGCTAAAAGAAAAGTAGCTAAAAAGAAAGTAACTAAGAAAAAACCAGCAAAGAAAAAAGCAAAAAAAGCTACAAAAAAGAAGCCGGCAAAAAGAAGAACAGCTAAAAAAAGAAAATAACATCTTGTTCAACTTCTTATAATTGTTAAATGCGTCCCTTCGGGGACGCATTTTTAGTCAAAAACTCTCAAAAACCCTATATATAAGGTATATATAGGTAATATATAAGCAAAAAATTCCCTCTAGACAAGGGGGGCTTGTAAATAGTACAAATAAGTGTTAAACTAAAAGAGTAAACATAGCGGGCTACCTGCTATGATTTTTTTTACTGAAACAAAGGATGTGATTACTATGGAAGATACATTTTATCTTAAAAGGGAAAGTTACGAAAAGCTTTTAGAAGAACTTAAGCAACTTAAAGATCAAAAGCAGATAACCGCAAAAGAAATTGGGGAAGCGGCTGCTCAGGGTGATTTGAAGGAAAATGCAGAATATATGGCTGCAAAAGAAAAACAATCTGAATTATTAATTAAAATAGATAGCTTGGAAGCAAAACTCAGAAAAACACAAATTATAGACGATTTGGATGTAGATAAATCTGAAGCTCGTATAGGTGCAACTGTAACTATTGTAGATTTAGAAACAGGAAATGAAAATACCTATTTACTGGTTGGTTCTATGGAATCAGACCCAGATGAAGGTAAATTATCGGTAAAATCGCCAATAGCTGTGCAGATACTTGGCAAAAAAGCCGGTGACGAGTTTGAGGTGGACCTTCCAAAAGGCATCAGAAAGTTTAAATTAGTGAAAATGGAATACTCATAAAAATCCGCATATTTTAGCTTTAGTGACTAGTTTTTTTACACCCCCCAGCCTTATGGCTGGGGGGTTCTTTATTTATACATAGTACTAAAGTACTAGTCGTGACTAATGGTTTAATACTAGTCGAAACTAGTACCAAAGTACCTTGTGCGAAAATGGTTCAACAGGTAGAATATAAGTAGATAAGATAATTAAAAACAGGGCAATAAACTAAAAATATTAGGAGAAATAATATGATAAAGAAAATAGTAATAATACCTGCAATTTTGAGCTTTTTTATTATAAGTTGTAATTTATTTGCAGAAGCTAATATTGAAAACAAAATTACAAGTATGATTGAACAAAACTCTACTACTTGTGAAAAATATTATGGTAGTAAGTATTTTGCAAATAAAGAAGGTACTAAATGGACACCTATGCTATATACGGATAATAAATGTACAACAGAGTTTACGGGTGAAAATCTTTTCTTAAATAATAGCAAGATAATTAATTTAACACCAATATCTGAGTTGAAGAATTTATTGCATCTTTATTTGGGTAATAATCAGTTGAAAAACATAGAACTATTATCTAATTTGACGAACTTAGAGGTTCTCGATGTGAGTTATAATTACTTAACAAGTATAAAGCCAGTATCTGGTTTTGAGAAATTAAAATTTCTCAAGGCGGATCATAACCGATTGACAAATATAAGTTCAATATCTGATTTAGAGGATTTAGAGTATGTTGATGTGAGTTATAACCAAATACTAAGGATGGAACCAATGCCTAATCTAAATAAATTAAGGGAATTTATTTTGGTAGGTAATCCAATAATGAAGTAATCTTACTAATTTTGAATCCCCAAATCCTAATGGATTTGGGGATTCAAAATAAATTTATCACTTTACTCGCAAAAATTTGTTGTATTTTATTTTGAGGGGAATCTTTCCCCTAAATTTCAACTATTCCTTCAATATCCTTTACAGTATCATCATCGTCTAAAATATTATCCATTTCGGGTATAGTTTCTGTTATTTCTTCTGGCAAAGAATCTGCAATAGAGGTTGGTGCTTGCTCTTGAGCGGGTTTAACTTCCTTAGCTACTTCTTCTTTTGGCGGATTAAGATAAGGATCTTTTTCTTTTACATATTTAAGTTTTGCATTATCGAAAAGTGAAACTTTATTATTGTTTAACCATTTTCTAAATCTCTTATGATCTGGGCAATACTTTTCTACAATATCCCAATAATCAGAGCTATGATTTAAATGTACTAGATGTGCAAGTTCGTGCAGAACCAAATAATCTATCACATTTTCTGGCATTTTTATTAAACGATAAGATAAATTTATATTAGATTTTTCAGAACAGCTACCCCAAACAGTTTTTTGATCTTTAATTACTAAGCGATTATACTCTAGTTCCATTTTTTGTGCGAATACATCTATTTTTTGTTTTAAAACTTTGTTTGCTTTTTCCCGAAGCCAAGTTTCTACAATTTTAGATGGACTTTCGGTATTATCTTTTAAATTTATGTGAAAGATATCATCAATAAATTCGCAAGATGTATTTTTTTCTGGGTTAGCAGAAATTTTGACATCATACACATCGCCCATATACAAAACTTTGTTTCTTGTGGATGGGGTTTTGGAATTTGAGTTTTTCTTTTCAAAAACTTCTGGCATATCGCTATGCAAGTTTTCTATAAAAAGTTTAATATCGCTAATAGTTGTTTTAATTTCTGCCATAATGTTATTTTATTATTTCTATTACAAAAGTTCAAATGGTATAATTTAGTATACCCTACTTGGAGGATTTAAACAATGCAAAACCTGAATAAAACCGCTCTATATAATGAAATGGAAAAAGTTGGCGGTAAAATGGTAGATTTTTTCGGCTGGGCATTACCAATTCATTTTGGAAGCATACTTGCCGAACATAAAATAGTGAGAGAGCATTGCGGTATTTTTGATGTATCACATATGGGACAAATTTTTGTCGAAGGTAAAGATGCCTATAAATTTATTCAATTAATAAATACAAATAATGTCAAAAATGAAGCTGGACGAGGTGCATATTCACATATTCCTAATGATAATGGCGGAATTATTGACGATGTTATAAATTTTTGTCTATCTGAAGAAAAATTTTTGATAATAGTAAATGCATCTACTCAAGAGAAAGATTTTGAATGGTTTAATAAAAAAGCAACTGGTTTAGATGTAAAAATCACTAATGAGAGCAAAAATTTTTCTATGTTAGCAGTTCAAGGGCCAGAAGCTATGCAGATAATAGAAAAATTAGAACCAAAAGCACTAGAAATTAAAAGGTTTGGCATTTTAGCTTGCCAGATTTTTGGGCAAGATAGTTTTATCACAAGAACAGGTTATACAGGCGAAGATGGGGTGGAAGTGATTATTCCCCATTCTACAGCCCCAAAAATCTGGCAATTCTTCTTAGAAAACGGCTCAAAACCATGCGGACTAGGTGCAAGAGACATTTTACGGCTTGAAGCTGGCTATTTATTATACGGTGCAGATATTGACGATACTCATAGTCCAATAGAAGCAGGATATGGTTGGGTAGTTAAGCTGAAAAACGATAGAGAGTATGCAAGCAAAGAAATCTTTGCTAAACAAAAAGCTGAAGGGGTAAAAACAAAATTGACAGGTTTTACCGTTGCAGGTGGTGTACCTCGTTCTGGTTGCGAAATTTTATATAATGGTAATGTAGTGGGCAAACTTACTAGTGGAGTATTTTCACCACTATTTAAAGGCATTGGTGTTGGATATATCCCAACAGATTTGCCAGAAGATGCGGAATTTGAAATTAATTTTGGAAATAGAATGGGTAAAGCTCAAAAAGCTAAGATCCCATTTTATAACAACAAAGTTTAAAAATATAGATATTTGAGATGATTTTTTATTTTGTTTGCGACGACTAGTCCGTTAGCGAACACTGCGAAGCAGTAGCGGGACTTTAGGAGCAAAAAAATAAAAAAGCGCTCAAAAGTAGGAGAATATCAAATGTATAAAGCAGAAGAATGTAAATATGCCAAGTCTCACGAGTGGGTGCATGTAGACGGAGATATTGCAACAGTAGGAATTTCAGATCATGCACAAAAAGAAATTAGCGATATCGTTTTTGTAGAACTACCAGAAGTAGGAAAACAAGTAGAAGCTGGCAAACAAGCAGCGGTAGTGGAAAGTGTTAAAAGTGCGTCAGACTTTTATGCCCCAGTATCAGGTGAAGTTGTAGAAGTCAATGAAGCCGTTAAAAGCGAACCTTCCCTAGCTAACCAAGAAGCTCACGGAAAAGGCTATTTCTTTAAGATAAAACTATCAAAACCAGAGGAATTAGACAATCTTATGAGCTTTGACGACTATAAAGCTTCATTATAAAAAAATATGTTCATATCAAATACTAAAAAAGATAAAAAAGAAATGCTCAAAACTATCGGTGTAGATAGTTTTGAGTGTTTATTGCAAGATATCCCAAAAAAATTACTAAACACAAAAATGAATTTACCAAAACCATTAAACGAAATGGATTTGGTTTCCCATATTCAAACACAAGCAAATAAAAACAAAAAAGTTTTAAATTTCTTAGGTGCTGGTGCATACGAACATTTTATACCATCAGCAATAAATGCCATTGCCACAAGAGGCGAATTTATTACAGCATATACTCCATATCAAGCAGAAGCTAGTCAAGGTACATTGCAAGCGATTTATGAATATCAAAGTGCCATTTGCTCGCTTTTTGATATGCATAGTTCCAATGCTTCGTTATACGACGGTGCAACAGCCGTATGTGAAGCTGTTAATGCCTGTGTGCGAGCAAATGGCAAAAAGAAAATATTACTTTCCAAAACTTTGCATCCGCATTATATTGAAACCGTAAATACATACCTTGCTAATACAGATATTGAAATTGTTTTAGTTGATTTTGATAACGGACAGGTAGATATTAAAGATTTAGAAACAAAACTAGATGATGCTACAAGTTGTTTCGTTTTTGCAAGCCCAAACTTTTTGGGTGTTTTAGAAGATGGTGAAAGTTTACAACAAAAAGTTCATGCTAAAAATGCATTGTTAGTGTCAGTAGTCAACCCAATAAGTTTGGGCGTTGTTGCAACACCGGGAAGTTATCAAGCAGATATTTGTGTAGCTGAAGGTCAGCCACTTGGTAATGGTATGAATTATGGTGGTCCACATTTGGGTATTTTTGCTTGCAAAAAAGAACTTGTAAGACAAATACCGGGCAGAGTATGTGGTATTGCAAAAGATAAAGAAGGTAATAGAAGTTTTGTATTAACATTGCAAGCACGAGAACAACATATAAGACGAGAAAGAGCAGCATCCAATATATGTTCCAACCAAGCATTATGTGCATTAAATGCAGTCATTTACCTAATTTTATTAGGACCTGAAGGTATGAAAGAAGTTGGGGAAGTTAATTTAGAAAAATCGCACAAATTAAAAGACCAAATTTGCCAACTTAACGGTTTTGAACTTAAATACGATGCTCCATTTTTTAACGAATTTGTAATAAAATGTCCAAAACCAGCACAACAAATATCAGACGAACTTGCAAAACAAGGAATTTTAGTTGGCTATCCATTAAACAAATTCGATAAGAGTTTAGAAAATTGTCTTTTAATTTGTGCGACCGAAACAAAGTCGGAAAAAGATTTACAAACCCTTGTAAACGCATTAGGAGGGTTAAAATAATGACACAAGAAATTAAACAAGAAAGAAAACTTAGCATAGAATTATCCTCTGAAGGTGCAAGAGGTATAAAATTTGATAAAGCAGAAAATTCTGCATCAAAATATTTAGATAAAAAATATCTACGAAAAGAAAAAGCAAATTTACCACAAATAGCAGAGTTTGAAACTATAAGACATTTCACTAAATTATCTCGCTTAAATTTTTCCATAGATACACACTTTTATCCGCTTGGCAGTTGTACAATGAAATACAATCCAAAAAGTTATGATATGCTTTCAGCATTGCAAGGTTTTACAAATCTTCATCCGCTCGCACCAGATATCGCTTGCCAAGGTACACTAGAAACTTTGTATGAATTTGAACAAATGCTTAAAGAAATTACTGGTTTACATTCTTTTACAATGCAACCTGCAGCAGGTGCTCACGGCGAATGGACTGGTGTTTTAATGGCACAGGCATATCATAAGAAAAATGGGGAAACTAGAACAGAAATCATCGTGCCAGACACTGCTCACGGCACAAATCCAGCCAGTGCAAGTATGGGTGGTTTTAGTGTGAAAACAATAAAATCTGCAAAGGATGGTAGGTTAGATGTTGCAAGTTTAAAAGAAGCAATTTCTAAAAATACAGCTCTTGTTATGTTGACAGTGCCAAATACTGTCGGCTTGTTTGAAAAAGATATTTTAGAAATTGCTGATATTATTCACGATGCAGGTAGTTTGTTTTATTTAGACGGTGCAAATTTCAATGCATTAATTGGTAATGTTAAGCCGGCAGATTTTGGTGCAGATATTATGCATTTAAATTTGCATAAGACTTTTGCTGCCCCTCATGGTGGTGGCGGGCCGGGTTCTGGTGTTGTAGGTGTTTGCGAAAAGTTGGAAAGTTTTTTACCAGTACCAAGAATTGTAAAAGAGGGGGAAATTTATAAATTAAATTATAATTATCCTAATACAATTGGCAGAGTAAAAGGTTTTCATGGTAATATTGGTGTGATTTTACGATCTTACTTTTATTTAAAGCAACATGATGTTGACGGGCTTAAAGAAATTGCAGAAAATGCAATAATAAATGCCAATTATTTGAAAGAAAAGTTAAAAAAATATTTCCCAGTTTATTTTGATTATATTTGTATGCACGAATGTGTTTTAACCATAGATAAAGAAAAGTTTAATGGTGTCAAGACATTAGATATCGCAAAACGATTATTAGATTATGGGTATTATGCACCGACGATATATTTCCCATTAATCGTACCAGAAGCGCTTATGATAGAGCCAACCGAAACCGAAGGTAAAAAAGATTTGGACGGCTTTATAGATGCGATGATAAAAATTCACGCAGAGATAATGGACAACCCAGATTTGGTTAAAGGCGCACCGTACACAATGCCAGTGAAACGCATTGATGAAGTTAGTGCAGCAAGAAACCCAAACATGTGTTGGTCAGCTAATTAAAAATAGTTTTTAAGGAAATTTTTTCTTTCTTTGCGACGACTAGTAGGTCGGAAGAGTGAGCGAATGCGAACACCCCTACTTTAGGAGCTGGAAGCCAGCCGCTGGCAAAAAAGAAAAAATTTACCAAAAAGAGCCCTTGTAGCTCAACTGGAAGAGCAGTTCCCTCCTAAGGAAAAGGTTGTAGGTTCGATTCCTGTCAAGGGCGCTCTTTTGTCGCTATGCTTTTACATAAAAAAACCGCAACAAAACGATTGCGATTTTTTAATTTGTTTTAAATTTATTTTAATCGAAAAAATACCAACTGTTAGCACCTGATACACCATTCATACTTGCTGCAAGTTTTTGGCATCTAGTTTCATCTACACCAGCATAACTAGCAACATTGCAGTCAATAGCATATCTATAACCAGTTCCTGTTGCTGGCACAGAAGTATTGGCAAAGAGTATAAATCTTGCTAAAGCAGTGTTATCTTGAGAATAAAAAGAAACATACTCACCGTAACTAGCATGATTTGAGCGTGGGTGAAGTAAATAGTTTTTACCAGAAACTGTTATTATGCAAGTAATACCAGTACAATCGTTTCCTTGATAATCTTTAAAACTTAAATCTAAAAGGTTTAAACTTCCATCAACATATGTAGATTCATTACCAGAGGATAATTCGTACATCTTCATAGAATTAGCAACATTTCTACCTATAGTCATAAGCCCAGACAAATGTGCTTTATTTCTTGCTATCATATATTTTGGTAAAGCTATCGATGCTAGTACTGCTATTATAAGTATCACTACCAACAACTCTATTAATGTGAACCCTTTAGTGTTTTTCATATTTTCATTGTACAAAATTTAATATTTAATAAGTGTTTTTATGTTTGTGCCGACAATTTTATCTCTGCCTTTTAAATCCATAAGCTCTATTAAAAATACACAACTCTCTACTTTTGCTCCCAAATCTGTCGCTAACTTTAATGCTGCTTTTGCTGTGCCACCTGTGGCTAGTAAATCGTCTGCTATAATCACTTTATCGTTTTCATTAAGTGCATCTTTATGTATTTCAAGTGTGTCTGTGCCATATTCAAGTTCGTATTCATAACTTAAAACTTCAGCTGGCAACTTGCCTTTTTTACGAACAGGTACAAAACCTGCATTAAGTTCTAGAGCGAGTGGAATACCAAAAATAAAACCTCGGCTCTCTATCCCGATAACTTTTGTTATCCCTTTATTTCTAAAATCTTTTGCCATAAGTTCTATGGTTTCTTTTAAAACTTTTGCATCTTTTAGTAAAGTTGTTATATCTCTAAATAAAATTCCTTTTTTAGGGAAATCTGGTATATCTCTTATAGATTTTTTTAGTTCTTCTGTATTCATTTTTTGCTCCTATTCTTATATTCTACATTAAAACAATTTCGACATAAAGGAATATATTTATCCTTCGCACCTACTGAAATTGTGTTTTTATCCTCGTTAGTTCTATACGAAAAACTTGCTTTATCTGTGCAAAGTTCGCATTTGGCATGCACTTTTTTCACATATTCTGCTTCTGCCATAATTAATGTTGCAGTTTCAAACGGTTTGCCAAAGGCATCTTTATCTAGTCCAGATGTTAAAACTATTTTGCCATTATCTGCTAATTTTGTACATAAATTAACTAGGTTTTTATTAAAAAAATGTATTTCATCTATTGCTACAACATCTGTATCTTTTTTTATATGTTTTAAAATATCTGTGGAATTTTTTGCCATTTCGCATTTTATTTTTTTACCATCATGCGAAATAATATTATTTTTGCCATACCGTTCGTCTAAATGAAAATTAAAAACCTGAATTTTAGCACCACTTTTTTTAAGCTGTGCAATTCTTTTTATAAGGTGTGTTGTTTTGCCAGAAAACATACACCCGCAAAAAATTTCTATATGTCCTGCTTTTTTAATTTTCATCTAAAATTTCATTTTCCTGTTGTACTGCTTCCATTTTTTTTGTGCCACCTAATGCTTCGTATCCTCGATATCTTTGCGAACCACGATAACTTGTTGCACCTTCTTGGTATAGTGATCTATCTTCTACTCCAAATTCAGATTTGCCTCCGCATAAGAAACTTATAGTGAAGGAAATAGATGTATTATTATTTCTATCTCTTAGGGATATACCTAGTTTTAAGTCGTGCAAATCTTTAACTAAACGGATATATTTATTAAATTCTTTGCCATCACCTTTTATAACATCAAAGTCTATCCCACCAGAAATTTTCCAACTCCAACTTCTTGGTGCTATACCTGCTTTTGTTATAAAGGTATATTTATTTCTGGTAGTTTTAAAATTATTTATGCCTAAAGAGAAAAATGTTTTTTCTAATCTACCAAAAAGTGTTTGAATAAAAACACCATCATTACCACTAAACACATCGTAAGTATCTTGTAAAAATATTAACATATCTTTATTGTTATCGTACCCAATTTCACCAACAATTGGTTTAAGTCTTGTCTGAGGGTCCCAATTCTCGATAAACGGTTGGTTTCTAAGGTCGTATTCGGTTGCTAATCTTCCAAAGAATTTATAGTTTGGTCGGTAGTAATAATCTAAGAAAAACTCGTTAAGATCTTCGCCAGAATCTGTTGCATCGTTTTCAAATTTTATAGTATCGGTGGAACTTCTTCTTGTGTATGCATATCCAAAGTCTAGGGTGTGATCTTTAGGGAAATTATTAAAGTTTAAGTTTAATATACCACCTACCCTTGGGATATTGGTATCTTCTTGAGAGTTATTTGCATCTTCAAAAATAATAGTATCTCCCATAAAAACTGTTGGCGATAAACTTATATGTTTAGCGATATCTATATTCTCGGAAAAATCTAACTGAGCATCTGCAATTTTTTCATTTTCTAAAGTAGTTGCATTGTATGTTGTGCCGTAATTAAATTTAAATTTATTTACCCACGGTGCATTAAAAGGACGACCAGGATATATTTGATATTCCAACCGAGGGTTATCTTCTTTAGTTTTAACAAACTGGTCTAGTACGGCGTCGTATTTTTCTTGTTTATCATAACTTACTCTAAGTGATGTTTTTCTTGTTTGTCTGTTAAAAGCGCCACTTAAAAATTGATCCGCATTGGTTAAAAAAGGATTGTCTCTAAAGTAATCGTCGTTAACAAAAGCATCTGAAGATAATAAATATCTGGATTGTATGCTATATAATGCACCTTTTTCTTCTTCTAATTCTTCAGAAGAGTCCCAAACTTTACCCCAGAAACCACCTTGAAAAGTCCATCTTCTTGATCTATTAGGAGGTTCTATACTATAATAATCTGCCACACCGGTAAATTCACCTGGATCGTCGTAAACTGTACCAAGACCCAAACCTATGCCGTCTTTTGCATAATAGTCTGCCATACCTTTTGCCTTAAGGTGATCTGTGATGGAATAGTATGTTGTTGTTTTCGCAAAGAAACCGTTTCTGTTATCTGCACCCAAATCTACATAAGTTGTAAATGGACTTGTGTGTTTTAATGAACGGGAAAAATATGGAAGATAAAATATTGGTACTTTGCCGTTTATCCAAAATATAGCATTCCAACCAGCTGCTCTTTTTTTGTTTATTTTCAAGGTTGTCATAGAGACTGTGTAATGTGGTTTTTCGTTGGAACAACATGTTGCTTGTAAACCTTTATAGATATTTTCTTCGCCTTTTTTAGTAAATTGTTTGGCAGAAAGAATTCTTACTGGTGGATATTCTGTAGAGGTATCTTCTAGTTTCATACTTTGAGTATTGTAATTATATTCTGCATTTTGACCTTCTAAAACAATATCTCCGCTGGTAATTTTCATTTGTTCTGGTGAAGTAAATATCATTGTGGATGTAAAGAAATCTATTTTATCGCCCTCAAGTTTTATAATTTCACCATTTTCTAAAAAGTGGTTTACTTTTGTATTACCCTCTAAGTGTGCTATCTTTTCTGTAATATCAAACGAAACTTTGTCTGCAGAAAATATGGTATATTCATTGCCTTTTGGACTTGGCAGTGCATACTGCTCCGCAAAAACTTGAGGGCATAAAAATATTATTGTTAAAAAAAGTAATACTAGTTTATTTTTCATTTATTTTATCAAATGCGTATAGAGCCGCCCCTATTACGCCCATATTATCCTTTTTTGATGTTTTTATTACAAGTTTATCGAATACATTTTTAAATTGTTCGTTTTTAAAATGTTTTTTAAGTTGTGGTATAAAATATTTACCTGCTTTGGATACTCCACCTGTAAAAATTATTACCTCTGGGTTTAATGTTAAAACTAAATTGCTAAGCCCAAGAGCTAAGTTTGTAGATATTTCATCCCAAACTTTATCTGCCATTTTACACTCTTTCGTAGATGCTAATTTTAAAACCCTTGCACTTATTTCTTTTTCTGTTGTTGTTAGAGTTTTTAATTTGCTATTTCTATTTAAATATTTTTTTATTGTTTTAGATATTCCATTTTTACCAACATATCCCTCTAAACAACCCTTTGCACCACAACCACATTTCCAAGCATCTTTATTATGATGAATTTTTGTATGACCAATTTCTCCAGCAGTGCCACTTGCACCTAAAATTAGTTTGCCATCTGCAATTATTCCACCGCCAACACCTGTGCCAAGAGTTATTACCAACATGTTTTTATATTTCTTTTTAAATTCGTGATAGTACACACCCCATGCTGCTATGGAAGCGTCATTTAGCACGAAATATTTTATTTTTGTTAAATTTTCAAGCTTATCTGCTATTGCTATATTTTTCCACTTATTTAAATTACCAGAAAAACGGATAATACCTTTTTTATGATCTATATCCCCTGCGATACCTAACCCAGCAACTACTATATTATTGTTAAATTCTTTTTTTAATAATAAAATTTCGTCTGCTATATTTTTTATAAGACTATCCGCTCCGTTGTTTATTACGGTTCTTATTTGATATTGTTTTACTATCTTTCTATTCTTATTTATAACAGCGAATTTTATAAATGTTCCGCCCAGATCTATTCCTATCGTATACATTTTAGTCTTTGCTCCTTGGATGTGTTTTGTCGTAAACTTTTTTCAACTGGCTCAAGGACACATGTGTATAAACCTGTGTTGATTGTAAACTTTTATGTCCTAACATATCTTGTAAAGTTCTTAAATCGCATCCGTTTGAGAGTAAATGTGTTGCAAATGAATGTCTTATACTATGCGGACTGATTTTTCTTGCTAAATTTGCTTTTAAACATGCTTTTTTTACTATAAGTTCCAGCCCGTTGGAACTTAATCGGTTTTTTAAATGATTCAAAAATAACGGCTCTGCTGGTGGAGGATCATTTCTTGAATATAAATATTTTTTTATAGCTTCTAATGCCAAATCTGTTACTGGTACAAGTCGTTCTTTTGCACCTTTACCAAAAACTCTTACAAGTCCATTATAAAAATCTATATCCCCGATGTTTAGCCCAACCATTTCACTTCTTCTTAGCCCGCTGGAGTATAAAAGTTCCAACATAGCCGAGTTTCTTGTAGCAAATGTTTCACCCTCTTGGGAATTTTCTATAAGCTTTTGCATTTCTTCTTTACTTAAGAAATTTGGCAACTTTTTTTCTCGTTTAGGTAGGGTTAATAACTTGAACGGATTGTTCTTTATATGCCTATACCTAACCAAATATGTTGCGAAACTTCTAATACATGCCATTTTTCTTATTACTGTGCTTTTGGTGTCGTATTCTGTACTTAAAAATGCCAAATACTTTCGCACGGTTTGCATATTAAAAGTTGCCAAATTTTCTGTATCGATAAAGTCTAAAAAGTCTTGCAAATCTTTTTCATACGCAATAAGCGTATGAGCAGAATAATCCCTCGCTCTTAAAGTTAACAAGTATTTTGCTGTTAAACCTTTAATATCCATGGTGCGAGGCGCACCTCCCTTTTTGTTTTTCGTGACAATATAACACTAGTTTTCCTAATGTTTTTTTTGCCACCTTAAGCAGGTTTGTGTTTTTCTTTTATTTCTGCAATTTCCTCTTCAGTTAAAGAAACAATATTTTTACATCTTGGAAACTTTTCGCAACCTAAGAATTCACCTTTTTTACTACTTCTTAAAACTAGAAAACCTTTATCACATTTATCACATTTTCTGTCTGTTTTAATAACAACTTTTTTAGGTGTATTGACGATATTTCCGTCTTTATCTATAGATGCTGTGTTTCTACAATTTGGGTAGCCACTGCAAGCTAAGAACCTGCCATTTCTACCGATTTTTATTACCATATCCTCGCCACACTGTTCACATTTTTTATCTACTTTTTCTGGTTCTTGTGCGGTTTTGGAATTGGTCATATTAATTTTTCCTTTACACTTTGGAAATTGCGAACATGCCATATATCTTCCGAATCTGCTTGTTCTTATTACCATTTCTGCTTCACATAAAGGACATTTTTGGTCTGTTTTTTCTGGTTCTGGTTTTTTCATATTTTTATAAGCCTCGTCTAAATCTTTGGTGAATATATCATAAAAGCTTTTTATAACTTCTGCCCAAGCTACATTGCCTTCTGCTATATCGTCTAGTTTTTCCTCGATATTTGCTGTATAAGATAAGTTCATTATATCTTGGAAAAATTCTACTAACTGCTTTGTAACAATAAGTCCCAAGTCTGTTACTAACAATTTTTTTGTTTTTAGTTCTTTTTCTATATACTTTCTATCTAAAATAGTTTTAATTGTAGGAGCATAAGTAGAAGGTCGTCCAATACCATGCTTTTCCAAAGCTTTAATTAAACTTGCTTCGTTGTAGTTTGGCGGTGGTGTTGTTTTATGTTCTTTGGTATCGATATCCATAAGTTCCAACTTGTCGCCTTCTTTTACATTTGGTATTAAATTGCCTTCGTCTTCGTTTTTAGCACCAAAGCTATCCTCGTAAACAGATAGATAACCTTTAAATTTAACAGTTCTGCCAGATGCTCTTAATCCACAAATGCCATCGCTTGTTTTGATTTCTACAGACACGGTATCAAACACAGCATGAGCCATTTGACTAGCCACAAACTTTAACCATATAAGATTGTAAAGTCTGTATTGTTCGTCTGTTAACAAATGTTTAATTTTTTCTGGTGTTTTGTAAACATCTGTAGGGTGAATAGATTCGTGTGCCTCTTGCGCGCCTTTACTTTTTGTTTTATAAAAAGGTGTTTTTTCTGGTGCGAAATTAGAACCATATTTATCTTGTATAAACTTTTTTGTTTGATCTTGTAAGTCTTTAGAAACATTAAAACTATCTGTTCTCATATAAGTTATAAGACCACTTTCGCCGTTAATACCCTCGTATAAGTTTTGCGCTGTTCGCATAGTTTTTTGAGAGCTAAAACCTAATCGTGTATAACCTTCTTGCTGAAGTGTACTTGTTATAAATGGTGGTTTTGGATGTTGACGAACTTCTTTTCTATCTATTTTTTCAATAATTTTATCTTTATCTTTTAAATTATGAATTACATCTTCCAAACTTTCACGAGTTTTAAACACACTGTTTTTAACTTTATAATCTTCTGTAAAAAGTTTGTAAGTTGTTGTGTTTTCTACAGGTTCGCCTTTGAATCGGACTAGTTTTGCAAAAAATTCTTTAGGGTCGTCGTCTTTTTTTAGTTTTGCGTTTAAGGAGAAATATGTTTCTTCTACAAAGTCTAAAATTTCCTGATGCCTTTCTGCAAGCATTCTAACAGCGACACTTTGTACCCTACCAGCAGACAAACCACTAGTTATCTTTTTCCACAAAAGAGGGGAAAGTTTATAACCTACGAGTCTATCTAAAATTCTTCTTGCTTGTTGAGCATCGACGAGATATTTGTTTATATCTCTTTCATGCTCGAAAGATTTTTGAATTGCAGACTTTGTAATTTCGTGGAAAAAGATTCTTTTGACTTTATCTTTACCCATTTTCAAAATTTCAGAAATATGCCAAGCAATAGCTTCTCCTTCTCGGTCAGGGTCCATTGCGAGATATACTTTTGTACAATTTGCTGCAGATTTTTTAAGTTCTGCTATAGTTTTTTTACTTCGTGGCATTACCACATACTTTGGTTTAAAATCTTTTTTATCGTCTATACCAAGTTCTTTTGCAGGCAAATCTCTGACATGCCCGAAGGAACTTTTTACTGCATAATCTTTACCCAGTATTTTTCCTATTGTTTTTTGTTTTGCGGGGGACTCAACCACCACTAAATACTTACTCATATTATCTCCTATATTGTGTATTTTGAGAAGATTTTTGGTTTTCTTTGCGACGACTAGTAGGTGCAACGCACACGAGCGAAGCGAGTGTTCCTACTTTAGGAGCAAAAAAACCAAAAAGCACTCAAAATTAGTAACTAAAAAATTTATTCTTGCTATATAATCCATCCTTGGATGCTAATATCCCCTTAACTTCCAAGTTAAACAATAATGTCGATGCTTCTGATACATTTATGTTTAGCTTGTTTACGATATCGTCCAAACTAAGTTCGCTACTTGCAATAAGCTCTAGCGTTTGTTTTTCTATGTCTGATAGGTTCGCTATATTTATACTTTTCTCTTCTTTACTTTTACTATCTTCTACCACGATGTTTTTCTGAAATTCCATTGGTATTGCATCAATAATATCCTGTCCGCTGAAAAGTGGTGTAGCGCCATCTCTTATCAACATATTTGTACCACCACTTTGAAGACTGTCTATCGGACCAGGTACTGCAAACACATCTTTGCCTTGTTCCAATGCCAGTTTTGCAGTTATTAATGCTCCACTTTTTTCCTCGCCTTCAATTACCGCTGTAAACATTGAAAGACCTGCTATTATGCGGTTTCTTCGAGGGAAATGGAACGGAAGTGGTGGTTTATCAAACGGGAGTTCTGATATTATTGCACCACCATTATCCAAAATTTCTGTTGCTAATTTTCTGTTTTCTGCTGGATAGCATCGTCCGATGCCTGTGCCAACAACCGAATAGGTTGGCTTGTTTAATGCGACGGCAGCTTTTTGTGCAGTGCTATCTATACCACGAGCCAAACCACTTACAACTACTATACCTGCACAGCTTAGATCCGCGGAAATTTTATCCGCACATCGTTTACCGTAAGGTGTAATTTTTCTCGTACCTACTACGGCAACTTTTATTGCTTGCGGATTAAAATTTCCGCGGATATATAAAACGAGTGGGGGTTCTTTTAGGGTTTTTAGTGATTCTGGATAATCTTCGTCTTCTAGTAGGAGGATTTTGCCATTTACCTTTTCTGTTTTTGCAATTTCTTCATCTGGGTTTAAAGTTTTTGCTTCTTTTAGCAAATTTTTTGCACTATCAAGAGAGATTATTTTACTTTCAGCTAACGCCATAGGTGTTTGCTTTAGAATATTTTCTGCTGAGCCGAACACTTCGATTAGTTTATAGAACCAATCCGCTCGCAGGTAAGTGAACGCATTTAATTGTATTCTAGCCAATCTTTCTTGTTGTGATAATTCCATTTTTGTCGTCATTTTATTCCTTAAATTTTAAATTTGTAGTTTAACTATAATCCCCTAATAGTGCACAAGCCGAAGGCAAAGAGGGGGTAAGCCCTGCTTACTCTGCTACACCTTTTCTATCCATTGTGCGGTATTGGAATACCTCTATTATATGCGAACTCTTTATATCTGGTTCGCCTTCCAAATCCGCTATTGTTCTTGCGGTCTTTAAAATCTTATCCAAACTTCGTGCCGATAACCCCAACTTTCTCATCGCATTTTCTAATACAGAGCCAGCATCGTCTGGTAATTTACAAAATTGTTTCATCTCTTTATTTGTCATAAAGGCATTGGCGGTTGTTTTGGAATTTTTGAACCGTTCAACCTGAATATCCCTTGCTTTTACTACCCGCTCTTTAATATTTGTTGAACTTTCACCTTCGGACAATTTTTTCCAATCCCCATACTTTACTGGGTTCAAATTTATAGCCAAATCTATCCTATCCAAAAGCGGACCAGAAATTTTGCCCTTATATCTGTTAATTTGTGCGGGTGTGCATCTGCACATTCTTTCTGCTTGCCCGTTATGTCCGCAGGGGCAGGGGTTCATTGCGGCTATAAGTGTAAATTTTGATGGGAAGTTCACACTTTCCTTAGCCCGTGAAATTGTTACATTAAAACTTTCCATCGGTTGTCTTAAAACTTCCAAGCTTGCTCTTGAAAATTCTGCAAACTCGTCCAAAAATAAAACACCGTTATGCGCAAGTGTAACCTCGCCCGGTCGTGGATTACTACCACCACCTACTAATGCGATATCTGAAATCGTGTGATGCGGATCTCTAAAAGGTCTCTCATCCATAAATTTTGTTTTGCCAAGCAAATTGCATACCGAATATACTCTTGTAATTTCTAAAGCTTCATCGTGCGTTAGAGGGGGGAGTATAGTATTAAAGCGTTTTGCAAGCATACTTTTACCAGTACCCGGAGGACCTGATAATAATATGTTGTGGCTACCGGCGGCTGCAATTTCCAACGCTCTTTTTGCAAGGCTTTGACCTTTAACTTCACTAAAATCTAAGCCGTGAACTTCCAATTTTTCTTCTTCGTTGGAAATTGCAGCTGTAGTATTTAAAAGTTTATCTGCTGTAAGATTACCTTCCAAAAAATATACCAAGTCTTTCAAACTAATTGGGCAGAATGGTTGGGTTTTTGAAATTATTGCTTCGTTTAAATTATCGTAAGATAAAAATACCGAATTTATCTGTTTACCTTTACCCTCTTTGATAGCCATCAACATTGGCAATATACCAGAAGCTGGTTTTATGTGTCCGTCCAAACCAAGTTCTGCCACGAAAACAGAAGTACTAATTTTTTCCTTAGCATTTTCAGATAGCTGATTTGTTGCACTCAAAATCCCAATTGCAATTGCAAGGTCATAATGCGAACCGCTTTTTTTTATTTTTGCAGGACTTAAATTTACAGTAATTTTTTTAAGCGGAAAGCTGAATCCAGAATTTCTTATTGCACTTGCAACTCTGTCTTTACTTTCTTTAACTTCTGTATCTGGCAAACCCACAATGGAAAATGTGGGAAGTCCTGCAGAAACATCTGTTTCTACAGAAACTAAAAATCCATCTATCCCTTTTATCGCCGTACAATGTATCTTTGAAATCATAAGTTAATCCTAATGTTTAGTTAAAGTATAAAAATATTCTGCCTTTTGCAAAGCCAGCAACATCAAATGTTGTAGAATCTTTTCTTAATATTCTTGCTGCAAGTTCTTGTGTGGAATCTGTTTTTATATGTGCCTTAAAATCTGCTGAAGAGCTTGAATATCTTTCTAAAGAAAAATCTTCAATTTCTTCTATAGACATCAATGCTACTTGAAGTTTTTTAAGTCTATCCACTTTTTTAATATTTTCTACAGTTATTGTTATTTCTTTATAGTTGTGTAAATTTTTCTCCAAAATATTAGCAATTTGCATAGATGCTTTTTTACAAGCATTACTTATCGCCTTTTCAGATGCTATATTTGCCACACCATCTAACCCACTTGCTTGTGCAGTTTCTTGTTTTATTAGCTTATAATTCTTGGTGGAGTATGCTTTCAAATTAGCATTCGCTTTATAAGTGTTAAAGTTAGATATTGTAGAAATATTTTCTAATTTATAACTTTCCGCTTCGGAAATTATCACAAATTTTGCACCGTTTCTTTTTGCTACTTCAAAAATTTCGTTGGTATCTGTTTTATTTTCTATCTTGATATTTGAACCTAGGAAAGAAAATTGATAATCCTTTAAACTTCTGTATATAGAATTTTTACAGATATCCGATTTTTGTGGAACACTATCCACAATTTCTGAAGAACTTACAAGTATTGGGAATTTTTTAGTATCTTCTCTTTTCATAGTTTCAAATCTGTCGGAAATTTCTCTTACAGCGACTAAAACTTTTGCTTTTGTGTAATAAAGTTCGCCTCTTTGTTCTTTTGCAATGACATGTGAACTATGTACAAAGTTTTTATACTTTGCTAAAATTTCTGTTTCTAAAAATGGTTGCAAACGGTCTTGCTCCATTGGGGATATAAAAATTTCAGCTACTTCTTTTACTGCTAATTTTTCGGCTTCTTCTAATCCTCGTTCTCTTGTACCTCTTAAGTTATAGGGGTCGAGTTCTACAAAAGATTCTACTTTAACATACTCGCCTTCGCCCTTAGAGCTAAGCCCTAAAGAATAACAGCCAGCAAGCATTAAAGATATAACCATCAAGGTTATTATTTTTGTTGTTATTTTCATATTGTTTCCTTTTGCCAATTTTCTACTTAAGCATTTCTGTTAATACTTTTGTGTAGGAGCTTGGTGCTTTTAAGTTTTCGTAATTTATTATTCCACATCTAATTAACATAACTTCAAGCATGTGTGTTAAGATGTCATAAAAGTTTCCTTTTACAGTACCTTTACAAATATCTTCAGGTGGTCCTAATATTACAGCACCCTTAAGGTTTTTGTCGTCACAAACATTTGCTATTTTGAATGCAGATGATATGAAATTGTCCGTTTTATAGGCAGATTTTAAGCCAACCTCAAAACCGCCTGGTATTTTAAGTTCTTTGGCTCGTTTATCTAAAGCATAGATCATCCATTTCATTTGCTCGGATTTCCCATATGGGTAGAAAAATCCTATCTTACCCCATTCTCCATTTCCGGTTTTGGTGATAGATTTTGCATTTGTTATGGTTTCTTTTACTATTGCACTTTCTTCATCTTCGCCTTCTTTTGCTAAGATAAGTTCCAAGAATTTTTTTGCATCTAAGTCTTCGTCTTTTTTGCCTATTAGGTTATAAAGTGTTTTTACACGGTTTATAATTCTAGATGCTTTGCTTAGGGAAGAATCGAAATAATTTTTAATATCGTTTTCATCTCCAAAAACTACTTTTGCGCTTTCAAGTTGTTTTTTTATTATGTTTTTAAAGTTGCTTTCTGATGGATATTTTAACTGAGATGTCCACCCATTATTAAAATTAAATTTGATAAGCCCTTCTAGTTTATGTAGATTTGCCGGTGGATATTTAGATGTTAAAACAATCTGTTTCTTTTCTTTTACAAAATGGTTAAGCCATTTTGATATTAAATCTTTATTTTGTTTATTGACAGCCATTAGATGCACATCGTCTATAAGAAGTGCTTGCATAGATTGTAGGAATGTTTCAAGCTCTTCTATTCTATTTTCGGTTACATATCTTTGTATACCTCTTGAAAATCGCACACCGTTTGTTATAAGTATTTTATCTAAACCTATGGTTTTAGAAATTTCGTAAGCAATAGCATTAATAAAATGTGTTTTGCCCGTTCCATTAGAGCCATATAGAAATAATGGATTGTACATTTTACCTAAACTATCAATCACTGTCATAGTTGTAGCATGGGCAAAACGATTTGTACCAATTACCATATTGTCAAAAGTTAGAGTTGGTATTAACGGCATTTCTATAGGACAATTATGATCTTCATCTTTAGCATCTTCCGGCAACTCTATAGATTGATACTCTTTATCCATATCTGCAGGTGATGCGGGTTTCTTTTTAAAAGACATAGTTTGCTTAGTATTTTCACTAGGCAAATCTTTGTTTAAAATATCGTAATCTTCTTGTGTTTCTGTTTTTTTATCTTTTTCTGGTTCTTCTTCTCCAGTTGTAGTTGTTGGCATTGGCGGTTTAATTGGAGGAGGTGGAATTTTTTTTTCTTTTATTTTTTCTTCCTCATCTAAAATTTCTTCTTTTTTGTTATCAGTATCTTCTTCTAACTTTTTAGTTACCTCGGGTGGTGCTTTTGGTGCAGGTGGCATTGTGGGTGGTTCTTCTGTTAGAGTAACTTCTGCTAATTCTTCTTCCTTTTTTTCTAGCTTATTTTCTGTTTTGGTGTTTTCCAAAGTTGGTTTTGGTGGCGAAGTTAGTGATTTTCCTTGTTCGTTTGTATTGGTACTAGTAATTTCATCTGCCAACGAATCTACCTCGCTTGATGTTCTGGTTGCTTCAGTTTGATCTAAAATTTCTTTAAACATTCTATCTTTAATGTGAGTTTCTTGTTTAGTCTGTTCTTGTTTTGATGGGTTATTGCTTAACGAAGTGTTTTCAAGTTCTTCTGCAAGCATACTATCTTCCATCACCCCAAAACCGCTTAGCTCGCCCTTTTTGTTAATAGCAGGGGTAGTAATAGGTTTTTCCTCTTCTTCTTTTTTTTGCTCGTCTTTTTCTTCTTCTGGTTCTTGTTCTTGTTTTTCGGGTTCTTCTTCTGATTTTAAATTTTTATCTAAATTTAATCGTTTTCTTGGTTTTATATTTATATCGCCTTGTAAAATATCGTCCAATATATCGTCTGAGGTTGGTTCTGGTTCTTTTTCTTCGGGTTTTTCTTCAGAAGGTGTTGGTTCTACAACTTCTTCTTCAAAATGCGGATTAGTTTGCTCTTTAGATTTAGATTTTATGCGATTTGTTATTTCAGATATACTTTCAACTGGTTTGGCGGGAGCTTCGTCTGTCTTTTCTTCTTTTTTAACTTCTTCTTTTTTATCTCCATCTATATCTAGGTATGGTATTTGGATATCAGTATTTAATAGAATTTCGTCATTCTTTTTCGGTTCTTCTTTTTCTTCTGGTTTTATTTCTGCAACACTTTGTGTTTCGCTAATTTTTAGTGCTTCTTCTTTGGCTATGTCTTTTTCTAAATTTGCAAGATCATTGTTTTCTGTTGATGCAGTTTCTTCTTTTCCATTTTCTTTATCTTGTATTTTTTGTCTTAACTCTCTCAATTCTTTTAGTTCTTCATCTGTATTTTCGGTGGACATATCAGTACTTGTTTTTTTAAAACTATTTTCTATAGACATAAGATCGTCCAAATTTTTACTATCTTTAGTAATTTCCCTTATTCGGTTTCTTATGGTGTCTAATTCGTTTTCTTCTACGGTTAATTCAAACTGGTGTGTATAAGGTTTTTGGTTAGACGCTTCTGGCTGATTGCACTTGCCAGTTAACGCCTGTGAAATTGCATCAACATCTTTGTCATTGCCATTTATTAATAGCAAAAATTTTTTGTTGCCTTCAAAATCTTCAGTTTTTATTTCCCAGTTATTTATCATATTATTTTAAGATACTATCTTAACTCCCGCACTAGTGCCTATTCTACTGGCACCGGCTTCTATCATTTTTACGGCATCTTCGTAGGTTCTTATACCTGCGGATGCTTTTACTTTCATATGACTTTTAATATTTTTCTTCATTAACTTGACATCTTCCACCGTTGCACCCTTATCTGAAAAGCCTGTTGATGTTTTTACATAATTTGCCCCTGCTTTTGTACATAGCTGACAAGCTTTTGCTTTTTGTTCGTCTGTTAAGTAAGAAGTTTCTATTATTACCTTCAAAATTTTATCACCACACATATTTTTGATTTGTTCTATCTCGTTTCTGACATATTCGTACAAACCTTCTGTAAGTGCGGATATGTTGATAACCATATCAATTTCTTGAGCGCCTTCTTGTATAGCTAATTTGGTTTCTGTTAGTTTTGTTTCGCTACTATTAGCACCAAGTGGGAAACCTATAACTGTGCATACTTTAACCTCGCTATCTGCAAGTAATTGCTTGGTAAGAGGTATATAGTACGGATGCACGCATACGGATGCAAAACCATATTGTTTGGCTTCCTTGCACAAGGTTTCTATATCTTGTTTTTGTGCATTTGGTTTTAAGTTTGTGTGATCTATATATTTTGCTAGTTGTTTTTTATCTTTATCCATTTTCCCTTATTCCCTATTCCCTATTTTTTAAAATTTATAATTCTTAAGAAAGATTCTGCTTCTAAACTCTTACCGCCTACTAAAGCGCCGTCAATATCTGTTTGACCCATTAATTCGTCTACATTCTCTGGTTTTACACTGCCACCGTAAAGAATTCTTGTTTTATCAGCAAATTCTTGGCTGTACATATCTGCTAAATGTTTTCTTACCTGTTCGTGTGTTTCCTGTGCTTGTTGCGGGCTTGCTGTTTTACCTGTGCCTATTGCCCAAACAGGTTCGTATGCGATTATTAGGGTTTCTAAATCTTTTTCCTCAAAACCAGCAAGCCCGCCGTCTAGCTGAGCTTTCAAAATTTCTAAGGTTTTGTTAGATTCTCTTTCCTGCAAAGTTTCGCCTATACATAAAACAGGTACTAATTGATGTGCAAGCGTAGCTTTTAATTTTTTGTTTATAACGATATCCGTATCGCCGAAGACAGATCTTCTTTCGCTATGTCCTAAAATTACATGCGATACAAATTCTTTTAATTGTGGACAAGATACTGCAGATGTAAATGCACCTTTATCTTCAGAGTGGCAATCTTGCGACGCTATAATTATCTGCGTACCTTCCAAAATTTCTTTAGCTGTTTGTAAACTTGTAAAGCTTGGTGCTACCATAACTTCGGAATCATTAATATTTTGAAAATTTTGCTTCATTGCTGTTAAAAGTTCTTTAGTTTCTGTGGTATTGTTGTGCATTTTCCAGTTGCCTGCGATAAAATATCTTCTTGTCATAATTTGATTTCTCCCATTTAACTCAAATAAATTTAGCTCGCTTTTTGTAAGCGTCATATATAAATATAATATATATTATAATAAAACATTATTTATAATTAAGCAAGTACATCATTTTTGAGGCAGGTTTTATCTAGTGGGCAGATGGCACATTTTGGCTTTCTAGCATTGCAGATTTTCCGTCCGTGCCATATGAGAGCATGAGATATCCATATCCATTTAGTTTTAGGAAGTAGTTTCATTAAATCTTTTTCTACTTTTTCTGGTGTTCTGTTTTTTGTAAGACCCATGCGGAAAGCAAGTCGTTTTACATGAGTATCCACCACAACACCTTCACTTTTTTTATACCAGTTGCCCAAAACAACATTTGCAGTTTTTCTTGCGACACCGCGAAGTGTTAAAAGTTTTTCCATAGAATTTGGAACTTCGCCGCCAAAATTTTTGATTATTTTTTTGCTAGATTCAATCAAACTTTTACTTTTATTTTTATAGAAACCTGTTGGTTTTACAATTTTCTCTACATCAAAAATTTTGGCTTCTGCCATACTTTCAACCGTTGGATATTTTTTAAAAAGTATAGGTGTAGTTTTATTAACTCTAACATCTGTACATTGTGCAGAAAGTATTACAGACATCAAAAGTTCGTACGCATTTTTATGTGTTAATGCGCAGTCCACTTCTGGATAATGTTTCTGTAAAATTTTAATTATTTCTTTATATTTTTTGAGCATAATGTTGATATGAAAATTATTATATTTATAGCAATTATCGACGCACTGGCAGGCAAATCTAGCACAAAAGAAACAAGCACACCAATCACTAAAGATAGCACACCAAATAGTCCTGCAAAAAATATTGTTTGCTTAATATTTTTTGCAATTTGCATTGCAGATGCCGGTGGAATTATTATCATCGCACTAACAAGCATTATGCCTGCAGTTTTTATTCCAAGCACAACAGCACAAGCTGTCATCATAACAATTAAAGTGTTTATTGCAGAAGAATTTATGCCTAGAGTTTGTGCATGTTCTTCATCAATTGTTGTTGCAATTATTTGTTTGTAAAAAATAAAAATAAGTAAAAGTATAATTAGAGAAAGTGCTACGGAAATTATAACCTCTTGTTTTGAAACTGCCAAAATATTACCAAACAAATAATAAAATAAATCTGTATTAAAACCCTTTGCTAAACTTGCCAAAATTAATGCAATACTAATTGCCCCAGCAGACAAAATACCAATAGCACTATCACCATAAACTTTTGCCTTTTCTGTTAGTTTTAAAATCAAAATAGAAGCCAGCATTACAACAGATAAAGTGACAAGTAGGGGGCTTTTGCCGATAAACAAACCAATAGCTATACCAGCAAGTGCCGTATGGCTTAATCCATCGCCTATAAGAGACATTCTTTTAGACACCAAAAACACGCCCAAAACACCACAAATTACGGCAACAAAACTGCCTGCAATTAATGCATTTTGAATAAATTGATAACCAAAGAAGTCTGCTATCATTTTGCACCTCTTTTTTTAAGTTTTTTTACTGGGCAACGATGGTTAAAATTTTCTTCATGTATGTGATCTATAATATGTTGTTTAAATGCACCAAGATATTTTTCTACCGGTTTGCTTTTGCAAAATTGCAACCTATCGCCATCAAAAATTAATTGTTTATCTAACAATAAAAAGTGTGAAGCATATTTGCCGATATCATAAATATCGTGTGTGGAAAGTAATATAGTTATATTTTTTTCGCAATTTAATTTTCGCAAAATTTCAAAAAAACTTGTTTTGCTTTTTGTGTCTAAATTGCTTTCTGGCTCGTCTAAGATAAGTAAATCTGGTTTGTTTAATAATGCTCGTGCTAAAAGTACTCTTTGTTGTTGTCCGCCAGAAAGTTGCGAAAAAGTTTTGTTTTTTAACGAAGTTATTTTAAGTAATTTTAAAAGTTCGTCTAAATAATTTTTAGATTTTGTTTTTTTATTTTGTGTGCAACAATCTTCTTTCAAAACTCGTCCCATTAAAATAACTTCGTGTACAGAAATCGGCATCTTGCTAGAAAATATTTTATTGTGCTGAGACAAATAACCTACCCGATGCCAATGTTTAAATTTTGTTATGTTTTCGTCGAAAAGTTTAATTTTTTTGCCGTCGGGAAGTATGCCAAGCAAAACTTTTAAAAGTGTACTTTTACCGCCAGCATTAGGGCCTATTAAAGCTGTAAAATTACCTTTTTTTATATTAAAGGAAACATTGTCTATTGCAACTGTTTCATTATATTTATAAGACAAATTTTTTGCTTCAACTATATTTTGCATATCGTTTTTCTATTTCTTTTGGCAATTTAACCCTTTAGAAATATTCTTTAAATTTACTCGCATTAAATCTTGATAGGTTTTATTTCTTTCAAAATCCATTTTAGAAATACCGTCGATAGGGTTTAATAATAAAACTTTAGTATTTGTTTCATTAGAAATCATTTTCGCAAAAGAAGGGTTCAACATTTTTTCAGTAAAAATGTATTCAATGTTTTTTGAATTGATATGATTTATAAGTTGTCCAACTTGTTTTGCACTTGGCTGGTTTGTTGCTTCTTCGTTTTGAACAGGCACAAAATGTAAACCTAATTTATTTGACATATCGCCAAAAGCATCATGCCCAATATGCACAATTGTTTTTCTTTTACAATTAGAAAGTTGCGAAACAAATTCTTTACCAAGTTTATTGATATCTTGTTTAAATGCTTCTAAGTTTTCTAGATATATGGCTCTATTTTTTTCGTCGATAGATGTTAAATAAAATGTAATTTGATCTGCCATAATTTTCACATTGTAAAAGTTTAGCCAAGCATGAAGACTTTCTTTATTTTCTGTGTTTTTTGTAGTGTTAACAAACATCAAAGGTTTCTTGCCTTTATACGAACTTTCGATATCTTTTACCCAAGGTTCAAGCTCGTAAGAAGTGTAGATGAATAAATTTGTGTCTGATAATTTTATAATGTCTGATGGTTTAAGTTCAAAGTGATGAGAATCTTGTCCCGGTGGTATAAACATATCCAAATTAATTAAATTACCTGCAATTTGTTTTGTTATGGAATATGTTGGGTAATCTGCCGCTATGACGGAAATTTTACCGTATTTAATTGCTTGTTGTTTTTTGTTGTACACAAAAAACATAACTAGTAAAACTAGTATTAGAATAAGTATTATTCTTAAGTGCTTTTTCATCTTGAGCCCCCTGATTTTTATTTTTTATATTTTTGTATCTCTTCTATCAATGGAGTATTGTATTTCATAGTAGCTACCCTTATTGCATCCATACCATTGAAATCTTTTGCATTAATATCTACACCTGCTTCCATTAGTAATTTTGCCATTTCTATTATTATTTTGTTCGCTTCAGCTAATTCTATATTATTTGCCTCTGCCCCAGTTATAAATGCATCCATCTGAGCTTTAATTTCTGGAGGTAGTGATGGGTTAGTCATGCTTCCATGCTGAGCAAACAATTCTTTTATTTTATTAGGATCTTCATATCCTTTAAGATTTGCCACATTATGTAATGCTGTTTCTTTATATCTATTTTTTGCATTAACACTAGTCCCTGCGTTTATTAAAATTTTTACTATTTCTAACTTTTCTCTCAATATTCCTGTATACATCGAATAATAATTAATAGACTGTATATCTCCACCACTAGCTTCAACAGCTTGTAATTTATCTGAAATAAAAGTCTCTATGTGGAAGTATTCTGTGGCATAATGTAATGGAGTATCTCCAATTTTATTAGTACCATTAACATTTGAACCTTGTTGTATTAGTGATTTAATTGTATTTATTTCGTTTTTTGCAACAGCAATATGTACTGGGCTAGCTTTTAATGAATTTAATTCAAACTCATCTCTAAGATATTCTTCTCTCTTCGCTACCGTTATTCTTGATGTATCTCGTGGTGAAGGTTGACGGGCAGTAATGTTGTATCCTTTTTGTTGTAATATTGTTTGCATATCTTCGTTTCCTTTTAAAGATATGGCATTTGCTACTGTATAGCCAGCACATTTGCTGTTAAGATTTAGCCCATAATTTAACATTAATTTCAAAATTTCAGTATTATTAGATTGGTGTATATAACATGCAGGAGTATTATTGTTAGCATCCCTTAAATTCATATCAGCACCTGCATATAATAATGCTTTTGTTATTTCCAAATTCCCTTTTGCTATAGAGCCATGTAATGCGGTAGCTCCGCCTGTTCCTTTTGCATTAATATCTACCCCTGCCTCTATTAATATTTTAGCTATATCTGGGTGATTACCATAAGTTGCATAATTTAATACTATTTGCCCTCCTTTATCTTTAGCATTAATATCTGCACCTTGTTCTATTAAGTACTTTACTATGTCAGTATTTCCACCTACTGCTGCTGCTTGTAAAACCATAACACCTTTATGACTTAGAGCATTTATATCTGCACCAGATTCCACTTTCTTTTTTACACAATCGAAATTTCCCATTTGAGCACATTGATATATATCCATTGTTTTGTGTGTTGATTTTTGGGGTTGTTCAGATTTTAAGTATTTGTCAAAAAAACCATTGTCATTTAACATAAAAATTACTGTTACTATTAATCCTAAAACTAAATATTTTAGGTATTTGTTTTTGTTTGTCATTTAATAACTCCCAATTTTTTATATTATTTTTAGTGCTTTACCTACTTTAGTAAATATTTCTACAGCTTGTTGTAAGTTTTCTTTTGTATGACCACTTGTCACTATTGTTCTAAGTCTTTCTTTTCCTTTTGGTACTGTTGGAAATTTAATTGCCAATGCAAAAACACCTTCTTCAAATAATCTTTGACTAAATTTTGTTGCTTTATCCCCGTCACCAACCATAATTGGTGTTATAGGTGTTTCGCTGTCGCCAGTATCAAAACCAGCTTTTTTTAATTCACTTTTAAAAAATTTGGTATTGTCCCAAAGAGTTTTTAGATGTTCTGGTTCATTATATAGAACATCAAGCCCTGCAATGCAACTTGCTATCACACTTTGCGGTGCTGAGCTTGAAAATAAGAACGGACGGGAAACACTACCCAAATAATCTCTCAACTTTTGTGTGCAAGCAACATATCCGCCGACGGTCGCGAATGCTTTTGATAATGTGCCAATTTGAATATCAACTCGTCCCTTTAAATTAAAATGTGCAACGGTTCCGCGACCGTCGGCACCTAGCACACCGCTTGAATGTGCATCGTCTACCATTAATACTATGTCATACTTTTCGCAAAGCTCTACAATTTTTGGAAGTGGTGCAATATCTCCGTCCATACTAAAAACGCCATCTGTTACTACCATTTTACGGCGGGCGTTTTGAACCTCGTCGGATTTTAATATTTTTTCTAAATGAGCCATATCGCTATGACGATAAATTTTCTTTTTAGCTTTGGACAAACGCCCGCCGTCTATAATAGAGGCATGGTTAAGCTCGTCTGAAATCAAGACATCTTCAGGGCTTGTCATTAAACTTTGACAAACTGTCACATTTGCAGAAAATCCGCTTTGCACAACCAAACAAGCTTCTGTTTGTTTAAATTCTGCAAGTTGACTTTCCAATTTTTCGTGTAAACTTGTTGTGCCAATAATGGATCGCACCGCTGCCGCACCAATACCATATTTTTCTGCAGCTTCAATTGATGCTTTTTTTATTTTTGGGTGAGTTGCTAAACATAAATAATTGTTAGATGTTAAATTTATAACTTCTTTACCGTCGATAGTCGCAACTGGTGCTTGTTCGGATTGTAATACCCTTGGGGTAATGAATCTACCTTCTTCTTTTAATGTTTTTAGTTCTGCATCTAAAAAATTCATATTGTCTTTCATCGTAAATCTCCTAATTTAAGGTATCAAAATTATTTTGCCAGATGCTCTATCTGGTTCTTGCATTTTTTCAAATGCTTTTTCAAACTCGCTCATTTTATATGTATGAGTTATTACTGGGCTAGGGTCTATTTTTCCAGAATTTAAAAGTTCGTCCATTTTTTCCCAATCTTTCCAAATTCTTCTTCCTGCGATGCCGTAAACGGTCACACCTTTGAAAACTATTTGATTAGAATAATCTATGGTAATATCGTTTCCTGCCAAACCAAAAGCTGTAAATCTGCCTGCTGGTTTTACGGCTTTTAAACCCATATTTATAGCATCTGGATGACCAGACATTTCTACCACAATATCCACACCACTAGGGTCTTTGGAATGTTGTTTAATTTGTTCTAAAATATTTTTATCGTTAGGGTCTAGCACTACATCTGCACCCATATCTTCTGCCATTTTTTTACGGAAAGGGGACATTTCTACGGCGATAACCACTGACGCACCCTCTGCCTTTGCAATTTGACAAGCAAACAAACCTTGAGGTCCGCAACCAGTTATTAAAACAGATTTATTTTTTACAGGTTCTACTAAAGTTGCGTAAACTGCATTGCCAAGTGGTTCAAAAATTGAACCGATATCTTTAAATTTATCATTGGTATGTTTCCATGCACAATTTGCAGGAATTTTTGCATATTCCGCAAAACCACCTTGAGTATCTATACCCAAAATTTTCATATTAGAACATACATGCTGTTGTCCGTTTTTACATTGATAACAATGTCCGCAATATATGTGAGATTCTGCCGAAACAAAATCGCCCACTTTTATGCCAGAATTTTTTGCACCTACTTCTACAACTTCGCCACAAAATTCGTGTCCGAAGATAAAAGGTGTTTTAATTCTATCTGTTGCCCAACCGGTGTCGTTAAATATGGGGATATCGCTTCCGCAGATGCTAGTGCGATGTATTTTCAATAAAATTTCATCTTCTTTTATTGTTGGTTTTTGTGCATCAATATATTCTGCACCTTTTCCTTGTTTTGTTTTTATTAAAGCTTTCATAGTGTTATCCTTATATGTTATTATTTATTATACAATTATATAAACTTTTAGGAGATTTAAATATGTTTAATGTATTTCTATTCATTTTACTCGCATTTTTGTGGGGAAGCAGTTTTTTAGTAGTTAAAGATGTTGTCCATCAAATAGACCCTCTATTCGGTGCTTTTTTACGAGGATTTATAGCACTTATATTTTTTAGTATTTTGTATCTTGTTCGTCGAAAAAGTGTAAGAGTTGCTAAAAAAGATTTATGGAAACCTTGGGTGCTTGGGCTTTTGCTTATGGGTTTCCCATTTGTAGTAGCTTTTTGGGGACAAAAGTATGTACCAGCAGGTTTAGGCGGTATATTTAATTCTACCGTACCTATTTGGACATTTATTATGGGTTCCATATTGTTAAAAGGGCAGGATAAATTTTCTTGGACTCGTGCAAGCGGAGTATTTTTAGGTATTTGTGGTGTGCTTTTAATTTTCACCCCAAAGTTTATGGCAGGTGCAGCTGATAATTTAGCATTACTTGGTGCGGGTGCATTGCTTATGATGGCTGTTTTTTATGCGATGGGTAATGTGATGATAAAGTATGTTTTAAATACTACCCCAACACTAACTATCGAGGGTAATATATTTCAGCAACATATAATGGGTTCTGCATTTTTATTTTTGTTTTTCTTGAGTTTTGGTGGCACAGTTGGTGCGGAAGTTTTAAATGCAAAAATAATAATGGCAAATGTATATATCGCCGTATTTTGCAGTGCAATAGCATTATTGATAATGTTTAGGTTGATACATCAATGGGGTGCATTGCGATTTAGTATGGTTACATATTTAGTGCCAATAGTTGCAATTACATTAGATTTATTATTAAATGGAGTAGTACCAAATAAGTATGAAATATTTGGGATGTTAATAATTTTTGCAAGTTTATTTTTAGTTGAAAGAAATCTGTCATCCTGAACTTGATTCAGGATCCAGGATAAAAAATAAAAATACCTAGATTGCGGATCAAGTCCGCAATGACAATGGGATATAGGATTTTATGAATAAAAAAGGTTTTACATTAATAGAGTTGTTAGTGGTAGTGCTTATAATAGCAGTACTAGCTTCTATTGCTTTACCAAAATATATGTCAGTAAGAGACAAGGCACGGTTGTCTGGCTTAATGACTATAGGTAAAAATATCGCAGATGCGCTAGACAGAAGAAGTCTTATAGACGAGGGTGAAGATACTGCTGCATTACAAAAACTAGATATAAGTTTTACAAAATATAATGGAACTGATTGTACAAGTATTACTTGTAGAATAAAAATATCAAGTAAGCAATATGTAATTGATCCTATTTTAAATTATGGCGGGCATGGTTATAATTTTGCTCAAATTTATTCTTATGATGATGAACTTTTAGGAATGCTTAGGGTTCATTCAGAAGGATATCCTGTTTCTTATACACACAGGCTTTATTGCTACCAAGTATCGGGTTCGTATCAAGATCCAATTAGATCTAGATGTGTAAAAGTAGGTAAGGCAATGGGAGCAGTAAATGCTCAGTGTGAAGATACTGGAAATGCTTTCTGTACTTTTAACTAAAAATTTTAATATGAAAAACAGAAGAACCCCCAATCACTCAAAGAGAGATTGGGGGTTCTTCTGTTTTTAAAACTAAAACTAAAAAGTACTCCCGAAGGGTACGAGTGTTTTTGTGTAAATTTTTTTGTCATTGCGGACTTGATCCGCAATCTAGGTTTATTCTGGATCCTGAATCAAGTTCAGAATGACAGGTTGTTAATCTCTTACAACTTCTACATTATGTGGAACACTCAAATGCTTGCCAACTAAACATAACTTTGCTGCCGAAACTAATGCACCTTCATACTTTGCATCAAAATTTTCTGGTAAATGTATTTTGATTAAAATATCGTCTAACATATACTTTTCTTTATTAAAGTTTGGGTGTACACTTAATGTAATTCCGTCTGAAGAAATATCCCGTTTATCTAAAAAGCTTTTAATAAAAATGCCACTACATGTGCCAAGCGATGCTAAAAATAATTGAAATGGATTTGGCTCACTTTCCTCGCCACCTTGATGTTTAGGTTGGTCGGTTTTAATAACAAAATCTCCTACGGTTGCATTGATTTTTTTATTGCCTTCAAATGTAATCTTCATAGTAATATCACTCCTAATAATATAAAATCTAAATATGGAACTATTCGATATTATAATTTTAACATTTTTGAGCTTTCTCATTGGTTATATAAGTGTAATCTTTGGCATAGGTGGGGGACTTTTTAATGTGCCTATCCTCGTGTTTTTCTTTAATATCCCAATACCGCAAGCAGTTGCTGCATCATTAGTTAGTGTCGCTGCTTTATCTGCGATGAGTGTGATGAGTAAAATAAGACATGGCTTTGTTAATATTCGTGTCGCTAGTTTGCTTGAACCGTTTTCTATATTTGGTATGTTAATCGGTGTGTTTTTGGTCGCAATTGTAAAAGAAAATAATATACGGATAATTTTTACAATACTTTCCTTTATTATGGCTACTAATATGTTGATTAAAACTTTTCACTCTAGAAAAAAGGATGTAAAAATTATCCGTACAAAAAATACTTTCTACGGAGAATATAGAGATCAAGGACTTGGCAAAACTATCAAATATAATCCAAAAAATATTATGATTTCTAGCCCGTTTAGTTTCTTAGCAGGATTGCTTTCTGCATTGGTAGGTATCGGCGGGGGGATAGTGCTTGTGCCTATAATGAATTTCCTTTGTAGAATGCCAATAAAAGCCAGTGTAGCTACCAGTAATTTTATACTTTTTGTATCTTCTGCCTGTGGTGCATTTTCTTATATGATAAAAGGTTTTATAATTTACGATATTGCAGGTGCAATGGTTTTAGGTTCTATGACTGGTGCTTATTTTGGTATGAAAATGCTTGTTAAAATTAAGCCAAAAATTATACAAGTTTTGTTTGCCGTTTTGATGTATATAATTTCTATAAAGTTTTTAACTTCTGTGGTGGGAAATTAATTTTATGACAGATAAAAATTTAAGAAAAATAATAAATATAATTTTAAGATTTGGCATAATCGCAATTTATGTTTTGCTAATTTTAGGTTTTATTTTTAATAGCAAATTTTTGTTTTTTGGGATTTTTGTATTGTTGATATTAGCTGTTATCAAAATAATTGCTCAAGGCATTGGATTTTTCGAAGCCAAAAAACAAAAATTTGCATTATTATCAGTTTTGAGTTTAATAATATTCGTAGCACAGGTTATTATTTTCGGGATATTTAAGTTATAATGTAGATAAGTGAAAAATAGGAGGAGGATTTTAATGTTCAAAAAATTAAGTACAAAAATAGATTCCTATAAAGAAGAAGCAGTAAAAATGCAAGAAGAGCTTACTAGCAGAAAAGCAATCGCACCAGAAAGTGGTGGTGAAGGCGAATATGAAAAAGCTATGTGGATAGAAGCCGAACTTAAAAAAATGGGCTTTGACGAAATTTCTAGGGTGGATTGCCCAGATAAAAGAGCAATAAAAGGTATCCGTCCAAATATAGTAGCCAAATATTACGGTGAAGATAAAACCAAAACTCTCTGGGTAATGACACATATGGATGTCGTACCAGAAGGCGAAAAATCTCTTTGGAAAACCGATCCATTTAAAGTTCATCGAGAAGGCGACATTCTTTATGGAAGAGGTGTAGAAGATAATCAACAAGGAATGATAGCAAGTATTTTAACAGCAAAAGCTATGATGGAAGAAGGTTATCGTCCACCATTTAACTTTGCACTTTTAATAAACTCAGACGAAGAAGTAGGCAGTAAACATGGTGTTGAATATGTATTAAAAACCAAACCAGAACTTTTTGGTAAAAATGATGCATTCTTAGTACCAGACGGCGGAAACGAAAAAGGCGAAATGGTAGAAATTGCAGAAAAATCTATCGCATGGCTAAAAATACATACACTTGGCAAACAATGTCATGCAAGTATGCCAGCACTTGGCAATAATGCTTTCACAGCCGGTAGTGATTTAGCTTTAAGATTAAGAAATGGTTTATACGAACATTTCAATGCAAAAGACGGCTTGTTCGACCCTAATATTAGTACATTTGAACCAACTAAAAAAGATAAAAATGTAGACAATGTTAACACAATTCCCGGCGACGATGTTTTTTATTTAGATTGTCGTGTACTTCCAACATATACTTTAACAGAAATACATAAAAAAGTTTTAGAAATTTCAGCAAGTATTGAAAAAGATTACAAAGTAAAAGTTAGTGTAGAACCTGTTATGACAATGACATCTAAAAATCCAACACCAAAACATTCGCCATTAACAAAAGCTGTAATAGAAGCATCAAAAGCGGTTTACAATAATAATCCGCAACCATGTGGTATCGGCGGTGGAACTGTGGGTGCATATTTTAGAAATGAAGGGTATCATGCGGTGATATGGTCTAAAATAAAAGATACCGCACATATGCCAAATGAAGAATGCGACTTGAATAATTTACTTGGCGATGCAAAAGCATTTATACATATCGCTATGAATTTAAAATTAAATATTGCAGATGCTTCGGTATCTTCAGTTTGGGATAATAAATAAAATTTTGCGAGGTTGATATGAACAGAAAAGCGTTCATAGCTTGGGAACTTATTATAATGTTTGGGCTTATTGTGGTGCTTATGGCTTTAGCCATACCAAGGTTTCAGCAGATAATTTTTAAATCTAAGGAAGCGCAAACAAAAGTTAATCTTAACCAAATAAGAGAAGCGGTTATTGTTTATTATGGTACAAATGGTGGTAAATATCCAGAAGACAATTTGTTTTCTTTAATGCCAAAATATTTGAGTAATATCCCAGAAGCTAATATTTCTAAACATGAAAAGCCGTCTAATAAGGTTCACACAGGTAATGGAGAAACATATATAGATGGGACTGGCGGTTGGGCTTATATCAACGACAAACAAGACCCAAATTGGGGTAAAGTTAGTGTAAATTGTACTCACAAAGATACGGAAGGTAGTTTTTGGAACAGTTATTAATTTAAATAATGTACAATAAACATAGATTGGGAAGATTTGTGTTTGTGCTGAAAAAATTTCTGGAGGTTTTATGGATTTAGCTACAAATATATTGCTTATTTTAGTGGGGCTTATAGTGGGAAGTTTCTTAAATGTGTGTATTTATAGAATACCAATTAAGAAAAGTCTTATAGCACCTGCATCTTCATGTCCTACTTGCGAATATAAAATTAAATGGTATGACAATATTCCAATAATAAGTTATTTTTTATTAAAAGCACGCTGTAGAGATTGTGATACCTGGATATCTTTTAGATACCCATTGGTAGAAATTTTGGCAGCATTGTTTGCTGTTTTAGTTTTCAACAAATTAGGGATTAATCTTTGGAGTGTCACAATACTAGCAGTAATATATATGTTTATTGTAGGTTCTTTTATAGATTTTGAACATAGAATTATACCTGATGGATTTTCAATAGCTTTACTTATAGTAGGTTTGGCGACATGCACTATTAATCCACATTTTGACGGCGGATTATATTCCTTATGGCAAAGTTTCCTAGGTGCATTTATAGGTTTCTTTGGTGTATGGTTAATTGCTTATGTCGGCGAAAAAGTATTTAAAAAAGAATGTATGGGTGGTGGCGATATCAAAATTATGGCAGGTATCGGCGCACTGCTTGGCTGGGAAGGTGTGATAATAGCGTTAGTATTATCTAGTTTCTTCGGACTTTTATGGATTATCGGTTTAATATTAGCTAAAAAAATAGATGAAGATAATTCCATAGCATTTGGTCCATTCTTATTTTTAGGGGCGATAGTACAATTTTTCGTATTCCGTGGGTTATATGAGTTTTCCATCTTCATGCAAAATTTCATTACTTTATAAGTTTACTGACGCTTTTTAATAAAAAACCCCCGCAAGCATGTGCTTGCGGGGGTTTTTAAAATTATACGGAAAGGGAGGGATTCGAACCCTCGATACGATTACTCGCATACAGTCTTTCCAGGACTGCGCCTTAAGCCGCTCGGCCACCTTTCCAAAAACCAGTCAATATTTATATTATATCATAATGCTAAGTTGTTCCAAAAATTCTACAATATAATTATGATTTACATTAAAGTATTTTTTGCTATTGTCTTTTGGGGTATGAGCTTTGCTTTCACAAAAAAAGCTCTAGGTGAAGTTTCAATTCCAACTCTTCTTTTTGTTCGTGCAATTTTGGGTGCATTAACCGTTTTACTTTTCCTGTGTGAACTTTCTTGGATTAAAACTCTAACAAAAAAAGACTGGCTTAAAATGATATTCCTCGCCTTTACCGGTGTTATAATTCAACAAGGTTTACAGGCATATTCGCTTTTAAATACAAGTTCTAACCATGCTGGCTGGCTTATCAGTTTGATACCAATTGCAGTGGTTTTTGTGCTGGTTGTTGTGTTTAAAGAAACTATCGCCAAAGCAAAGTGGCTTGGTTTTGTTATGGGTTTTGTCGGGGTAAGTTTGGTTTTCTTTTCAAAACAAACACTTGTAGGTGGCGAGGTTGTGCCGACGATGAAAGGTGATATAATATTTTCACTAACGGCAATTAACTGGGCATTTTATGTAATTTATTTGGCAAGATGGTTTAGAGAAATTAATCACTTGCGAGTGATATTTATTTTTATGACTCTATCTGCAATAATGGTTATACCCTTTTTAATTATGGGCGATACTTATAAAGAGTTTTATACAATAAGTTCGGAAAATTGGTTTTCGCTTATATATCTTGGAGTTTTTTGTAGTGGTTTTTCATTTATTTTTTATAATCAAGCTGTTTCTGCAATTGGTGCTGCAAGAGCCAGTTCTTTTATGTATTTACAGCCGTTTGTCGCAATTTTTACAGGATACTTTTTACTTGGCGAAGAAATTGCAGTAATGTCAGCAGTAGGTGGTTTGATAATTTTAATCGGGCTTTATTATATTAATGGCGGACGAAAAGGTCTTAGGTTTTTTGCAAGAATACATGAGAAGATGTTAAACTGGTATCCTCGTTATTAACTACTTTCTAAACATTCTAAATGGGATTGTTATTATGAAGAATAATATTCCAAATATTACAGAAACTATCACACCTAAAATTAAAAATAAAATACCCAAGAAACTAAGTATCGGATTTGCAGATTTAAACTGATAAGTTTTAAAATTACCAAAATTATTGAATAAATTTGGCTGATCTTCTTTAGTAGCATCAGGTGTTTTGGTGTCTATCGGATTGCCGTGTTCGTCTAAAATTTCTGGTTCTATGACTTTTTCGTCTTTCTTTATTTCGTTCATATATGTATATTCTAGCAAAAATGGTAAAATATCTGATATGAAAAAGAATTTACCAAAAGCATACGAACATAAAAAAGTAGAGGAAAAACTTTCACAGAAGTGGCAGTCTGCAAAACTGTTTAAGCAGGATTTATCGTCTAAAGCTAAACCATTCACAATTTTAATACCACCACCAAATATAACTGGTGCGCTTCATATCGGACATGCACTAACTAATACTATCCAAGATGTTTTAATCAGATACAACAAAATGCAAGGTAAAAATTCTTATTGGGTAGCTGGTACAGACCACGGTGGAATTGCGACCCAAAATGTTATAGAAAAAAAACTTTTTGCAGAACAAAAGAAAACCAGAGCGGATTTTTCCCGCGATAAATTTTTAGATATTTTATGGGATTGGTATCAAGAATGTGGCGACACTATTTTGTATCAGTTTGAAAAAATGGGCTGGAGCTTAGACCTTGATAATGTTCGTTTCACAATGGACGATACCCGTGCAAAAGCGGTTTATACAGCATTTGAAAAGCTTTGGAAAGATAAGAAAATTTATCGCGGGAAACGGATGATAAATTGGTGTTGCCGTTGTCATACTGCTTTGTCTGATATCGAGGTAGAATACGAAGCACAAAATGGTAAATTATGGCATATTCATTATCCACTTGAAAATGGTAAACAAGGCATTGTAATTGCAACTACCCGTCCTGAAACTATGCTAGCTGATACTGGTGTTGCGGTGCATCCAAAAGACGAAAGATATCAACATTTAATTGGTGAAAATTTAAAACTTCCATTAACAAATCGCATAATACCTGTGGTTGCAGATAAAGAAGTAGATAAAGAGTTTGGAACTGGTGCAGTTAAAATTACACCAGCGCACGATCTATTGGATTATGAGATCGGTCAACGGCATAAACTTCCAATAATAACAGTAATTTCTGAACATGGGAAAATGATAGATTGTCCTGAAAAATATATTGGTATGTCCGTTCAAAAAGCACGGGCAGAAGTTGCCAAAGATTTAGAAGAAAAAGGTTTCTTGACCAAAACCGATAAATATAAAAACAATGTTTCCACTTGTTATCGTTGTCATAATCATATAGAGCCATATTTGAGCGAACAATGGTTTGTAGATATGAAAGATATGGCAAAAAAAGCTACCAAAGCAATTAATGATGGCAAAGTTACATATACGCCTGAAACGTGGAAAAATCAAACTTTAAATTGGTTAGAAAATATACAAGATTGGTGTATCTCCCGACAAATAATTTGGGGACACCGAATACCAGTTTGGTATTGTAAAGATTGTGGTGAGAAAGGTCTTATGAAAATGGATAAAGGTAAAAAGTTTGCTTTAAGTTTGCCAGCCAAGTGTGGTAAATGTGGTAGCAAAAACTTATATCAAGACGAAGATGTTTTAGATACATGGTTTTCGTCAGCTTTATGGCCATTATCCACACTTGGCTGGCCACAGCGAAGCAAAGAACTTTCAACATTTTACCCATCAGCTGTTATGCAAACAGGGTACGAAATTATTTATTTATGGGTAGCACGGATGATAATGTTTGGACTTTATTTCGGCGGAGAAGTTCCGTTTAAGCAAGTTTCGTTAAATGGTATTGTTCGGGATAAAACGGGCAAGAAAATGTCCAAAAGTTTGGGTAATGTTGTTGATCCACTTGGCTTAATAGACAAGTACGGTGCGGATGCTGTAAGGTTTAGTTTACTTATGCAAGCAAGCCCGGGTAAGGACATTCCTTATGGTGAAGGTAGTATTGTAGGAGCTAGAAATTTTACCAACAAAATTTACAATGCTGCAAGATTTTTAATGATGCATCTTGAAGGTGTAGAAGGCAAACTAGAAATGCCTAAAAAGTTTAAAGAACTTTCTGATAATTGGATAATTAATGAATTTAATAAAATTACAGATACAGGTTTTTTAGAAAAGTTTGAATTTGGTAAACAAGCAGAAAGTTTTTACCATTTCTTTTGGAGTAATTATTGCGATTGGTATATAGAACTTGCAAAACCAAGGCTCGCACAGGGTGGGGAAAGTAAAAAAGAAGTTTTAGCAATATTGGTACACATTTTTTACGATTATTTAAAACTTTTACACCCACTTATGCCATTTATTACAGAAGAGTTAGCAGAGTATTTTGCAAAATATACATCCGATAATCCAGACTTTTTGATACATAAAACAATACTAGCATCTCAAAAAATAACAATAGATGCTAATACTGTTAAAAACTTTAAACTTATACAAGAAATTATTACTAAAATAAGAACAATTCGCTCTCAATTTAGCATTGCACCAAAAGTAAAGTTAGATGCAGTAATAACAAATGAAAATAAATTTATATCTAGCAATAAACACTATATAGAAGATTTAGCAGGTATAGAAAATGTAGTATTTGGTGGCGATAAGCCAACACAAAGTGCGATGACTGTTATAAAAGATATAAAAATATTTATCCCACTAGAAGGTGTTATAGATATTAGTAAAGAAAACGAAAGATTAAAAAAAGAACAAGATAAAAAAGTAAAAGATTTCGAAACTTATAATGCTCGTCTTTCAAATAAAGGCTTTACAGATAAAGCACCTAAAGAAAAGGTAGAAGAATTTAAGAAAATAGTTTCTACTCTTAAAGAAGAAATTTTAGAAATTAAAGATGCCCTTAAATCTTTAGAGAAATAAAAACAAATTGTCATTGCGGACTTGATCCGCAATCCAGATTTTATCCTAGATTCTGAATCAAGTTCAGAATGACATAAATAAATAATATGAAAAAAATTAAAGAAATTGTTTTAGCAACTGGTAATCAACATAAAGTTGCAGAAATTATGAAAATTATGGCAGATTTGAAATCTGTCAAATTTATATCCTTAAAAGAATTCCCAAAAATTATTATACCAGAAGAAACAGGTCAAACTCTGCGTGAAAATGCATTGATAAAAGCAATGCATGTCGCTCGCGAAACTAAACAATGGACACTTGCAGACGACACCGGTTTAGAAGTTGACGCACTTAATGGCAAACCCGGAGTATATTCCGCCAGATATGCAGGTGAAACCGCAACCTACGAGGATAATAATAAAAAATTGCTCAAAGAGTTGAGCGAAATTTCGCAAAAAAAAAGAACTGCTAAATTTAAAACAATCTCTTGTTTATGTTCACCCGACGGCTTAGCTTTTTTTGAAGAGGGCATATTGGAAGGCGAAATTTCGCTATCACCAAAAGGCGACAATGGTTTTGGTTACGATCCTATTTTCATAGTTAAAGACAGCAATAAAACTTTAGCAGAACTTACCGATACAGAAAAAAATGCCCTATCCCATCGGGCTAGAGCATTCCAAAATATCAAAAAATATATCAATTAATCCAAACCTCGCGAATGTCGAAGGCAAAAAAGGAGTGGGCTTCCCACCAACAAATATATCAATTAAATTGTCTGTAAATTACTTCCTACTAAAGCTTTCCAAGTATCGGAAAAGTCTTTCGGTGGAACAACTTCGTAGCTAACTCTTTTACGGGTTATTGGATGCACAAAAGATATCTTTCGTGAATGTAGCATCAACCGTTTTGCAGTTGCACCTTTATATAACCAATCCCCGAGAACTGGATAACCTAACCATGCCATATGCACTCTTAATTGGTTTGTGCGACCAGTCTTCGGATATAATTCCGCAAATGCAAAACCTTTCTTTTGTTGAACAATTTTATATTCGGTAATTGCTTCTCTTCCTACTGGCGATGCTTTAATTTTACCACCCGCAACTCTGCCAATTGGTACATTTATAATGCCTTGTTTATCTTTTGGTGTGCCACATAAAATTGCATTATAAGTTTTATCCATTTTTCGATTTGCAAAAAGTTCTTTCAACTTATCTTGCATCTTTTTTGTTTTAGTAAATAACATCACACCACTGGTATCTTTGTCCAATCTATGAACCATACCAACTCTTTCCAAACCTTCTTCCATATCTTTGGGTTTGTCCGCCAAGAGTATCGATACCAAAGTCTCTTCTGCTGCGAACGCAGCCTCTGGTGTGGTTTCCCATGTTGGACTTAAAGGATGAACTAATAAACCAGATGGTTTTCTTATCACGAGTAAATGTTTATCCTCGTGTATGAGTAGTTTTTTAAGTGTAGTTTCTGACGATTTGTTTTCTGGGAAAGTAATTTCTATTTCATCATCCAGCTTAAGTATATAAGAAGGTTTTACCACTTCGCCATTAACAGTGATACATTTTTGTTTTATAAGATCTTTTAAAAAACCACGACTAAATTCTGGCATTTCGCCAGCGACAAAGGCATCAAGTCTTTCTTCTTCCTCTGTTCTTGTGTATTTGAAATTTTGTTTATCCATTTTTTTTATTCCTGATTGCTAGTATATATATTAGTATAGCAGTTATAAATATAACTATACTTATAAGCTGAGAGGGGGATATTGAAAATATGAAATTTCCTCGTTCGTCGCCCCTGAAAAATTCTATCGCAAACCTTGCAACAGAATACATCGCCATATATAAAACAAATATACTGCCTGTTTTATGTTTTTTATTATTTAAAAAGTGTAATGTTAAAAATATTAATAAATTTGCAAATATCTCGTACAACTGGGTTGGATGTAATGGGATATTATGTAAATGATGTGGCACTAAACATTCTGGGTTGCTAAATTTTATTGCTAGTTTTGAATGCGAAATTTCCCCATAACAACAACCTGCTAAAAAACAACCTATTCTGCCAAACAAATGTCCTAATGCGATTGCTGGAGCGGTAAAATCCGCCGTTTTTGAAATGGGGAAATTTCGCTTTCTTATAAAATATACACCACTACAAACAGCACCCACAAAACCGCCAAAATACACAAAGCCAGAACGGAATGTTTTAATGGCATCTATTAATTTTTCAAAAATATTATCCCCGTAGAAACCTGACCAGTGGAATATTATATAGAAAATTTTAGCACCTATTAATGCACCTAAGATTAGGTAAAAAATATAGTCAAAAAGTTCGGTATTATTTTTAAAAGGAGATTTCGCTTGAGTTTTATATAAATAAAAACCAGCCATTAGATAGCCGATTGCATTCATTAGGCCATATGCAGTTATTTCTATGAATCCTAAACTAATTAATGCCTCTGGGTACATTTTCCTGTCTCCTCTTTTTAACCCTTTTTTGTTTTTTTGCTCCTAAAGTCCCGCTACTGCTTCGCAGTATTCGCTGAACGGACTAGTCGTCGCAAAGAAAAACAAAAAATCATTTAAAAATAGTCGCCAATTTATTTATTTGTTTTTTACAATTTCTAAAATCTTTTTAAAATCTTCCAACTCGGTATATTTTACTTCTTCTATATCGCATGCTTTTGCAAGTGAACGGCAAGCAAATAGTATATCTGCTTTTTCTGCAGCCCTAAAATCTGTAATGCCATCGCCACAGAAAATGGTTGTATATCCTAAATCTTTATAATGTTGAACTCTTGATGCTTTAAAATCGTCTAACCGATAGTCTTCTAATAATGGATAGCTCACTATTACTCCATCGTCTGAAATTTTTGCAGTAGCAGAGAAAAATGGAGTATCTTCAAAACCCATATTTTTTAAAATTGGTTTTATATAAATATCCAAACCACCGCTAACAATTTCAAAAGGTAGTTTTTCTGTTTTGCAAAAATGTTTTAGCTCTTTTAAATGTTTTCTTGGTTTTGCTATTTTTAAAACAAATCGTTCAAATTCTTTTGGAGTGGTTTTAACTTGAGCGAAATGTGAAATCATCCAATTTTTTGCTTCGTCATCTGTATCGTAAGATGTTTGAATTTGATCTTTGCTTGTTATTTCATGATGTAAACAAATTTCGTGAGCGATATCTTTTGTTGTTAATGTGCCGTCAAAATCTGTAACTATTGCATATTTTTTCATTGTGTTATTGCCATTTTTAGGAAATGATTGGTTTTAAGTTCTTCTTCAATAGTACTTTCATATCCATTATATTCGTGTCCTGTAAAAATTTTTGTTTTAGGGGGGAGTTGCGACAATCTTTTTAAACTTTTTTGCATTTTCTTAGGGTCTGAACCCGGCAAATCTGTTCGTCCGCAAACTGTTTTAAATAAAGTGTCGCCTGTAAAAAGATTGTCGCCAATCTTTATACAAACAGAACCTTCACTATGCCCTGGTGTGTGTAAAATTTCTATATTTAATTTACCAATTTTAAATTTTTTATCGCCTTTATAAGTTTCTAATAAATTTGCAGATATTTCAGATACTTTTGCATCGCCTTCTTCAATATATGCTGGTATTTTAAACTTTTTTATTATCGCATCGGCTCTTTTCACATGATCAAAATGACCATGTGTAAAAAACACCGCTTTTGGTATTAAGTTTTCTGTTTTTAGATAGGTTTCTATATCTTTAATACTCCACGCAGGGTCTATTAAAATAGCATTATTATCCTCGTCAGATATTATATAACAGCAATTTGCCATTAATCCTAAAACAAGAGTCTTTATTTTCATTTTTGTGCCTTAAATCGAAATTCTATTTCGTCTTTTTTCGTTAGGTTGTATTTAGTTCTTGCTAAATATTCTAGATAAGCTTTGTCGTTTGCTTGAAGTTTTTCTAACTGATTATTAAGTTGTATAAATTCTTTATCTAGTTTAACATCTTCTTTTTTAAGTTTGCCAATTTCCAAACTATTAAAAATTATACTTCGTACATTGCCGTTAAATACAAGATAGATAACAGCAAGTGCGATAATAATTTTTATTATCTGACTAAACTTAATGTTCGGTTTATATTTATTTTTTGAATATCTTATCTTTGGCATAAATTGCTTTCTTGCCAAGTTCTTCTTCTATTTGAAGCAACCTGTTATATTTTGATAGCCTTTCACTTCTACATGGTGCACCTGTTTTTATTGCACCTGCATTTGTTGCTACTGCTAAATCTGCAATAAAGCTATCGCCTGTTTCGCCAGAACGGTGAGATATTATTGTCGTAAAACCAGCTTTATGTGCTTGCTCTATAACATCCACAGTTTCGGATACAGAACCTATTTGATTTAGTTTAATTAATATGGAATTTGCACTTTTTTCTTCAATTCCTCTTTCTAAACGATTTGGATTTGTTACAAACAAGTCGTCGCCAACTATGGTGATTTTTTTACCTAATTTTTTAGTCATATGATTCCAACCAGACCAATCGTCCTCGTGTAATGGATCTTCAATAGAAACTATTGGGAACTTTTTGCACCAGCTACCATAAATACTTGTTAATTTTTCTGCTGTGATTTTTTTGCCTTCAAAACTATATTTACCAGCTTTGTAAAATTCGCTTGCTGCACAATCTAAAGCAATAGCGGTTTTGCCCCTATAACCAGCTTTTGATACCGCAACTAAAATTGTTTTCAACACATCTTCATGTTTTGTGATTTTAGGGGCAAAACCGCCTTCATCACCAACAGAAATTGTATATTTTTTACTTGCTAATAATTTTTTTAAGTTATGATAAATTTCGCTAGCGCAACTCATCGCATTTGTAAACGATGTAGCTTTTGTAGGTATTATCATAAATTCTTGAACATCTATACCAGCATCTGAATGTTGCCCACCGTTTATAATGTTTAATAAAGGTGCTGGTAAAATAAATTGTTTACTTTTGATACTGTAAACATCTCTTAAATGTTTGTATAAAGGTTTTTTATTGCTTACTGCACCTGCTCTTAATACAGCCATTGAAACTGTCAAAATTGCATTTGCACCAAGTTTACCTTTGTTTTCTGTGCCGTCTAGTGCTATCATTGTTTCGTCTATTAAACGAATGTCATCTGCATCTAAGCCAACAACTTTTTTAGCAATTGTTGATACATTTTTTACAGCTTTTTTTACCCCTTTACCAAGATATCTTTTTCCGCCGTCTCTAAGTTCTACTGCTTCGTGCGAACCTGTTGATGCACCACTTGGTACTGCTGCTCTTCCGAAAGAACCGTCTGCTAAAACGACATCTGCTTCTACTGTTGGGAAGCCACGGGAATCTAAAATTTCTCTTGCTACTATTTTTTTAATCTTGCTCACTTTTCTTGCTCCTAAACTAATTTATTTTTATTTTCTTTTTAAAATTTGACTTATTATTTTTTTGGTTTCTTTTATAAGTAAATCTGGTAGTTTTTTATCTTTACTTTCTGCGTAGATTCTTATAATATTATCCGTCCCTGAAGGTCTTACTGCAAGCCAGCTACCTTTTTTAAGTATGAATTTAAAACCGTCTGTTTGATCTATTCTCCACACAGAAACATTGCTTATAGAAAGTGGTGGATTAATGTCTAATTTTTCCATTAAAGTTTCTATTTCTAGTTCTGTTAAAGGTAAACTTACTTTTTTGCTGTAATGCATAGGATATTTTTTGTAGAAATCTTTTCTAATTTTGTCAAAACTTTTCTTTTCCATTGCCATCATTTCAACAATAAGCATACAAGCTAAAATACCATCTCTATCTGGTATGTTTGTTGAAACTGCAAGTCCAGCAGTTTCTTCTGCACCCATAAGATATTTGCCAGTTAACATTAAGTTGTTGATATGTTTAAAGCCTACTGGAGTTTCTCTTACTTGCATTCGATGAGCATTAGCAACTTCGTCTATTAAATGCGAAGTTATTACACTTCTACATACTCTACCTGTAAGTTTTTTATTTTTTATGAGATGTTCCAAAACTAAAGCTAATATTTCGTTTGGTGAAACCCATTGCCCCTTTTCGTCTATAATACCGAATCTATCTGCATCGGAATTACATGCAATACCAATATTAAGTTTATTTTTCACAACTAGTTTGCTAAGTTCTTTTAATGCATCTGGTCCTGCGTTGGGGGTTTTGTGTCCGAAAAAAATATCTCTGTTTTCGTGGATAGAATGTATAGATTGTGGTTTTAAACCCGATTTTTCTAGAAATCTTCTTAAATAACCAGCAGACGCACCAAAAAGTGGGTCTACCCCTACTTTTAATTTGGAGTTTTTTATAGCTTTAACATTTATAACTTTTGCTAAATGTTTAAGATATTCGTCCCTAAAATTAAGTTCATTAATTGCGGAATTTTCGTAATCATAATCTAAAGAGCTAGCAGAAAGTAATGCAGATGTTGCTCTTGGTATTCTGTTTTCAATATCGCTCATAATTTCTTTATTTGCTATTCCGCCGTAAAAAGAAACCCATTTAAGTCCGTTAAAATCGTATTCAAATTCGCTAGCAGTAATTACTATCGCACCGACGGCACATTCGTCTAAAACAGCCCATTGCGCTGCTGGTGTAGGCATAGGAAATTTTGCCATTTTTACAATTATACCATTAGCGGTTAGTTCATTGGCTGCCACTCTTGCAAACTGACGAGACATACCTCGTGTATCATGTCCTACAATTACTAAAGGTCTTTTAAAATTAACCTTTTTTTCTTTGCAATGTTTTACATATCCAGCACCTTTGAAACCATAATAGTTGTCGTTAAAGATGTGGGAAACAATGCCGTAAGTAGTCCTCTGCACATTTTGTGCAGTGAAGCCTTCTGCTATTTTGGCTCTAAAGCCTGTTGTTGTAAATTTTATATCCATAGTTGATTGAAATATACAAAAATTTGAGATAAAAAACAAATTTTTGTATATCATTTTAAAATAGTACAATATACTATACCTATTGATTTTAACATTTTTAGAAGAGAAGATAAACATTATGGATTTTGAAAAACTTAAAAAATTTATTAAAAATAACGATATTCCTTCTTATCGTATCAACCAAATAAGAGATGCTATCTATAAGCAAGGCATCACTAATTGGGACGATATTAAGCAATTACCTGCTAATTTAAGGAAGGAACTAGCTGTTAAACAACCGATATTATCGGTTTTTATGTCTAAAATACAACAATCCAAGCGGGATAAGATAATAAAAGCTCTTCTAACCCTTAAAGACGGCTATAAAATAGAAACCGTATTAATTAAACCTTATGATAGTTGGAGCGTTTGTGTATCGACACAAGTTGGATGTCAAATAGGTTGTACTTTTTGTCAGACCGGACATATGGGTTTCAAAAGAGATTTGACTGCTGAAGAAATTTCAGATCAAGTTTTATTTTGGCAGGGTTATTTGAGAAGTAAAAAAATCGATGAACGGATATCGTCAGTTGTATATATGGGAATGGGCGAACCGCTTTTGAATTATGATGAAGTTGTAAAATCTATTAAAACTTTATCTGATACTGATTTTCTAAATATCGGACAAAGACATATATCAATTTCGACATCTGGTATCGCCGATAAAATTAAGAAGTTAGCGACCGATTTACCTCAAGTTAAATTGGCATTGTCATTACATTATACTGATGACAAGTTGCGATCGAAAATAATGCCTATAAACAGAAAATTTAATTTACAATCATTACAATTGGCATTAGAGGATTATATCGCTAGAACAAATCGACAAGTTTTTATAGAATATATTTTGATACAAGGTGTTAATGATTCGACAAAAGATTTCAGAAAGTTGGTAAAATGGATTGAGGGTATCAGAGGAAATTATTTATTACATGTTAATGTTATACCGGCGAATCAGACAAAGAAGTTGAATAATAAAATTACTAATGCTGAAGTTGACGATTTTGTAAAATCATTAAAGAAGGCGAACATTAGTGCGTCCGCTCGCAAAAGTTTAGGAGCCGACATAAACGCGGCATGTGGTCAACTTGCAACAAAATGATAAAAATGATGTATAATAAAAGTATGAGAAATAAAAAAGCATTTACATTGATAGAATTATTGGTAGTAGTATTGATAATAGCAATACTTGCAGCGATAGCTTTACCGAAATATCAAGTTACGAGGGATAGAGCTCATCTTTCAGGATTGATGACGATAGGAAAAAATGTTGCTGACGCAATGGATAGAAGAAGTCTTTTTGATGATGTTTATGATGGTAATGCTTTGGAAAAACTGGATATAAGTTTTAAGGATAATACAGGAAGTGATTGCACGAGTGGTACTTGTAGAATAAAGGTATCAGGTAAAGACTATTCGCTTGTTCCTTATTTGAATTTAACTGGTCTAGGTAAAAATCTTGTTGAGTTTATTTCTTATACGAATACAGCTTTTGCAAGATTTACTGTTTATTCAAATGGATATAATTCTTCATATCTATACAAACTGGAGTGCACATATTCGTGGGGTAATGTGGAGGTAACAATAGATTCTGATAGATGCTTAAAGTTAGGTGCAAGTATGGGTGCAACTTGTACTACAAGTATTTGTACTTGGAGTTAAAATTTCGAAACTAATTGTAAAAAAATCTGCTTAAAAAAGCAGGTTTTTTACAATTATTCTGCTTTCTCTTTGTGTGAAAATTAGAGCGATAACTGTGTTTCTTAATAAAATGATGTATAATAAAAATATGAGAAATAAAAAAGCATTTACATTGATTGAATTGTTGGTGGTAGTATTGATAATCGCAATACTTGCAGCGATAGCATTACCAAAATATATGGTAGCTAGAGATAGGGCTCATCTTGCAGGTTTAATGACAATTGGAAAAAATGTTAATGATGCATTAGATAGACGAAGTTTGTTTGATGATGCCGCAGATGGTGGTGCTTTAGAAAAAATAGATTTAAGTTTTAAGGATAATACAGGAAGTGAATGTACTGGTGGAAGTTGTAGAATAACAGTATCAGGTAAGGATTATTTATTGTTTCCTTATCTAAATGATGGTAGTACTGTGGGGCAAAATCAAACTTCATTTTTTTCTTTTACTAATTTATCTTTTGGGTGGTTTATTGTATATGCCGAAGGACATAGTAATTCTGCTTTGTATAAGATTTATTGTTATCAATTAAGTGGTTCGTATGCAGATCCAGATGCAGATAGATGTGAAAGAATGGCTGCAAGTATGGGAGCAACTTGTAGTGGCTCTAGTGGTACACGAAGTTGTACTTGGTCTTAAAAATTTTCAAAACTAATTGTAAAAAAATATGAGAAATAAAAAAGCATTTACATTGATAGAACTTTTGGTGGTAGTATTGATAATCGCAATACTCGCATCGATAGCATTACCAAAATATATGGTAGCTAGAGATAGGGCTCATCTTGCAGGTTTAATGACAATTGGAAAAAATGTTAATGATGCATTAGATAGACGAAGTTTGTTTGATGATGCCGCAGATAGTGGTGCTTTAGAAAAAATAGATTTAAGTTTTAAGGATAATACAGGAAGTGAATGTACTGGTGGAAGTTGTAGAATAACAGTATCAGGTAAGGATTATTTAATCTTTCCTTATCTAAATGATGGTGGTACTGTTGGGCAAAATCAAACTACATTTTTTTCTCATACTAATACAGCTTTTGGATGGTTTATTGTATATGCCGAAGGAAATAGTAATACCAATTTATATAGACTTTATTGTTATCAAATGAGTGGATCATATGTAGATCCAGACGAAGATAGATGTGTGAGGTTAGGACAGAGTATGGGTGCAACTTGTTCTGGTTCTTCTGGAGCACAAAGTTGTGTTTGGACTTAAAATTTTCAAAACTAATTGTAAAAAAATATGAGAAATAAAAAAGCATTTACATTGATAGAACTTTTGGTGGTAGTACTTATTATCGCAGTACTTGCTGCCATTGCTTTACCCAAATATATGGTAGCAAGAGATAGAACACATCTTGCAGGATTAGTGACAATAGCTAACAATGTTAATAATGCATTAGATAGAAGAAGTTTATTCGACGAGAGTATAAATATTACAGCTTTGGATAGATTAGATATAAATCTTATAGATGCAGCAGGAACTGGTTGTGATACTAGTAATCTTGATGGTGATGGTCTTCCTGGTACTTGTAGAATAAAAACATCGGGCAAAGAATATGGCATTTATCCCATTTTAAATAGTGGTAGTGTCGGTGTTAATTATACTACATTTCTTTCTCGTACAAACAACTCTTTTGGAATGCTTATTGTTTATACTAAAAATTCTAAAGAAACGCTCAATTCTGGATATAATATTAGACTTGACTGTGACTATGTAAGTATCAATCCATCTGTAAATGAAAGTAGATGTGTAAGACTAGCAAACAGTTTGGGTGATGTTTGTATTGTAGGAGATGCCGATTGTAGATTTGATTACTAAATTTTATTCTTTATCAAAAGTAAAAAAGTATGCCTCGGCATATATCAAGAGGAAATTATTATGAAACGAAAAGATTTTATTAGACATTTATCAAAAAATGGTTGCTTCTTGGAAAGAGAAGCGATAAAATATTCTATATTCAAGAACCCAGTTAATAATATAGAAGTTTCTGTAACTAGACACAGAGAAATTGCAGATTTTTCTGCAAAAAAAATCTGCAAAGAATTGCAAATTAAAACCCCTTAATCAAAAGGAGCAGGAAAAATGAAAAAACTTTTAACATTAATATTAACCATATTTATTTTAGCGGGTTGTATGTCTAACGGCTACAAAAATGGCGATATAGATTGGATTGCTATGGGACCAGAATTTCAAAAAACTCGTGCAGAAAATGTCGAAGTTGTTACCGAAAGACAACATATAACAAAACCATGGACTCATATTGGTTTGATTCGAATAAAAAATGTCTCGCCAGATTATGCTTCAAGAGATAAAGCTATAGTAAAAGCAAGAAGGTACGCAGCTGATAAAGGTGCCTCGGCAATATTGATAAGAGAAGTTTTTGTTAGTGGAGATGAAGGCGGACAGAATAGTTTTGTGCTTTCTGCCTATGCTATAAAATATAAGGACGATTTGCAGGAAGAAGATAAGGCTCGGTATGAAGAGAAAGAAGGCACAAATGTCCAAATTAACAAATAAGAAAGCGGTTGTTTTATTCTCTGGCGGATTAGATTCTACCGTTTGTCTATATTGGGCTATTAATAAAGGATATAACTGCGAAATTTTATCGTTTGATTACGGTCAAAAACATAAACGAGAAATATTATCTGTAAAAAAAATAGCCAAAAAATTAAATCTAAAACCAAATATAATAAAATTAAATTTACCATGGCTAAAAGTTAGTAGCTTGGTGGATAAATGTAAGAAGTTGCCGATTTCGGCACGTGCCGAAATCGGCAAAAAGCTCAGCATACCAAGTACCTATGTACCAGCAAGAAATTTAATGTTTGCATCAATAGCTGTTAGTTTTGCAGAAAGTATTGGAGCCGAAGCAATAGTGTTAGGACCAAATGTATTAGACTATTCTGGTTATCCAGATTGTCGTCCTAAATTTTACGAACAACTTTCAAAAGCTGTGGCACAAGGTTGCGAGCGAAAAGTAAAAATTCTTACACCAATAATCAAGTTAAGCAAAAGCGAAATTGTAAAGCTTGGTAAAAAGTTAAAAGCACCAGTGGAAGATACATGGTCTTGCTATGCAGGTGGCATAAAACCTTGCGGGAAGTGTGATAGCTGTAAACTTCGAGAGAAAGGTTTTGAATAGTTTGGTGTTTACTAATATTGTATAATAAGAAAAAGAGAAATCAGGAGGATTGTATTATGAAAAAAATAGCATTATTAATGGCTGTTTTATTTGTTTTTACAAATATTGGCTTCGCTGCTCAAGGTGATGTAGATAAAAAAGCTAAAGGCGAACAACATCAAAAACATCAGAAACAAAAAGCTGAAAAACATCAAAAGCAGAAAGAACACAAAGCTGAAAAACATCAGAAACAAAAAGAACAAAAAGTTAAACAACAGGAACATAAAAAACAAAAAGCTGAAAAAAAGAGACAACGAAAAGAAAAAAAGGCTGAAAAAAGAAAACATCGAAAAGAAAAAAAAGCTAAAAAACAAGAACAACGAAAAAAAAAAAA
>Ga0233437_1000470_pt1 | contig 93509 bp, 92 predicted proteins | sample SI_122_August201_FD_182714 | JGI IMG/M metagenome (GOLD analysis project Ga0233437, IMG submission 182714) | Seawater microbial communities from Saanich Inlet, British Columbia, Canada - SI_122_August2016_200_MG | ecosystem: Environmental > Aquatic > Marine > Inlet | place: Canada: British... | reverse complement strand
GGGCTTCGCACCCCGTCATCAGCGCAACGGTAGCACGCCTCCCTAGGATACCGGCGGGGACACGCCGGGTGATTGGCCAGTAGTAAACTACTGTAATCACATATAAAAACGCGACATCGTGTCGCGACTAACGTTGCAAATAACCGGATGGCAAAAGGCGCAGAGCGAAGCGCCGCGGCTTTTGCCAGTCCGAGTTAATTTGCCTTGTTAGCTTTTTGTTCGCCAAGGGTACAAAAGGTTAAGTTTAGCTTTCATTTCCGAAAGACGCTCTTCTGCCCACTCAGTAGACTCCGATACAGCAACCTGTGGTTCATCTGGATCATATTCCTTTTCAAGTATGACGTTACTCGCATATGATGCACCTGCTGTCATCCAGCTTGCGCTACGACCGCCGACTCTAAGAAGAATGGTAAACCAACGATTGTGCCGACATATCTCTACTTCGTTAAGATGACCTGATGGTGCAGAATCGTCAATTACGATAAATCTTGATAACGCCCCGATTGCGGTCACCTTTTGGGGCAAGTCGTAGTGTTCAAAATCTGGTACATCTTTAATAAATAGTGGTTCGTAGCCTAAGTCCTGTAGACTATTCGCTATAGCATAGAGTCTATGTTCTCCGGCCTCATCGTATGATCCCAGCACCAACACTGTCTTTTCTCGGAATGAGGAGACATACTCGTGAATACTAAGGCTCTTTGTGTCAGCTTGTTGGGCAATAAAGAGAGCAGCTAATACCTCATCCTTTGCTCTGTTTTCCGCCTGCCCCAGGCCCCAGCTTTCTATCTGCCGATCGCCGTATATTTCAGCGTATTCGAGTTCACGTACCCAGCCAAGTGCTTTGCAGGTGAAACGAATGTCTCGTAGCGTAACATTAGCTATTTCATTGCTCAGCCGAAACGGAAATCCATCCGCCAGCGCAATACCCGCAATCTCAGTATTAGATCCCCCAATCTTGAGCAGAGGACCAATGTTTCTTAATTTTTTAGGAGCTTGGGCAACAAGATCTTCAACTCGTGCACTTCCACGAACGGTCTCTATGCTAGTACTCGACGCTTTAATGTATTCGAAGGCTACTCCAAATTGCGTTGAAACATAACATATCACCTTAGCCGGAAGTAGCGAATTATGAAGGATTTCCTGGGCGCGAACTGGGTCAAAAAATCGATCTGAAATAACTCCCAGAGTCTTATGGAACTTCTCTATATAAGCTCGGATGCCTTCTTCTGTGATGTGCATTCGTTTTCTCGTTGAAAGCTAACAGAGTTGATAGATGGAAATTTTTCCATGTTTTACCGATATAATCCAAACATATGGAAAAATTACCCTAATTCTAACCAAATCCGGATTTGCGGCTCATTGATCAGGTCCGCAAGGTTTTCAAATACCATCATTATTCTTATCGGAAAGCACCTTATCGCCCGGCTGTTTATTGCAAAATGCATAAAACCGTGTGACCCAATGCAGGTAGAAAACAACTTTGGGTTCGGGAATGATTTCCCGTTTCAAAAGATATGATTTGAACCCCTCCATAATTAGGAAACCTCCGATTGCAGACAAACATGAAATCATTGGCTCCAGCGGTCGGAGTCTTAGAATCTTTTTTTTGGATGGATCAGTTAAACATCTTCAAATCAAGTGGGTTAACTCATTTTAATTTCTTCAGAATTTAATAGCGAACGCAGGAATAAAAAGCAAGACTTGTTGAGAATTTTCAATTTCAGAAGGAAAATTTGATCACATCTGATTTGCATCCGTCGATACAGGTACCGCAAAGGATGCATTCGGTATTCTCTAGTGAACGGCTCTTGACCATTCGTTCGACAGGAAGGGACATTGGACAGGTTTCGGTACATGCGCGGCAATGAGTGCATTTTTCCGGATCTGCCAGCAGCTGCAGAGAGGGCCACCGGAAACGGTTTCTTATATTACGGCCCAATATCATAAACGGGGCCATCCAGCAGATATGATGGCAAAAGGATCTTTTCCCGAACACAAATGCGGGCAGGACAATCAAGATGAGAAGCACGCAAAGATACGCAATGAGGGGGATCACCCCTGAGATGGAAAAGCCGTATACGGTTTTATAAAAAAAATCGATTCTCTCATACCCGCCCCTTTTAACTGCCAATATGACAATGGCTGCAATCCACGGAGCCCAGATCAACCATTTGATAGCGTTGCCCCGGGTGACGTATTTATCCCTCGCCTGGAAAAGCGCCTCCTGACACCCCGCACCCGGACAGACCCACCCGCAGAACGCCCTCCCAAGAAAAAGGGCACTCACAAACAGAAGCCCGAACATGATGAAGCTTCCGTTGACGACGCCGTCTAGGGTCCCCTGGATGATAACGACCGGCGACAGATAATAGAAGGTTGCCGGAAACAGAAAGAACGAAAACAGAATGATACCTTTTCTTATTTTTTGCCTGGTTGCCATTTTTTTCACAGATGAAATATTTATTTTACCCCTCATTCCTCATGTGAGTTAACGTTTTCGTGATAGACGCGGGCTTGCAGGCGTCCTAATTGCCGCACCGGTTAAATGCCTACTTGAGAAGACCATTTGCAACCGCTTCTTCTAGCTTGGCTTCCATTGCCTCCCAGAGCTTCCGGCTCCCTTCACGAATACGGCTGTTCAATGAAAAGACCATTTCTTTGGACACATTATTCTCGTCCCAGCTATGCCCCCCGCCGTGTATATTATGGAGCAGCGGGGGCACACGGTCAATTGCTTTGGCATACCTTGCGTCCGGCGTTTCCCCGGATTCAAACTCATGCCAGAGTGCCATATAATCTTTGGCCTTATTTTCAGGGAGTAAGCTCAGGACACGTTTTAGGCCGGCAGCCTCCTTGTTTTTCACTTCCTGGGTTTCACTATGGTAAATCACCGTGTCACCGGCATCTATTTCGCCAAGGTCGTGGATAAGGAGCATCCTGATGACCCGATCAATATCGATCGGTTCGTTGGCGTGGTCTTTCAGCATTAACGCAGACAGACATACATGCCAGCTATGTTCGGCGGAATTTTCGTATCGTTTTAGGCCGACCGGTCTTGTCTTGCGGTGCACGCCCTTGAGTTTCTCAATTTCGACCATGAAGTCTATAATTTGCTCAATTTCTTCCAATGCGAACTCCTGTCTTCAGGCATTTAAGGCAAAACCTCGCGAAAACAATGGAAAAAGTCTGCAGAGACCGTGCCCCGATAATTGTAACACGAAAATCATCAAATTCTGTGGTCATTATGTCTCTTGGGGACTTTGAAGCCCTTATTGAGCAGCGTGCAATTCTTCTCTGACGACACGTCGAAGGACTTCTTCGATGGGTTGATCCTGGTGTTCCATGTGTTTCCTTAGGGCGTCATTAAGCATGGTCTGGTAGCTGCCCCCGCCTTGCTCCTCCACCTTTGACCGGAACCAGTCAATAATGTCGCGATCAAGTCGAATGGTGATCCGGACTTTCTTCCCGGGGGAAGGAAGCACGGCACCGCGTTTACCTTTACTAAAATCATATTCCGCCTTCATATTGCCTCACCTCGTGGCGCACTGCCTTTCGTGCAGAAATTTTCGAATTTTTTCCTTCCGCCATGTGTATGCCACTACCAGTATGCGGCCAAAGGCGTCTACCCCAATGGTGACAAAGCGTTGTTCGTCTTTCCGAAAATCCTCAAAGGTAACGGCGTTTGGATCATCAAAAACCGCGAATGTATCGGCGAACGAGATTCTGTGCTTGGACTTTATTGTCTATCGCCTTTGATTCATCCCATTCAAACATGACGACCTATAATATGCACAATTGTATGTACATGTCAAGTTTTCCGAGGCGAACATGATGCTCACGCGCAAAAGCAATTAATGCGCCCAATAAAGCGGCGACAAGGGTAATAATTTTAAAGGTATTCCAGTTTTCAGATATGGGCGATGGACTTATTCGTAACTCCTTTATTGTTCCCTGCGAAACAATACCATGGGATGGTTGTTGTCAATATAGCTGTATGAAACGGGGATCCCTTCAATGACGTCGTCCCCCGGCACGATAGAAAAACCGATGCGTTTGTGAAATTCGATTGAATCTTTGTTCTCAATGGAGGTGCATGAACTAAACACCGTCCGGCCGTGCTTTGCACAGGCATTAATGAAATGTTCGAAAAGAAGATTGCCCAACCCAATCTTTCGCGCATCCGGGCGAACGCCAACAAGATGGATAAACGCCTCATCAGGGTTTGATTGGGAAAGGAATCCGATCAGGAAACCGACCAGTTCATCGTTTTTCTCAGCGACAAAAACGGTATCCCCAAAATGATCAAAGAATATTCTTTGCACATTACCACGCAAATCCCGGCCGTTCCACCAATCCAGTACCACAGAGAGGATATTTTTATAGTCGGATGACTTGCTGTTGCGTATCGAAACAGATGAAATATTTATTCTACCCTCAAATTCAATCCTGTTTTCCCTGCACCATTTTTTAAGAGCAACCTTCTGTCGCTCATCTTCAAATTTATACCATTTATCAAGGAGACCTCTTTTATCTATAAGATCCTTGTATCGTGAATATGCACCTCTGCTCCGAAAGATTGAATAGACCCTGTCCAGCTCCCCGGGTAAATATTCAGATGTGAACTCAATTACAAGGGATTTACCAAGTTCAAGATCGTTTTTATGAGGGACGGTTATATACTTATCCGGATCGTCAATGTCTTCCGGGAGTTCATCCGAATCAGCCATTTCCGAAGAATAGAATATTTTACCGGTTTCTTTGCATAGGTAGGCGGTATGCAGGTATTTCTGATCCATACTGACAAAAGAGAATGCAAGTTCAATATCATTAAATGAGATAGCCATAATTTATTTATCCCCTGTTGGGTTAATGATTATGGTTCTTCTCCAATCTAGTTGGCGAAGAGGGTCCAAGGATTCAAGGGGTCAAGGATTCAAGTGTTTGTTTTTAAAGATTATATAAGCGTTTTTAACATTCTTTCAATTTCTGCTATGTCTTTTTTGGTTGTGCCCAATCCGCCTTTCTCAATGAAACCAAAATCCCCTGTTAACAATATTTGCGTTTCCAGTTCGCAAACCGAACCATATGAAATGTATAGCATCCTGATGTAATCAGCATATCTCTAAACAGCGTTCGTATGATTTTTGCCAGACATTCAACTCTTCGTCATTTTTTAACATTTCACTCGAACCTTTGTCGAAGATCCCGTTGGTTTTTACGGGGGATCCTTTTTTTTATCATTTCACTCGAATCCTGGAATCCTTGACCCCTCGAATCCTCTGAAGATACACCTGCTCAATTAGAGATTTCCCACTTTTTTTGCCATTCCTTGAACTCGGTAAGGCGAAGCCGGTAGCGGGCAAAGTTTCCCTCGTGCAGTGCGGCTATTTCTTCTTTAGCGATCTTGAGAAAGTGTTCACGGTCATTCTCCGGCACCAGATCCTTAGCTAAATGTGAAAGGATCTCTCCCGTATCAAGAGCATTTTTTCGGCCAACCTGCCGGACCGCCTCACCCACGCAATCGATCAAGGCGTTCCGGTAGCGCAGCCGGAATGTATCGGGTTCCCCCAAAGTATGCCGCACCACTTGATAGCGAGCACACGACCGCTCATAGGTCCATACAAATACGTCCCTCATCAGCTCAATGCGGTTCATCTCGTATACGCCCAGCAGCCCATTAATATAAAGATCTTCCGGCACATCCACAAAGGACAGCGGGCACAGGTTGTGGTGAATGAGCGGAATATTCGCCGCCAGTCGCGATACCCGTTTATTGACATCCTCAAACGGTTGAAGGTAGGGCAGGTGTACGGTGATAAAAAAAGCCTGTTCGAAGGGATCTGATATGGCAACGGCCGTATCCAGAATTTGACCAAAGATTTCATCGATTACCTGCGGCACGGCCGACGGTTCATAGACAGACTTTCCGATACCGACAGGGATAGCGCGCAGTCGCCCCGATGCTGACGGATTGCCCAGTAAATTATCCGAAAGCAGGGCATGAAGATTGAGAATGGTTCTGCGATCAAACCCGGTTTCATCTACCCCATCCACGAGAAACTCGATAGCTGCTTTGTGGTTCAGCACCATTTGAGTCTCGAAGGGTGTTTTCCCGGAGGCAGCTTCCCCGAATGCCACGAGTCTTTCGGTCTCAAGGAGCGAGTAGGTATTTCCTTCCAGGCGGCTTGACGCCCAGGACAGATCGATCAAAAGCCTGTCAAGAATTTGCCGGATGTAAGTTCCTGCGGCATAGTCGATGCCCATACGCCGACCATTATCCATCAAATGATTGCGTATTGCCACGGGCAGGTACCAGGTCACATTCGGTTGATAACGATCAATGAATTTCCGCTGATAATTTACCGGCGGGCGGGCGGATAAAGGCCGGGAAATCCAGTTTTGCACCTCTTGGGCACCAGTGGAAAGGAAGATGCCGTCATCGGCTTCAGTCGGTTTTCCGGTGGAGACAATGGGCAGATAACGGGTGGCTCGTCCCACACCGGCAATGAGGATCTTTCCTGATTTTTCAAGCCGGACCAACCGTCTCTGTAGCGTACGACGATTAAAGGATATGCCCTGCCCCCCAAGGGCTTTCTCGATTTCTCCGATCCGCCATCCCTCCGGCCGGCCGGCAAGCAGGGTTTCAATGGGGTATAAATCTTTATCTAAGATGTATTTTGGCATTTTTGTCGTCAAATATGCTTTTCGCGACAGAATAGTCTTTTATTTGTCGCAAGTCAAGCTTTCATGACATATTAATTGTCGCGATAAATAGTATCCCAAAAATGATCAAAGAATTTTGGCAGGACGATTCAGGTTTCATTGAAAAAGGCGGATTGGGCACAATAAAAAAGGATATAGCAGTAATTGAAAATCTGTTGAGCGTCTATGATAAAATGTAATCATTGACAGACAATGATTGTTTTGTGATATTTTTCCCGTCAAAAGCAAGTCCCTTTTTTTTATGCCCATTTGCCTTTATAGCAATTGTTTTTTACTCCGAATGATAAATGAAAGGATTTCCATATGATGAAGTGGATAATCGGTGCGTTCTCGCATGAAACAAACAACTTTTCCATGGTCCCCACAGACCTGGATGCGTTTTCCGCCCAGGCTTATAAAACCGGAGACGAGGTCATCGAATGGGCCCGGGGAACCAAGACACCGGTCGGCGGCTTCATAGACATCATCGAAGCGCGCGGGGATCGGATGGTCCCGACGGCTGCCGCAACGGCAACCCCTTCCGGTCCGGTGACCCGGGATGCCTATGAAACGGTTACACAAACGATTCTGGACGGGGTAAGCCGCAACCGGGACGCCGATGGGATTCTGCTGGCCCTGCACGGCGCCATGATGGCCGAGGGCATTGATGATGGAGAGGGCTATCTCCTGGAGAAAATCCGCGAGATATACAAATCGGGCCCCATCGTGGTGGTGCTGGATCTCCATTCCCACGTGACCCATAAGATGCTGACCCATGCCACGATGCTCATCGGCTACCACACCTATCCCCACACCGACACCTATGAAAGGGGGGTTGAAGCCGCCCGATACATTTCCAGGATTGCAGGAGGAGAGATTTCGCCTGTCTATGCGGTCGAGCAGCCGCTTATCCTGCCGCCATGCTGCACCTGCAACACCCAATTCGGTCTCTATAAATCACTCTGGGAGGAAGCGCTCCGAGTGGATCGGCCCGCAGAAATCCTTTCAACCTCGCTTTTTGCGGGATTTCCGTATGCCGATCAACCGGATGCCGGGTTTACGATCCTCTGCTATGCAACCAACCCTGCCACGGCAAAGAATGAAACCGATCATTTGACGAAAATACTGGAAGAACGCCGGGAGGAATTTCTCTACACGCCGACTCCCGTTGCGGATGCTGTCGAGCAGGCCATTTTGAGCATAAAAAAACCGGTGGTCATCTCGGATATGTCTGACAATCCGGGCGGAGGCAGCGCAAATGACAGTGTCGAAATTTTAAAAGAACTGCTTCGCCGGGGCGAAAAAGATGCCGCCGTTGCAACCATATACGATCCGGAGACCGTTGAGGCGGCAAAAGGCGCCGGAGTTGGGAATCATCTCGAAATCCGTCTCGGCGCCAAGACAGACAACCTCCACGGCTCGCCTCTTGAAGTCGGGGCTGTGGTCGAAAACCTCGTAGACGGCCGATTTCATTATAAAGGTCCCATGACCCACGGGATGCAGGGCAACATGGGAAGCGCGGCGGTTTTAAACATCAGCGGTATCAGGGTCATTGTGGCGAGCGAGCGGATTCAGGCCAGAGATCCGGAAATGTTCCGTGTGTGCGGCATAGAACCGGATACAACCGGAATTCTGGTGGTAAAATCGGCGGTTCACTTCCGGGCGGCATTTAAAGATATCGCAAAAGAGATCATCGTTGCGGACGGTCCGGGGTTGACGGCAAGCGATTTGACCCTTTTTCCATATCAACGGATCCGGCGCCCGATGTTTCCGATTGATTAGGTCGTGCTCATCCATAAACTAACGTTTTTGGACTCGCGCTATCAGCTTTCAGCTATCGGCTTTCAGCAAAAGGCACTAAAAACAGGTTTTTAACTGATCGCTGATCCGCCATGGGCGGCATCTTCGACCGGCGGAAAAGCTCCAGCTGCAGACAGCAATAGTGATCCGATTTGTGGATGTGTGACTGTCTGAGTATATTAGGGAGCGTTGCATCAAACAGCATGATGGTGTTGCAATATACCTTAAATATTTTATATTGCTCGATGTTTTATTGATCTCGAGGCTCTGTTTGATGTTACGCTCCCTTATGTACGAGGTTAATCCGCCTCACCGCCACGGGCGGCATCTTCGACCGGCGGGTTCATACGTCCACGAAGCGGGTTATTTTCAAAGCCGTTAGAACTTTACTGGAGCTTTATAGTTACCCGGGTTTTTGAATTCATCCCGGTGGACAATGCCATTGCAAATAAACTGACCCCGCAGCCCCAACCCAAAAGGGCGAAGCCCAATACGCTGCGACAGGCTGCGGGGTAATAATCTAAAGATCATCTCTGACGCCGCCTGAAAGAACGGAAGTCATCACCGCTCCCGGTTCACGGCAGTTTTATCGATACCAGTTCCGATTGGCTCGTGCCCTTCTGGCTGGACTCAAAAATGGATTTCACATTGTAGGCCAGTTCCGGGCTGTACCACAGGGTAATGATGTTCCCGCCGTCGCTGACGATTCTGATTTTGAAAACTTCGTATGCCTGGTCACCCACATTCAATGACTCAATCCCTTCAACCCGGGCCGTTCTGCCTACATGTCCGCTCCAGCCCCCTTCCTCACTGTAGTCAAAGCCGGCTGAATATTTTTTCCCGACAAATAGCGGAAACTGCAACGCGTTGGTGCTCGGGCTTGCCTGTTGGAGATACCTGTCATTTTCAAAATCCCACTCGCCCTTCCAGTTGTTGCTTGCCGGGTCATAGACCTGTCCGGTTTTTGCATCTTTTTCTTTCTGAACGATGACGGCCTCTCCTTTAATCGTCTCCTCTGCCAGTAAGTATTTTTTGTTTGTTGTATTCATTTTCTTTGTTGTCTTAATGACCATCTGTGTACCTGGAATCTGTTGTTTGAACTCTCCCAGTTTTACATTTTCGGGAATTTTCTGAGGTTCTGTGGCGACACATCCAAAAACAACCATAAAACCGGCAAGACACAGAAATGCAATCCATTTTGAATTTTTCATTTTCTTCCTCCCTTGAGATTCGGTTTCTGAATAGCTCTCTCACTTCCGCTCTGATCGCGACTGATCATCACCTCCTTTCATGTTGTCAGTGGGCTGTTGAATGTTTTAAGCTCACTTTTTATCGGGACTTTTGACTGAATATTGACTGGATCAAGAACAAATAGACTCCTGGCAGATCCAGATTACTTTCCTGATGGGTGTTTTTTGCGTATGGACATCGCAAAGGCTGCGCCAACGGATATACTGCGGGTTAAAATATGGGTCGATGGGTATATAACGCTCTATAATTATTGATTTTTTATGGTTTTCCTGGATGTTTTCCGCAGGCTGTCCGCCAAATACATTTCCAACAAGTGCTGCCAATATTGTTGGCGGCTGAATCTTTGTTTACCTTCTAAATAGCTATTTTAAGAAGGGTTTGCGGTGATATAAAGATAAATGATAAATAGGAAACTAAGTTGTCGGCACTCATGTGTTTATCGGTTCCATTATTTACACGTATAGATGGAAAAGGGCCATATGGCAGGGGGGGCAGGGGCATAGCCGTCAGGTTTAATTGGGGCGAAAAGCTTCGACATTGTGTACAAAAAGTGTAATCAATTGAAATTGAATAAATTACAAATTACAAGCACCAAATTACAAATAAATCTCAAATCCCAATATCCAATTACCAAAACCTGCTTTCACATTCAGGAGGGCGCGGTGGTTTTGATTTGAGGTTTTCAGTTTCGTAGATAATTATAAGTCTCAAACTACAATATTAAATTAATAGACCATTAAATACCGTTTGATATTTTGAATTTGTGTCATTGTAATTTGTTTGTTATTTGGGATTTGTTATTTGGGATTTTCAGTATTCCGAGGCTCGTTACTTCATTACTCAACACCCCATAAACGGTTATAAATTTTCTTAACCTGACGGCTATGAGGTCAGGGGTGGGCAAAGCGGCTGACAAGGTCACATAGCATGCCTGGCGGGTGTGCGTACTCTTCGGGGTCGGGTGCGGTGAGGGGTGGAATCAGTCGGTTCGGCATGCTGCCGTCTGTTGGGTCAAGACGGTGGTGCCCTCTGAATTGAAACGATAGCCTCCTTCAAGCTCAATTGCCCATTTGGCTATCGATTGCCCTTTGCCTTGCGGCTCATGATCAAAGCGGACATCCATTCGCATGCCCTGCTCTAAGTTGAGGGTTCTTCCTACGGCGAAGGTGGATCGTCCCCAATGGGTATCGTGTTCCGATGGTCCGTTGCAAAGAACGGTCTTTGGGGTCAACTGCGCCCGGAACCAGGCAGCGAGCACGTTAAACGGGCCATCTCGATCTGAAACAAATGCCAACCGGCAACGAAACGGCTGGTTGGCATCCTCCTGGGAGCAGGCCATGCCGTCAACCTCCCACATCAACTGAGGGTCACTAATGAGGTGTTCCTGTTTTACATGATTGCATCCGGAATCCAACTGACGGGCGGTATCCTGGGCCACTGCGCTGAGGTCAATGCCGTAAGGTTCGCTGTTCCAGAAATCAAGGTCTTCCTGAAGAAGCTCATCATGGGCCGGGGCGATCCAGGATGTTACGGTTTCAGGAATCAACCTTCCCCCGGGTTTCAGCCAGCGATCTCTGGCAAGGATGACAATAGGAAGCAGATTTTCATCCACACCGTAACCACCCAGCCATTCCGAGACGATGACGTCCACCTTCTCCGGGAGCTCTAAGGTCTCCATGTCGTTCTGCAGGATCTTGATCCGGTCGCCGTAGCCGTTTTCCGACACAACGCGTTGTGCGAATTCCGCAATGTGAGTCCGTTCAACGGCATAGACCACCCGGGCCCCGGCCTGGGCTGCGAACAGGCTGAGAATGCCGGTGCCGGCACCGATATCGAGCACCGCGCAGCCGGGTGTCACCGTTTCGAAAATCGCGCGGCGAAATGCCTCGCACCGGATCGAATCCCGCAACATCGACTCGTGACCCTCGAGATTCCAGTAATTGAGTTCAATCGCCATCGGTTATCCTTTCCCCTACCGAACGATTCGGTGAGCGGTTCTTTTCGTTGTCCGTTCCGCTGCCGGGTTCGTTTTTTCTTTCTTTGAAGTTGGCGACCAGGGCGCCAACACAGTCAATTTCTATTTTTAACTCCGTATCAGAATCGATGCTTACCAGTTCAACCGGTGAACCCGGAATCACGAGACTCCCTTTTTTCAGGTAAGCGCCTTTTTTTGTGAGACAATCTACCAGCCACCGCAGGGAATGGATCGGCCCGCCCATCACTTCAGATGCCGGGGCCTTTGTAATGCGTTTTCCGTCTTTAAAAACGGAAAATATCTCACTTTTAAATGACAATTCTCTGGGAGAAACACCGACACTGCCGACAATGAGACCTGCATGAATACCGCCGGAGCAGATCAATTCCTGTGAGGTCGGCGGTGTAAACCAGAATCTAAAATTATGAATTTCGATTCCCGGACTCACAGATTCGATGGCATCCAGAATCTGATCGTCGGATATGCCCACGCCGCAAAGGTCACTGCCGATGGTTATAACCATCTCCGGTTCGATGGCGCAATTAACATAATCTTTCCAATTGATGGCAATCCCTTGTTTTTGCACATGGGGGTCAAATAATCTTCCGTATATGGGTTCCTGCAACCCGAATTGCGACCGAATCGCGTTGCTCGTACAGCCGATCTTAAACCCGACGACCACTTCTCCCCTGTCTATTCTCATTTCTGCAACCAAATCCTGAACATTGTATGCTTCCGCTATGGATAACAGAGAGACATTCGGTTCAAACCCGCCCCGCCATTCCTTTTCATAGAAGGCGTCATAGAATTTTTCAGCGAACAGATTGATTAATTGCATTTTTCAATATGCATCATACAAAAAATTAAGGCACTTTTTTTGAGAGTGCGTTTGATGATCAGAATCTGATCACACCCCCGCACATGCTCAGACACTGGCCCGTTACATAGTCGCCAAGGTCGGTGACAAAAAACTCCACCCCTTTTGAGATATCATCCGGGGTGGCCATCCGCTTTAAGGCGATCTGGGATAAAAACTGCTCTCTTTTTCCGGGAAGGGAAAACAGGTTCTTTTCAAGACGGGCCGTAGCGACATAGGCAGGGGAGATGCAGTTTACGGTGATACCGTAAGGCCCCAGTTCCTGGGCCAGATATCGCGTATAGGTAATGACACCGGCCTTTGCAGTGGCATAGGAGGCATAGATGCCGTCATCCATGGCCTGGAGGGCGGCTTGAGAGGTCGTATTTACGATCCTTCCCCATTTTTGGCACTTCATGGACTCTGCCACGGCCTGGCAGCAGTAAATCGTACCTTTTAAATTCCCATCGATGGTGGCACCGAGATCTTTTTCCGAAACAGAGGATGCAAAACTCTTGGATACTTCTCCTGAAAGCCCCCCGGCATTGTTTACCAGAATATCGATATGCCCCCATTTCCCCAGGACCTTCTCCACCATCTGTTCGACCCCGGTTTTATCGGACACATCCGCTTCGATACCGATGCATCGCACCCCGATCTTTGATACTTCCGCCACCACGGAATCTTCGGTAATTATTTCCCCGAATTTTTTATACGCCCCAAGATCGATGTCGTTTATGACCACATCGACTCCCAGCCGGGCCAGCCGAAGCGCATGGGCGCGCCCGATCCCGCCGGCAGCGCCGGTTACAATGGCGACTTTATTTTTCAGCTTCATACACTTCCTTTATAGTGTTAAACAGCAAGGGGCGACAGGACATCTTCAAAGCTTGCCTCTATTGATGTCCTTACATCCAGAACCGCAGGGACATCACCGGAAAGCGCGGCATCCAGTGCACCGGCCAGCTGGTCGGGGGTCTCGATCCGATGGCTGCGGCAGCCCATGGCCTTTGCGATTTCGGCAAGGTTTACATCCGGAAACTCCGAGGCGATGGTCCGTCCCTTTTGAAAATGCTTTACCCACCCGAGGGCGCTGTTGTTTAAGATAACCACGACAATGGGTATGTTTTCTTCAACGGCTGTCAGCATACCGCTCATGGACATTGAAAAACCGCCGTCACCGCATACCGCCACACACTGACGATCCGGATAAATTAGCTTTGCGGCAAGGGCGGCGGGAACGGCATAACCCATAGATCCGGTTGACCCGGACGAGATAAAGGTTCCCCGGTCCGGTGTCTGATAAAAATGGGTCATAAACAACCGGTTTTCCCCCCCGTCGCAGGTAACAACAGCATCGTCTGAAACCGCCTTTTGGATCTCTTTTATGACTCGCTGGGGAAGAATCGGCGTACTGTTGGAATCAAATTCGGGCGCGTCGAAAAAACCGTGTGATTTTTTGGCCGTCTCTACACGATCCTTTCTTGATTTTAAAACCGCCTCTGAAAGAGCGCCTGAATCCTGAATGCCCTGGTTTATCCGGGATAATACACCGGCTGCATCTCCGACGAGCACATGGTCGCATGGAAACGTCCAGCCGGCATTTTTCGGCTCGATGTCGATCTGAATCAGAGTCTGGCGCATCGGGTCGATAAGTTCCGTATTTTCCCGGGCCGTATCGGACGGCGCAAGCTTGGATCCCACCACCAGTATAACGTCTGCGTCCCCCACAAGGGCGTTTGCAGCGGCAAGACCGAAGGTTCCGAATACGCCGAGGGACATCTCATGGTCTTCGGGAAACGCGCCTTTTCCCGATGCGGTTGTGGCCACCGGTGCTTTAAGGCGGTTGCTGAGCATCTGCAACTGGGTCCTGGCATCTTCAAACCGCACCCCGTTTCCGGCAATAATAACAGGGCGTTCGGCATGATGCAGAACATCCACAGCAGCCGCCAGGGCTTTCGGGTCTGCAAAGACGGGCGCTCCCGGAAGGTACGGCCGGGTTCCGTAAAGAGACGGCACGGTATCGGGTCCCACCCGGCCGGAAAGCGACGTGCTGTGATAAAGCAGTGCAATGGGACCGCACTCCCCGGTTACGGCATGCTTTACGGCAAGCTGGGTGCTCTGAACCGCCTGGGCCGGTTCCCTTACCTCCATGGTGCGTTTGGTGGCTCCTGAAAAACTGGCCTTTGCGTCCCAGTTGCCGTACTCTCCGGTGCCTGCCTGATAGGGTGCATGGTGAGAAAAAGGGGCGCTGTCCGAAAGATCGGTCAGCAGCAGCATGGGCGTGCTTCCGGCATGGGCTTCGAGGACGCCGAGCAGTGCATTTGAGAGCATAAAGGCCCCTTGTCCCAGTGCCACACCCGGCTTTCCGGTGAGTCGTCCGTAGACTTGGGCCATAACACCGGCGAAAGATTCGTGACGAACCAGAACCGTCCGGATGGTGGATCGATGGTCATGGAGCGCATCAAAGATGAGCATGGCGTTTCCGCCCGGGATTCCAAAAACCATATCGATTCCGGCCTCTTCGAGCACGCGTACAATCGCCTCGGGAACCGGTGTTTCTTCCTGCAGGAGTCTTTTCGCTGTCATGCCTGTTCCTTTTTCTTGTTACGGGTTTGAACGAAATAAATGGGAAAGTTAAAAATGCCTAAAGTGAGCTAAAATTGATGTATTCTATCAATCCTATAACGTTTCCAATTGTCGGCAAATATTACCATCAATTCACGGCCTTGATCCTGTTCTTCGTCGGGAAAGTTAAAAATGACGAACTCGTAAAAACTGTTTTTCCGCCCAAAGCTGCAAAGGCGCAAAGGAAATATTCTTTAGTTAACTCGGCGTTCTCTGTGACTCTGTGGTGAATCATTTTTATCGGATTGGAATAAAGAGCGTTATGCCATTGACGAAGTTGAACACTAAGCGCCTATGGGGAAATCTTCTCCACATCCCCGGATAGATCCATCAAAAGAAGCTCTGTTTCAAGAGCCGGGTGTTTTTGAATCACTCGAGAACCGGTTTCATAAAACTGCGCTCAAAACTGATGATGCAGCGCGTCTCTTTGGCATGATCAAATGCCTTCAGGCAGTCGGGGTCATCCAATATCTTTGCCCTGTAGACTTCGTAATCTGCAAGGCTTGGAAATGAAAAGAGTGCGACGGCAATATTGTTTGCTCCTTCATGGGGCAGGAAATATCCGTGATGGGTTCCTCCGAATCTGTTTACCAGGGGTATCCACATCCTGGCGTATTTTTCAAAGGCACTGACCTTGTATGGGTCAATCACGTAGCGCAGATAGCAGGTTATCATCTCTTCTCCTTTCAGATCTATGCACGGGCCGTTTTACGCGCCTCTACAAAGGCTGCTGCCGAGCGGTCGATATCAGACGGCGTGGTTGCCCAGGAGCAGACACTGATCCGGATAACCGGTTCTCCGTTCCAGACAGCGCCTCCGCACCAGCACTCGCCGGACTGCTGGATCTTTTCCAGGGTGGCTTCGGTCTCTTCCGGCGTATCACAGGAAACAAGCACCTGATTGAACACGACATCGTTTAAGATATTAAACCCTTCCGCACCCAGCCGCTCTGCAAACTGCCGGGCCCGGTCGCACAGACCGTCTACGAGTTCTTCAACCCCGCTTTTACCCAGAAACTTAAGTGTGGCCCACAACTCAACCGCTCTTGCGCGCCGGGACATCTCGGGGGTGTACATCATGCCGTCCCGTTTTCCGCTGTACTGGATATAGGAATCGCTCGCCTGCATGGCCTCAAGAAGCGCTTGTCTGTGTTTGGATAAAATGATGCCGCAGTCATAGGGGGCATTCAGGGTTTTGTGGGCATCGGCAGACCATGAATCCGCTTTTTCAATGCCCCGGGTCAGAAACCGTCTGGCACCGGAGCCGGCCGCCCACAGGCCGAAAGCGCCGTCAATATGAACCCATGCCCCCGCAAGTGCCGCCCGGTCGCAGATCTCGTCAAAGGGATCAAAGGCTCCTGAGCAGACATTTCCCGCCTGGGCGATCACAAGGGTGCGGTCATCCAGGGCCGGCATCTTATCGGCAACCATACGCCCCTGATCGTCCACCGGAACCCGTTCCACCGATTCGGTGCCATATCCCAGTATGGACACGGCTTTAAAGACACTGGCATGGGCCTGATCTCCGAGTACGATCCTTAATTTCGGGGCATCAAAAAGACCCTTTCCGTGCACATCCCAGCCGAGTTGCTTTAAAAGGGTATTTCTCCCGGCTGCCAGACCGCACAATGTGGCCACCGAAGTTCCGCTCACAAAGCCGGCAACCGTGTTTTCAGGAAGCCCGAGAAGATCCCTGAGCCATTTCTCGCATATGGTTTCCAGCTGAGCGACAATGGGCGACATTACATATACGGCAGCGTTCTGATCCCACACGTCGGAAAGCCACTTTGCAGCAAGGGCCCCGGGCACGACGTTTCCGTTTACAAAACCGAAGTACCGCCCCCCGGTCTGCGCCACGGTTGCCGGGGAACCGAATTCATGCAGAAGACGGAGCAGCTTTTCCGGGTCACACGGTTTTTCCGGAAACGGCTCGTCAAATACATCCAGACGGTCGATGGCCCCCGGGGCCGGAAACACCATGCGGTCGTTGACCGTATCCATATACTGACAAGCATATGTTTTTGCCCTTTCGAAAAGGTTCTTTTCGATGGTGTCCGAACGCATTTTTTCTCTGATATTTTTATCTGCTGTCATTTTTTGGATTTCCCGATAAAATGAAATAAATCTTTATGCTTCCAGCATGTTACATACTGGGTGTTTTCAAAAAAGGTAATGATCGTTGATTTCGCTATTCTTTATTAACCGCCCGAGTTTGCTTCCCGCTCCGCGGGGCTTCGCTCGACGGACGCTGACAGACGCAGCTATTTTGCATGGGTGGATCAGCGCCTCAAATAATCATTTTTGTCTGCGTATTGTCTGCGCATGTCTGCGGTAAAAATACTAATTCTTAATCGGCAACCAACACGAATAAAAAACCTACTCCTTTAAATGATTCCAAACCGGTTCAAAGCGATTGTTTTTCCGGGATCGTAATCAGGCGCCGCAGCATTTTTTATACTTTTTCCCGCTCCCGCACGGGCAGGGTTCGTTGCGCCCGACGCTCTTTTCGACTTTCTGTGTTTTCGGCCAGTTCAAAAGGGCCTCCAGGTCGGCAATATCTTCATCTTTATCCTTGACCTGTTCGATTCTGTATTTCCAGCCGTTTTCCTTGAAAATCTTTTCAACCTCTTTTATTCTTTTTTTTGTTTTGACACTGACAACCGCAGGATTCTTTTCAGTGCCCAGCCTTGCCTCTTTCTGACCATCAAATGCTTTTTTCATCTTTTCACCTATCTGTCGTTAAAAGATTTATCGGTTCTTTTGGCGTCTTTTCCGCTGTGAGATGATGTGTCTAAATTATCATATTATAACACCGAATTAACGATCCGGATATCCGGAAGATTCTTCCACAGTTCATCCTTGCATTGATACCGTTTCAATGCCTCTATTATTAGAGGAAGCGGATCCGGCCAGATCTCCGCAAAATCGGCTTCGCCTTCCATCTGTGTTGAAAAAGCAAGCTGCTCCCTTGGCGGTGTAAACCGGGCATTGACCATCTCTTTATTTCCCCTCGCATCGAGCCGGTACCAGCCGTATTCAGAAAGATAGACCGCATTGAGGCCGTGGAGACTAAAGGGCGGGCCCATGCCGTCAAGGCTCAGCCTCTGATAACAGAAACCGGCGGGAATCGAATTCGCTCTCAGGAGGGCGGCCAGCAGATGACTTTTGGCATAGCAGATGCCGGAACCGGTTTCCAAAACTGCGGAAGCCGAGCAGGCGACTTCTTGAATATCGTAATCATTTATATGTTTGATCTCATCTCTGACCCACTCAAAGCAGCATTTGGCCACGGCAGCGGCGTCATCCTTCCCGGAAGCGAGCGCCTCTGCTTTTGACAAAACCGAAGGGTTCCGCCAGTCAATTGTTTCGGTGGATTTAAGATACGTTTTCATAAAAGGTCCGGTTGCGATCATTTATTCAGAAAGGATCGACTCGATACGACACCTGTTATACCGTTTGATATGAAAAATAGGTATAAAAATCAAGATTAGAGTCATTCGGCAGGTATTTGGGGGGTGGGATGGGGGATGTGAGATGTGGGATTTGAGATTTGGGATGGGGGATTTGGGATGGGGGATTTGGGATGGGGGATATGAGATGGGGGATATGAGATGGGGGATAAAATCAAAATGCGTTTGCCATTAGCTGCCCGGCCGGCCGCATTGACAATTCATAACATACGTACTATGATTACGTATACTCATCAAAAACACATCACAATAAGAGGGATCGATTCATGTCTGTTCGAATACAGGTTATTCTGGGCGAAGAAGAAGCGGTGCGGTTCCGGTCTCAAGCCAAAAAAGAGACCAAATCCCTGAGCGCCTGGCTTCGGGATGCCGGAAAAAAGGTGCTGGAGGATAACCGGCAGCAGGATACCCTGAAAGACATCGCCTCGCTAGAAACGTTTTTTCGGGAATGCAAAGACAGAGAAAAAGGTTCTGAGCCGGATTGGGAAACGCATAAATCACGGATTCTTGAGGGCCATCAACCGGGAAACCAGGCATGATTTTTGTCGACAGCAATGTTTTTATCTATGCGGTGGGGCGCCCGCATCCGCTGCAGGTCGATGCCCAGAATTTTTTCTTTGAAGCGGGAAAGACCGGAAGTTTTCTGGTAACCTCATCGGAAGTACTCCAGGAACTGCTTCATGTTTATCTTCCGGTGGGACGATTTGCAACCCTCGATGCCGCCCTTGAGTTGGCGACTCGCAGCACCGACCGGATCCTACCCATCACCCTGGATATGGTGTTGCACGCACGAAACCTTGCAGACAGCCTACCGGGCTTGTCCGCAAGAGATCTTTTGCATATTGCGGTCTGCTGGCAAACCAAAATAAAAAAAATTAAAACCTTCGATCTCCCCCTGCAGGCAGCGTTTCAAAATCCATAGCCTTTCAGCCGAACCTCCATCTTCGTATCGGAAGGATCGTTGCCGGCGCCGGCCTATGGCGACTCCAGCACCCAGGCTTTGGCCGCCTCGAATTCGCCACTTGAAAAATGCTTTATTTCCGCACTCACGAAATGACCGGCCATCTTGGGGAAAATGGCGACAAGTTTATCATCGGTCACCGCGGCAATTTTTTGAATCTGCTTGTGGTGGCCTTTTACAAACTTAAGGTGCCCGACCAGCCCGGCAAAATCCTGCCACCCCGGAAAGGTCGCTGCCTGAATAACCAGCCCGGCCAGGGAACCGCTCTCTTCAATAAACGGATCGATGGCCCCGGCCACTGTTTTGAAATCCTGTTCCGAAAGCGGGCCTTCGGGTCGAATGATCAATAGTTTCTGTTCCTTGTCGAGTTCATAGGCAATCATCCGGTATCCCCTTTTTGTGTGGGTGGTTAGAATTTAGATATTTCATATTACCTGTTTAACCAGAAAGCGCCAGGAAAATTGCATCGGCGGAGAGCATAGAGCAGAGAGCAGAGAGCATAGGGCATGGATAGGGCACGGGGCAACGTTCTTCGCCCTCCAGGCTACGCTCTGCGAGCTTGTGGCTACGTTTTCAACTTCGACCCCACAAGACGACCCAACAGGATGCCGCGGCAGGTTGCTCTCGGCCTGGATCATCCGGTTCGGCCCCTATCGATAATAGGAGCGGCGTCCCTTTCCAGCCACCCGGACCCGTTCTTTTTTCCAGTAGCCGGGTCTTTTTTCAACCCTTATCCACTGCCCCGGCATCCATCTTCCCCGGCGGTTGTAGTGGCCGGGATTCCAGATCTTTTTGTATTTCGGTGCGACCCAGACCTTTCGAACTTTCCAGTGCCCGGCAGGCCCCCTGGGATGGTAGCGCCCGGGCACCGGATGGGAAGGTTTCCGGTAGTGGATTGCAGGTTCACCATGGCGATCGTTCCTGGCATGATTCCAGAGGATGCCGCCCAGAACCGCCGCACCCACCCCGATGGCAACACCTTCCCAGCGATTTCGCTGAACGTTTCCGGCCTCAGCCGGCCGGGCTCCAATAGAGACTGATATCAGGCCTGCCAATATCACAACTAAAAAATTTTTCTTGTTCATATCTTCGCCTCCTTTTAAACCGAGCATTTTTAAAAACAAAAACCGTTTACGGTGATCGGAAAAAGCGTTCTTTTACCGTAATAGACACCGTTATTTAAAAAATGCTCAAAAGGAGTTAAAAATATTCAGCAGAAGGAATCCGTTTTTATGTCGCGGGCCGCCGATGGTAATGCTGCCGCGGTTGAGAAGCTGTATGGAGGTGTTGAATATCTGACTGTTTCCCTTGAGAATCGCAAGGTTCAACTCCGCCCGGTTTCCGGATATTCGAACGGGCGTGACTTTCAGCACCCGGTTGCCGGGAAGCGAAATCGTCCCGGTCTTTTTCAATTCCAGCCGGATACGGTTCTCCCCCAGCAGGCGATAACTGGTGTAGCGAAACACGGTTTTGAGCTCCTTGGCAAGATCCTTAAGACGCGGGTCTACATACGCCGCATCCTGGGCGGCGAGAACTGTTTTTACTGAAATGTCGATTTTTGATGCGGCAAATGCCGGTGCTGTAAATTGAAAGATGATAAGGGGCAGGAGCCAAAGGCGGCTAAGTTTTTTGACCCGCATTCTCTTCTCCAGTGTGCGCGGATTCTTCTGAAAACCACAAAATCGTATGGCGTGATTCGGGTGTTTCGATGATCATAACAGAAGAAATTTTTCCTGCAAGGGAATTTATGAGCGCGCTGGGACCGAGATCGGCGGGCTGCCGAAGAAAGAGGGTAAAAAAGACCATCAGTACGGCGGCAATTGCAGAAGCCGGGACGTATAACCGCCATGAGAAACGGATGTTTTTAAGTTTTGACAAAAAGGGAGTGCGGTATGCGTCTATCCGGTCGAGAACCTTCTGATCGAGGAGACTGAAATCTGTTCGTGAAACCGCCTCATCCGCTGCGGCGCGAACCGATTCGGACACGACCCTTCGGGCTCCAAGCCGCTTCCGGCAGGCAGGGCACCCGTCCAGGTGGTCGGCTACAGCCTTTGATTCATCCGGTGAAATCTCGCCGTCATAATACCGGTCGAGAAGCTCTAAACTGCAGTGATCACGTTTCATCCACATACTCCCGGAGTTGTTCCCTTAACCGTTTCCGTGCATAAAAAAGCCTCGAGCTGACCGTTCCGGGTTTGACGCCCAGGGTGTCTGCAATCTCACCGTATGAAAGACCTTCTATCTCCTTTAGGACAAATACCGCCCGGGCATCCTCCGGCAGACCTCTAAGCCCCTCCTGGAGCATCCGGCCAAGTTCTTTGTGCTGATACAGACGTTCCGGCTTCTGGTTTTCGGTTCCCGGCTCCGGCACGCCGCTGCTTTCAAGCGGCTGGTGCTGGCCACGGAAGCGGCGTTTCCATCGCCGTTTCCAGTTCAGACTCTGGTTTACGGTGATGCGATGCAGCCAGGTGGAAAGTGCCGCCTTCTGCTCAAAGGTATCGATTTTTTGATAGACCTTTAAAAACACCTCCTGGGCAATGTCCAGGCTTTCTTCACGATCCAGCGTCATACCGAATGCAATCCGAAAAACCATCTGCTGATACTTTTGGACAAGGATCCGATATGCGTCCTGATCACCCTGTTTGAGCAGGTCGATCAGTTTTTTTTCGTCCCCATGCGGTCCGTTCAAAAGATTAGACACCATTTTTTCTAAAATGTTCAAATAATCGTCTGAGTTCTTCAATCATGACAGACGATCGTAATAAGTCCTGCCGGTCTGGAATGATGGAGCATGGTGCATAGGGTATGAGCGGTATCTCTTCACTCTCTATGCTCCATGCCCTCCCGGCGTCGCCTTCGGCTTCAGGCTACGCCTCCGGCTACGACCCGACAGGATGCCGCGGCAGGTTGCTCTCTGCCTGAATTTTTACTTTCCCGTGGCGCGTGAGCTGACGATCGCCCGGGCAACTGCAGTCCCGATGACCAGCACCCCCCCCACCAGGGCCAGGTTTCCCGGAACCTCGCCGATGACCAGAAAAACCCAGACCGGGTTAAAGATGGGTTCGACGAAAATAATCAACGAGGTCTCCAGAGCATCCAGCTTTTTGATGGCCATGGTAAAGAAGATAAAGGCAATGCCCATCTGGAAAATACCCATAAAAAGGATGATGCCGACACTCTGTAGCGTGAATGTTTCCTTTATCATCGAGGGAAACCCGATGACAATTCCGATGATACACCCCAAGAGGATAAGATCCTCGGGTTCGTGCGATTTTTCCCGGCGCAGGCAGAGCACCATCGCCGCCAGGGAAATACCGCTCACCACACCGTATAGATTCCCCTCGAGCCCGCCGGATCGGAACCCATCTCCTAAAAACAGAATCAAGCCGATAAAGATCAGCGGCATGGATATCCAGTCCGCCCGGTTGGGCCGCTCCCCCAGAAACCAGTACCCGAACAGAAGGACATATAAGGGTCCTGTATAATGCAGAAAAACGGCGTTTGCAGCGGCGGTCAATTTGGTGGCGATGATAAAAAAGAGCTGAACGCTCACATAACTGAATGCGCCGGCTATTTTCATGGGGGACAACCGTAGGTTGAGCCGACGCATATAGATCAGAAACACAAAAAAGACGACAAACGTTCGACCGCCCAGTATCGAAAGCGGCTTCCAGTCGATAAGCTTGATAAAAAGCCCGCTGGTACTCCAGAGCGCAGCCGCTGTCAGCAGAAGGATAATGGCTTTTTTGCGGGTTATTTCAGAACGGTTCATGGAGCAATTACATATGCCATTATCGAAAAAATGCAAACCTTTAATCCACAGCTTTCGCAGATTACAACGAGGTTGCAAAAATCTGTTGAGTTAAATTGCCCAGCAGCTTGCTGCGTTAAGATACAAATTATCTGTCGCGGTTATCTATAAAGTTCCAGTAAAGATCTAACGGATTTGAAGATAACCCGCTTCGCGAACGTATGAAACTCGTACATAAGGGATCGTAACATCAAACAGAGCCCCGAGATCAATAAAACATCGAGTGATATAGAATATTTAGGGTCTATTGCAACACCTTCATGCTGTTTGATGCAACGTTCCCTAATATACTCAAACAGTCACACATCCACGAATCGGATCACCTTCAAATCCTATTGCTGTATGCAACTGGAGCTTTGTAGATAACCGAATATTTTAAATTAGCCTGCATTATGCTATAGCCATTCAATGGTTCGCATTTTTATCAGTGCCTGCCTGCTGGGTGAACCGGTGCGCTACGACGGACAGGCCGCCGGAATCGACGATTCGAGACTGCTCCGGTGGCGCAAAGAGGGACGCCTGGTATCGATCTGCCCCGAAGTCGCCGGCGGCCTTCCGGTGCCCCGGGGCCGTGCAGAAATTTCAGGCGGTGACGGCGATGGTGTTCTGGAAGGTACCGCATGTGTTTTCAGTCTTTCCGGCAAAGACCTCACCGACTCTTTTATAACGGGTGCCCACCGGGCGCTTGAAACGTCAATTAGCAACCATGTCGGTATCGCCATTCTCACCGAAAAGAGCCCGTCCTGCGGAAGTTCCGTGATCTACAACGGACATTTTTCCGGCGTGCGGCGGCTGGGCGCCGGTGTGACGGCCGCATTGCTAAAACAAAACGGCATCCGGGTGTTCAGCCAGCATCGAATTTTTGAAGCGGAAACATGTCTGCTTCGATTGGAAGCATCCCAAACAGGAGGATAAAACATATGAAAGCATTGGTTTACAAGGGTCCTGAAATTGTCGAACTTGAAGACATTCCGCAGCCTGCACCAAAGGGAGACGAATCGCTTGTCAAGATCCATACGGTGGGGGTCTGCGGGTCGGATTTTGAAGGCTGGCTCGGTAAAACCGGACGACGGACGCCGCCCATGGCCATGGGCCATGAGATGTCGGCCACCGTGGAAGTCCCCGCTGAAAACAGCAGTTTCAAAAAGGGCGACGGAGTTGTCATTCAGCCAAAACTCTATTGCGGACAGTGCAGCTTTTGCCGGCAGGGCCTCACCAACCTCTGCCCGGGTGCGGAATTTTTCGGCGTCATGACTAAAAACGGAGGTATGGCGGAATATCTGGCCGTTCCCGAGCGTTGCCTCTTTCGCTTCAAAGAGACCCTCGATTTTCAGTCGGCCAGCATGGTTGAACCCCTGGCCGTTTCCTACCGGGCTGCCTATCAGATTCCTGAAACGGATTTACAGCAGGCAGACTACACCCTGGTGGTCGGCGCCGGCACCATCGGGCTGCTGATCCTGCAAATGCTCAAACTTCGCGGAGCAAAGAATCTTATTGTCAGCGACCTGTCGGACCATCGGCTCGATATCGCAAAAAATCTGGGCGCGGACTTTACGGTGAATCCGAAGAACGAGGACTTTTTGACCCGGATAAAAAAAATCACCCACAATGCCATGATCGATGTGGCGGTCGAGGCGGTGGGTTTCGAAGCTACGGTATCCCAGGCGCTCAATGCCATGAAAAACCGCGGCACCTTTGTCTGGGTAGGCCTTGCAGAACAGATGATCCGGGTGAACATGCACCAGATCGTAACCACGGAAGCGAATATCAGGGGAACGTTCATCTACTCGGAAAAGGATTTTCAAGACAGTCTGGCGCTCATCGAAACCGGCAAAATCCGGCTGGACCCGATCATTACATCCACGGAACCGCTTGAAAACGGGGCGGCCGTTTTCAAGAGTCTCAAAGAGAACAAGGACGGAAAACTCCTTAAAATACTACTGGAAAATAGTTAGTGCTCATCCAAAAACTACCGTTTTTGGATGAGCGCTATCAGCTATCAGCCATCAGCTTTTTAATGAATCCGGTATATTACATACCGGTATCGGATCAATCTTGTGCCTGTTTGCGGCATGGAACCTGCGATAGATCGCAAGGACCTCTTTTTGCCGGTCGTTCAATTCCGATTCTGTTGATGGATCGGCTTCCAGGTTCATGGCCCATTCGAGTTCATCATAGCTTGCCCCGATCTGGGCCTCATCGGTGCGGTTATCCCCCCAGAGTCCGTCTGTGGGCGGTGCGCTCTGGATGGCGTCCACAACACCCAAAGCGCTTCCCAGGGTGTAGACTTCCGATTTCATCAGATCAGCGATGGGTGACAGATCGACACCGCCGTCACCGTATTTGGTATAAAACCCCACGCCGAAATCCTCTACCCTGTTGCCGGTTCCGGCCACCAGCAGCCGGTGATGGCCGGCAACGGCGTACAGGGTGACCATCCGGAGGCGGGAACGGGTGTTCGCCATGGTCAACTCGTCCTGTACGTCTTTTGGTAAAACCGTTTCAAACCCCTGAAATGCCGGTGTAATATCGATTTTAACGCCCTGGGCGTTATCAAAATTCTCTTCAAGCCACGCGATGTGCCGGGCGGAAAGCGATACCTGCTCCGGGGCCTGGTAGATCGGAATGTTCAATGGAATGACCCTTTTACCGGTTTTCGCACACAGCGTCGATGTCACCGCGGAATCGATCCCGCCGGACACGCCCACGACAAACCCGTTCATACCGGCCCGATCGCAGTAGGTTTTCAACCAATTTACAATATATTCAATAACTTTACCTGTTTGCATCTTCCTTATCATTCCAAATACGTTTCGATCTGGCCGAAGAGATCGTCTTCGATCTTTTTCGGTGAAACCTGATCTTTTGGATAATCGCCGTCAATGGTCGCCCGGATCGCAATCCGGTTGTGGTCAACAAATACGGTAACGGAAACATAGAGGATGGGTCGATTGTCCTTCGCCGGCGCCCCGCCGCCCAGCCCGCAGTCGCAGTCCGTAAGGTTCAACCGCATGGGGCTCACGTCCGTTATTAAAACCCCCGAAGCCGCCTCATCTTTTTCCATCTCAAAGCCCTGAATCTGCAGGATTTTTTTGGCCGCGGCATAAATCGCTGGTTGTTTTCCGGAAAGCGGTCTCCACGATTCCTTTTGGGCAACCGCCTCTGTGGCATGCCCGGGGCCGGCGAATACGGAAATACAAAACAGCATAAAAATGAAAACAGATGGTAATTTCAAGTTCCGCATAGTTTATATCCAGTGGTCAATCATGCAATCCGGTATTTTTCAAGCGCTTTCCGATCCAGTTCGATGCCGAGTCCCGGTCCCTGGGGAATGTCGATGGTCCCGTCTTTCGGCGCCGGCAGCGGTTCTTTGAGAAGCGCTTCCGCAAGCGGGTTGTCACCCACCATGTGTTCATAGATCATCAGATTGGGTACCGCAGCAGCCAGGTGCAGGGAAGCGGCCATACAGATGGCTGAAGATGCACCGGTATGCGGTGCAAACTCAGCACCAAACGCCTGACAGAGGGCTGCCATCTTACGGACTTCGGAGATACCGCCTGCCCGGGCCACATCTGGCTGAAAAACCGTGACCCCGTTTTCAAGCAGCTGCCGTACGCCGTAAATTGAAAACTCGCCTTCCCCTGCGGCAATGGCCGTATCCAGTTTCATGGAAAGATGCTTGTAGCCTTCCAGGTTGTCCGACGGCACCGGCTCTTCAAACCATACCACATCCAACTCATCGAGCCGGCGGCCGAGGCGGGCCGCTTCGGTAATGTTAAACGCACTGTTTGCATCGACCATCAGGGTCACGTCCGAGCCGACCGTCTCCCGGATTTTTTTCATACAGGCCGTATCCGTTTCGACCCCCTGGCCGACCTTTATTTTAAGGGCGCTAAACCCCCGCTCCACAAGATCAGCCGCAATGGCCGCCATCTTTTCGGGGGTGTCAAAAAAGATTGAAGAGGCATAGGCCGGCACCGTTTTCCGGTTGCATCCCATCATAAGCCGGTGCACCGGCAGGTTCAACGCTTTCCCGCCGATATCCCAGAGCGCGATATCGATCCCGCTGATCGCTTCCAGGAAAAACCCCCGGGTATGCCCCCGATATCGCATCAGGTTAAACATCCGGCTCCAGAGCCCCTCGATCTCCATGGGATCCTCACCGATGATGACCGGCGCCAGTATTTCATCGATGATCGACCGGGTGACCCCGGGCCCAAGCCGGCCGATACACTCTCCCAAACCGGTGATCCCTTCATCGGTAACAACCTCGACAATGGTTGCATAGGCCGTATCCAGCACATAGTTTCCGATACGCCAGGGTGTGGGCATTGCCGCGGAAACGATATAACTTTTTACCTCGGTGATCTTCATTCCGCCGCCCCTTTCCTGCGGTACACGGTGACGGCCACATCCGGACAGACCACGTAACAGAATCCGCACCCGGTGCAGTCATGGGCCGTTTCAAGACATGCCGTCCGGATACCGCGCGCATCAGCCTTTTCGGCCAGGTAAAGATGCTTTTTCGGACACGCAGGAATACACAGCCCGCATCCCTTGCAGCGGCGGGAATCGATGGTAACCTTGCCCTTCGTCTTGCTCATATTGCTTCCTCTCTTTCCGAAACCGCCGCCATCCCCGCTTTTATGGCATCTTCGTTGACCGGAATAAGGTGATGCCGATAATCCGGCAGCACCCGGGGCAACCCTTTTGAAAAGGCTTCAAGGGAAATTTCTATGGTCGGAATCAATCCTCCGATGGCCGCCATATTGGCCACCTGGGGGTTTCCAATCTTCTCTGCGATCTGATTTGCGGGAATCGGAAGGATGTCGACATCGGTCCGCCTGGGTGGTTGGGAAATTATTGTCTCGTTATAGGCGACCACACCGCCCGGTATGATATGATCTTCAAATTTGTCCAGGGAGGCCTGATTCATGGCCATCAGCATTGAATATTGATTCCGGATGGGGGAGCCGATCCGCTGGTCTGAGACGACCACCGTACAGTTTGCCGTACCGCCGCGCATCTCCGGTCCGTATGAAGGGAAAAAAGTGACTTCAAGGCCTTCGTAAATAGCCCCGTAGGCGATCAGCTGTCCCATCAGCATGATCCCCTGCCCGCCAAAACCGGCAATGAGAATTTCTTTCTTCATGAGGGTCCCGCCTCCTTGTTTGTGTTGGAATACGTACCGAGCGGATAGTAGGGGATGTAGTCGGTCTTGATTTTTTCCATACAGCTGACCGGATCCATTTTCCAGTTGGTGGGACAGGTCGCCAGAATCTCCACCAGACCGAACCCCTCTCCCCGCATCTGAATCGCAAAGGCTTCCCGGATGGCTTTTTTCGCCTTCAGGGTATGCTTTACATCATGTACGGAAACCCTGGCCACAAAAGAATCCGGCGATACCATGGCCAGAAGCTCGGCCATTTTCAGCGGATATCCGCTCACTTTCGGATCCCGGCCGTCAGGATAACTCGTGGTCTTCTCCCCCAAAAGAGTGGTGGGCGCCTGTTGGCCGCCGGTGGCGCCGAAAACACCGTTGTTTACATAAATGACGGTAATCCGTTCGCACCTGGAAGCGGCATGAATGATCTCCCCGGTTCCGATGGCCGCCATATCGCCGTCTCCCTGGTAGGTAAACACCGCCAGCTCCGGTCGGACCCGCTTTAAACCGGTGGCCACCGCAGGACCCCGCCCGTGCAGGGACATGACCATATCGCAGTCAAACTGCCGCCAGTTTCGAACCGAGCAGCCGGCCGAGGTAACCCCCACCGCCCTGCCGGTAATATCCAGATCATCCATAACCTCTGCCACCATCCGGTGAATCGTCCCGTGGGAACACCCCGGGCAATACGGAAACGGCTCATCTGTCATGGCCTCGGGCTTCTGGGCGACGATATCCATAGGATTCATGATTTGTTCTTTCCTTGCTTAAGCGCTACATTGTTGTTTCTTTGCATTATATACATGCACCAACAGCTTAAATCTCAAAAACCAAGCACCAAATATCAAATAAATTTCAAATTACAATGATCAATGACCAAAACATAAAATTAGAACGTTCTTTCATAAAGATCATATTCAGGTTTGGAGTTTTGAATTTCGGTCATTGTGATTTGTTTGGTATTTGATATTTGTGTTTTGGAATTTCCGATTTATCCTGATTAAGTATCGTTTAATCTATCATCGGTTTGTTTCAATAAAAGCGACAAATTTCCTCATAAATCTCATCCGGGCTGAAGATGTGGCCGCCGCCGAAGCCGTAATGGATCACTTCCGCATCTCCGCACACGGCCAGGCGGACGTCTTCGATCATCTGCCCGTTGTTTGCCTCAACAACCAAAAGCTTCCGTACCCCTTGACGAACCAGCGTTTTTAGGGCCTCTGTCGGATAGGGCCAGAGCGATATGGGCCGGAACAGACCCACCGACCGATTCTCTTCCCGGGCCCGGGTCAGTGCGTCTAAAGCGATACGGGCCGAGCTTCCGAAGGCGACCACCGCCATGGATGCGTCGTCGGTAAAAAGGGTCTCGTACCGCTGCTCGGCTTTTTCCATTTCGGCATATTTGTCTTTAAGCTGCCGGTTCCAGTCGATCAGCTCATCATCTGTGTGCGGGGCCGCCTTGATGACCTTGCGCGCCCCTTTGCCCTTGCCGCGGATGGCCCAGTCCTTTTCAGGGCCTGCGATCTGGGGCAGGGTATCGAAACAGACCGGTTCCATCATCTGGCCGAGGATGGCATCCGACAGTATGATCACCGGGTTGCGGTATTTATCCGCCAGTTCAAACCCCTTGTAGGTCAGTTCGAAAAGCTCCTGGGCGTTTCCGGGACCGAATACCGGACACTGGTAATCACCGTGTCCGCCGCCGCGGGTGGCAAGCCGGTAGTCGGCTTGTGAAGACGCGATACGCCCCAGCCCCGGGCCTGCACGACTCACACAGACCAGTACCGCCGGCAGCTGGGCCGCCGCCAGTGTGGTCAGCCCTTCTCCCATGAGGGTAAAGCCGGGCCCTGAAGATGAAGACATGCACCGGGCACCACCTGCGGCTGCCCCCATGATCATATGAATCCCGGAAAGTTCACTTTCACTCTGGAGAAAGGTTCCATCAACCTCCGGAAGCCTTTTGGCCATGTATTCAAAAAGCTCGTTTTGGGGTGTAATCGGGTATCCGAAAAAATGTCGGCACCCGGCCCGGATCGCCCCTTCTCCCAGGGCCTGATTTCCCCGCATCAGGGTTTTTTCCATCTCTTTTTCTGCAGCTTGAACCATAAAATCTACTCCCCCAACAATGTCGTCAGAGCAATGACGTTTTTAACATCTTGAAATGCGTTTACCTTATCTACAATGTCATTCTGCCTGGACGCGTCAAACACCGTATCGGTATTTACACGGAACCGGTCCACCAGTTCGTCCCAGGTGAGGGGATTTTCCACATCCCCCTTGGGATAATCCACGCGGTTTTCAAAAGACCGGTTATCGGTCGTCTGAATGACAACCCGGGTGGGCCAGCTTTTCGGAAACAGCGGATCGAGGTCCGGGTCGTGAACCACTTCCACCCGGTGCATCATCTCACGGATGGTCGAATCGTTTAAAAGATCTTTACTGAATTCATCAAACGAAACCCTTCTCTTTACAACGGCCGCAGCCACCGTATAGGGGAGGCTGAACTGGGCCTGAACATCGGTTTTGGGATTCATTTTCTCTTCCCAGGGATCCAGCACCAACGGATACGCCGCTTTGAAGATATGAACCTGGATCTTTTCGATGTTTCCGATGGGTTGTTCATTCTCCTTCATGATCCCGAGGCATGCGTCAATGGCCGACTGGTTGTACCGGCAGCAGGCATGGAGCTTTAATCCGGTATCCAGTATCCGGGGCCGCCCCCCGAGTCCTTCCACCAGCTTTCCGGTGTCGGCATTGCTCGATGTGGCAGACAAAAAACCCCATTTCCCTTCCAGAACCGCACGGGGTCCCTTAAACCCTTCTGCTGCCAGGTACGCGGCCTGAATGCCCCGTTGGGCCGAAAGACCCGGGTGGATCCGCTTTGTCCATGTGCCGTCGAGCATAAAGGCCATCAAACCGGCGGCCATACTCCCGGCGATACCGAACGCACTCACGGTTGCCTCGGCATCAAGATCCAGAATCCGGCTGACCGCTGCGGTGGCACCGAAGGTTCCGCAGGTTGCGGTGGGGTGGTAACCGAAGGCATAATGGGATTTGCTGTCCACTGCATCGGCGATCCGAAGGGTGGTTTCATACCCGGCCACAGCCCCTTCCAGCATCTTTTTCCCGCTCACCTTGTTTGCTTCGGCAGCGGCCAGGGCCGCGGCAAAAATGGCGGACCCCGGATGAATGGATGCCGGAGTGTAGATATCATCCATGCTCATGGAGTGGGACGAGGATGCGTTTGCCAGGGCAGCATACTGGGGCAGCGGTTTGAGCCCGGCACCGATAACGGTGCCGCTGCCGGCGCCGCCAATTTTTTGAATCATCCCATGAACGTTTCGGGTCGAGGCCATGGAAAGCCCCTTTGCCGCTAAGCCTAAAAAATCGAGCAGAAGATACTTTCCGTGTGCAATAACTTCCGGAGAGACCGGTTTTAGACCGATCCCCGCACAGTGTTCGGCCAGCCGGTATGAATAGTCGTTATTTTCCAATGCTATTTTTCCATTAAAATGACAAGTTAATTTTCGATTTTCGTCCGCCCGTGGTTTGGCGGATTCGAAGTATGTTTGAATTAGATTAATAATCTGTGTTCATATGCGGCTAAAAATTTCTATACTATTAAATAATACGGCTATCTATTAAACTCCAGTTGCATACAGCAATAGGTTTTGAAGGTGATCCGATTCGCGGATGTGTGACTGTCTGAGTATATTAGGGAGCGTTGCATCAAACAGCATCAACGTGTTGCAATAGGCCACAACTATTCTTTTTCCTCGATGTTTTGTTGATCTCGAAGCCCTGTTTGGTGTTACGCGCCCTTATATACGAGTTTCACACAGTCCGCCAAGCGGGTTATCTTCAAAGCCGATAGGACTTTTCTTGAGATCGATAACCGGGATAAATTCGCATCCTCTTTCGATGCAGCTGTCATCCCAGTACTCCCGGATTCAGGACATCTTCGGGAATCTCTTTCTTTATCATAAACTGAATCATCTTCTCGGCGCACCCCATGGACATATTGATCAGCGCATTCCGGCTCACTCCGGCCATGTGAGGAGTGGTCACCACATTTTCCAGCCGGTGAAGCTCCATAAATTGGGGCGGTTCGGTTTCATGGACATCGGCGCCGTATCCGTAAAGCCGGTCATCCCTTAGGGCGTTAAAGAGCGCCTTTTCGTTGATAAGCCCTCCGCGTGCGGTGTTTATCAGAATCCCGCCCGGTTTCATCATCCGGATCCGCTCATCCGACATGATGTTTCGGGTGCTCTGGTCAAAAGGTACATGCAGGGTGACGACATCGGACGCTTCCAGCAGATGCTGAAAAGAGACCTTTTCGATCCCGTGTGCTTCGGCAAAATCAGGATATTCGACAATGTCGTGATAAAGGACATTCATATCGAATGCCTTGGCCCGCAAGGCAACCGTCTTTCCGATACGTCCCAGGCCGATGATGCCGAGTGTTTTTTCATAAAGATCAAAGGTGACCACACGAAGTTCCGAATACTTTTCTTCCCGCATCCCCCGGTCCATCCAGGAAATTTTTCTACACACGGCCAGCATGAGTCCAAAGGCCATGTCTGCCACCGCCTTTGTGTTGGTATCCGGGTTCCGGGTGACCAGAATACCGCGTTCGGTGGCGGCTTCAAGATCCACACCGTCATAGCCCGCCCCCCGCACCGTGATCATCTTCAGGCGGTCTGCGCTTTCAATAACCGGCCGGGGAACTTTTTCAGCCCCCGATACGACCAGCACATCCATCCCTTTTATGATCCGGCAAAACTCCGGCACGTTCCGGTTGAGTTCCCCGGTTTTATAATCCGGCTCCTTCACCGTAAAGCCAGCCTCGCGCATCATTTCAATCGGTTCCCGGCCGGCAATGGCAAACCCGGCGCAGCCGATCAGTACAACGGACATCTGTTGTTTTCCCCTCTGTTAAAATGCTCCAAACATGCCGCCTTTATCAGACATCCGAACCCGGAACCGGATGGTAATCCAGTTTAAAATCTCCGGATTCCGGATCATATGCCTGGCAGGAATTTTTCCGCCAGGAGGCATTGTCTGTTTCCGGGAAATCTTCCCGGAAAAATGCTCCGCGGCTCTCTTTACGATCCAGGCCGGCAACCAGAATGGCTTTTAAGACCACCGCAGCACAGGAAAGATCGAATCGCTTTTTTTTCTCCGGCATGCTGTCTGCCGCGGCCGACTCGATCTGCGCTGCCAGTCCCTTTAAGCGGCGGAGCCCTTCATGCATGCCAGATTCGCTTCGGGATATCCCTGCATAATCCCAGGCGGTTTCCCGGATCTCCTTTTTCAGTTTTCGAAAATCTGCCGGCCTGTCAGATGATGCGGCCGGGGCCCCATGGCCGGTTCCCGGATCCGTGGACGGGCTGGCAGCGGCATGTTCGGCAGCGCTTTTTCCGGCAAGCCTTCCAAACACCAGACACTCGCTCAGGGCATTGCCCCCCCGGCGGTTTGCGCCGTTTAGTCCCCAGACCACCTCGCCGCAGGCAAAAAGGCCTTTGATCCCGGTCCGGGCCTTTTCATCGACCCGGACCCCGCCCATGCAGTAATGTGCACCCGGTGTGATCCGGATCGGTCTGTTTTTAAAATCGAATTTGATTTTTCCCAAAAGGGTCATGGGATACTCGGGCCAGCTCTCATCGGGGGCGGCCCGAAGGTCCATGTAGACCGGCCCGATGCGGCATTCATCGTAAACCAGTTTTGAAAACGAATCCCGGTTGATCCGGATGGCGTCAAACAGGCTTTCAAGACCGTGTTTTTGTGCAATGTCTTCTCCCGAGTCGTTTATCATCCTGACCTGCTTGGGAAAGCCGGGGTAGAGCATCACCTGTGGGAGTCTGTCTTCGGAAAACACCATGGGATAAAACTGGACAAACTCCATATCCCAGAGTTCCAGACCGGCCTTTGCACAGAGGGCATAGCCCTGTCCCATGGTCGCTTTCTGATTGTCGTTGCGAAGATAGAGGGCGCCGGCGCCGCCGCCGGCGATAATAACGGCCGATGCGGCAATGAAAACCGGTTTGCCGGATGCGTCAAACCCCCGAATGCCTTCAGTTGAACCGTTTTTGGAAACAATTTCGGTCACCGTAAACCCGGTTTTTAAAGTGACCCGGTCCGATTTTTTCAGATGATCCGAAATTTTTGTAACAAGATCCACCCCGCGGATGATATCATTACGATCCGGCTGTATGATGTACCGCCCGGCCTTCTCTTTGACCCCGATGCCGAAAGTTTGAAGCGAGCGGATCGCCGCCGGCGCCTCACGCCCCACCAGACGGACCACGGACGGATCGTTCAAACCCTTTCCGATCTCGATGGTATCCTTTATATAGGCATCCAGTTCATAGGTGTCGCTGGGACCGGTAAAGACCCCGTTTGACATCGCGGAATTGGTCCCCAGACCGATACCACCCCGGTTGAGAAGCAGCACCCGGGCCCCTTCCGCCCGGGCGGTATCTGCGGCCATCATTCCGGCAAGACCCGCACCGATTACGATGACATCGTCGTGCATGATACGTTTCCTTCTATATGGCCTTTGCCGCTTTCAATTTCTCCACCGCATCCGGCGAGTACCCCAGAAGATCTTCGTATAGCGCGGCATTGGCGGCTCCGTGGGGAAGCCCGGGGAATCTGATTTTACTCGGTTTTCCCGCCATCCGAAACGGCATGTTGGGCATCCGCAGCATGGTGCCGGTGACCGGATCTTCTATTTCAATAAGGGTTCCGCGTTCGTTGTAATGGCGGTCTTCATCAATGTCTTTCATGGTGGTGATCGGCCCGATGGTAACCCCCAGACGATCGCAGGTTTCCAGAACCTCTCCAAGATCCCGGGCGCCGATCCATTCTCCGATCACCTCGTTGAGCACCTTCCGGTTTTCCGGTTTGCTGCGGATATCATTGCTCAAAAAACGGGAGTCTTGGATCAGCTCCGGATGCCCCACGCAATCCATCAGCCTTTCAAAGGGTTTCTGGGCGGAACAGGAAAGGGTCGCCCACTGCTCGTCCTTTGTCCGGTAGCTGTTCCGCGGCGCCACATAGCTCAGTTCGTTGCCCTGTGCCTGGGGGACCTCCCCTGTCAGGGAATAGGAGAGAAAATCCGGCCCGAGCAGCCCGAAAAGGGGCTCATACAGGGAGACATCGATGACCTGGCTGCCCCGCACCCCGCGTTTCTGATCCCGGAGGGCCACGGAAAGGGCAAACACCAGATGCAGTCCGGCAAGGTAATCTGCCAGGGCCATGGGCGGGTTGGTGGGAATACCGTCGGGCTGGGCATTTAAATAGGTATACCCGCTGTACCCTTCGGCAAGGGTGCCGAACCCGGGTCTTGAAGAATAGGGTCCGGTCTGCCCGTATCCGGATATCTTACCGATGATCAGACCCGGGTTTTTTCGCTGGAGGGACTCAATGTCAAACCCGAGTTTGTCTAAGGTGCCGGGCCGCATATTTTCGATGAGTATATCGGATTTTTCAATCAACTCCGAAAAGATCTGTTTCCCTTCCGGCGCTTTTAAATTGATGGTGACGGGTAATTTGTTCCGCCCGATCACCGACCAGAAAGGGTGTATCCCCTTGTCTTCGATAATCCCCCAGGCCCGAAGGGCATCCGGCATGTTCGGATTTTCCACCTTGATGACCTCCGCCCCCATGTCTCCAAGCAGGGTGGCTGCAAAGGGGGCGGCCACCACCGTTGAAAGATCGATGACCCGGATATCTTTCAAGGGAAGCCCTTCGACATTTTCCCGGACGCGCTGGGCGCGAATAAATTCAGTCAGTTTTTCACTGTCTGTCTGTGCCATAGTTGACTCCGTTAAGATATATCCGTTGTGAATATTTATTTAGGGTTCCCATGAAAACATTATCTTGAACACTATCGTTGCGCTGTCCTTAGCAGCCTTTTACATCAGACTCGGCAAAAAGGTTATGATCTGAGGAAACATAATCAAAAGGCCGACGGTAAGAATGTCCATGGCCACAAAAGGGAGCACTCCCCTGAAGATCTCTTCCAAGGGAATCTCGGGTGCAACACTGTGTACCACATAGACATTCAGGCCCACGGGCGGAGTGATGAGACAAATTTCACACATCTTCACCAGGATAATGCCGAACCAGATGGGATCGAACCCCAGGGCCACCACCGCCGGAAAGATCAGCGGCAGGGTCAGCATCATCATTCCGATGGCATCAAGAAACATGCCCAGAAACACATAGATCATCAGAATGAGCATAAGGACTAAAAGCGGCGGCAACGGGAGCAAGAGAACGATTTCCGACATCCGGTTGGGCAGCCCCGAAAGCGCCAGAAACCGCACAAAAATCAAAACCCCCACGACGATGGAAAAGATCATAATCGTTGTACGCCCGGTCTCCAAAAGCGATTCCTTGAAGCGTTCTTTGGTCAGCCGGCGCATGCCCAAAGCCAGCAGAAACGCGCCGAAAGCGCCGGCAGCGCCGGCTTCGGTGGGGGTGAAAATACCGCTGTAAATGCCCCCCATGATCAGGAAGATGATACACAAAATCCCCCAGGTGCCTTTGAGGGAAAGAAAACGCTCTTTCCATGAGGCCGCCGGCTGGGTCTGGCCGAGTTCGGGGCTTATTTTAACCCGGACATAAATCATACCGGCATAGATGGCGGCCGAGACGACCCCCGGTATAAAACCGGCGATGAGCAATTTTCCCACGGACTGTTCGGTAATAATGCCGTAGATGACCAGGATGACGCTGGGTGGAATCAGGGAGGCCAGGGTCCCGCTTGCCGCCACCACCCCGGCGGCAAGCCTGGGGTGGTACCCGTATTTTGTCATCTCCGGTATCGCCACCCGTCCCATCACCGCAGCCGAAGCGGTACTGGCGCCGGTACAGGCCGCAAAACCGGCGCAACCGAACACCGTGGTGATGGCCAATCCGCCGGGATAATGCCCGAACCACTGGCGCGCCGTAAAAAAGATGTCATCGGTTAAACCCGCATAAAAGGCGTAATACCCCATAATGATAAAAAGCGGGATAACGCTCAACGAATAGTGAGCCACGATGCCGTGTGGCAGAAATCCCAGCACTTTTGAGGCAACAGTAACGTTTTTCAAGGCACACAGACCCAAAAACCCAACCAGGGCGGTGGCAAAAGCGATCCGCATGCCCAAAATGACCAACACAAACAACACGCCCAGTCCGAGAAGACCCATCCATAAAGGATCCATATTTACACTCCTAATTTAAATTTCGCATCTCCGTACCGGATTTCCACTGCAAAGCATGTTGAATAAATTCAAGGATAAACCGGATACAGAGAAAAAAACAGCCGATGGGGATGGCCAGCTTCGACGGCCAGGTCGGCCAGTAGATATAGCCTGTGGTATCTCCGACCTGAAAGGCATTTACAGTACTCTTGAAAGAAAAGATAAGGATAATGAGATAAACGCAAAAGGACAGGGCGACAGTGATCATCTCCGCCGAATGGTAGGCTCTGTTTTTAAGCACTTTGGTCAGAAACAGTTCCATCCGTACATGCCCGCCCTCTTTTTCCGTGTGGGCAATGCCCAGGTAAACCACTCCGGCCATGATCAACTCTACAATTTCCACATGCCCGGGAATGGGTGAATTAAAAAGATATCGGCCGATGATTTCCGATACGCTGAAGAACATCAAAAACATGATGATCCCCACGGCAAAGAGATTCATCCAGTCTTCAATAAAGCTAATCACCGGTTCTACTTTTCTGAGAAATTCGACTTCTTTCCAGGCCGGTGTCTGGTTGGTGTTCGATACGGCATCTTGTGTTATCATCTTACCGATGACCTCCTGCCCGACTAAAACAGCGGGGCGTTGTGTTTGAAAATTCCTGAAATATCAGGGTAAAAATAGACCTGGGGGCAAACAGACCGCGTTTTCCCCCAGGGTCGTTTATCGCTTATATACAGTCGATTCTGTTTATTTTCCGGTGATCTCTTTTCGTTTCTTCAGATAGTATTCTAAGATCTCTTTGCCGGGAAGACCGGCTTTTTCCCTTGCGGCGACCCATTTATCATATATCCCCTGGGCCTTGGCCACCAACTTTGCCCGCTCCGAAGCCGGGAAGGTGGTCAGATCGAGATTCTTTTTAAAGATGGGTATCCATTTCTTGTCCGCTGCAACATACTCGTCATCCCAGACCTGGGGGGCCTGTTTGTACCATTCCATATGAATCTTCTTAAACTCATCTGGAAGCGCATCCCAGGCGTCCTTGTTGGCGACGTAGGCGCAACCCATGGTACCCAGGGAGATCCCGTCCATTGCATATTTGGAGACTTCATACACCTTGAAGGAACCGAATGCATAGGAATAGGGAAAAGCCACCAGGTCGATGGTGCCCCGGTCGATGGCTTCAAAGACTTCCGGTGCCGGAAGCAGCGTGGGAACGGCGCCGAATTCCTTAAGCACCTTTGCGATCTCGCCGCCGGCTCTTATCCGCACCCCTTTAAGGTCCGAGACTTTGGTAATTTTTTTGTTCCCCATGAGCTGAAACTGGGCATGACCGGCCGGAAGCAACGGCACGGCGTTCCATTTCAAAAGCTCTTTCTTCATGGCGGGATGCTCCCACAGGGCGATCCACATCTTGGCGATGTTGGCCGTACCGTCCGGCGCCATGAACGGAAGCTCCTGAACCGTATGAAGGGGGATTTTTCCGGGTGTATACGCCGCACAGAAGGCAGCAGCTTCAAACATCCCGGCTTTGAGCCCGTCCCAGTTCTCCTTGGGAGGTGCGAGAACGCCGCCGTAGTGAATCTTTATCTTCCATTGACCGTTTGTCTTTTTCTCCATGGCATCAGCCCATACGTGCACGGGTTTTGTCCAGGCACGCTTACCACTCCAAAGTGACAGATTCCAATTAATGGTTTTTGAAACGGCTGCTGTCGGAAAAAAACTCATGACAATCCCTGTAATAAAAAACACGGTAAAACACACTGCCAACCATCGTCTCATCACTGACCTCCTATTTTTGCCTCAGGTTGTGCCCTTCCCATACATAAAAGGGCGGTTTCATGACAAACCGGTCCATATCCGTTTGGGATACCCGACCGCATACCCGTCGCATCGGTACTTCATCATGGGCCATCTATACCGCATGATCCGATGAGTGGTGATCCATGAAGTGCCTAAAATGCCTAAAGTTAAGGATGATAATTATCCTTTTTTATTCATTATCGAGTATCCAGTATCACGTCCCAACAGCTTCAGACGATTGTTTAACGAACAAGCAGTTATCAACCCCAAAAACATTATCTTAAAAACTATATATCAATTTCAAGTTCCAGAAGACCGAAAGAAAGTGATTTGCCGTGAATGTCGGAATCGAGCGCGGCGGACACCCCCCCTTTTCTGACCCCTTCGAGTACAAAGTTAAAACCATAAAGACTTGGAATGTCATATCGGATAACCGTCCCCGTTACAACCCCCTTGAAGTGCCTTTTAACCGTTTCTGCGGTGACCTGATTCCGGATGAGACCGTAGTCCTTCTCATCGTAGGGAAACAGGCAGATATTGTTGCTCTCACCCTTGTCGCCTGCCCTTGCATGGGCCAACTGGCGCAGCTTTATCTTTTCCGCCACTTAACCGACCTCCTTTACGTGTATGCCGGTTTCGATCAGATCCCGGGCAATGGTTGTCGAGTAGACGGCAATCACCGGCCGAACGTATTTGCGGGCGCCGGCCGGACCGGCCGGACCGTTTAGATAGAGTGCTTCCACCTCGTCGCCGACCCGTCGGGCCTCTTTTTCCGAATCGACCTTGGCGGCGACCCGCAAGCGAACTTCAAAAGGGGGAGGTGCCACCCGCTCGGCAACCGGGCCGAGAAGCGAGTTAAAACCGATGCATTCGGTTTTTATCTGCCGGCCTGAAATGTTTTCTTTCCGGAGGCGCTCAATAATGATCTTTTCGGCCAGGCGGGCGCGGTCGAGCGCCCCTGAACCGCCGTAGGAAATCTCTCCTTCACCGATAAATCCGTCCCGGACACCGAGTGCGACCTTTAAAGCGTCCGGCCGTTTTTTCCCGGTGGCGTTTTTGACCCTCACCTCATCGACACCGGTTTGGGAAAGGGTGATCTTTGAAAAATCCGCCGTGACATCCGGCGTCAGATACGCTGCCGGATCCTGAATTTCATAAAAAAGCTGTTCCTTGCAGGTCCGAACCGAAACCTCACCGCCCGAGCCGGCCGGTTTGGAAATAACGCAGGTGCCGTCTTTACGAACCTCTGCAATGGGGAATCCGATATTTACGAGATCCGGTACATCCTTATAGCCCGGATCCGCAAAAAACCCCCCGGTAACCTGGGCCGCGCACTCCAGCAGGTGCCCGACAGCGGTGCCGGCGCCGAGAAGGTGCCAGTCCGAAAGCGCCCATCCGAATTCATGAACAAGGGGCGCCAGTATCAGAGATGGATCGGCCACCCGCCCGGTGATCACGACGTTTGCCCCGGTCTCAAGCGCCGGAAGAATCGCCTCAACACCCAGGTAGGCGTTTGCAGAAAGGATCCGATCCCTTATGGCCGAGACCGGGCCTCCGGTCTCCCAGACGATCTCCTGGGAATCGATTATCTTTTCCAGGACATCATCCCCGGTTACGGCCGCAACCTTTAACGGCGCTGCATGGATGGATGCTGCAATATCAAGGGTTTCGCGGAATGCCGCGAGGGGGTTGGCCGCCCCGATATTCGACACCATGACAAGACCCTTTTTCGCACAAAAGGGGAGCATGGCCTCCATCCGCTCTTTTAAAAGGGCGCCGTATCCTTTTTCAGGATCCTTGTTTTTTTCAAGCTGGGCAAGGGCGATGGTCCGTTCGGCAAGGCATTCAAAAACGATGTAGCGGACATCCCCCTTTTCCGCCACCTCGATTGCCGGGTCGATCCGGTCGGTTGAAAAGCCCGCACCCGCTCCGATTCGAATCGTTTTCATAGAATTGGCCTGTTTTTAATTAGACAGAATTTACAGGATCAACAAGATAACCCTGCTAAGAACTGTGGCTTTGTTAAACCTTATGCCTACAATCGCTTTATGTTGTTTATTCTGCTTGAAACATATTGGACAGTGACCGGATGTCATCTACCCGGTCTATTGCCCGCACCTGTGAAACGATGTCATCCAACCGGCCGTCGGTGTAGACCGGGGCTGCCAGCCCTTTGAATTTGCCGATCAACTCATCCCATGTCAGCGGGTTTTCCGGATCTCCCTTGGGGTATTCGATCCGTACGGAAAACTGCCGGCCGTCCTTTGTCTTTAGCGTTGCCGTTGCCGCCCATTTTATGGGAAACTCCCCTTCGATGCTCGGATCCTCCACGCTCCTGATCCGCTGCATCATCTCCTTGACCTTCGGGGAGGCGATTTTATCGAGGGTATATTCATCAAGGGTTGCCTTTCCGTAAAGTATCGCAACGGCCGCGCCAAACGGCATGCTGAACTGTGCATCCACAATGGATTCGGGGCGCTGCTTTTGCTCCTCTGGCACCACCACCAGCGCGTGACCGGTCTTTAAAACACCCAGGGTAACGGATTCGACATCCGACTCCTCCAGGCTGTTATCCTTCATGATCTTTAGGGTGCCGTCGATGGGGCCCTGCTTGTACCGGCAGCAGGAGTGGGGTTTGATGCTGGTCCGAAGGACCTGATAGGGATCTGCCCAGTCTTTGAGCACTTTTTCAGGATCCGAAGCAGGGGAATATGCGTGGAGAAATCCGAATTTTCCTTCGATAATGGTCTCCGGACCGGTAAAACCCTCCCGGGCGAGCATTGCGGCCAGGAGCCCGCTGTGTGCGGCCCATCCCGGATGGAGCCGTTTTGTAAAAGACCCGTCGGAAAGAAACTCCATGGAAGCCGCTGCCTGACTGCCGGCAATACCGAGTGCGTTTATCATCTGCCGGGGGTCGAGCCCTATTATTTTCCCGGCGGTCACCGCCGCTGCCATGGTGCCGCAGGTGCCGGTGGGATGAAACCCCTGGGCATAATGGGCAGACGGGTCCAAGGCAATTCCCAGCCGGATCGTCACCTCATATCCGGCGACGATGGCTTCGATCAGCCGTTTGCCGGTGCAGTCAGCCACATGGGCGGCTGCCAGTGCTGTGGGCATAACGGCAACAGCAGGATGCAGGGATGCCGCATTGACCACATCGTCCAGTTCGATGGAGTGAGCCGCGGTCCCGTTTGCAAGGGCGGCATAGGAAGGGTCGAGGGTTAAATCCGTACCCACCACAACGGCCCCGTCTTTTACGATCCCCATTTTTTTACACAGGGCATGAACCGGTCGGCTCGATTCGTTTAGCGCCCCCCGGGCAGCAACACCCAGAAAATCGAGAAACAGGTACTTGGCCCGGTCGACAACCGCATCGGGCAGATCGCCGTAAGTCAGATCGTGGCATTTTTGTGCAAGCTGTTTGGTAATTCCCATCATCGTCTCCCTTTGTGGCCGATTTCTGCCTGTTTATAAAAAAGCTTTCTTTACCTTTTACCGGCGATAGGTTTTGCTGCCGGTTTCATAAAGATCTCCCCCGTGGCTGTCGTTTGCAACGATTAAAGGAAATTCCTTTACCTGCATCTTTCGAATCGCCTCTGTGCCGAGTTCCGGGTAGGCCACAACCTCTGCTGACAAGATACTTCGGGATATCAATGCGCCGGCACCGCCGATGGCTGCGAAATAGACGGCTGTATGGGTTTCCATGGCCTCTTTTACGGCCTGGTTCCGGGCCCCCTTTCCGATCATACCCTTTAATCCGTTTTCCATGAGCAGGGGTGCATAGGCATCCATCCGGTAGCTGGATGTCGGACCGGCGGCTCCCACCGCCTGGCCCGGTTTCGGCGGCGTCGGCCCCACATAATAAACCACCTGGCCGCTGATATCGAACGGCAACGATTCGCCTTTTTTTAACAATTCCACCAGCAGGTGGTGTGCGGCGTCCCTGGCGGAATAAATATATCCGGAAAGCAGAACTCGATCACCGATTCGAAGCTTCTCGACACTTCCAGTCGTAAGCGGGGTTTCGATTCGAAAGGCATCAGTCATAGTCGGCTCCTTTTAAAAATATCGGTTGAGTGGTTCAGAGTTCAACGTTCCGGGTTGAAGAGCTTCAAACACCCCGTATCAAAGGGGCACCAAACTTATTGTGGTTATAATCCCGTTCCATCCGTTGTGTTATGCCGAATATTCAGGGTCTTGATCAATATCGTAAGCGGTTCCAAATGTTTGTAACCTTTGAACCCTGAACCTGGAACCGATCGATCCTGTTTTGTTATAGCGCCATCTCTTTGTGCCGGGAGGAGTGGCATTGAATATTGACCGCAACGGGAATGCTGGCGATATGACAGGCCATGGCATTGATATGAACGGCCAGTGCCGTGGTGCGACCACCCAGCCCCTGGGGCCCAATGCCCAGACGATTTATTTCGTCCAGCCACAGCCTTTCGAGGATATCCAGTTTCGATTCCGGGTTCGGGCTGCCCACGGGCCGGAGCAGTGATTTTTTAGCCAGAAGCGCGGTTTTTTCCATGGTGCCTCCGATGCCGACGCCCACAATAATCGGAGGACACGGCTTTCCCCCGGACGCCTTTACCCGCTGAACCACAAACTCCTTCACCCCCTCCATTCCGTCCGACGGAGACAGCATGGTCACCCGGCTCATGTTCTCCCCTCCGCCTCCTTTGGGGGCCACGATCAGTTTGAACCCTTCGCCGGGAACGATATCATAATGGATCATGGCCGGGGTGTTGTCTCCGGTATTTTCCCTTGTGACCGGATCACAAAGGCTTTTTCTCAGATACCCTTTCTGATATCCCTGCCGGACCCCTTCGTCGACGGCCTCTTTCAAAGAACCGCCCGTGACATGAACCTCCTGGCCGATCTCTACATAAACGACTGCCATTCCCGTGTCCTGGCACATGGGAATATGCTCCTTTTTGGCAATCTGAGCATTTTCGGTAAGACGTTTGAGAATATCCCGGCCGATGGGAGATGGTTCCGTTTCCAGGGCCCGGTCAAAGGCTTCAAACAGATCGTCTCCCAGGTCCGTATTGGCCTCAATGGAGAGATCACAAACCGCCTTTACGATTTTGTCCACATGTATTTCCCGCATTTTGCCTCCCTTAACCCCGGCTTTTAAAACGGATCTATTCAGCGTCCGCAGGAATTTTGAGCGAGCGGTAGTAGCTGTCGATATTATAGATCGCAGCCAGGGGGTTGTGACCCAAAAGCCGATCTTTTACGGCAAACACCGTACACGGGGCTTCGGCATATTTAAGAAAAAGCGAGTCGTGACCCACGCACAGCCCCATCATGATATTGAATTCGGTTTTTGACTCGTTGAGAATCATCGCCTGGGCAATGGGATTGCACATGGACTCGAAAGCACCGATCTTAATCTTCTGGTCGTCCCGGACACCGAGTTCTTCTTTGGGTGTCCGGCCCGCTTTACAGAGCGCCGAGACAACTTCAAAGCCGTGGCTTGTCAGTATCGACTCGACCACGTTCCCCTCCTTGCGCAGGCCCATGCAAAATGCCATCCCGAGACGCTGATATTTCATTTTTTTCGCAAATTCAATAATCTCCAAAATCCGAGGCTTCAGCGGTTTTGTCCGGGCATAACCGAGCTCTCGATCTGCATATCCTTCCCCCTCCTGGATGGAGGCCTGTTTTGCAAACTCCAGGAGCGCTGGGTCCTTAAACTCACCCATTGCTTTTTCAAAGATCTCGGCGTGATTCACCGTGGGACAAAAAGGGGGGGATTTGCCGTCGGCATCGTTGCAGACGCGTTTTGGCGGATCAAAGGGACATTTTGCACAACCTGCCAGTTCTTGATTCATCGTGGATGACTCCTTTTTTTTGTTTCTGGATGCTTCGGGTTATGATTCCGGTTTGAATCGACCCTCTTTTGCAAGGGCAATAAAATGGGCCACATCGATCTCCTTTGGGCAGACAAAAGAACACGCCCGGGATGAGTGGCACCTGTAGACGCCTTTATCGCTGTATAGAATGTTTTCTCTTTCCTCTTTTTCCGCCTCCCTCGGGTCCATCATGCGAACGATGCTGGCCAGCATGGCGTTGGGTCCGAGAAAGCCCTTATGGCTGCTGATGCAGGCGGAAGCACAGCAAAAACAGTTGATGCAACGGGTGGCATTGAGAAATTCATCCTGATCGTTTGATGTAATGGCATAGGGTTGGCCTGCATCCGGCACCGGCGCCGGGTGGATGATATAGGGCTTTACCAGGTTAACCCGTTCGTAGGCTTTGTCAAAATTTATCACCAGATCCCGGACCACGGGTGCAACCGGCAGGGGCTCGATCTCAAAGGTCGCGGTTTTAAAATAATCAACGGCATTTTCAACCAGCAGTTCACAGGCCAACATCGGTTTTCCATTGACCTGTACCGAACAGGTGCCGCACTGACCATGTTCACAGGATGAATTCCAGGCCAGGGTGGGGTCCTGTTCCTCGTTGATTTTTCGGAAAACATCCACAAAGCGCAGGATTCGTCCCGCCTCCAATTGATATGCCTGAACCCAGGATCGGTTCATCTCAGGATCATATCGGTGAATTTTCAGTGTGATGTTGTGTGTCTGTTTCATGGTTCTCCTTTTATTAGTACTTTCTGGCAATCATGCCGAACTGCTCATAATGTTCTTCCCGTGCCTCGAATACGCTCATGTCCACGGCCCGGCTGCCGAGCTTTGTCTTGCCGAACTCAGGCATTGAAATCAGCGTGTGACCGTTGAAGGCATCCAGTCTTTCGGGAAAATCCTCACGACAGTGGGCGCCCCGGGATTCTTTCCGATTCAGAGCGCCCTCGGCGATAACCATGGATACCACCAGCAGATTGTCCAGCTCCCAGCGGGTAACCAGCTCCTGGTTCATGGTAAAACTTTTCTCGGACAGTCCGGTCCTTTCCGCACGGGCCTTGAGCTCGCGAATCTTTTCAATGGCTTCTGAAATACCTGCTTCGGTGCGAAACACCCCCACCTTTTCGGTCATGGTGCTTCTGAGGGCCTCTCGTATTTTCACAAGATTATCCCTGCCGTCGGCATCAAGATAGCCGGAAATCTTTGACTCGGTCACGGTCGCCTTTGCTTCGGGGAATTTTCTTGAGGAATCTGAAATATAGGCAAGGACCCGTTCTCCTGCGAATTTACCCATGGTGATCAACTCAAGGATAGAGTTTGTCCCGAGTCGGTTGAAGCCGTGAAAACTGGCTGCAGCACACTCACCCACGGCATACAGACCGGGAACGATCTCCTGATCTGCGGTCTGTACTTCACCGAATTCGTTGGTGGGTATACCGCCCATGTGGTAGTGATTGCTCGGGCGGACCGGACAGAGGTCGGTTTTGGGATCCAGGTTGATGTATTTTTTGAAAAATCCCGAGACCTCCGGAATCTGCTCATCATGAATATTGTCGGGCAGGTGCCGCAGATCGATCCAGACATGTTCGATCTGGTGATCCGGATTCAGAATACCGCGCCCCTCCCGGACCTCGGTTTCAATGGCCCGTGCCACCAGATCCCGAGGTGCCAGCTCTTTCATCTTCGGGGCATACTTTTCCATGAATGGCTCCAGCGCCTTGTTTCTTAGGATGCCGCCCACGGACCGGAGGGTTTCGCTGGCCAGTATTCCCGGCCCCACAATGCCGGTGGGATGAAATTGCACCGCTTCCGGGTCCATGACCGCAAGCCCGGCCTGAAGCACCAGGGCGAGACCGTCTCCGGTGTTCTGCCGGCAGTTGGTGGTCACCTTAAAAACCTGCCCGCTGCCTCCGCTGGAAAAGACGGTTGCTTTTGATATTATTTTGACAAACTCACCGTCTTTTAAATTAAAGACCATACAGCCGACACACTGGTTGTCTTTAAACAGCAGCTCGGTGGCAACGGTCTGGTTCATAAAGGTGATCCCCCGCTTCATGGTCTCTCCCCAGCAGGTGTCCATGATGCCTTTTCCGGTTCGGTCGGCTTCAAAAACAGCCCGGAATGCAGAGTCTTCACCGAAATTGACCGTGTGGCCCCCGAATGTTCTTTTGCCCAGACGTCCCAGGTTGTCCCGGCTCAGATGCATCCCTCTGTTTTCAAGCCATATAATCTGCTCCCAGGAGGCTTCACTGATTTTCCTGACGACATTCTGATCCGCCATGCAATCCGACCCCTTCCAGGTGTCGAACATGTGATAGAGGTATTTGTCGGCCGGATCTTTCGGATCGACGGCCGCAAGCCCCCCCTGGGCTGCTGCGGTATGTGATTTTTGGGGATGAGGAACTTTTGTTAGCGCAATGACGCTGGTTCCGGGTTTTTTTTCAAGAATTTCAGCCGCACATCGCAGACCGGCCCCTCCGGCACCGATGATAAGCACGTCGCACCGGATGGTGGAAGCAGTTTTAAGCGTCTTTTTCATCTAAATTCTCCCTGTCTCTAATCCGCTCTAAATTGATATCGTCAGCTTAACGCCCACCCAACCGAAAATAACCAGCACAATGATAATCGCCAGGGTGATACCGTTCTGTTGCAGTTTGGAAGGTATGTAATCCTTTGCAATGGAAAGCAGCCCGTATCCACCGTGGCAAAGCACGCTGATCACCAGGCCGAGGTCCAGGATCTTGATAAAAACATTTTGCATCCGAGCCACCACAACGGATGCCTCATGACCGAGGCCGGGGTTCAGATGCATAAAGAGCAGGTGCGCCGGAACCATGATGAACAGAAAGGCCCCGGTTATCCGCTGGAATTTCCAAGAGGCGGATGCGGCGGTTTTCCAGATCTTGGACCCCACAACTGCCACCAGGCTGCCGGCTAAAATGGCCGTGGTCAACCAGAAAAATCCGGAGGTGACCGTCTGATTTCCCATAATCATCATCACCGCCAGAAGCAGAACGTAAATCACCGATACGGCCCAGACCCCGCGTATGAGCAGATTATCTTTTCGGCTGCCGAATATTTCGTAAAGTATCAACCGGCCCCCGTTAATCGCATGTATAATAACCGGTATTGCAAGGGCCCATTCCAGAAAGACAAAGATAAACAGACCGAAAAACCGCATCTTTGCATCAAAGGCATCGGGTGCTTTCAGGAGCGAGAGGGTGTAGATATGAAAAAGCACATAAACAACCAGCAGACAGCCGCTGATGCGATGTATCCAGGAAAGGACAAATGGCCACCCCCGTGACCTTGCATAGGTGGCGATCACCGGAAGTCTTTCCAGCTTGGGAAGGATCAGTTTTTCGATTCGATGGAACACGGTATCTGTTGTCACGCTCATTTCCTCCTCTTTCCGACTAGGGGATTACGTTGTCGAGGCTCCCTGGGTTTCCAGATACTCGAGAAACCGCTCAACAGCCACCTCGATATGATGCTGAACCAGACGCTCCAGGTTAGACACATCCGCCGCATCGTCATGAAACCTATCACAGATCCTTTGATGGACGGCAAGCGATTTTTCCAAATCCTCCTGGTAGTACTGGTAGGAAAACCGGTACCACATGCTGTGCACGCGCAGAGTCCGCAATATATTGATGAGAACATCATTCTGGCTGGCATCGATGAAAATATCGTGAAACTCCAGGTGATATTTCCAATACAGTTTGGTGTTGCGCCCCCGGACGGCCTTTTCCATGCCCTGCAGCGCCTGGGTCAACATCTTTTTGTCTTTCGGAGTCATCTTTCCATGGGCTTCTCTGGCGGCAAGCCCTTCAAGTGCCGACCGAACCGGAAAATTGTCTTCGATGTCTTTCCGGATGATGTTTCTCACAAATGTCCCCTTTCTGGGGACGATGAGGACAAGACCCTTTTTCTCCAGATCACGAAACGCTTCTCTTAACGGAGAACGGCTGATACCGAACTTTTTCTGTAGCTCGGCCTCAACCAGCTTATCGCCGCCTTTCAGCACGCCTTCGAGGATCGCATCGGAAAGAATCCGAGATACCTGCTCCCCCAGGACACTGGATTTTAAATCTATCTGTTCGATATTGTCTGTGGGCATTTTTTCACAGAAAACAATGTAAGTTGTTAGAATTATGAGATAATGCCAGTCTGCGACGGTACATTGTTTTTTGTCGACCGTCGACTTTTTTTACAGACAATGCAACCGGGTGTCAAGGGAAATTCATCTTTTCGATTTACATTGAATCCGGGTTGGACTATTGAACTTTCATGCTGGCTTATTCACCTTTGGAATGGACACTTATTTTCGCCGCTGCCTTCGGAGACGGGTTTCTGATCCGCACGTTCGGCCAGGGCATCGGGATCATACTGACCCCGTTGTTAACGCTTGCGTTCGCGCCCCGGTTCGCCCTGGGGCTTCTCGCATTTTACAGTTCTCTGGCCTCACTCGGTATGGCGCGTCAGGTCTGGAGCAAATGGGACCGGAAGGTTACCTATGCCGTATTACCGGGTCAAATCGGAGGGGTGCTCCTGGGGACCTGGATTCTTTTGGTTCTCCCCGAAGAGAAGCTACGCTGGTTTATCGGTCTGCTCTGCCTGCTGTTCGCCCTTCACAGGACATATGTTGAGCTTCGCGGCCCGATTCCACAGGCCAGGAGGCGTCTTCTTCCCCTGTGGCTTGGAACCCTCATGGGCGTTGCAAGCGGTATCTCTTCTGCCCTGGCAAACGCCGGGGGGGTGATTCTGTCCCTTTTTCTCCACTCCCAGAATTTCCACAAAACCGTTCTACTGGCAACCCTCTGGATTGTGTTTTTTGTCCTCAACCCCCTCAAGGTCGTCGTGTACTGGCAGACCGGCATTCTCGCCCCCTCCACCCTGGTCACCGGGCTTATCGGGCTGCCGGCACTCTGGGCCGGGCTTCGCGTCGGCGCATGGACCCATGAAAGGCTCCCGGGACGGGTCTTTAATCTGGTGATTCTGGCCATCGCCCTGGCAGGATCTCTGAGGCTCTTGATGGGATCGTGATCGGCGCGCTACTTGCTATAGCCGGTTATCTTGGCTCCTCTAAAGTCCTAACGGCTTTGAAGATACTCGGACTGCATTATTGAACGGTAACCGCGTGCCCCTGGAGGCTTGGATCTGAATAAACCCGGATAGAATCTAAACCAAATTGCCGTGAAAGTTTTTTCAGATTCTCGTTCCTGACCCCCCGCATCTTTGACACATTTTTCGGATGAACCTTTAGCTCGATCTCTTCCGGCAGGTGATCCATGGCCGCGATCGCCTTTGCGGCATTATCGTAAAAAAGCGCTGAATAGACAAGCTCCCCAAATGCGGGGTGGTGCGGGCCGGCCAGAATGTCTGTACCCACGGCCATGTCCGTTGTCGGCTGGAGCCCCATCCGTATGACCCGGATATTTTTTCCCGAAAATATTCGATAGAGGTGTTTTGATCGCAAAACCGCCTGGTCCAGGGTCAGCGGCGTATATGTTTTTCCATGATACCACTTGGCCAAAAGGCTGTTTTTTAGAATCACGGTGGGATATATTCTGACAAAATCCGGCAATAGGGCGGCTGTTTTTTCCCCGGTTAAGAGACAGGACTCCGGGTCTTCTCCGGGCAGCCCCACCATCACCTGGAGCCCCACCTCATATCGAGCCGCCTTGAGCCGGTAAACAGCCCTTTCGGTATCGGCTGCACAATGGCCTCTGTGGACCCGGTCCAATACCCGATCGTCCATGGACTGCACTCCCAGCTCAATGGTCTGAACCGGAAACGGCTTGAGCAGATCGAGACGGTTTTCAGTGATGGTATCCGGGCGGGTTGAAAATCGGATGCTATCGATCTTTCCGGTTTTCACAAACGGCTGAACCGCCCCGAGTAGGATTCGTATCTTTTCCGGGTCCAGGCCTAAAAAATTGCCGCCGTAGAAGGCGACTTGGCTGATGGTCCGCCGGGCGCCCTTATACCTGAGATATTCACCGACATCGGTTCGGAGGTTCTCAGGGGAGGGAATTAAACGATTTTTCCCGGTGATGGTCTCCTGATTGCAAAACGCACACCGGTGGGGGCATCCTGAGTGGGGGATAAAAACGGGGATAATAAACGGTTTTTCAGCCTCGTCACTCACATCGTCCTTTTTAGCAATTCCAGCCCTTTTTCAGCCGCAGCCTGCTCGGCCGATTTCTTGCTCTTTCCGGTGCCGTGGGTAACAAGATCACCCACTTTCAACCCGATCTGGAAGGTTTTATCGTGATCCGGCCCCTCTTCCCGAATGACCGTATAGATGGGCAGGTTCTTTTGGGTGGTTTGAACCAATTCCTGTAGCTGACTCTTGTAATCATGGTTTTGCATGACGTCGCCGTTTCGATGGATCCGCCCTGAAAAACCGGAGGCAATAATCCGGAATGCGGCATCAAACCCGCCGTCCAGATAGACCGCTGCGACCAGGGCTTCGAGGGTATCTGCAAGTATCGATGGTTTCTTTTGCCCCTCGCTCTGCAGCTCCCCTTTGCCAAGCCGTATGTGGCTGCCAAGATCCATATCCCGTGCAACTTCCGCAAGCTGGGTTTCATTGACGAGATGGGCCCGCATCCGGGAGAGTTCGCCTTCTTGCAGGTCTGGAAATTGTTTCATCAGCAGGTGTCCGACAACCAGGTTGATTACGGCATCACCGAGAAATTCCAGGCGCTCGTTATCGTAAAGACCCGATCCTGCCTGCTCGTTGACATAGGAGCTGTGCTGGAGGGACTCCTCCAGATATGGCCTGTTTTTGAAGATATATTGAAGGGTTTTTTCCAACTCGGAAAGTGGTTTGAATTCCATTTCGATTCCAATGCCATCGGCTTTAGGGGTACGACTGTTATCCGGAGAGTGAGGCCTTTGATTGAAACGGAGTCTGCCGGTTTTTCATGAAACATTCATAGAGTTCATACGGAACGAAAAAGCTGCCGTTTCCGGCACCCATCTCAATATCCGGATTGATCGCACCGTGAAAATCCGTACCTCCGGTCATAAGCAAACCGTGGCGTTTTGCAAGATCGCAAAAAAACGCCGTATCTTCCCGGGTATGTTCAGGGTAGTATGTTTCAAGTCCGCTCAGACCCATTTCTTTTAACGAAACCATCATCGCCTCAAATGTCTCACGGTTCTGAATCTTCAATATGGATGGATGTGCTAAAATCGAACGTCCGCCTGCCTGGTGAATCATGTCGATGGCTGTTGAGGCGTTTAAGCGGAATTTTTCGACATATGCCGGTTTGGCCTTTCCGATATATTCATCGAACGCTTCATTGATGGACTGCACAAATCCCTTCCGAACCATCAGCTGGGCAATGTGGGGCCGCCCGAGCTGTCCGTCCGGAAATTCGGCCAACAGCTCATCCATACCGATCTTAAAACCCAGCCCGTAAAGCCTTTCCAGAATTTGAGGGTTTCGATTCCGTCGGGCTTCCTGCTGTTTTTTTAACGTCTCATTGAGTACGGGATGATCCAGCTGGATGTCGTATCCCAGAATGTGAAAACTTCCGAAAACCGAGAACCCACGGGGCGGGCCGGCACTGATCTCAACACCGGTTAAAAATTGAAGCGTGTCGGGTATTCCCGACCGAAGGGCTGCCCGGGATCCCTCAACCGTATCGTGGTCCGTAATGGCAATCGCTTTCAGGTTGAGCTCTCGGGCGCGGTTAAGGATTTCAGAAGGACAAAGCGAACCATCAGAAGCCGTTGAGTGTATGTGAAGGTCGATTCTCTCAGACTGACTATATTCCAAGCGCTTTCTCCAACGCCTCCTCTTTTGTTTTACACTCGATACACTGGGTGGTAACCGGTCTCGCCTTGATCCGTTTTGCGGATATGTTTTCACCGCAGGATTCGCAGATACCAAAGGTGTCGTTTTCAACCCGGAGAAGCGCCTTTTTGATTTTCTTTATCAGCTTGCTTTCCCGGTCACGGATCCGGAGCATAAAATTCCTGTCCGCCTCAAGGGAGGCCCGATCTGTCGGGTCCGGAAAATTATCATTCGGTCCGGTCATGTCAGAGACCGTATCATCGGCCTGCTCCAACAGCTCATCGAGCTGGTTGGCCAAAAGCTCTTTGAAATATTCAATATCTTTCTTTTTCATATTCTCATCCCTCTCTGATGAAAAACAGTTCCCAGCCAGAAGAAAATACTGCTAACCGAACAGCCGGTTTTTTAATTTCCATCAAATGGTATTTTTCTGAAAAGGGTACATTTAACATATTCAAATAATTCTGTAAAGATTAAAGTAAAAAACGGATTATTCCAACAAAGATCCCCGCTACTCTTCAAATCCCTCTTTTTCAAGCAATGCCTGGTACCAGAGAGAGAATTCATACATTCCCCGACACCGTTCATCTTCGTTTATGATGCCCAGACAAATATCCAATACACCTCGACCGTATTCACTGCTGTATTCTTTTCCGCTCCGGGTCTGCAAAAACTCTCTCACCAGCATCTGCGTTGTCCGCTTTGTCTTGTCTCGCCGTATGTCGATCGGATCTTTCGGCTCCTGAAACGGGTCCCAATCCTCGTAGCCCCGTTTGAGAATATGTTTTTGCCGGCGAGTCGACATCATGTCAAAAATCGCTTTTTTCCGTGATTCATCTTCAAGGGACCGTTTTCCCATTTTAAACTCCTGATTATTCAATGTTTTCTTCGCCATCCCCGATACCAAGATATTCTTCGTTGTAATCCGTAATCAATGCCATAGAGACCGGAACGAGCATATCCGCCATCTTTACATGGCGGGATCGGATCGCCGCCACAATCTCAAGGGACATCTCGTAAAGTTTCCGATAAAAAATATCGATGTGTACGGTGGGATAGGCCCTTCCCTGCTCAAACCCGGAAATTCCACATGTGTGCCCGGTGCCGCTGATGGCTGTCGGTATTCCATAGAGCCGGCATGTTATCGGCCGATAATTATAAAGATCGCATTTTTTATCTCTATTCAGCAAAGGACACTGAACCCGTTCGCTGGTCATTGCACTGAGGACATCAGCCTCCTGTTTGCCGCCTGCGGCCGCCTTATATGCTTTCCGTTTGATTCGGTAGATCAGTCGATCCGCATTGTCAGCCCTTTCCACCAGGTCTTCCCGGGTATTTTGATCGAGATCGTTCAAAAAATGATGGTTGATGTAGAGCGCTTCCACCAAGGATATGTCAAAGAGCGCATAACAACAATCGGAACACCCAATTTTGCATTTCACGCAGTCGCTATATTCGGAAGCGACCTTTTCAAAGGCCCTCTCTGCTGTCTCGACAAGGGCTTCGTACTTTTTGAAGTATTGTGTAAAATCTATCGGCATAAATTCTCCTAAACTTTAAAACTTGCTTCTTGACTGTTGGGTCATCAATAATTTGCTGTCTGGTTTGCCGACAAGTGTTTCACGTGAAACATTCTCTATTTCCCGATGCAGAACCGGCTGAATATTTCATCCAGAACCGTTTTGTTGGGGACCGTGCCGGTGATTTCGTCAACCGCGCGTATACCCTGTTTCAGATCGATAACGATCAACTCTTCGGACAAGCCGCCGGTGATCGCTTTAAACCCTGATTCAACCGCTTGCAGTGCGAGTTCAAGGGAGTATTTATGTCTCAGATTCGGAATCATTTGTTCCGAATCCGGTTCCTCTTCGGTGTGGATAAAGATTTCAGAGAATTGCGCCTTTAGAGGCTCGATCCCCTGATCGTAAAGTGCTGAAATCATAACGCTCGGAATTTTCCAGGATCCCGGGATGGAAAATTTCATCTCCCCATTTAACAGATCAATTTTATTGACCACAAGAATAGAGGCCTTATCCTGTATCAGATCAAAGATTTGAAAATCCTCTTCACTGAGCGGATTTCCCGCATCGATAAGGAAAAAAACAATATCTGATGCCCGTATGCATCCCCTTGTTTTCTCCATGCCGATGGCTTCGACCGGATCTTCGGTTTTCTGTAATCCTGCGGTATCGGCAATCATGACAGGGATCCCGTTGATATCTAGAGGTTCTTCGATGATATCACGGGTGGTGCCTGAGATCGGGGTTACGATCACCCTGTCTTTTTGAAGAAGCCGATTTACAAGGCTGGATTTTCCGACATTGGGCCGTCCCACAACCGCAACTGTTACACCCTCTCGGTAATAACGGGCCTTTTCAAATTTAGCCAGTAAAACGCCAAGCGGTTTTAAGACGGATCGCCTTAACCGCTTTCCGATATCGCCCGTAAAGGGGTTCTCTGACATATCATCGGGAAAATCAATACCCGCCTCAAGCTCGGCTACAATTTCCACCAATGCTGCGCGGATTTTAGCGATCCGTTCTCCCAGCCCCCCCTTGACCTGTCGGTTGGCGATTTCAAGAGCCTTTTCAGTGCGGGCATTGATAATATCGATGATACCCTCTGCCTGGGTCAAATCGATGCGGCCGTTTAGAAAACCCCGTTTTGTGAACTCGCCCGGTTCGGCGAGCCTGGCTCCCTGGTCGATGACGAGTTCAAGGATTTTTCGCTGTACAATGATCCCGGCGTGGGCATTGATCTCGACGACGTCTTCCCGTGTATAGGATCGCGGAGATCTCATAACCGAAAGAAGCACCTCGTCGACAATCTGTCCATCCCTGTTGTCGATGATGTGACCGTGATAAATCCGATGCGATTTAAACAGATCTTGGGACAATTCCTTGGAATCGTTGGCACAGGCTGAAGGCCGGAAAAGTGCGCCGGCAATGGAGAGTGCTTTATCTCCGGAAATCTTTATGATTCCGATACCGCCTCTTCCAATGGGTGTGGCGATTGCGGCTATAGTTGAGGTGTTCATTCTATTCGTATAAAAACAGGCGGTATCGAGTGGTCAAATCCGCTGAATTCTCATGCGCTTTTGTGTTCGCGTCCCTTTTTTCTCGGGAAGATCATCAGTTTCCGGTAAAGTCCCTCACCTAGGCTCTGTGTACGCACTTCAGTATTGTTTTTTAAGGAGAGATGGACGATGCGCCGATCATGGGCATTCATCTGCCCGATGGTCATGGGTTTGCCCGTTCGAACGGCCTTTTGGGCCAGCCGGGCGGCCAATTTCTCAAGGTTTTCCCGACGGGTCTTCAAATACCCTTCAACATCAACATGGACGCGAACATGCCGTTCGTTCTGCTTGTTGGCGACCTTTTCGATAATATATTGAATCGCCTCAAGGGTCTGACCGCGCTTGCCGATAAGTACACCAGCATTGCCGCCTTTCACATCAAAAAGGATCCGTTCAGAATTCACTTCAACGGAAATTTCAGCATCGTCGGTGATAGCATCGACAATGGTTTGAAGCGAATCCTTGCACAGGGCAATGGTTTCATCTTTATCCCAGTCCCCATGGCCCTCATCGGATGCTTTTATCTCTTTATTGTCCGGAACCTTATGGCCCTCATCGGATGTTTTTATCTCTTTATTGTCCGGAACATTATGGCCCTCATCGGATGCTTTTATCTCTTTATTGTCGGATACCTCAATGGGTTCATCTTTATCCGCGACCCGCCTGGTTTCCTTTGCCTCTTTGGCCCGGTTTTTTTCAGGGAGTCGTACCCTAATGCGGGCCTTTTTTGTTCCCACCAGGCCGAAAATACCGGTCGACCCGTAGGATAAGACATCATACTTGAAATCATCTTTTTTTAAGTTGAATTGCTTGCAGGCTTCATCAACTGCATGGTCAACGGTTTTTCCCTCAAATTCCATACCAGGCGTCATGTAAGACCTCCGTTGTTAAAAACTTTTCAAATTTTTATTCTGTTCATGCTGCTCCGCAACTGTACAGCCCCATGCGATCCCTCGGAGCCGGTATCACGAAGCCTTTTTGGAAATATAGTATTGTTGAGAAATCGATAAAATATTGTTTATCAGCCAGTACAAGACCAACCCGGATGAAAAGTTGATAAAAATAAATGTGAACACCACCGGCATCAGCATCATCATTTTTGCCTGATTTGGATCTCCGGGGGATGGCGTCATTTTCTGCTGTAGAAACATGGTCCCGCCCATGACAAGTGTTAACACCGGAATACCATACGGCTGCTCCATAAAAGGAACGGCAAAATCGAATCGGAAGAGACGGTCCGGTGCGGACAGATCGGTGATCCACCCGAAAAAGGGGGCGTGCCTGAGCTCAATCGCCTCATACAGCATCCGGTATAGGGCAAAAAACACGGGAATCTGGGCGATCATCGGTAGACACCCACCCATGGGATTGATCTTGTATGTTTTGTATAATCCCATGACCTCTTCGTTCATCCGCTTTTTGTCGTTCTTATACTTCTCGCGAATCTCGGTCATGATGGGCTGAAGTCTCTTCATCTCGTTCATCGACTTATAGCTCTTGGTACCCAGGGGCCATAAGAGCCCCTTCATCATGATGGTTAGTATGATGATGGCCACACCGTAGTTGGGTATAAAGCTGTAGAGAAAATTCATTAGCCACAGACACGGTTTAGCGATAAAATCGAACATACCGAAGTCAACGGCCTTGTCGAGTTTCCGGCCGGCATTTTTTAAGATTTTGACACTTTTGGGTCCGAAATACAGCTCGAAATCAAAAGATTTTTGGGTCTCAGATGCAATGGTGATCGCCGGTTGTACATAGTCGGCCTGGAGCAGGTTGTCTTTGCCAAGGTGCAATTTCATGGCGGCTTCAGAAACATCCTTAGGGATCACGCTGCCCATAAAATACCGATCCTGGACCGCGACCCATTTTATTTCCCCGGGATACAGGCTCTGTTCCGCAATATCCTTGACCTTTATCTGCTCAACCTTCTTTCCGATCAGCGCACTGGGGCCGTCAAACCCGAACCGGCTGGCCTTTGTGGGGAGCACGCTGAGCAGTGCCACCCTCATCTGGTCCTGGATTGGTCGACTCGAGCCGTTCTTTACCGTTACCGAAAATTGAATGAGGTAGCTATCCGGTGAAAACTCAAAAGACTTCTCTATCACAACCCCTTCGGGGGAGACCCACTTCAAGGTGAGGTTTCGGGCAGAGTCGTATATGGTCACCTGACTGCTTGTAAGTCCGGAAGAAAATACCGCCTCGGAAATCCCGGGAACGCTGTTTCCGGAAAATCCCACCTGCAGGGATCCGCCGGGCACATCCGGTGAAATCAACTCCTTCATGGGAGCGTCTTTTGCTGCGGCCTCTCTGTAGTCTTTTAGAAGGAAGCTCCGAAAAACTCCCCCTTTCTCAGAGATTTTTATCCGGTAAAGCGGCGTATCAACGGTGATCAGCTTGGCCGGTTTTTGGACGGCCGCAGAGCCGGCGGCCGGGGTCTGTGCGGTAAATGACCTGTCAGTAACCGGTATGTCACCAGGTTTTGAGGTTATACCGGGGGTCGCGCCCGGTTTTTTGGAAAGGCTTTCTTCCTGGAGTTGTGGTTGCTGATCAACCGGTTCCTTATCAACAAAAAGCGCTTGCCATACAAAAAATATGATAAAAGATAGGGCAATTGCTAAAAATAATCGACCTTGTTCCATAATAGTCTCCTCGACAATGTATCGGATTCTGATTCGGCGATTCGGAGGGAAACGCTGCGGCACATCGAACGGTCGGCATGATTGCGGTATATGAGTGTTACCCTTTGCACTTTCCAGGATCGTTCGGTACAGGATCAACGCCGCCCGGATGAAAGGGGTGGCATCGCAAAACGCGCTTTGTGGCCAGCCACAGCCCCTTTCCCGCACCATAACGGAAAACCGCCTGGTGTGCATATTCCGAACAGGATGGGTAAAACCGGCAGGCGGGGCCTAAAAATGGAGATATTCCATAATGATAGACTCTGAGCAGAATGAGAAATAATTTTCTGATGATCAAGAAGTTTTAACCCTTTTGAAAATATTTTCCAGAAAATAAAAGCTGTCTTTTGAACATAATCCCGCCGCTTCCTTTTTTGCGATCAGCTGGATATCCCAATTGCCGGTAAAATCGTGTCGGTTCTGCCGAAAGTATTCTCTGGTAAACCGTTTGATCCTGTTTCGTGTTACCGCTTTTCCTACCCTTTTCGATACGGTGATACCAAGGCGGGTTCTTTTAAAACGTCCCGGACTGAAAGTGATGATAAAATGATTGTTTTGTATCTTTTTTCCGGATTTAGACAATCGAAGAAATTCGGATCTGTTTAAGATCCTGTCTGCCTTGGTAAACAAAAATTGTTGCAAAAAATGGCTTCCCTGTAATCTCCTAAACAACCGACCGGATCAATAACTGGTTCTGACAGGTATCAATCCTTTAATGACGTTCTCTCGGTTTTTCAACACTAAACAGCGAGTCTTTTTCTTCCCCTTGCCCTGCGCCTATTGATGATCCGCCTCCCCTGCTTTGTCGACATCCGTTTCAAAAATCCGTGTTTCCTGGCGCGTTTGATGTTGCTTGGCTGAAATGTTCGTTTCATGACTAAGTTTCCCTCTTACAATTTTTCTAATAGATCCGTTAACCGTTCTTTATATTGGTGATCCGTTCCGGGCCAAATTCAAAAGAAGTCTCAGGTCAGATTCACCTGAAAAATTAGAATAAATAAACCATTTGAACCGTTTATGTCAAGATAAAACGAATGAATTCTGATTTGCCGGACAGAAATAGACCGGGTCGTTCGGAAAGGCCGTTGAAATCACGTTGGTTTATCCGGTGAGTGTCCGGGGAAATGAGATGGCTAACTTTTCAGCACCTCGAAAATATCATACTCTTCAAGATGATATTGGGCGTTGGGGTAGATTACAATCTGCCTTCCGATGGTCTGCTCAAGAGAGGAGATGATATGGTTTTCTTCGCCGTGGAGCATTTCGGCGATTTTCGGATTGACCTTCAGCGTCAGCCGGGACCCGATCATGGTCTGAGCCTCCCGGACAATTTCCCTGTATATATTGTGACAAATGGAGGTCCGGGACAACAGATACGCCTCTCCGTCACAATAATAACACGGCTCGCACAGCATCCGGTTCAATGGTTTTCGTACGCGTTTTCGGGTCATTTGAACCAGCCCGATCTCTGAAATCGGAAGCACATGGGTTTTGCTACGATCCTTTCTCAACGCTTCTGTCACCGCATTATAAACTTTTTCCTGATTGTTCTTTTTTTCCATATCGATAAAGTCGATGATAATAATGCCGCCGACGTCGCGAAGGCGGATCTGGTAGGCGATCTCTTTGACCGCTTCAAGATTGGTTTTGAGTATGGTCTCCTCCAGGTTGTGTGTGCCCACATAACGGCCGGTGTTTACATCGATTGCAACCAATGCCTCGGTCTGCTCTATGACGATATACCCGCCCGACTTGAGCCATACTTTTCTTTTCAGGGCCCGGGAAATGTCTGCTTCCAGGTTATAGGCATCAAAAATCGGTTCGCTTCTTTCATAAAGTTCAACAGAGTCTTTCAGGTTTGGGTTAAAAACATTCAGAAAATCGATAATAGAATCGTACCCGCTCCGTGAGTCTATAATCAACCTGTCCGCTTCCTGGGTCATGAGATCCCGCACCGCCCGAAGGCTGACGGTAATTTCCTGGTGCATAAGAGAGTAAACAGGGGCGCGTCTGTATTTTTTTTCAATGTTTGTCCACAAATCCTTAAGAAACTCCATTTCATAGGCAAGCTTTTCCTCTTGTATTCCCTCGGATGCCGTCCGGACGATATAGCCGAAGTTGTCATCTTCTCTCAGTTTAAGAACGATCTCTTTTAATCTCGAACGCTCTTCCTCGTTTTCAATCCGGCGGGAAATCCCGATATGATCGGACTTTGGCATCAGGACGAGAAACCGGCCCGGAAGGGATGTATATGAGGTTACCCGGGCTCCTTTTGTACCAATGGGCGATTTTGCAACCTGCACGAGAATCTCTTCGCCCTCGGTGATAAGATCTTCAATGGGAACCCGCTTTTTGGGTTCCGGCAGTTCAGTCTCGGTCTCGGAAAAATCGGAAATAGGTCCGTTCTCATCATTTCCGGCCCCTGACCGATCCTCAAAATTGATGTAGCGGGCACCATAGATGTCGTCCACATAGATAAAGGCGGCCTGGTTCAGCCCGATATCCACAAAGGCCGCCTGCATACCGGGCAACACCCGCTGCACTTTCCCCTTGTAGATGTTGCCCGCAATGTCCATATCGTCTGCTCTTTCGATAAAAAGCTCCACAATGGTGCCGTCTTCAATGAGCGCTACCCGTGTCTCATGATCGGTGACATTGATTACGAGTTCTTTAAACATGGGACCCTTTCATACAAATTAGGTTGAGCGGTTCAGAGTTCAACGTTCCGGGTTGAAAAAACACAAATACCACGTATCAATGGGATATTTCTTTATTAGAGTAGACCATATTTTGCCCCAGGTGGGTTAAGATGTCAAAAACAATTCAATCAACTGATCTTTTTGATTATTCTTGCGCTTTGAACGACCGCATCCGCCAGGTCAAAGATATGGGCGATAACTTCCGCCGGCCGGAGGGTTTTTCCGGGTTCTGAATGGATGGACATCTCGAGCACATTGGGCGATTCTATATAGATAGTCTCTATCATTTCTTTTAAATCGATCGATTTTGTTTTACCTTTTTTTGTTTTTCGAGATACGGCCCACTGCTCCCGATCATGGAACCGTTCCAGGGAGGCGGAATCAAAACCGCCCCTCTGCAATTCTACGCGATAGGATATCCGGACAGGCAGTTGAGAAGAAAGTTTCTTTCCTGCAAGATAACAGGTGTGAACGGACAGACCCCGGGGCAGATGTGCATTGAGTCGATCCCTGAGCAAATAGGGTTTTACCGTATCGCTCACCGTAAGGATAAAGGCCTCTTCCTCGCTCTCCATGCCGATGGGCAGGGGGTTTTCAAAGGAAGCCCTGGGCATGGGGTGAAACCCTTCGGAATATTTAACAGGGATCCCGGCCCGGCGGATGGCGCGGAAAAAGATATTTTTCAACTCGAGATGTCCGAAGTATCCGGCCTGATCTTTTTTATCATAACAGATCTTAACCCGCTTATATCCGGGTGCCGTTATGCTTGAAGCGGGTGCCTTTTTTTCTACAACTTCTTCAAGCGCCTCATATACCCTGGGCTGCAGTTGGGTAAAATCGCAGACCCCGCAGCCACAGCACGCGCCATATCGGCAATCCGGCGTATGCTCACCGTTTAAAGCGCTTTCCCATTCGGTTTTAAGAAAGGTCTTGTCGACCCGGGAGTCTATGTGATCCCATGGCAGGGGTTCGGATAAATCCCGGAATCGGGTGGTATAAAAATCGATATCGATACCGGTTTCTAAAAGCGCCTCTTCCCAGTGCCGGAATCGGAACCGGTCGCTCCATCCGTCAAACCGGCATCCCCTCTCAAAGGCGTTTATCAAAAGCTTTCCGAGACGCCGGTCTCCCCTTGACCAAAGGCCTTCCAGAATACTCATTTCCGGGTTCTGCCACTTTAATTGGATTCCGGAAACCTTGAGGCGCGATCGGATCCCATCGATCTTCTCCTTTGCTTCGGAAAGCGCCAGCTGAGATGCCCACTGAAACGGTGTATACGGCTTTGGGATAAAAACGGCCACACTAGCGTTGATTTTACCCTTTTTCCGATGCCTGTTCCGCAATTCGCTTATCAATCCCACCAGCGCCTCGATGTCGTCATCGGTTTCGGTGGGAAGCCCGATCATAAAATAGAGTTTGATTACCCGCCAGCCAAGTTTGAAGGCGTCCTCAACGGTTCTTTCGATATCGGCCTGGGTGATGTTTTTGTTGATGACGTTTCGAAGTCGCTGACTGCCGGCCTCGGGGGCGATGGTGAATCCGGTCTTTCGAATCCGCTTGATGGTTTCCATCAGATGCGGGGTCAGGGTTTCGGCTCGCAGCGACGGCAGCGAGACCGCTATTCGGTCTGTTTCGCAGCGGGCCATGAGCCGGTCTAAAAACGGAATCAGACAGGTGTAGTCCCCCGTACTCAGAGACAGCAGGGAGAGGTTTTCGTATCCAGTATTTTCAATGGATTTTTCTGCCTGTGCAAAGAGGGTTTCCGGACTCCGCTCGCGAACCGGTCGATAGATCATCCCGGCCTGACAGAATCGGCAGCCACGGCTGCATCCCCGGGCAACCTCCAGTCTCAGCCGGTCATGTACCGGTCGCCCAAAGGGGACCAGAGGTCTGTCCGGAAAGGGTGCCGAGTCGAGATCCGCAACAACGGCCCGGCTGACTTTTTTATAATCCGGATATTTCGCAGATACCGTTTGAAACCCGGATGGCGTATAAACGGGTATAAAAAATGAGGGGATATAGACACCCGTGATCCTGGACCAGGCGCATAATAGGGCCTCTCTATCCTTTGACGTGCCATCGTTCCAGTGGAGCCAGGCCCGGGCCATTTCAAGCATCACCGTTTCCCCGTCTCCGATGACCATGGCATCAAACAGATCGGCAACCGGTTCCGGATTGCAGGTGCAGGGGCCGCCGGCAATGATGAGCGGATGGCGATTGTCCCTGTCTTGGGAAAGAAAAGGGATTCCGGAAAGCTGTAACATGTTTAAAACATTAGTATAATTTAGCTCATACAGGAGGCTGAAACCGATGATGTCAAACCTGGCGAGCGGGGTATGGGACTCCATGCTCATCAGGGAAGCGCCGGCGTCCCGGAGGTGTTGTTCCAGATCTTCCCCGGGCGCATAGACGCGTTCGGCCACCATATTTTCCTGACCGTTCAGAATAGAATAGAGAATCTGCAGCCCAAAATGGGAGGTACCGATTTCATAAAGATCCGGAAATGCGAGGGCGATTTTAAGCGCCACATCCCGGTGGTCTTTTCGAATCCGGTTAATTTCAGTGCCCAAATATCGACTCGGCTGTTCGACAAACGGCAGGATATCTTGAAGGGTATCAGAGGCCATGCTATATCAATATATGAAACGGCATCCATAATAGACCGGTTTCTAATAATTGCATGGCATCCTTTATGGATGCGGCAATAGTTATCCCGGCCATTTTTATGGGCCATTCTTTCTAATTATTTTAATAAAAGAGACCTTAATTACCATGGGAAGTAAAAAAATAAAATTAAAAAATAAAATAATCTTATTAACTTATCTTGTCTGTCTGATTTTCCTGATATCAAATGGGTCTCTTTCTGCCCACCCGGAAAAATACAGTCGTGAAACCCCTGTGGTTCGGGCGGTTCGCAAGGTCAGCCCGGCCGTCGTGAACATAAGTTCCGAATACGAGGTTCGCAAACAGGTGAGTCCGTTTTCGGGATTCGGCATGGATCCTTTTTTCGATTCGTTCTTTAAAGATTTCTTCGATCCGGGCTACGAGCGCCGATACAAACGGAACAGCCTCGGTTCCGGTGTGATTATCGACGGCAAACGCGGGTTCATTCTGACCAACGCCCATGTGGTTGAAAAAACCGGAACCATACGGGTGGTGTTAAACGACCAGGAGGAACTCGCGGCACAGGTGGTGGGTGCGGACCCGGATTCGGATCTTGCCGTACTGAGGATCGAATCGGAGACGCCGCTTCCGGCCGTCGACATGGGAGATTCCGACAATCTGATGATCGGCGAAACCGTTATTGCCATCGGAAACCCCTTTGGATTCTCCCATACCGTCACCACCGGTGTGATAAGTGCCCTCAACCGGAGCTTTCGGACCGACGACCGGGTCTTTCAGGATTTTATCCAAACCGATGCGTCTATCAATCCCGGTAACAGCGGTGGGCCCCTCTTAAACATCAACGGTGAACTGGTCGGTATCAACACCGCCATCTATGCAAAGGCACAGGGGATCGGATTTGCAATACCGATCAACAAGGCAAAGCGGATCGTAAACGATCTTATCCGTTACGGCGAGGTGGTTCCCGCCTGGATCGGAATTACGGTTCAGGATATCGACAAACGGCTTGCCAAATACCTGAAGATGGAGGAGCCGGGAGGTGTTCTGGTTACCTCGGTGGAGCAGAAGAGCCCGGCACAAAAAGCGGGTATTCAGGAAGGGGATCTTATAATTTCCATGGCCTCCCGAAAGGTGGTCTCTACAGAAACCTTTTCATCCATCATGAAGGGGATCGGAGCCGGCCAAAAGATCGACGCCGAGATATCGAGAAACAAGAAGGTGCGAACCGTTTCGGTGCTCACATCGGTTTTTCCGAAAGCCCTGGCAATGGATCTTGCCTACGGTCTGCTGGGGGTGACCGTTGAGAACCTCTCCGGCCGGGCCGGGAAAAAATTTAGCCCCGATGAAAAGGAGGGCGTCATCATATCCGGGATCCGAAAAGGATCACAATTAGACCGCATCGGTGTAATGCCCGGCGACATCATCCGAAAAATCGACGATATCACCACCAGAGACATCGAAGCTTTTAAAAAAGCCATCATCAAGTATCGAAAAAAATCTTCGGTTGTACTGCTGCTGCAGCGGGAAAACCAGCTCTATTACATTACCGTAAAACTGGGGTAGATTTATATTGAAACTTTTTTTCCGGCTTGTCCGGGTTAGGAGACACTGACCATGAAACGTACAAAAATCGTTCATCTTCTTGATACCGAATCACCGGCAGATGACGTTCTGATCAAAGGATGGGTCAGAACCCGGAGAGACGCCAAGGAGTTTTCGTTTATTGAGATCAACGACGGCTCCTGCCTGAAAAACATGCAGGTGGTTGCAGACAGCAACATCGATAATTATGAATCGATCTCCAGGCTGTCAACCGGATCGGCGGTATCGATTGCCGGGAAGCTGGCCCCCTCCCAGGGCGCCGGGCAAAAATGGGAGATACAGGCAAAACAGGTCGATATTGTCAGCATCGCCCCCGCAAGCTATCCATTGCAAAAAAAACGCCACACAGACGAGTTCTTAAGATCCATTGCACATCTCAGACCGCGGACCAACAAATACGGGGCAGCCTTCCGGATCCGATCCGAAATGGCGTATGCGATCCATCATTTTTTCCGGGAAAAGGGGTTTCGGTACATCCACACCCCCATCATTACCGGGTCGGATTGTGAAGGTGCCGGCGAGCTGTTCCGGGTCACCGCCCTTGATCTGGACAAACTGGCGGCAACCGGGAAAAAAGTCGACTATGGGCAGGATTTTTTCGGCAAAGAGGCAAATCTTACCGTTTCCGGCCAACTGGCAGCTGAGATGTTTGCGCTGTCACTGGGAGACGTCTACACTTTCGGGCCGACGTTTCGGGCGGAAAACTCAAATACCCGCCGTCATGCTGCGGAATTCTGGATGGTGGAACCTGAAATGGCGTTTTGCGATCTTGACGGCAACATGGACCTCGGGGAGGAGATGATCCGGTATCTTGTGGAATTCGCCCTGGAAGAATGCAAATCGGATATCGAGCTGTTTGCCAAATGGGTGAACAAAAAGCTCATGCCGACCCTCGAAAACATCGTGCAATCTGAGTTTGAGCGGCTCCCCTACAGCGAAGCGGTCGATATCCTTCAAAAATCAAAGAAAAAATTTGAATATCCGGTTCAATTCGGCACCGATCTCCAGTCCGAACATGAATGGTACCTTACCGACAACCATTTTAAGAAGCCGGTGATCGTGTACGATTACCCGAAAAGCATCAAACCCTTTTACATGCGGGTCAATGACGACGACCGCACCGTGGGGGCCATGGATGTTCTGGTGCCGAGTATCGGGGAAATTATCGGGGGGAGTCAACGGGAGGAGCGTCTGGATGTTCTGGAGAGGCGGATTGAAGAGATCGGAATGCCCAAAGAAAACTACTGGTGGTATCTGGAATCCCGTCAATACGGTACGGTCCCCCACAGCGGATTCGGTCTCGGGTTCGAGCGCCTCCTGATGCTGGTGACCGGAATATCCAACATCCGGGACGTGATCCCTTTTCCCAGAACACCGAAAAATCTTGAATTTTAGATACAAATTTATAAACCCATAGGAAAGAAACCATGAAAAAATTAATTATCACCCTGGCCATGCTCGGCAATGTGCCCACAAAGGCGTCAAATTCCGCAACCCCGGTGACACCGGATGAAATCTGCGATGTTCTCGAGGACTGTTGCGAGCTGGGCGTTTCCGTGGCCCACATCCATGCCCGGGACGAAAATGAAAACCCGACCCACGCAAGAGCAGCCTACAAGGCGATATTGGATAAGATCAAGGAAAGAAAGATCGATGTCGTCACTCAGCTCTCCACCGGCGCCCGGGGCGGCGACAACACCGTCGAGAGCCGGGGCCAGATGCTGGATCTTGATTGCGACATGGCAAGCCTGGCCACGGGGTCTTCCAATTTTCCGGCCTCCATCAACGCGAACAACCCGGAGTTGATTCAATCATTTGCAAAAACCATGAAACAGAACCGCATCAAACCGGAAATAGAAGCCTTTGACACGGCCATGATCGATTATGCAAAATATCTGCTCCATAAGAATCTATTGGATTCACCGCCGCATTTTAATCTGGTCATGAATGTTCCCGGCTCCATAAAAGGCTCCCCAAAAAACCTTTTTCACATGGTGGAATCGCTCCCCCCGGGGTCCACATGGACCGTAAGCGGCATCGGCAACTCGCAAATCCCCATGCTCACCATGGCCATTCTGTTGGGGGGTCATGCGCGTACCGGCATGGAAGATGTACTTGAATATAAAAAGGGGGTTCCGGCAACAAACCGGATGCTGGTGGAACGGGTGGTTCGCCTGGCCAATGTGCTGGGTCGTGAAATCGCCTCACCGGGTGAAGCCCGGGAAATATTGGGCCTACGTCATTAGGTTTTCAGTTTTTTAATAGTTTGAGAATACTTGCCCGAGTTTATTGAGATATTGAAAAATCTCAAATTACAAGCACCAAATTCCAATGAAATTCCAAATACCAACTTTCAATGACCTAAACAGGTTTGTAATTTTGGTCATTGGGATTTGTTTGTTTTTTGGAATTTGTGATTTGGAGTTTACAAGAACCGGTAATCCAATTGCGGTCGTCTTTTCAGATTCGGTCGCTGCAATCATGAACAATCCTATAAATCCACACCCTTTGTGATCCAGACCTTGGGAAGATCCATCTTGGCAAGCTCCTCGAAATTATGCTCCCTGAATCAGATCCTTTTTAGAAGGGGGTCCTCGGAAGATGATCCTTTTATTTTTAAGGCTGCCTCGTGGGGAGTTAGAATGGAGGTATCGATGAGCAGATCGTATTTGATGTGTTCGTGTACTATTTTATGTTGAGTTTCGGCCATGCCGTGCGGGCGATCTTTGCGTTCTTTTTCCCTTTGCTTGAGAATTTCGAGTGGACAGGTCAACCCGACCCTGAGTACGGATTCGGGTGTGAACAGGTGGTCGAATGATTCAACCCATTCTTTTTTCAGTAAGACATGATCTAAAATAATGCGGTTGCCGGCCGCCAGATAACCCGCCACAGCCCGGTGAAAACCTTCTATTATTTTTTTTTCTTCCTGTAGCCAGTAGTCTTTATCCGTTTGCATCCGTTCGGGGCACATCAAGAGGAAAAAATCCACAGAGTAAAACAGGTAGCAGGCCTCACCTTCGTAAAGCGCTTGCAATTCCCGTCCCAGGGTGCTTTTGCCGGCACTGGATGGCCCGTTAAGAAGGATAATATCAGGTATATGCATATTTTTATTTTCGGATCTATAACAAATAAAGAGGCCGCCGTGGTTTTGGGGTCATTTCCTCTCTAGGTGTGACGGTTTTTGATAAGCGCTAAGCTCATGCAGTTTATCCCGCTGTAAGCGGGGCTGAAATTGATCCGCCGAAGGCGGACGACCTCGCGTCGCTCGGGACTCAAACAGTTTCAATTTCTTAACGCTCCCATTCGCAAAGCGCTTTTTACAAAAACCGCCACAATATCGTTCGGAAATAACCCCAAAACCACTCAGTCTATTCCACATTCGTAGGGAAAAAGTCATTCGGTGCCCTTTGTGATCCAGACCTGGGGAAGATCCATTTTAGCGAGTTCCTCAAAATGATGCTGAATCTCCTGGTATAACTTTATATACATTGGAAACAATTGGTTGTAGGCGCCATGGGCCCGGGGATCCGGATGAAATTCTTTTCCCGTAACCACGGTCTGCTTAAGAGCGGTGTGAAAGTCCGGATAGGCGCCGATAGCGACACCGGCCAGAACGGCAGCACCAAGCACCTCGGTGTGCGACTCGGTAAGGCTGACAACGGTTTTACCCAGTATATCGGCAATAATCTGATTCCAGACCGAACTGGAAGCCGCCGCCCCTCCGATTTTCAAACTCGGTATCTGCAGCCCGCTGTCGGTTTCAAGAATCTCGATGACATGCCGGATGGCAAACGCAGCCCCCTCTAATGTAGACCGCAGGAAGTCGTTCCGGTTGTGGCCCAGGGTCACCCCGAAAAAAACGCCCCGGGCATAGGGGTTCCAGATCGGTGTCCGCTCACCGGAAATATAGGGTAGAAAAAGAAGTCCCTTGCTGCCAGGCGGCGCCTGGGCGGCCTGGGCGGTAATCAGATCGTAGACGTTTTGCCCGGTATAATCGGCCACGGTCTGCTCCGCCTGTCCAAATGTATCCCGGACCCAGCGCAGAGACGACCCCACACCGTTGATGGCCCCGATATATAACCAGTGTTCAGGTGTCACATGGGTGCAGTTCATGAATCGATGATCAAATTTCGGGGCCGCCAAGGGGCCGGAGACTCGGGCTGCGGTTCCCATGATGACAAAGCAGTCGCCGTGTTCGATTACGCCGGAACCGAGAGAGGCGCCGATGGTGTCCATGCATCCGGCAATGACCGGGGTGCCCTTTTTTAAACCGGTCAGCGCCGCCGCTTCGGCCGTTACTTCTCCGATGACGGCATCTGAGGGCTCCGGGCGAGGCAGCTTCTCTTCCGGTATTTCCAAGGCCTCCAAAAAGGGGGTGTGCCACTTCTTTTTACGAATATCAAAAAGAAGGGTGGTGCATGCCCGGGAATAATCGATGGTGAACTCTCCGGTCATCCGGGCCACCAGATAACCGCCGGGAACCATCAGCTTGTGGGCGGCTTTAAAGGTCTCAGGTTCATGATGTTTGAGCCACAGAATGGTCGGAAGTGAGTATGCGCCCGGCGCCACCGGGTTTCCAGCTATCTTAAAAACCGTATCCGCATCCAGCCTTTCCCGGATTCCATCCACCTCGGGAAGTGCCCGCTGATCCCAGAGCATAATGGCCGGCCGCAGGGGGCGGCCTTTGTCATCAACGGCGATAAGACCGTTTGTGCATCCTGTCCCCACCACCAGAATCTCCTCACCGGAGATATCGCCAAGAGCATCCCGTACCGCTTTAACCGTGGCCTCCCACCAGGCTTCAGCATCGTGTTCGGCCTGGCCCGGGACGTTGCTGATCATCCGGTACTCACCATAGCCTTCCCCAACCAGCTTTCCGTCCAGGGTAAAGACCCCTGCTTTCGACCCGGTTCCGCCGATATCGATTCCCAACAAATAAGGCCCTTTTTCCATATACACCTTTCCTGTATTGATGATGATCCTCGATACTGGATATTCGATGCTCGATAGAACAGCTTTATGGCTGAATTCAAATATCGAGGGTCAAGAATCGAGTATCTGGTTTTTGCCGCTCAGTATCTCATTGATCTTCGGTGCGATAAAATCGAGACTTGAATAGACACGTTTTCGGGTTTCAGCATCCATTTTTGCCGTAACCCGGGCAATGGATATCTGGGCCAGCAACACTACATCGACCTCATCGAGCAGCTCTTTGACCGCCTGAATGACGACATCGTCATGGCCGTCGATATCTCCCTGGTTCAGCTTTAAAAAGGCATCCGCCTGTACACGGGGAACAATTACCGGGTTTTTCCCGAGCCGTTGAGCCACCTCCTCGATAAGCTGGGTCGAAGGTTTTGGTGTGGTGTGATTGGTGGCCACCAGCCCGATCCGATCGGCCTTCAGCACCGCCTGTTCTGCCATGGGCTCATCGATTTTAATAAGAGGGATGCTCACCATTTCTTTGACCGGATTTACCGCCGGCGACAGAGATGAGCAGCTCATAACCGCCATATCGACGCCGGTGCCGACAGCGGAATCCACCATCCGGCCCAGCCAATCGATAATTCTCTGGTTTATTTCCCCCAGTTCAAACAACACCCTTAAAATTCCCTCATCAACGATGTTGATGATATCGGCGTTTGGACATTGTGATGCCACCACATCGTGAACCGGTTGGACAACAAACCGGGTGGAGTGGATAAGCCCGATGAGGGGTTTTTTCTTATCAGTCATGGTTTCATCTCCTTTTCTGATGAGATAAAAAATACGCTTATCTTCAAATCCGAAAGTACGTTAATGGCGCTTTATAGATAACCGGGATAATGAGTTCAACCCTTGCTCTTTCCCGCAAGCCGGCATGCGACTTGAAATGCTCTGATCATGGCTTCGGGGTTGGCCCGACCCTCTCCGGCGCGCCCGAAAGCGGTGCCGTGTGCCGGGGTGGTAATCGGCAGGGGCATGCCGCCATGTAAGGTTACACCTTTGTCAAAGCCGAGCAGCTTGGTGGCGATCTGGCCCTGATCGTGGTACATGGAAACGATCCCCTGATACCCCTCCTTCTGAACCCTCAGAAAAATCGTGTCCGCCGGAAACGGGCCTTCAACACGCACACCTTCTGCCTGTGCCTGTTCAACAGCCGGGACAATGACATCGACTTCCTCGGTTCCGCATCTTCCGCCTTCACCGGCATGGGGATTCAATGCCGTTACGGCAATGCGGGGGGTTTCAATTCCAGATTGTTTCAATTCCCTATTGATGTATCTGATGGCGCCGGAGACCCCTTCCTTTGTGATGAGCGCACTGACCGCGTGGATCGGCACGTGAGAGGTTACCCGGGTGGTCCACATATCCTCCAGGATATTTATTTCCCCTTTAACATCGGGACAATTGAATCGATCTTTGAATAGGTCGATTTCTGCATGATAGGGGCATCCCCCCAGCCCCATGGCCTCTTTATGAAGCGGCGCAAAAACGAGCCCGTCTAATTTTTTTCCAACCGCAAGCTCTATGGCAAACTCCAGGGTATCATAGACGGCTTTTCCGGCTGAGGCACTCACCTGCTTGTACGTGACATCTTCGGGAGCAATGCTCGGAAAATCCAATACCACGGGCTGATCACCGCTAAAATCCGCATCGTTAATATCGGAAATGACCGGAAAAGAAAAATCCTTCCCGATGACCTGCTGTCCCATCTTAAATATCCGCTGATCCCCGATAATAAGGATGCGCGCCAATGCGTTCAATTCGACTCGCTCAACCATTTTAGCAACAATTTCAGGGCCAATCCCGGTTGGATCCCCCAACAAAACGCCAATTACCGATCTGTTTTCCATTGACACCCTCCTTGATCCGGACGCACCGGAATTTTTTAAATTCTCTATTCCATGACCCCGCTTATTCAGACAGCTCAAATGTATATAAAAATGTCTCAAGTCTTTGTCAAAACAAAATACAGTTTACCAGGGGGTTTCGGAAACCACAATCGTCAGTGGATTTTCCGCATGAAGGCCGGCCGGGTTTTCGGTTTTGACCCGACTCCGAGATCTGTGATACATTGTCTGGTTAGAAGGTGATGACCGTCCAGCTCCCGATTATGCAGAATGCTCATTAGAACATTAAGATACTGATATGTCATTAGATGCCGACAGCAAAAACGGACAGGGAAAAACCATTCGGCAGCAGATATTTTCCTGGCTGTGCGACAGGGAGATGACCGCAAAAGATCTGTCGAAGGTGGTGAAAATACCTGAAAAAGAAGTGGCCATTCACCTGAAGCATATCGGAAAAAGCGCAGCGGCTAAAGGAAAGACCCTGGAGGTCCATCCGTTTGAGTGCCTATCCTGCGGGTATCTGTTTAAGGAGCGGAAAAGATTTACCCGTCCGGGGCGATGTCCCGAGTGCAAGGATACCCATGTGGAGAGTCCTGTATTTCGAATTCTATAGGCGAATTATCTCCACTGTCGACAGGGTATTTTTACGCTTATCTACAAAGCTCCAGTTGCATACCGCAATAGGATTTGAAGATAACCGCGTATTTTTTTTAATCCGCGTATGAGAGTTTAAAACGGATCCGCAGCACCCCTTCCTTAAAATCCGTTGATGTAATGTGCAGGCTGCCGATATCCCGGGTCTGCTCAACATGGGGTCCGATACAGGGGCATGCATCATAATCGCCGATCTTTACAATCCGTATCCTGTCCCCTGCATCCGGTGGCAGCTTCCCCAGGTTATATCGGGATTGTGCCTTCTCAAGGGTTATAAAATTTTCCATTACCTGTAAATTTTTTCCTATAATCTCATTTACTTGTAACTCTATGGCCCGTGTTTCCGCATCCGACAGGGCATGATCGAACCGGTAGTCGCATTTTGATTTTTTCTTTTCCACATGGGCGCTAAAACACCGCCCGCATCCATAAATTCGGTCCATGGTCTGGTTCAAAATATGCTCTGCGGAATGCATTCTCGGATCTACGGTTTTCTTCATAAACGGTTTCTCTCCTCACATTTTTTTATGAGATATATACTTAACAGTGTTAATAAATCAAAGATATGGCTTTTTTTTGAATGACACCGGTCATTGACTTTGGAAACATGCCGTTTTATATCATTTTATCAATTGGTTTAATATCATACCCCTTCACCCATCGAGGGTTTAACCACGAAAACCGGAAAAGAGATCTTTTAATATGAATATTTTATTTGTATGCACGGCAAATATCAGCAGAAGCTTCTTGTCTGAAAAATTGTTTAAAAATGAGATTCTAAGGCATCGAATGGATGATATCGGTGTTGCATCCGCCGGTGTTATGGCCATGTCCGGAAGCCCCGCGGACCCAAAAATGGTCAAGTATCTGGACTCTCTCGGAATTTTCCCGGGCGAACATGCATCCCGGCCCTTTGATGAAGCCTGTGCGGAGTGGGCCGACCTGATTCTGGTAATGGAAAAGAAACATTACCAGATGATCCAAAGCCAGTTTCCGGATGTGATGCACAAGGTAGAGATGTTTGGTAAGTATGTATCCATGGACGGCAGCGAGGATGATGTTGTGGACCCGTTTGGACGGTCTTCTTATCATTACCGTCTGTCGCAATCTCAGATTCGAATGGCTGTGGAAGGGGTTTTAAAAAAAATTCAGCTCGATCGTTTGGGAATCTAATCCTTTAAACACCTCAATTTTGCAAGATCTTCTGCATACCCGTATAGATGCAGCCCCTTGCTTTCAACTATCATTTCACCATCTTTAACCCCGATTTCACCGGCCATGTAATCTTTTAAGTTTTGAATTCCGGCAAGGTTTGCGGGCATCCCTCCCCACAAATCCCACGACCGGAACAGCACCGAGGTAAAATGTAATTTTCCATCCTGAATACGGGTATCGATGGAACGCAGACAGGGTGGATCCAGCAGCGTTATGTCGGATGGCTCCGCCACCTGAAGAACCATCTGATTGTTTCTTTCACCGAATTTTTTATACGTGTCGATCACCCATTCGATCTGATTCAGGTACAAAACACCGTTTTCTTCAAAAAGTATTTTTCCGTCTGTTTCCCGGTCATCGATGATTTCGGTATTTTTTTCACTGCGCCAATTCAGTTTATCCCCGATGATCGGTGTTCTGGTGAGTCTCTCACCGTAGGTATAAGACTCTCCGGGTTCTTTATGGCCGGTCATTAAATATTCGATATAGGACCTTTCATATCCTTCTCCGCCATAAATATAGGCCTCTTCAACCGGATTTGGAATACCGCATGAAGGGGGTATATCGGGGATCAGGGGATGGGTATTCGGAAATTCTACATGCCCTATAAAATAATCATATTCAAGACGTGTCTGCCCCGCATAGGAGCCTCTGTCGATGGTAAACCGCCTCCCATGGTCCAGAATATCATTGACCGCCTGAAACCACAGATCCGGCAGGTCCCTTGCCTTCACCTGATGAATATGCATCGGCCTTTTTCCTTCTTTATTAATAAAAAGGCTGAACAGGTCTCACTATTCAGCCTGGTTTTTAAAAACCCGGGGCGTCACCTAAATATCCAGCATCGTCACTTCAAGGGCATTGTTTTGGATAAACTCTCTTCTCGGCTCAACCTCGTCACCCATCAGGATGGTAAATATTTCATCCGAATCGACCGCATCCTCTATTTTGACCTGCAGCAGGTTCCGCTTATCCGGATCCATGGTCGTACTCCACAACTGACCGGGGTTCATCTCTCCAAGGCCTTTATAGCGCTGCACCGCCAACCCTTTTTTTCCCTCTTCGACTAAAAAGGATAAGAGTTCTTTTTTATTATCAAATCGTGTCGATTCCGATTCTTTTTCCTTGGCATAGACGTTAAAAGGGGGGGTATCGTATTTAAAAAAGTTTCTGGCCAGCACCAGGCATTTTTGGTAGTTTTCAGAATATATAAGCCCCCTGCCGATCTTTACCGGCTGGCTCGGATGAGCAGCCGGGCCGACAAAGACTGATGAATCATCATCGGATCCGGGGGCCGATACGATCATTTCGTATACATTCCGTTCCGAATTCCAGACCGGTTCTTCTGTGCGATATCCCGCTTCGGTCAAGAGAACCTTTAAATATGACATTTTTTGATAATCTTGCAGAAACGTTTTATTTTCAACGCCGTTTTTAATAAGCAGTTCAATCAATCTGTTTTCGATTCCCCGAAGCCGGAGTCTGTTGAGAATGATATAGTACTCGGCGAGATTGACGGCAAACACATAGAGGTTGTGATCCTCAAAAACCGTTCCATTGTTTTCTGTTTTTAAACACTTATTTTTACAGGCATTCTTTATAATATGATCGTTTAAATCGGTTTCGTCTTTCAGATAAATCTCGTTTTTCCCTTTTCCGACCTTTAGCAGGGGCGGTTGGGCGATATAAAGATACCCGCGTTCAATAATCTCTGGTAATTGTCTGTAAAAAAATGTCAAAAGGAGTGTTCGAATATGGGATCCATCCACATCGGCATCTGTCATAATGATGACTTTATGATATCGGATCTTTCCTATATCGTATTCCTCGCTTCCCACCCCGGTACCGAGTGCGGTAAAGATATTTTTTATTTCTTCGCTCTGTAGAATTCTATCGAAACGGGCTTTTTCAACGTTTAAAATTTTACCTTTTAAGGGTAAAATCGCCTGAAATTTTCGATCTCTACCCTGTTTCGCACTTCCGCCTGCCGAGTCTCCCTCAACAATAAATATTTCTCTGACAGCGGGGTCCGAAAACTGGCAGTCGGCCAATTTTCCGGGCAGTGTCGAATCGATTAATGCCCCTTTGCTTCTGGCAATATCTCTGGCACGTTTTGCCGCATCTCTGACCCGGGCGGCGTCTACTGCCTTGGAAATAATTTTTTTTGCAACAGAAGGGTTTTCTTCGAAAAAAATATTTAATTTTTCATTCATTATCGATTCGACCAGGCCTTTAACCTCGCTGTTTCCCAACTTGGTTTTTGTCTGGCCTTCAAATTGAGGCTCCATCAGTTTTACACTGATAATGGCAGACAACCCCTCCCGCACATCGTCGCCGCTGATTTTTTCTTTTAGATTTTTTGGCAGATTTCCATTGGCTGCATACTGGTTGATGCTCCGGGTCAATGCCGCCTTAAAACCGACCATATGCGAACCACCTTCGGTGGTGTTGATATTGTTGGCAAATGAAAGAATTTTTTCTTTAAAGGTATCGTTATACTGGATGGCGACGTCGATCTGAACCTCGTTTTTTTTACCCTCTATCATAATCGGTGTATGCAATGGGGTATGACGTTTGTTTAAATATTCAACAAAGGATTCTATACCCCCCTCATAGAAGAATTCTTTTTTATCATCGGATCGCTCATCTTCTATGGTTATGCGGATTCCTCTATTTAAAAAAGCCAATTCCCTGAGTCTTCTGCTTAAAATATCATAATTGAAATTGTCGGTTACCAAAATATCGATATCCGGGAAAAAATGTACCTTTGTCCCCTGTTTTTCTGTTTTTCCGATAATTTTTAATTCAGAGGTTTTTCGACCCTTTTCATAACTCTGATAATAAACATTTCCATCGGTATATATTTCAACTTCAAGAAAAGCGGAAAGCGCATTGACAACAGAAACCCCGACACCGTGCAGGCCGCCGGATACTTTGTACGAGTCGTTGTCGAATTTTCCGCCGGCATGCAATTTTGTCATGACCACTTCAACGGCGGGTACGTTTTCCTTTTTATGAATCCCTACGGGAATTCCGCGTCCGTTGTCGATAACGGTGACACTGTTGTCCGTGTGGATCGTTACATCAATATCAGTACAGGCGCCTGCCATTGCCTCGTCAATACTGTTGTCGACGATTTCATAGACCAGATGGTGAAGCCCTTCGACATCAATATTTCCAATATACATGGCGGGTCTTTTACGAACCGCCTCAAGGCCTTCCAGTATTTTAATATTGTCTTCGTTATAATGGTTGTTTTCGTTTTTCATAATCTCATCGGCATTATTACACTAAGGTACTGTTTATCGTTCATCCCTTCGATTAAACATGGTTTTTCCTCGTTTAATATATTGATCTCAACTTTATCATCTTCAATGACATTGAGTGTTTCAATAAAAAATTTCGGATTGAAAGCCACCTCGACGGGATCCCCGTTGTATTCGATTGCCATATCCTCCTTGGATTCTCCGATATCCGGATTTGTCGAACTGATGATCAGTTTCCCTTCGGATAGATTAAATATAACCCCTTTATAGCTTTCCGAAGACAGGATGGACATCCGTTTCAGCATTCTCAGAAAAAGCTGCCGATCCATCGGAATGACATAGGTCTCTCCTTTTTCAATAATGCCTTTGTATTCTGGAAACTCTCCTTCGAGAAGGCGGATGATAATTGTTTCCAAATCTTTTTTTACAATAAAATGATTATCCTTGTATCCGACCTGGGCGGTTCCTGCTGAATCCAGAAACTTTGCAACCTCGATCAGGCCTTTTTTCGGGATGATAATACCTTCTCCAAGATCGACGTCCACTTCAACCCCATAGTCTGTTTTTGAGAGTCGACTCCCGTCGGTGGATACCATCCGAACCGCCTTATCATCCTTTCCGTCATTTTCACCGATCTTTTCAAAAAAAACCCCCATTATATGAGCTCTCTTGTCATCTGAGGCGCCCACAATCGTGGTTTTCTCGATCATCTTTCTTAAGGCGTCCGATTCCATGTCAAACAGTTGTACGCCTTCCAGTTGGGGAATGCTCGGAAAGTCATCTGGGTTCATCCCGACGATATGATACTCGATATTCTGATTTCCGATCTGAATCCATCGGTTCTCGACTTCATGTATTATTAGTTCATCCGTTGGAAAGTCCCGGATAATCTCAAAAAACTTCCTTGCGCTGATAGTAATGACACCTTCCTCCTCAACAGAGGCCGGGTATGTACCTTCAAATCCGGTTTCAAGATCTGTCGCAGAGATGGTCAGCCCGGAAGTATTTGCCCGAATAAGGACGTTTGAGGTAATGGCCAGGTTGCTTTTTCTCCCCGTCAGTCCCTGAACTTTTGACAACACGTCGATGATGTCATTTTTAAGAACTGAAATTTTCATACATAATCCTTATTATTATATATTTATATAAAAAGAGATAACCTTAATAAGGGCTGTCAATAACGCCAATAACTTATTAATTATTTCATATCATTAAAAAAAATGCAATTATTCGATTATAGAAAATGATCAAAAGAATCGCTTTTTAAACGGGTTTGAAATTAATGTTGAAATATAGAAATTTATTAACAATTAATTGGCAATTTTATAAACGACAGGTCTTTTATAAAAAAAATAAAAATACAGACTGTTGATAACTATAAAATCAGGCGTATATCCAACCTCTTATTCGGGGTATCACGCTCTGCTTCCAGTCCGAAGAGAGTCTCGTTTTTAAAAAGTTTTCAAACAGGTTGTCGATAAGTTGAATCGCCTCTCCGTAAAGGTATGTTTTTTCTAATATTTTTCCTTCAACATCCGTTTTTTCCTCCAGAGGTCCGGTGGCCGGTGTTTTTAAATTGGCAATATGAAGACTCTCTCCTTTAATGGTAAACTGCCATGTATAGTTATTTATATTACATACCAGATTCAGCTCCGTTACCACCGCTCCTTTTTGAAGCGCCAGTATCCCCTCTTCAAGACCGGCTTCATCCCCCTTTATGGTGATGGTTTCCATCATTCGATTCCGGCTGTTTTCCAATTTTATACGGTTGCCGATTTGCAGTGTCTCCAGTTTCGGCACTGTTTCGCTTAATTGTTGAGGATCTTTCTCAACCATAAACCATAACCATGTTAAAAATTCCTGGCCGAGAAACTTATATCGGTTGTATGAGACGGAGACATCGAGCATAATCTATCCGTTATTATAAAATGAAATAGGTGAAAGCCTTGCGAGTTCGTCTTTATGAGAACCCGACAAATCAGATGCCAAATCCGCCATGGTGTAGGGGAAAAGCCGGATCAATGATAGTTTAAATGATTTAAAAAAAAGCGTTTCCAACTCTTCGTTGGCGGATTTTAGTGTTGTAAAAAACCATAAGGTCTCTTTGTCATGGTCCCAGATCAAATCGTAAATATTCGGTGTTGCAGGTATTCTAAGATTTAAAAGATTCACCACATGATCTTTAATCATCTTTTTTTCATCGGCGGACAAAAACTCACGTCCGGTGCTTTTCAGTCTTTTTTCGGTCTCTATGGCTATATATTTCTGAACGATCTTTGGTGATAACACCTTTTTATCCATTCTCAGGGAGAATACAAAAAAAGAACCGTAACTAAAAGAAGAGCCGCTGAAATCTGCCCGATAAGGGGTTTCAAAAGATGTCCAGCCGATGACTTTTCCGGATACACTTTCATCTATTTCCGGAATTGAATTTGCCTTTAGTGCTTTTTCGACAAATTCATATGCGGGGATATCCGGTTTTCCTTTTACGAGATATCGGGTGATGGAACTGGAAGAAGATAGTATACCCATTTAATTACACAATATATGGTATTTTATTGTTGATAAATGTAAACTATATAGCGGATTTAATGAGTTGTTACAAGATATTTATCTATACCGTGACCCAAAAAGCATGTTATGTTTGACCATGGAGTTTTTAGCCGATTTTCACATTCATTCCCGGTTTTCCCGCGCAACGTCAAAATCCCTTGATTTTGAAAATATATATATCGCCGCACAAATGAAAGGCGTTTCAGTTGTCGGAACCGGGGATTTCACTCATCCGGGCTGGTTTTCAGAAATTAAAGAGAAACTGGTGCCTGCCGAAGCGGGTCTTTTTAAACTAAAGATGGATATTGAAAAAAAATGTGATAAGGAAATCCCCGCGGCATGTCGATCGACCGTCCGTTTTATTTTGGCAACCGAAATCAGCAATATATATAAAAAGAGGGAACACACCCGAAAAAATCATAACCTTGTCTTTGTACCGGATTTATATACCGCCGCCCGTTTGAACGCGAGCCTGGATGCCATCGGCAATATTACTTCGGATGGAAGACCCATTTTGGGGTTAGACGCAAGGGACTTACTGGAGATCGTTCTTGAGACCTCGGAAAAGGCGTTTCTGGTGCCTGCCCATATATGGACACCCTGGTTTTCATTGCTGGGCTCAAAATCCGGTTTTAATTCTGTTGAGGAATGTTTCGAAGACCTTACCCCACATATTTTTGCCGTTGAAACGGGACTCTCTTCAGACCCTGAAATGAACTGGCGTGTTTCGGATCTTGATGGACGTACACTGATATCCAATTCGGATGCTCATTCCGCGCTCAATATCGGCAGAGAAGCCAATCTTTTAAATGTTGAGATGAATTATGATTCGATCAGACACGCGCTCCGGACCGGAAACCCGGATCAATTTTTAGGAACCATTGAATTTTATCCGGAGGAAGGGAAATATCACTATGACGGGCATCGGAAATGCGGAACCTGCTATCATCCCTCGGAATCAAAAAAAAGGGGGGATATTTGTCCGGTCTGTGGAAAAACCCTGACCCTTGGCGTTGCCTACCGGGTGGAAGCACTGGCGGACCGGCCGGCCGGTGAAAAACCCGAAAGGCATCATCCCTTCTACAGCTTGATTCCCCTGGCGGAGATTCTGTCTGAAATATATGGGGTCGGGGTTAAAACAAAAAAAGTGAACCATGCCTACCAAAAGCTGCTGAACCAGTTGGGCGCTGAATATGATATTTTAAATAGACACCCCATATCCGATATCGACAAAACCGGAATTCCGCTTCTGGCAGAGGCCATTGATCGAATGCGCCAAAGAAATGTGATAATAACTCCCGGGTTTGATGGTGAATACGGAAGAATCACCCTTTTTAAACCGGAAGAAAGGGATACCCTGCTCGGGCAGAAGGCGCTTTTTAAAAAGATATCTGTAAAAGAGACAGCGGCATCTGAAAAAAAGATGCCGTTTCAGCCTGAAAAACCCCCCCCCGTCATAAACCGTCCCGCTGTGGAAAAAAAAGATGAATTTAGCCCGGAATATATAAATTCCGAACAGATGCGTGCGGTTGAACACCCGGCCGGACCGGTTCTTGTTGTGGCGGGTCCTGGCACCGGAAAAACCAGAACGCTGACCCATCGAATTGCCTACCTGATGCAGAAAAAAGGCATTTCAGCCGAAAATATTCTGGCAGTCACCTTTACCAATAAGGCCGCAGAGGAGATGCGGCAGAGACTCCGGGCAGGTATCGGTGAAATTACCCGCCTTCCACTGGTGTCTACCTTCCATTCGTTCTGTTTGGGCATACTCAAGGAGTTGAAAGCGGATCAGGCACCGACCATCATCGATGAGTCCTGCCAAAAAGCGATCATAAAAGAGGCTGTCAAACAGGCAAAAGAGAATGGGAAAAAGATATCCGTTTCTCCAAAGGAGTTGTCGGAGTTAATCGTTTCGGCAAAACAGCAGTTTTTAAATCCCCAGGATCCATTGGAATCATTGACAACAAAAATCCCCCTTGGAGAATTTAAAACCGTCTACAGTATATACCAGAGCCTTTTATCTGTGGAAGGGTTTTGTGATTTTGAAGATCTTCTCTTTTTTGTCGTTACCGCTTTTAAAAAGGATCCCATCCTTCTGAAACGCTATCAGGACCGGTTTAAATACATTTTTGTTGATGAATATCAAGATCTTAACAGGGGTCAGTATCGACTCATCCGGGCACTTTCCCCACCCCACAAAGATCTTTTTGCCATCGGTGATCCGGATCAGTCCATATACGGATTCAGAGGATCTAATGTTGAATATTTTAAAAAATTTATGAACGATTACCCGGATGCGACCATTGTTCATCTGACCCGAAATTATCGTTCCACTAAAACGATTCTTGAAGCCTCTTTTGATATCATAAAGCATCACCGGCTGAATCGAAGCCAAGGTCGCATTTACTCTGAAATAGACGGCGATAAGACCATTTATCTATATGCCCATGCTTCTGAAAGGGCGGAAGCCACCGCCGTTGGGCTGGCCATAGAAAGGTTAGTCGGCGGTACCGGGTTTCATTCCATGGATTTTGACAAGGTAGATGCTGCCGATACGCAGAGCCATTGGAGTTTTTCAGATATTTCCGTATTTTTCAGAACCGGTCTGCAGGGTGATATCTTTTCCGAGGTTTTCGACAGGGCCGGGATTCCCTATCAGATGGTCAGCAGAGAAAAAATTTATCAGGTAAAGGGCGTCTTGGAACTGTTATCCCTGTTAAAGATACTTGGAGATTTTGGGGGGTATGCAGATTTTGAAGCGGTTATCGGGTCGATGTCGACCGGGATCGGCCAAAAAACCATTAATACCTTTAAATCATGGGGTTATCGGAATAAATTTTCACTTCATCAGGCATTTTGGCATCTTAAACGGATACCGGTGCCGGGCATACCCAGCAAGGGGCAGCAAAAACTATTTGAATTATTAACCTGGCTCGACCAGATGAAAACCGCCGTAAAAGAGCTTCCCATAAAGGAAGCCCTCCGGTATCTGGTTAAAAATACCGTCATAAAAGACACCCTTCGGGAAACCGCAGGCGCAGAAACCGCCTATCGACGTATTATTGATATCTCCAAAACCCATGGTGCCGATAAAACGGGGTTTTTTGCCGCCGTCACCCTTCAGACCGATACCGATATATATGATTCAAGGGCCGAACGGGTCTCTTTAATGACCATGCACGCGGCAAAAGGTCTTGAATTTCCAATCGTTTTTATCGCCGGTTGTGAAGACGGGTATATACCCCACCGGCGATCGGATACCGATATCGAGGAAGAAAGAAGACTCTTTTATGTGGCCATGACCCGGGCAAAGAATCAGCTTTATCTGACCCGGGCCAAACAGAGAAGAATATTCGGAAAGAAAACACCCCGCACCGTCTCGCCCTTTATTTCAGACATTGAAATCCGTCTCAGGCGCCATGAAAAAAGCGGGGAGAAAAAGTCACAAAAAAACAACCGGAAACAACTCTCACTTTTTTGAGAACAATTGAGAACAATAAGGATGTGTTTATTATGAAAGCAGTCATATTAGACGGTTTCGGCGATCGAGATGTGCTCCGGATCGGCACGGTGGAGACACCTGTATTAAAACCGGGACAGGTACTGATAAAGGTGAAAGCAACATCGGTAAACCGGGCGGATATAACGCAACGGCAGGGAAACTACCCGCCACCGCCGGGAGAGTCGGAGATTCTGGGCCTTGAGGCGGCCGGTGTTGTCGAAGCGGTCGGACCGGATGTCGATGGCTGGAAAAAAGGAGACCGGGTGATGTCGCTGGTGGCCGGAGGTGGTTATGCAGAATATGCCGCCGCCTATGCAAAACATCTGATTCCGGTTCCCGAAGCCATATCCTATGAAGAGGCGGCGTGCATCAGCGAAGTTTATATTACCGCCTTTTTAAATATCTTTCGGATCGGCGGGCTTAAGAATACGGAAGCGGTTCTGATTCACGGTGCAACCGGCGGGATCGGCACGGCCGCTATACAGTTATGTAAAATATTGACACCCGGTGCCAAAATCCTCGTGACCGCCTCTTCAGCAAAGGTGGCCCGGGTAAAAGAAATGGGAGCAGACCTGGCCATTGATTATAGAGAAGAAGATTTTACCGAACGGGTACTGGAGTATACGGGTAAGGTAGGGGTCGATCTGATTCTTGATCACATCGGGGCAGACTATCTCACCCGGAACATGAACGCACTTTCCATCGGCGGCAGACTCGTGGTTATCGGCTTGCTGGGCGGTGCTGCTACGGAGATCAACCTTGCCCGTCTAATGGTAAATAGACAACAGATCATCGGCTCCGTGCTTCGCGCAAGACCGGTCAAGGAAAAGGGGGATATCGTTTCTCATTTTAACCAGGCGGTACTTCCGAGTCTGGCCGATCGATCCATCGGGCCCGTCATTTTTAAAACGTATCCACTGGAAGATGTTGCCGAAGCGCATCGAACCATGGAAGAAAACCGGCATTTTGGAAAGATCGTTTTAAGAATGGAAACCTAGCGTTTGCCCTAACCCGGACAAGCAAGAACCAAACAGGAACACTCTATGATTTTTTTGTCGCAAAGCTTCGGGCCGCTCAAATAAGTTTGAAATGAGCTAAAGTGTCAAGTGAGCTAAAATTATGGAATTCTGTCTTTTATAAAATGGTTATCATCCTTAACTTTAGGCATTTTAGGCACTTTTAATTTTAGGCACTTCTTTGAGTAGGTTATTTTTCCATTGCCGTAAAGCCGGTCCGTGCGACCTCGAGAATATGGTCCCGTCCGATCTCCTGGAGAAAATCGTCGATGAGTTTTGAGGTGCCGGCAATCTGGACGATGTATATTTCATGGTTCTGATGATCTAAAATTTCAAAGTTAAACTCCTTTGAAAGCGCACCGAGCCGATTTTCGTCTGCTTCAAGCTTTACGATCCCCACCTCCCGCCAGAAACTCTTATCGGTGTCCAACTCCTTGGCCGAGATGATTTCGGTCAGTTTTTCGAGCTGTCGGATGACCTGTGTCATCTTTTCGTCGCTATCTCCCCTGAGGGTGAGGGTCATCCGGGTGATACCCGGCAGCAGCGTGGGGCATGCCGTAATGGTTTCGACATTATACATCTTCCGCCGGATCAGGGAGGATATTTTATTGAGAACGCCGGTGCGGTTTAACATAAAAACAAGGAGTGCTCGCCGTTTCATTTCTTTTGTGGTTGTCATAGGGTCCTTCCGTCTCATGCCCTTTTAAGAGAGCTCTTTTATGGATACGATCATATCGGAAACACTGCCGCCTGCCGGCACCATCGGCAACACGATTTCTGTGGGATCGCATAGAAATTCCAACATAAAAGCGCCCTTGTGGGCGGCGGCCGTTTTTATGGCGCTTTCTATTTTATCCGGTTCAGATATGCGCTCATACGGTATTCCGTATGCCTTGGCAATATCGCCGAAATTTGGGCTTTTCATGGGGGTCCCGGCGTACCGGCCATCGAAAAAGATCGTCTGCCACTGACGGACCATCCCCAGATAACCGTTGTTTAGCAGGATAATTTTAACATCGATGTCGTGTTCCATGATCGTTCCGAGTTCTTGAATGTTCATCTGGAACCCACCATCTCCACTGACGGACCAGACCCGTTCGTGGGGCCGGGCCATCTTTACTCCGACAGCCATGGGAAGGGAACAGCCCATGGTGCCGGCGCCGCCGGATGCAAACCAGCTGTTTTTGGTTTGATAATTATAGAACCGGGCCAGAATCATCTGGTGCTGCCCAACATCCGAGACGATTAAATCCTTACCCTGGGTTACATCCGAAAGCGTCTTTACAACCGTTTTCATCAGGAGTTGACCCTCCTGACCAACGCCGATTTCGATCTCCTTTTGGACCTCGTCGGCAATCTCGGCACGGTAATGGTCGATCTGTTCAAACCAGAATCTTCTTGTCTTTGTAATCAACATCGGCTCCTTTGCCAACAGTGTCAGAACTTGGGCAGTGTCGGCATTGAGTGCGATGTCGGTTTTGATCGTTTTATTTATTTCGGAAGGGTCGATCTCAACATGGATGACTTTGGCGCCTGCTCCGAAGGTTTCCACATTACCCGTTACTCTGTCGTCAAAACGCATGCCGAGTGCGATGATCAGATCTGAATTCGCCAGGGCACGGTTTGCCTCAACCGTTCCGTGCATACCGACCATGCCGAGGCTTAGCGGATGATCGGCGGGAATCGCAGAGATTCCGTGGAGCGTAAACGCAATGGGTATTTTTGCCCTCTGGGCAAACTCTTCCAGCTTCTCGCAGGCCCCGCTGTTGATAATCCCGTGACCGCAAAGGATGATCGGCCGATCACTCCTGTTTATCAGCTCCACGGCTTCATGCATACGGCCCCTGTCCGGTGCCGGTGAGTAATAAAATCCCGGAAGATCCGGTTCGTAATTGTCCGGGTCGAAACGATATGAGCCGTCTGTCTCCAGGTTCTGTATGTCCTTGGGGATGTCGACGAGCACCGGACCACCGCGGCCGGTTGCGGCCACATACATGGCCTCATGGATCGTCTCTTCGATATCCTCAACAGCCAACGGCATGTATGTCTGCTTGGTAATCGGCATCATCACACCGACCACATCGCTCTCCTGGAATGCATCCGTGGCGATGACCCCGCTGGAAACCTGGCCGGTAATGGCCAGTACCGGGACCGAATCCATGACCGCGTCGGCAATTCCGGTGACCAGATTCATGGCACCGGGGCCCGATGTCGCCATGCAGACCCCCACACGGGGATCGGACGTGGAAACCGAAGCGCGGGACAACCCCTGGGCCATAAAGACAGCGCCCTGTTCATGCCGGGACATGATAAAGGTAAATTTTTTCTGTTTTTCCATTTCGTCGAAAACGGGCATAATGGCGCCGCCGGTGTAACCGAAAATGTACTTAACCCCTTTATCGACCAAGGCTTTTAGGACAAGTTCCGTGCCTTTCATTTTCTTATGCCTTCCTTTCTTTTATCGGTCAGGGTACAAAACATGTTTGCAGAGTTTGAATAAAACGCTAAAATGACAATTTTATAAAACAGCCGGAGTATAACAGAAGAGAAGAGATAAAAAAATGGGAAGAACACTGTTTGAGAAAATATGGACCCCCCATGTCGTACGGGAGCTTTCGGATGGTTCAGCGCTGCTATATATCGACCGTCACCTCGTTCACGAGGTGACCAGCCCCCAGGCGTTTGAGGGCATGCGGCTTGCAGGACGCAAGGTCCGCCGCCGCGATCTGACTTTTTCCACCATGGATCACAATGTGCCGACCACCGAAGCGCGGCTCGATATAAGCGATCCGATTTCAAAGGCGCAGGTGGACGCCTTGAGGGACAACTGCGAGGCATTCGATCTTTCCCTTTTCGATCTGGGCCATAAATACCAGGGTATCGTCCATGTGATCGGACCGGAGCTGGGGATTACGCTACCCGGGCTGACCATGGTATGCGGAGATTCCCATACCGCCACCCACGGTGCCTTTGGTGCGTTTGCCTTCGGCATCGGAACCTCCGAGGTGGAACATGTGCTCTCGACCCAGACCGTGATACAGGCAAAACCCGGCACCTACAAAGTGACCTTTACCGGGCGCCTCTCCCCGCATATCTTCTCCAAAGACATGATCCTGAAAATGATCGGATTGATGGGCACCGCCGGCGGTGCCGGACATGTGCTCGAATACGGGGGCGAGGCGGTGCGCGGGCTGTCCATGGAGGCCCGAATGACCATGTGCAACATGAGCATCGAGGCCGGCGCCCGGGCCGGGATGATCGCACCGGACGATACCACTTTTGAATATATCACCCGTATTGCGCGTCCCTACGCGCCAAAGGGCGACGCACTGGAAAGGGCCCTGAACTACTGGCGAACCCTCCCCACAGACGATGATGCCGAATTCGACCGGACGCTGACCATCGATGCCGCACGCATCGCCCCACAGGTTACCTGGGGAACCAATCCCGGCATGGTGATCGGTATCGATCAGAGCGTTCCCGAACCGGGAGCAAGCGATCGATACAGCCGATCGGATGGAGAAAAGGCCCTTTCCTATATGGGACTCCGTCCCGGTATCCCCCTGACCGATGTTCCGGTCGATGTCGTTTTTATCGGAAGCTGTACCAACGCCCGAATCGAAGATTTACGCCATGCCGCTAAAATTCTTGAAGGCAGAAAAAAAGCCGATCATGTCCAGATGCTGGTGGTGCCGGGCTCCGAGAAGGTTCGTAAACAGGCCGAAGCAGAGGGGCTGCACCGCCAGTTTATAGCAGCCGGTGGAGAATGGCGCTATGCCGGATGCAGCATGTGTCTGGGGATGAATCCGGATCAGCTTCAACCGCAACAGCGCAGTGCCTCGACATCCAACCGGAACTTTGAAGGCCGCCAGGGAAAGGGCGGGCGGACGCATCTTGTCAGTCCAGAAATGGCTGCTGCTGCGGCTGTGGCCGGAAAATTCGTAGATATCCGCAAATGGCCTGAAATTTAGAAGAAAGAAGGAATAAAAATGAAACCGTTTACGCAACACACCGGACTTGTTGCGACACTCAACCGGGCCAATGTGGACACCGATGCCATTATTCCCAAACAGTTCTTAAAATCGATCTATCGTACCGGATACGGGCCGAATGCTTTCTTCGACTGGCGTTACAGCGATGACGGTGAGCTTGATATGGATTTCGAGCTCAACCACTCGCGTTTTAACGGCCGGTCCATACTGGTGACCCGCAATAATTTCGGTTGCGGTTCCAGCCGGGAGCATGCTGTCTGGGCGCTGGTCCAGGACGGATATCGGGTGGTAGTCGCACCCCGGAAGGAACTTCATGGGCAACGGCTGCCGGGTTTTGCAGACATTTTCGCTACCAATGCCAGCAAAAACGGTCTTCTGCTCGTTGAAGTTTCAGAAGAAGCGGTGAATCGGATATTTGAACTGGTTGATGACCACAAAGGGCTGCGGGCGACCATCGATCTTCCCGGACAACGCGTTGCGGTTCATGCACCGGAACCGATGGTATTGACTTTTTCCATTGAAGCGGGGGTTAAAGAGCCGATGATAAAGGGCCTGGACGATATCGATCTCACCCTCCGGCACGAAGCCGAGATCACCCGCTTCGAAAAGACCCACGACCCTCTATTGCCCGGATAGATCCGTGTTGCATCTCGATAAGTTTTCCCTTATTTTGTTTTCTGCATGTAATTGAAGGAGAATAAAAATGAACACTTTCGGGAATTTTTTAAGGTTCAGTATTTTTGGAGAGTCCCACGGTAGATCGGTGGGAATCGTCATCGGCGGATCCCCTGCAGGTGTGCCGCTATGTGAAGACGATCTATTGGCGGATTTAAATAGGCGTCAAAGCGGAAAAACCGGAACCACACCGCGCAAAGAAGCAGACCTGCCGAAAATTATCAGTGGAACCTATAATGGGAAAACAACCGGAGCGCCCATCACCGTCCTGTTTGAAAACACCGATACCCGATCGAAAGACTATTCCCGGTTTACAGAGGTTCCCAGGCCCGGCCATGCTGATTTCACGGCCTCAATAAAATATGGGGGCCATAGCGATTTTCGAGGAGGGGGACATTTCTCCGGAAGACTCACTCTCGGGTTGGTTTCAGCCGGTGTCCTGGCCAAAAAACTGATTTCACCCATGCTGGTTTCCGCTGTATTGGTCGAAGCCGGAGGAGACACAGACATTGAAGCGGCTGTGGAAAAGGCCGTGGAAGAAGAAGATTCCATCGGCGGGATTATCGAATGCACCGCCACCCGGGTTCCGGTGGGGTTGGGGGAACCGTTTTTCGGGTCGGTGGAATCTCAGATCGCACAGATGGCGTTTTCCATTCCGGCCATCAAGGGCATTGAATTCGGCGCCGGATTCAATGCGGCAAAAATGACCGGGAGCCGGCATAATGACAATTTTATCAGCGTTCAAGGACAGACCGAAACCAATCACGCCGGCGGCATCAACGGCGGCATCTCCAACGGAAACGACATCGTCTTTCGGGTGGCTGTCAAGCCCACCTCCAGCACCTCCCGGCCCCAGGAGACAATCAATATGAAGACTGGCAAGCAGACGGTCTTAAAGGTGGAAGGCCGCCACGATACCTGTATCGCACTGCGGGTGCCGGTTGTTCTTGAGGCCGCAACAGCCATGGTTTTAGCGGACCTGTCAATGGCGGCCCAGGGTATCGAAAGGATTTTTGCTGAAACCTAGGGTGAAAAATCTCAAACAGCTGTTATTACAGACCCTGAACCTTTGAACGGTGAACCCTTGATACGGAGTGCCCATGCGTATTCTTATTGTTGAGGACGATCAAAAGATCGCCTCCTTTGTTGAAAAGGGGCTGAGAGCTGCCGGATTTGCGGTTGATCATGCCCCTGATGGTGAAGAAGGTCTTCATCTGGCCTTAACGGAACCGTATGATGCCGCAATCGTAGATGTGATGCTTCCAAAAAGAGACGGACTCTCTCTGATTGAAGCCCTGCGAAAAGAAAAGGTCGATCTGCCCGTGATGATCCTGAGCGCCAGGGGATCCATCGATGACCGGGTAAAGGGGCTGCAGATCGGAAGCGACGACTATCTGACCAAACCCTTTGCGTTTTCTGAACTCCTGGCACGGGTCCAGGCTCTGATTCGGAGATCCACCGGTGCATCAGAACCGACACGACTCACCGTGGCAGGGCTTTCCATGGATCTTCTCACCCGGGAGATTTTCCGGGATGAACAGAAGATAACGCTTCAGCCGCTGGAATTTTCGTTGCTCGAATATTTGATGCGAAACACCGGTCGGGTCGTATCAAAGACCATGATCATGGAGCACGTCTGGGATTATAATTTCGACCCCCAGACAAATGTCGTTGAGGCCAGGGTTTGCAGATTGCGGGACAAGATCGACAAAGGGTTTCCCGAAAAGCTCATTCACACCATCCGGGGCGCAGGGTATGTCCTTAAAAAGTCCGATTAGATTCAGCCACACCCTGGCATTCCGATTGACCCTCTGGTATGCGGGCATATTTGCCCTCTCATCCTGTGTGGCGTTTCTTCTTTTCTATTTCCTGATTACCTCGGTGCTTCGTACACAAATCGATCAGGATCTTGCAAAACAGGCCGGTGTGTTTTCTTCCCTGCTAAAGACAAACGGCATCCGTGCTGTTGAGCGGGTGGCTTCATTGGAAGCCCAGGCTTCCGGGGAAAAAAAGATTTTTTTTCGCCTGTTTTATCCCACCGGCGAGGTATTTTCTTCATCAAATATGTCATACTGGAAAAATATCGGTATCGGAAAAGAGGCCATCCGTCAGCTTTTGGGCGGAACCTACCGGGTCTTTGATACCATTGGGATTCCACAACGGAACCACAAAGTTCGAATCATGTATGAGGTCATCGGTCCCGGCATCCTCATTCAGCTCGGCCAGTCAACGGAGAACATTTCTAAATTTGTCCAGGCGTTTCAGAAGATATTCATAACCACCATGGCGGTACTGGTTCTTTTGGCAGCGGTCATCGGGTGGTTTATGGCCCGCCGGGCGGTCTCTGGCGTCACCTCGGTGACCCGAACCGCCCAGCAGATTTCCGAAGGCGACCTGGTGCGGAGGGTGCCCGTAAAACCGAGAGGAGACGAGATCGATCAGCTGGCCACCACGTTTAATCAGATGCTGGACCGAATCGAAACACTGGTGGCCGGGATCCGGGAAATGAGCGATAATATTGCCCATGATTTAAAGAGCCCGGTCACCCGAATCCGTGGCATTGCAGAGATCACTGTGACCGCCGGCGCATCTGCGGATGATTACCAGGCCATGGGTGCGAGCATCATCGAAGACTGCGACCGGCTTATGGGTATGATCAATACCTTGCTGATGATCTCAAAGACCGAAGCGGGTGTGGGCACCCGTGAAAATGAGCCCTTAGATCTTTCGGCCATTGTCCGGGATGCCTGCGAGTTGTTTCAACCCATGGCGGAAGACAAAGACATCCGGCTTTCCAGCACCGCGCCGGAAAAGGCGACGGTGACCGGCGACAAACGACTGATCCAGCGCACCATCGGCAATCTCATCGACAATGCCATAAAATACAGCCACAGAGAGGGCCGGATCGATGTTACGGTTGACAATGCTTTTGACGGACAGATCTCCGTCACGGTTCAGGACAACGGGAGCGGAATTTCAGAAGAAGATCTTCCCCATATTTTTGATCGTTTTTATCGTTGTGATCAAAGCCGATCCGAAGGGGGTTCCGGTCTGGGATTGAGTTTGGCAAAGGCCATTGTAGAGGCCCACGGCGGAAACATCTCAGTCGAGAGCCGGCCCGGCAACGGCAGCGTCTTTATCGTAACCTTTACTCAGGATCGGTCAATCGATCCAGGATAAGACCGTTAAACGGATCATTGACCGGTGAAATAAACAGCCATCCCAAATGGTCTGAGCATTTTCCGCAGTAGATCACTTTCCAGCTGTAACCCTTAAACCAGGAAAAATCGTCAGTTGTCGGCCCCATGTATCCGCAACCGACCACGGATCGGAAACATCCGATTTCATAAAGGATTCCGCCGGGGTTGGCAAAGGTATGTGCATGGGACCCGTCCATGGATATCCGTTCAGACGGGTGTGTGACGGGGTTGCCGCATTTTCGGCACCGGATAAATTCTTTATCCTCTGTTGTTTCCGCTTCGGAGGGATCGGTCTCTATGCCGGTCCCGATCCCATCCCCGGGAGGTGTGCGCAACAGAAAACAGCCTGTTTCTAAATAAAGAATCAGGTTCAAGGGTTCAACGTTAAAAGGATCAGAAGTTGATGGCGTCATTGTTTTCACCGAATTAAATCAATCCGGTTACCTATAAAGCTCCAGTAAAGACCTAACGGCTTTGTAGATAAGCGCATAAATCAATATCTCAACTTTCGGGATCCATATTGTCGGGAAATGAATAATTTGCTGTCGCTGTGCGAACTCGCCCTTAAGGATATCTATCATCAGCGCAGGCCAAAATGCTAAAATTCCGTCTATTGATA